>Ga0213872_10000514_pt1 | contig 30580 bp, 27 predicted proteins | sample VelepicomBERX_R2_FD_160071 | JGI IMG/M metagenome (GOLD analysis project Ga0213872, IMG submission 160071) | Rhizosphere microbial communities from Vellozia epidendroides in rupestrian grasslands, the National Park of Serra do Cipo, Brazil - RX_R2 | ecosystem: Host-associated > Plants > Roots >...
ACGCGAAGCCTGAACTGCAAATCGACGCAGATGACGTTTCATGCAGCCATGGCAGTACGGTTGGTGACTTGGACGACAACGCGCTGTTTTACCTGCGTTCGCGCGGGCTGTCTGATGCGGCTGCGCGTCGCTTGCTGCTGCGTGCCTTTGCCGATGAAGTGGTTGAAAATCTGCATGCGGGTGAGGGGCATGAAGTCGCCGCCGCTTTGCTGGAGGAATGGTTTCATGAAAATGTCTGAACGTCTGGAATTTCCACCGGAACATAATCTGGCCTATGACGTTGACGCGTACCGCGCCGATTTCCCTATTTTGGCCGAGAAAATTCACGGCAAGCCGCTCGTGTATCTGGATAATGCAGGCAGCACGCAACGCCCCGCACAGGTAACGCAGGCGATGGTGCAGTTCGAGGCGCATGCCTATGCCAATATCCATCGCGGGGTGCATGAATTGAGCGTGCGCGCGACCGAACGTTATGAAGCAGCACGCCAGACGGTTGCACGTTTTCTGAATGCAGCCAGTCGCGATGAAATCGTCTTTACGCGCGGCGGTACGGAGGCCATCAATCTGGTCGCTGCCAGTTGGGGGCGCAGTCAGCTGCGCGCGGGCGATGAGATTATTCTGACCACGCTGGAGCACCACTCCAACATCGTGCCGTGGCAAATGGTGGCAGGGGCTACCGGCGCCGTCATTCGCGTTGCCCCCATCAATGATGTGGGTGAGGTTACGGTTGAAGCGATCGCGGGCCTTTTGTCGCCACGCACGCGGATGGTTGCGTTTGCGCATGTGTCCAACGCGCTCGGCACACTACTGCCCGCGCAAAGAATCATCACCGCCATTCGCGCCTATGAAAAGAAGGATCAGCCCATTCGTGTGTTGATCGACGGGTGTCAAGCTGTTGCTCGCATGCCGGTTGATGTGCGCGCGCTGGATGTGGATTTCTATGCTTTCTCAGGACACAAATTATATGGTCCAACGGGCATTGGCGTTTTGTATGGCAAAAAAGCTTTGTTAAACACCATGCCGCCCTATCAGACGGGTGGGGGGATGATCGCCTCCGTTTCCTTTGAGGGAACCAGTTTTGCACCGCCGCCCGGCCGGTTTGAGGCGGGCACGCCTGCCATTACGCAGGCGGTTGGCTTGGCTGCCGCTATTGATTATGTGACGGGTATCGGCCTTGATCGTATCGCGCATTACGAAGACACCTTGGTACGCTATGCGTTACAGAAACTGACGCACATTGATGGACTGACAATCATCGGCGCCGATGCACAACGCGCCGGTGTTATCTCCTTTGTCATGAAGAACGCGCATCCGCATGATGTCGGCACCATTTTGGACAGGCAGGGCGTCGCCGTGCGCGCGGGCCACCATTGCGCGCAGCCTTTGATGGAGCACCTGGGTGTGCCAGCGACGGCGCGCGCGTCCTTTGGCCTTTATAACACACACGAAGAAGTCGATGCCTTGGCGCAGGCGCTGCACAAGGTGCAGGAGATATTTGCATGAGCGACGATTTACGCGACCTTTATCAGGACCTTATTCTGGATCACAGCAAGCATCCGCGCAATTTTGCGAAGCCGGGGCAGGTGAATCATGAAGCGCTGGGCCACAACCCCCTGTGTGGTGACAGGCTGGCGCTCTATCTCTATGTCGATGACGGTAACATCATCCGTGATATCGGCTTTCAGGGCAGCGGTTGCGCGATCTCTGTCGCGTCGGCCTCCATGATGACGGAAATGCTGAAAGGCAAACCGGTGCAGGAAGCCGAACATTTGTTCGATTACATGCACGCAGCCTGCACGGGTGGTGAAACAAACGACGCGACCATTGACGAAGATGCGCGTGACCGTATCGAGGCTTTGGCCGGGGTGCGCCATTACCCGATGCGCGTCAAATGCGCGACATTACCGTGGCACACGTTACAGGCCGCGTTGAAGGATGAACAAAAGGTATCCACGGAATGACGCAGGAAAACGCAATACAGGCACCGCTGACAGAAATGGCTTCACCGGAAGCCGTTATGGATGTCGTCAATACCATTGGTGAAAAAGTCATCAATGAAATACGCACCGTTTTCGATCCCGAGATCCCGGTGAATGTCTATGATCTGGGTCTGATTTACGCAGTCGATATTAAGCCGACCGATGGTGGCAAGGCCGATGTTGCCATCACCATGACGTTGACGACGCCAAATTGCCCTGTCGCGGGGCAAATGCCCGCCATGGTGCAGCAGGCTGTGCAGCGTGTGCCGGATGTCGGCGATGTTCAGGTTGAACTGGTTTGGTCGCCGCCGTGGGATAATTCGCGCATGACGGATGAAGCCAGGTTGCAATTGAATATGTTTTAAGGGGGGCGCATGACGATCGACAATATATCCGGGCCGGAACAGGCCACCATGCCGCCTTTGCAGGCGCCGCCGCAGATATTGGTCATTACGCCGGCTGCCGCCGAACGCGTGAAATATTTATTGTCGCAAAAATCACCGCAGCCGGAGGCCGTTATCATCGGGGTCACCAGCAAGGGTTGCTCCGGCCTGCGTTACGATCTGCAATATCTTGACCATCTGGCTGACAGGCCGAAATTTGCCGATGTCGTCACACAGCATGGCGTAACGGTTGTGGTTGATCCCAAGGCCACGCTTTATATCGTCGGTTCCACGATGGACTATGTTGAAACGCCTACACGCTCAGGCTTCGACTTCATCAATCCGAATGAAACGGGACGCTGCGGTTGCGGCGAAAGCTTCACGGTTACCTAGGGCACGTTAAATCTTTTGTAAGGTTTAAGCGTTCTAACATTACCCGTTGTCTTTTGGGGAAATTGCCATGTCTAAACTCATCGAAAAACGTCTGGCCGACTATACACCGCCTGATTTTCTAATTGACCAGGCCGTTGTCGATATCGACATTCGCGATGACCATGCCCGCGTTACCGCGCGTTACAACATGCGCCGTAATCCCAAAAGCAAAAACAAGAACGCGTCGCTGGTTTTGAACGGTGAGAAGCAACGCCTGATGGGCGTGACGCTGGACGGCACGGTTCTGTCGCACAAGGAATACAAACTGACAGACAAGGATTTGACGATCCCAAACATCAAGGCGCGCGCGTTTACACTTGAGGTCGCCAGCACGCACAACCCCTATGAAAACACGGAATTATACGGCCTGTATGCGGCGGGTAATATGCTCAACACGCAATGCGAATCCGAAGGGTTCCGCAAAATCATCTATGCGCTTGACCGTCCGGATGTGCTGACCGTCTTTACGGTTACGCTGCATGCTGACCGCAAAAAATATCCCATCCTGCTGTCGAATGGTAATCCGGTCAGTACCGGCAAGGAAAAGAATGGTCGTCATTTTGCCGTGTGGCACGACCCGTTCCCGAAGCCGTGCTATCTGTTCGCCGTTGTGGCGGGGGATCTGGACAAGGTCACGGATAGTTTTGTCACGCGTTCACGCCGCAAGGTTGCGATTGAAATGTATGTTGCAAAGGGCAAGAAGCCGGAAACGGCCTTTGCCATGCGCGCTATCAAGCAGGCCATGAAATGGGACGAAGACGTATTCGGCCTCGAATATGACCTTGACCGCTTTATGATCGTGTCCACGCCTAACTTTAATTCGGGGGCGATGGAAAACAAAGGGTTGAACATCTTTAACGATGTATGCGTTCTGGGGCGTGCCGAAACCGCTTCGGATAACATTATCTCGTTCATTCAGCGCGTCGTCGGGCATGAATATTTCCATAACTGGACCGGTGACCGCGTCACCTGCCGCGATTGGTTCCAACTGAGCCTGAAGGAAGGCTTGACCGTGTTCCGCGAACAGGAATTTATGGGTGACATGAATTCCATCCCGGTCGAGCGTCTGGGTAATGTACGCATGATGCGTAACGTTCAGTTTGCCGAGGATGCGGGCGCCATGTCGCACCCCGTGCGACCCGACAAATATCAATCCATCCGCAATTTCTATACGGCGACCGTGTATGAAAAGGGATCGGAAGTCATTCGTATGATCCAGACGCTTGTGGGCAAAAAAGGGTTCCGCAAGGGCATGGATTTGTACTTTAAACGTCATGACGGACAGGCCGTGACCTGCGACGACTTCGTCAAAGCCATGGCGGACGCGAACAAAATAGACCTGCGCCAGTTTATGCTGTGGTACAGCCAGTCCGGCACGCCGACCGTGACAGTGCGCAGCCGCTATGACGCCAAAACGCGCAAACTGCATCTGTCTGTTAAACAGAAGACAAAACCCACGGCAGATCAGAAAAAGAAGCAGCCGCTACATATCCCGCTGGCCGTTGGCCTGCTGGATGAAAAAGGTCGGAATATGATTCCGACCCGCATTCTGGAACTGAAGAAACCAGCGCAGGAATTTGTCTTTAACAACGTCAAGACCAGGCCGGTTCTGTCACTTTTGCGCGACTTCTCGGCGCCCGTGCGCCTCGATTATCCGTATACGGATCAGGAATTGCTGTTCCTGCTGGCGCATGACAGCGATGCGTTCTGCCGTTGGGAAGCAAGCGTCAAGCTTCTGACCAAATACATGCTGGCGCTCGCGAATGGCAAAACAGTTGCCGAGAAAACAGCGGATGCGTTGATGGACGGTCTGCGCGCCGTTCTGCGCGATGAGAAATTGGATGCCGATTTCCGCGCTATGGTTCTGTCCTTGCCGACCGAAGGCGAGTTGGGGCTGGCGCAGGTAGCAGGCGGCCAGAAAATCGACCCGGATGCTCTGGTTGATGCGCGCAAGGCCATGATGTTGCGCATTGCTTATGCCCTGCGTCCGGATATCGAACATGTTTATGGCCAGCTTAAAACCTTGTCGTCCAAGGCGACAGACGGCGTCAGCATGGGTAAGCGTAGCCTGAAGAATTTGTGCCTGGCTTATTTGGCGCAGGATGAAGAGGTCGCAACGCGTAAACTGATTATGGCAACCGCTATCCAGTCAACCAATATGACGGATCAGGTTGCCGGTCTCGGTATTTTGTCCAGCACAAAGACCGTCGAACGTGATGAAGCCTTTGCGTTGTTTGAAAAGCGTTGGGGCAACGCGCCAACCATCATGGATAGTTGGTTTGCAGCACAGGCGCGCGCGAAGCGTAAGAATGTACTGAAGGATGTGCGTCGCCTTACAAAACACCCGGCCTATGATGGTAAGAACCCGAACCGCATTTCGGCCTTGGTTGGCGCGTTTGCCAATAACATTGTCGGGTTCCATGCGGTGGATGGCAGCGGGTACAAGTTTGTTGCGGATATGATTGTGCATATTGATGCGTTCAATCCGGACAGCGCGGCGCGACTGGCGAAAGGCTTTGCCCGTTGGCGCGATTATGAGCTGAAGCGGCAGAAGTTGATGCAGACCGAGCTGCGCCGCATTGCAGCGCACAAGAAGTTGTCGTCCAGCGTATCGGAAATTGTCAATAAAAGTCTGAAGGCCTAAATGCACCCTTGCCAGCAGGCGGGGGATGGGCACAATGTCCGAACCTGATTCTTGCGGGGCAAACATGGTGCGCATTATAGGCTGGATGTTGCTACTCATCTGTGGGTGCGTATTGCCCATGTCCGTACAGGCGCAGGCCATACGTCAAGCAGACCTTTTTTCCTTTAGCGTCGGTTATATGGACTTCGATAAAACCGAGAGCCATAGAGAATCCGCAGATTTTCGTTTTGAATATCGTTGGGGTACATCCCTGTTGCCCATGTTGCAACCGTCATGGCAGCGTTGGGACCATTCGGTGCAGGTACATCCCATCTTTGCAACAGAAACCACTAGCCGCGGCGCCCTTTACGGCATGGGCGGGCTTGGCATGGACCTGTATATGGGGCCGCATGGCATTTTTACATGGAGCGAGGGGGTGGGGTTATTCTATCCCGGCGCCATGCAGCCGATGGGGTCCGTGATAGAATTCAGGTCACAGGCGGAAGTCGGTTGGCGTTTTACGGATCAGACACGCCTGACGTTGCAAGCCAGTCATATATCAAACGCCCATATCACTGGGCGCAATCCCGGTGCTGAAATTGCAGGTATCTATCTGCATGTGCCGTTAGATACGCCGCATCGTTACTGATTAGCGTTGCGCGTTCTTCAACCACTCTTGTACTTCAACCAGCTTCTTGCTGACTGTCGAGCGGGAAACGGGCTTGACGATATAGCCAGTGGCGCCAGCCTTGATTGCACGAATGACATCGCTTTGATCGGCGGCGGCTGTCAACATGACAAAGGCCGTTTTGTTGAACCGGCTGTCGGCGCGGAAATGGGCTAGGACATCGATGCCTTCCATGCCCGGCATATTCCAGTCTAGAAACACGATGTCATAGGGCTTGTGCTGTTCGAAAGCGTTGCAAATGGCTTCCTTGGCTTCGTTGCCGTTGGTGGCCGTATCAACCGCTTCGATGTTGTGTTCGCGTAGGACGTTGGTGACAATCTGGCGCGCCAGAAAATGATCATCAACGATCAGGATCTTGAGTTGTTGTGATGAATGCATAGGATTTAAATCGGGTTGTCAGACGGATGAGACTCATATCATAACCATAATCCTTAAAGAAAAGGAAAAGCTTATGACCACGTCACAATCTATAGATTTTTTTATGCAGGGACGTTTGGTCGTGGCCACGCATAACAAGGGCAAGGTCAAGGAATTTGGGGCCTTATTGGCCCCTTATTGGCAAAGTTTTGTATCCGCTGCCGAATTAAACCTGCCTGAACCGGAAGAAACAGGTCAAACCTTTGCGGATAATGCCCTGCTGAAGGCGCGGGCCGCAGCCGGGGCAGGGTATTGGACCCTGGCAGATGACAGTGGGCTTTGCGTCAACGCCTTGGGTGGTGACCCCGGGCTTTATTCTGCCCGTTGGGCGGGACCCCAGAAAGATTTTCAGATGGCGATGCGGCGCGTACATGATGGGCTCGCTAACACCAATGATCGCAGCGCGTATTTTATATGCGTTCTGGCACTCATCGACCCAGACGGCAGGGAGCATGTTTTTGAAGGACGGTGTGAAGGCGCCATGACATGGCCGCCACGCGGCAGCTTGGGGTTTGGTTATGATCCATGCTTTGTGCCCCAGGGGGATATGCGCACATTCGGTGAGATGCCAGAAGTAGAAAAACACACCATAAGTCATCGCGCGCAGGCGGTTGCCCTGTTGGCGGATTACATGCGTAAGGTTTCAGAAGTTTTGTAGAAGACGGTCGATATAGTCGCGTTCAGAACGCGAACGGCCCTGATCGCCTGAACGCTTTTGCAGCTCATCCATAATCTGCCGTGCGCGCAGGGCATTCATATGTTCAGGCACAACGGGCTTACCGTTTTCCGGCTGGAGCATGGGGCCACCACGCCCCAGCGGGTCATTATCCGCCATGCCGGAGCCGCCGTTGGGTAACATCAACATGTTTTTCTGCAGGTCATCGGCCAATTGATCCGCCGCCGCTTGCAGAGCCTTAAGGGCTTCGCCCTGTTGCTCTAGGGCTGGCTGACCCTGTCCTTGTCCCAAAGACTGGCTGGCTTCATGCATGGATTCCATGCCTTGTGCTGCGTTGCTGCTCGGTGCGGCGTTCGGCATCAAACCTTTGAGTGCCTTGAGTAGATCATTCTGCTGCGCCTGCAAGGTGCGATCCAGTTTGCCCTGTTGGCTGCCCTGGAAGGTCTTATCCATCAGCTTTTGCTGCTCTGCTGCTATGGCGCGCAGGCCGCGTAGGCGTTCCAGCGCCGCTTGTTGTTGCGCGGTCAGCGGTTGCGGTTCGGTGCGGATGTTTTCCAGCATCTGCTGCAGGCGGGCCAGCTCCTGTCTTGCGGCGTCACGGTTACCGCTGGCGGACAGGCCACGCATCTGGTTCAGCATCTGGTCAAGATCGTTTGGTGTCAGCATGTTTGTGCGTTGACCCAAAACGGGGGCCAAATCTTGGGGGATGCCGGGCTGGTGCGCCATGCGTACTGATAATTGCGAAAGATATTCGGCCATCGCCTGATGCAGGCGGTCGATCAGCCGTTGTACTTCTTTTTCGCCGGCATTACGGTCCAACGCATCACCAAGCTCGCGTTGTGCGTCGCGCAGGTTCTGCTCGGCACTGCCTGTGCCGCCATCTTCAAGACGGGTTGCCGTTTGCCACAGGATATTGTCGACCGTTTCCGTGGCTTCCTGATTGGGTTCCAGCAACAACCGCACGGCGCCGGCGCGTAACGCCATGACGCTCAGCGGGTCGTTGTACAAAGTACCCGGATCATTGGCGAGGCCAGCCATCAGGTTTGCGGCTTCGTTACGTGTGTCATTATCAAAGGGGGTCAGCATAAGATGATGCCGCTCATCAATCAGCGCCCGTGCAACGGGGTGGAAGAAGGTGCGTTCGGGAAGGACGACATTCACCGTATCGCTTTCTGAACGGTGCCCAACGGCATCGGTAGCGATCAACTGTATATCAACAGGAATGCCTGCCCATGGGCTGGCGGTCAAGTCAACATAGGCCGTGCGTTTGATATGCGCTATATCGGAGGTACTGAGTGTTATCTCCTGTGGCGCATCGCTAACACCCGGCATCGACTGGCGTGGTGTAATGCGCATCAGAACATTGGTGACGCCGTAATCATCATCGGCTTCAAACGCGACGCGCAGGCTTTTGCGTTCGGTTTTGTCCGGCGTGTCTGTAAAGGCAATCTGCGGCGCGCGGTCGGTTACAACATTGACATGCCATGAACCCAAGGTGCGCCATCCGCGGCGCAGACTGATGCTATCGCCCTTGGTAATAACTTGCTGGGCTTCGAAATCCTTGCCGTCAGAGGCGGCCAGATCAACGGTTGTATCATTGACAGACAAGACCGGGGTTGTGCCGTCTTTTTCCGCCAGATGGATGGAGAGCAGGCTGCCTTCGGGTACATCAATAACCTCGTGGGTCAAGTTAATGCCGGCAGCGGTGGCAATCATGATCGTGGGTTTATGCGTGTACTCGGGTGGTGTGATCCATGCGGCAACTGTGGGCGCAGATACCGGCATAATAGCAAGAGCGGGGTTTAGAGCCGCTACAACACGGCCGCCCAAAACGCCCCAGCCTGCAACGCTACCCAACGCCAGCAGAACCAGAACAACATAACGCAGATGGTAGGGGTCGCGTTTCTTCCAGTCGACATGCAGCGCAGGCCACGCCAAACGGCGAATGCGTTCACGTGTCTGGGCGACGTAATGTTCCCAGATTTCCAGTTCCTTTTTCCCTGACGCAACCAGTTTGTCGTCCAGTATGTCGAGTGGGCGGTGTTGAAGTTTGCTGGCCGCCTCCACGCGACGGCGTGCCTGCGATGCCGTAACCGGGCGCCATTTCTTCAGGCCGTGGCCAAAACTGGTGAAGAAAGCGCCGAGGAAGGCGGCAAGAAGGATCAAATGCACCCAACCGGGTATGTCCGAGAAGAACCCGAAGCAGGCGAGTACCAGAAACGCGAGCACAAGGGCCATCGCGCGGCCATATGCGTGGAGCAGATTTTCAAGAGTGAGGGCGAAATGTGCGAGGGTGAGTTTGAGGCTGCCGAGCAGTTCGGTTTTAATCTTTGTTCGGGGGTTATTGTTAACTTCCATGACCTACCCCGTTTCCTTTTCCGAAGATCAGACCCTGCGCCTAACCTTCTGAAACCCTTGCACTCACTGTGCCAGAAAAAGTTAAAGAATTCGTGAGCATTTAAGATAAAAACAAAGCCGTATCAGGCTGTTGCAGCGCAAACAGTGTTAATGCGTTGCAACATTAGCCCAATCAGGCACGCTTTCCCAGTCAATTTGTTCCTGTATAGCAATGCGCCTGCGCACAACGGCGTATTGATTGCCTGACACCATAACTTCTGGAATCAGAGCTCTGCCGTTATAGGTGCTGGCCATGGCGGCGCCATAGGCACCCGCCTGCAGTATGGCGACCAGATCACCCGTCCCGACACCCGGCAAACGATAATCGACGCCGAACAGGTCGCTGGTTTCGCAAACCGGACCGACGATATCGGCCAACGCGGTCTGTTCTGCGCCTGACTGTTTAACGGGAATAATGCTGTGACGTGCTTCGTACATCGCGGGGCGGATCAAATCGTTCATGCCCGCATCCAGAATAAGAAAGCGGTTGCTGTGTCCCTGTTTGTCGTAGGTGACGCGGCTGAGCAGAATACCGGCATCGCCAACCAGACGGCGGCCCGGCTCAAACGCGATCTGACAGCCCAGATTGCCGACGGTTTCCCGCACAGTGCGCGCATAATCGGCAAACGGCGCCAGACTTTGCCCATCATAGGGAATGCCGACGCCGCCGCCCAGATCCAGACGTTCGACGGTGTAACCCCGCGCGCGCCAAGCATGCGTCAATTCCGCCAGTTTCAGAAAGGCTTCGCGGAAAGGTTCATAGTCATAGACGTGCGAACCGATATGGACCTGAAATCCTTTGAAATCCAGCGCGGGCAGTGTCTTGAACAACGCCATCGCTTCTTCTAACTGCACCATATCAATGCCGAATTTGGTGCCCAGCTCGCCGGTCGATGTTTTCTTATAGGTTCGCGCTGAAACATCCGGATTAACGCGCAGTGTCACGGCGGTTTTTTTGCCCATTTGCGCCGCGACTTTGTTGATAGCGTGCAGCTCAGGCATCGACTCGACATTGAATTGATAAATATCGGCCTTGAGAGCAGCGGCAATTTCGACCTCGGTTTTTCCGACGCCGGAGTAGATAATGTTCTGTCCTTTGATGCCCGCAGCCAGCGCGCGTTCCAGCTCGCCACCGGATGTAATATCGGCACCGGCGCCACAGGCGGCCAGTACACGCGTGACGGCCAGATTAGGATTGGCTTTGTTGGCATAATGGATGTGGATATCCATGCCCGCAAAGGCGTCGCGGAATTCCTTGTAGTTATGGCGCAGCCGTTCCGCAGAGTAGATATAGCAGGGCGTCCCCACTTCGGCGGCAATACGGGCAACGTCAACTTGTTCGGCATGCAGGATGCCGTTCACATAGGTAAAGCTTTCGGTCATTGTTTGGTCTTGTCTTGCGTTGTTGCGTCGGGTGTCCAGGTCGGCTTGGGGTCCGTGCTGACATCGGGGTAGCTGGCGGGGTATGTGTCATCTTCAACCCATGGTGGCGGGTCAACCGACCCGGGCTTTTTTCCACACCCCGTCAAAGTCAGGGCGGCCACCAATGCGGCTGCGCCCCCCAACGTGACAAGGAGGCGTGACTTTGCGCTCCGTTTGATTATGATGTGTTGCATCAGCTTCTTTCTCTTAGCCTGTGGTCATTAAAGATGTTTTTTGGACATGATGCAATGCCTGTTCGCCAAAGATTATACCTGCTGACGCTGCTGCTGACATCGGTGATGAGCAGCCGTGCGGCCATGGCTGATGAGGTCAAAGGGTCATTTCATGTGCTGGATCAGGCGGCCCCGGTGCCTGCGCTGGTGTTTGAAGACAAACCCGGCCATCAGGTAGCGTTACAGGATTTCAGGGGCAAAATTGTCCTGCTGAACTTGTGGGCAACATGGTGCGGTCCCTGCGTCAAGGAAATGCCCGCTCTGGATCAATTACAGGCCGCCCATGGCAGTCCGGGGTTTGAGGTTTTGGCCCTGTCGGAGGACAGCCGTGGGCAGGATGCCGTTGATGTTTTCTTTAAGAAACACCAGCTAACCCATTTGAAAATCTATATTGATGCATCGGGTCGTGCGCCCTCTGTTTTGCATGCAGATGGCATGCCGACGACTTTCCTGATCGGCAAAGATGGCAAGGTTATAGGTTATTGGCAGGGCAGCATTGATTGGACCGCGCCCGAAATTACCACCACCATCCACGAAAAAACCGGCGCGTTCTAACCCGCCGTTTTGGTTTGTCGGGTGAGCAGGGGTGACAGCTCTACCATCAGGACGCCCAGAAAAATCAGGCCGCATCCGGCCATGCCAAGCACGGACAGCTTGTCGTCAAAGAAGATGGCGCCGGCCAGCGCGCAAAACACGCCCTCCAACGACATAATGACGGCCCCTTCCGCCTCTGGCGTATAGCGCAAGGCGATGCAGGGCAGCGTAAAGCCGATGGCGCTTGATAACACACCTGTGTACAGAAGCGGCGTCATGGTCAGCGACAGATCATGCCATGTCAGCGGTTTGCCGAATAAGCCCAGCGCGATACCAATGGCCGCCGTCACAGCGTATTGAACGAAGGCGATCCAGAGCGGTTGTTGATCCAGCTTAACCGCGCGGGCAATAAAGATAATCTGTAATGCCCAGCCGATATCCGACACCAGTGTGATCAGGTCGCCAGTGTCAAAGCTAATCGACTGCCCGTTGGTGCTGAGCAGCCACGCGCCAGCTACGGCGATCACGGCCGCCAGTGTGGGCAGCAGGCGTAACGGTGTTTTGTTGATGAACAGCGCCGCAAACGGAACCATGGCGGCGTAAAGCGATGTTATGAAACCGCTGTTCGTCACGCGGGTCATCGTCAGGCCCCATTGCTGTATAATATTGGCCATGGCAAGGCAAAGGCCGATAGCGATATAAAGCCAGAATGACGCTTGTTTGATCGGTGCTTTTGCCCGCTCGCGGTACGCAAACGGGGACAGCAGCAGGGCGGCGATGGCAAAGCGGATCCCCACAAACATGGAGGGATCAATCTGCGCATTGCCAAATTTCTGGGCAACGAACGCGCCGCCCCAGACAATAGTCGTAAAGAACAGCAGGCCATCCGCCTGAAGGCGGGTCAATTTCATGCGGCGACCTTCTTACGACCGGACCAGCGGTTTGTATTTGATGCGATGCGGTTGGTCGGCATCGGTGCCCAGACGGCGTTTGCGGTCGGCTTCGTAATCTTGATAATTACCCTCGAACCACACGACCTGACTGTCGCCTTCAAAGGCGAGGATGTGCGTGGCGACGCGATCCATAAACCAGCGATCGTGGGTAATAACGACAACGCAGCCGGGGAAGCTGACAATCGCGTCTTCCAGCGCACGCAGCGTATCGACGTCAAGATCGTTACTGGGTTCGTCGAGCAGCAGGACGTTCGCGCCGGATTTTAACATCTTGGCCATATGCACGCGATTGCGTTCACCGCCAGACAGGACGCCGACCTTCTTTTGCTGATCGACACCCTTAAAGCCAAACGCGGCGACATAGGCGCGGCTCGGCATCGACTTTTTGCCAAGGTCGATAATGTCCAGTCCATCCGAGATTTCTTCCCACACAGTTTTGTCGGCGCGCAGGCTGTCACGGCTTTGATCGACGTACCCCAGCTTAACCGTTTCACCAACCTTGATGTTGCCGTTGTCGGGCTTTTCCTGTTCGGTGATCATGCGGAACAAGGTGGATTTACCCGCGCCGTTCGGACCCAGAATGCCGACAATACCACCGGGCGGCAGTTTAAAGGACAAATCGTCGATGAGCAGCCTGTCGCCATACGCCTTGCGGATATGGTTGCCATCGATAACGTTGTTGCCCAGACGCGGCGGTGTCGGGATGATAATCTGCGCTGTATCTGGCGCAGCCTCACCGCTTTGCGCCAGCAGGTTTTCATAGGCGGTGATGCGGGCCTTGCTCTTGGCCTGACGTGCCTTGGGCGAAGCGCTGATCCATTCCAATTCGCGGGCCAGCGTTTTCTGGCGGCCTGTTTCTTCACGCGCTTCCTGCTCCAGACGTTTTTGCTTCTGCTTGAGCCACGACGTGTAATTGCCTTCGTAGGGGATGCCCTTGCCGCGGTCCAGTTCCAGAATCCAGCCCGTGACGTTATCCAGAAAGTAACGATCGTGGGTGATCATGACGACCGCGCCGGGATATTGCCCCAAATGGGTTTGCAGCCACGCAATCGATTCCGCGTCCAAATGGTTGGTCGGTTCGTCGAGCAGCAGCAGATCGGGTTTCAGCAGCAGCAGGCGGCACAACGCCACGCGGCGGCGTTCACCGCCCGAAAGATTGGTGACGAGCGAGTCACCCGGCGGGCAACGCAGCGCGTCCAGCGCAATCTCAACCGTGCGGCCCAGATCCCACGCGTCGGCGGCGTCGATCTTTTCCTGTAGCGCGGCCTGTTCATCGATCAGTGCCTGCATTTCATCGGGGTCGGTCACTTCGCCCAGTTTGTTGCTGACTTCTTCGAACCGGTCCAGCAAGCCCTTGGTTTCCGCCAGTGCGGACAGAACGTTCTGCTCAACCGTCAGGTTGGGGTCCAGTTGCGGCTCCTGCGGCAGATAGCCGACAGTTGCGCCTTCGGCAACCCAGGCTTCGCCCGCAAAATCGGTATCCAGACCGGCCATGATTTTCAGCAACGTTGATTTACCCGCGCCGTTCGGGCCCAGCACGCCGATTTTGGCGCCCGGATAAAATGACAGCCACACATCATCCAAAACCTTCTTGCCGCCCGGCCACGCCTTGGACAAGGATTTCATGACATAGATATATTGATATGAGGCCATTTTTTCACCGCTGTTCAAAAGGTTGCCCAGCGGTTTTACAGGGATGGGGGCAGGGTGGCAAGGGACGCTTTTACGCCCGCAAACGCTTATACTTTCCGCACCTGCATGCGAATGGGGCCCTCGGCGCGGCCATGGATGAACTGGTCGACATAGGGGTTGCCTGAATGGTCGATATCCCGCTTTGGCCCCTGCCAGATAATATGACCTTCATGCAGCATGGCGATACGGTCAGCGATTTTGCGCGCGCTCGCCATGTCATGCGTTATGGTGAGCGTCGTCGCCCCCAGTTCGCGCACGCATTTGACGATCAGTTCATTAATGACGTCCGACATAATGGGGTCGAGGCCGGTCGTGGGTTCGTCGAAAAAGATAATCTCTGGTTTTGCGGCGATGGCGCGGGCCAGAGCCACACGTTTTTGCATGCCACCAGAAAGTTCAGCAGGATACAGGTCGCCCACAGCGGGGCTGAGGCCGACAGAGCCAAGCGTTGCAATTGCAAGGTCGCGCGCTTCTTTCTTTTTCATGCCTTGCGCCTGGAGGGGACGAAACGCGACATTCTGCCATACGGGCAGGGAGTCAAACAGGGCGGAGCCCTGAAACAACATGCCAAATTTACGCAGATGCTTGTCTTTGGCACGACCGCGCACGCCGACGACATCCTTGCCGTCGATTTTAATGTTGCCTGACTCGGGATGCAGGATGCCCAGAATGCATTTCAAAAGGACAGACTTGCCGGTGCCCGACCCGCCGATGACAACAACGGATTCAGACTTGCCAATAGACAGGTTGACGCCGCGCAAAATCTTTTTTTCGCCAAAGGATTTATGGACGCCGGTTAATTCAATCTTCGGCTGATGATCGGGATGCGCGGTTTCGGTCATGCTATTTGCCAGAGAAGAAAATGCCGGTCAGCAGATAGTTGCTGACCAGAATAAGGATGGAGGCCGTGACGACGGCATTGGTGGTCGCAGCGCCGACACCTTGTGCGCCGCCCTTGGAATTAAACCCGTTAAAGCAGCCCATCAGTGCGATGATGAAGCCGAACACGGCGGCTTTCCAAAGGCCGGATGTAACGTCGCGGAATTCCAGATATTGCCATGACTGGCTGATGTAATTGGCTGCGTTGAATTTCAGGCGGTAAACGCAAACCAGAAAGCCGCCAAAAACACCGATGATATCGGCGATCAAAACCAGCAGTGGCATAACCAGCGTGCTGGCGATCAGGCGCGGCGCGATCAGGTATTTTTGCGGGTTGGTTGAAAGGGTGGTCAGCGCGTCGATCTGTTCCGTCACGCGCATGGTGCCAAGTTCTGCGGCAATCGCGGCGCCGATGCGGCCCGCGACCATCAAACCCGCCATGACCGGACCCAGTTCGCGTGTGATCGACAGGACGACGACGGTTGGAATGGCGCTTTCTGCATCAAAGCGTGAAAAGCCGCTGTAGCTCTGCAGGGCCAGCACCATGCCGGTGAACAGGGCCGTCAATCCGACGACGGGTAATGAGAAGTAACCGATGTCAACAAACTGCCTGCCGATTTGCGACCAGTAGAATGGGCGGCGAAAGCAGTGTGAAATGGAGCGCGACGTAAAATGCCCCAGACGGCCAGTGGCTGCCAGAAATTCCAGAAAGGTATGACCGATAAGAGCGAGGGGATTCATGGGAACCGCAAAATCACGAAGGTTTTGCAAAACTATAGAACGGGTTTGCCGGAGTCAATGCGGGTGGGATGGCGCAAGACCCAAAAAATCGTGTAAGAAGAGGTTGTGATTGTGCCCCTGTGATTCTCTGGTAACCGCTTATGTCCGATAACGCTGCCCCTGCACCTGAAATCCATGTGATGCGCCAACCGGAGTATCTGAAGCTCTGGATCGGGCGGCTTTGCGCCTATATGGGCTATTATGCGCAGGCCGTCACCATCGGTTGGCAGGTTTATACTATTGCGCGCCTGACTCGCGGGGTGGAGGAAAGCGCCTTCCTGGTCGGCATGGTGGGTTTGGCGCAGTTTTTGCCACTGTTTGCACTCAGCTTTATTTCCGGCGAGATGGTGGACCGCCATGACCGCCGTCGTATCCTTGTGCTTTGCTGGGGTTTTCAAACGCTGGCCTCTATCGCCCTTATGGTTATGGCGTGGATGGGCGTGCGTGAATTGTGGCCTGTGTTCCTTGTGGCCGTGGTCGTGGGAGCGTCGCGATCATTCACATCACCTTCAACATCCGCTATTCAACCCATGCTGATCCCGCGCGATATGGTGACCAAGGCCGTCGCATGGGGCATGTTTACCGTACAGGGCGGGCGCGTTTTTGGCCCGTGGCTGGGCGGGTTGCTTTGCGCCGTTTCGGTGACGGCGTCCTATGCCGTGTCCGGTGTCTTGTTGCTGGGTGCGGCGACGGCCATCGCGATGATTACGGCGGATACCAAACCCCGCCACAAACCGACCGGCAACCGTCTGGAAATGATCCGCGAAGGGCTGGATTATGTCTGGAAGAACAAGCTGGTTCTGGGGGCTATATCGCTGGACCTGTTTACAGTCTTGTTTGGCAGTGTTGTCTCCTTGTTGCCTGTCTACGCACGAGACATCTTGCAGGTGGGACCAGAGGGCTTCGGGTTATTACGCTCTGCCGACTCTATCGGCGGCGCCATTCTGACGACTTATATTACAACGCGGCCCCTGCGCCGTAACGCGGGGCTTTGGATGTTGGGCAGTACGGTGGTCTTTGGCGCGGCAACGCTGCTCTTTGCCGTATCAACCAATCTGTGGTTTTCGGTTGTGATGATCGCGATTTTCGGTGCGGCAGACGCCGTTTCAAACTTCATTCGCCACAGCCTGTTGCAAATCGCCATACCGGATGCCATGCGCGGGCGCGTTTCAGCGGTGTCCGGCGTGTTTGTGAGCGCCTCCAATGAACTGGGTGAGTTTGAAAGCGGTGTTGCCGCACGCTTTATGGGTCCGGTCGGCTCGGCATTGTTCGGGGGCGCTATGGCGATGCTGGTGGCCGTTGCATGGGCCAAAATATTCCCCGCCCTGCGCAAGGCCGACACGATCGAGGCGGCGGAATGAGCAGCTTTCCCCAAAGCGATATCATCGTCGTTGGGGCGGGTTTCTATGGCCTGACAATCGCGCATCTGGCAGCCAAGCGTTTGGGGCTGCGCGTGCTGGTGCTCGATAGGCGCGACCATACAGGCGGTAACGCGCACAGTTATACGGATGCCGATACTGGCATTGAGGTGCATCAATATGGCTCACATCTGTTCCATTGCAACAGTGGCGATGTTTGGGATTTCCTGAACGGCTTTACGCCCTTCACGGATTACCGTCACCATGTGCAGACGCGCTACAAGGGGCGCATCTATCCGATGCCCATCAATCTTGGTACGATCTGCGACTTTTTCGGACGTGCCTTCACGCCGGATGAAGCGCGCGCTTTGATCGCCGAACAAAGTGCCGAAATTAAAACTGTCGATGCCACTAATCTGGAAGAAAAAGCGATCAGCCTGATCGGGCGTCCCTTATACGAAGCTTTCATTCGCGGCTATACGGCCAAGCAATGGCAGACAGATCCGCGTGCCTTGCCTGCGGATATCATTACGCGCCTGCCGGTGCGCTTCACCTTTGATGCGCGGTATTTCAACGACCGTTACGAAGGGCTGCCTTCCGAAGGTTATTACACAATCTTCAAGCGCATGGTTGACCACCCTAATATCGAGGTGCGACTGAAAACCGATTATTTCGCCGTGCGTGACCAGTTGCCGCCTGCGAAATTGACTCTCTATACGGGGGCCATCGACCGTTATTTTGATTACCGTCTGGGGGCGTTGTCGTGGCGCACGCTGGATTTCGAACGCGCGGTTATGCCGACTGGTGATTATCAAGGCTGCTCGGTCATGAACGAGGCGGACGAAAACATACCCTACACGCGCACGCATGAATATCGCCACCTGCATCCCGAACGTGATTATCAGCGCGAACGCACCATTATCTTCCGCGAATATTCGCGCTTTGCTGGGCGTGAGGATGAACCTTATTACCCAGTCAACACGTCGGCGGATAAGACGTTGTTTGGCGCCTATCGCGCGTTGGCCATGCAGGAAAAGACGGTTTTATTCGGTGGGCGGCTGGGTAGTTACAAATATCTGGACATGCATCAGGCGATAGGCGCCGCTTTCAAGCGGTTTGAGCAGCAGATAGCACCCTATTTCACAAACCATGTGCCGCTTGATCTCGCCGACAATATCTAGGAAACTGCACGGGCTTCTTTCACCGGCTCAGGTGCACTTATGACTTCTGCGGAACGTTTTGCCTTTCTCGTCATCGACGGCGTAACGGCCTATAATAGCATCGGCGCTTTTAATCGCGAACTGGGGCGCGTTCTGCAAAATATCGGCTTTGATGTCATTTATCTGGATGCTGATAATCCCGAACTGTTCAATCAGGTTTTACGACAGGCTGTGCAGGATTACCCGAAGCGCATTGCCGCCTGCCTGAGCTTCAGCGGTTTTGCCGTTGAACTGGGTGACTGGACCGAGCAAGGGAATTTATGGCAACGCATGGGCATACCCATGTTGACCATTTTACTGGACCATCCGTGCTATTTCCTGGCGCGACACAAAACGCCGTCGCCCGCCGTCATGCGCGTTTACCCGAATGCGAACTTTATGGCATTCCACCGCGACTATATCCGTTCACCCTACCGCACATCTTACTGCAAGTTCGGGGCGATGACGTATGGCCGTCCGGCAGTGCGTCGCGAACCCAAGGCGGGGCAGCAACCCCTGATTATCTTCCCGAAATCCGGCAGTGATCCGCGCAAGATCGAAGAAGTGTGGGCGCTCCTGCCGCGGCTTATGCAGCGGGTCATTCATGACAGTATCGACCATTACTGGGGGCAGACGGCGCGCAGCGGTCCGGTTGAGGCATCCGTTCTGGCGGCGGCCGACGCGGCAGGGTTGGAGCTGCGAAACGACCTGACCCTGTTCACTTTTTTCATTACGCAGATCGACGACTATATTCGCAAAAGTAAAGTCAACATCATGGTGCGGCAGTTGCTCAGCCAGCCGGTGCATATTTATGGCAGCGGGTTGGATTATATCGACACAACCGGCGCGCGCGGGCAGATTTTGCCGCCGCTCGGCTATGACGCGCTGATTGATAAATTCGGCGAAGCCTTTGCCATCATCTCCATGAACCCGAATATTGACGATGAATGCCATGATCGCCCTTATTCCGCGATGGGGGCGGGGGCCTTGCCGATCTCCGACATCAATCCGTGGTGGGAGAAAAATTATCCCGATCTGATGCCCTATAGTTTTGACTTCCGCGATCGTCCCGTGGCTGCTGTTGTTGAGAAGGTACTGGCTGATCCGGTCACGGCGGCGAATGTCGCGTGGCAAGTATCCGAGCGGCAATTGCGCACGCGCACCTTTGACACGATGGTGAATGACATTGTGGAACTTGCTATTATGCACAGCTATTTCACTTTCAATTTCAAGCCGCCCCAACCCTATTTCGCGAAATGCGGCGCATAATATTTCATTAAATCAATGACTTGCCGTGTCGCGTGGCCGGTTGCGCAAGATTATATCTTTTTGTGCGTATTTGTCTTATACTCAGACCGAGTATATTGAAACGGCGCCGGGGCATGGCCCCTTTTCTTGGCGACGTATTATGCTCAAAGGGAGTATAAATAGATGGGTGTCCTACCGCCGCGCACTGTCGAAGCCTTGCGCCAGACCATGACCATATATGACCGCGTCCGCCATGTGATACCGGAAGTGGAGTGGGCGACCTTTGCTGAAGATGTCGAAGCAATCGTGCGTCTGAAAAAAGAACGGAACGCCATTATCCTGGCGCACAACTATCAAACGCCTGAGATCTTTCACGGCGTGGCGGATATTCGCGGCGACTCCCTTGCGTTGGCGCGTGAGGCGGCAAAGGAAAAGAATGCGGATGTCATTCTGCTGGCCGGTGTTCACTTTATGGCCGAAACCGCAAAACTGTTGAACCCGTCGCGCACGGTCCTGATCCCCGACACGGAAGCGGGTTGCTCGCTGGCGGAATCCATTACGGCGGATGATGTGCGCCTGTTGCGTCAACGTTATCCCGGCGTGCCGATTGTCACCTATGTCAACACATCGGCGGCGGTGAAGGCAGAGTCGGACATCTGCTGCACCTCGGGTAATGCGGTGCAGGTGGTTGAGTCTTTGGGTGTGCCCGAAGTCATTATGCTGCCTGACGAATACCTGGCGCAAAACATTGCCAAGCAAACGAACGTCAAGATCATTACCTGGAAGGGTCATTGTGAAGTGCATGAACGCTTCACGGCGGATGACATTCATGCGTTCCGCAAGCAGCATCCGGGTGTTGTCGTGCTGGCGCACCCGGAATGCCCGCCCGAAGTGGTGGCTGCCTCTGACTTTGCCGGATCAACCGCCCATATGATCGACTGGGTTGGCCGCGAAAAACCGGCGCGTGTTGTTTTGCTGACCGAATGTTCCATGAGCGACAATGTCGCGGCCCAACATACCGATGTGGAATTTGTGCGCCCGTGCCAGCTTTGTCCGCATATGAAGAAAATCACGCTCAAGAACATCCGCGCTTCGCTTGAGAATTTGACGCATGCCGTGACGGTGCCAGATGACATTGCAGGCCGCGCGCGTCAGGCGGTCGAGCGCATGATCGCGGTGGGATGAGGCGATTTTATGAAACCTGTCATTATCGGCGCAGGATTGGCAGGAGTAAGCGCGGCTTTGGCTATGGCGCCACGGCCGGTTATCCTGCTGTCGCCCCGGACGCTCGGTACGGAATGCAGCAGCGCATGGGCGCAGGGTGGTATTGCGGCGGCGGTTGGCGCGGATGATGCCGTTGATCTGCATATCAAAGACACGCTTTCTGCCGGTGCGGGCGTGTGCCATGCCACGTCGGTTACTCATACAATTCAGGCAGGCGCATCGGTTATCGAACGGTTGACGCAGTACGGCGTTGCGTTTGATCGGGACACAGCGGGGCAATTGCGACTGGGGCTGGAAGCGGCGCACAGCCGCAAACGCATTGTGCATGCGGGCGGTGACCGGTCGGGTGCTGTTGTCATGGCGGCACTGGTTGCGCGTGTTTTGGCGACACCGTCGATAGAGGTCATGCAGGAAACCGTTGCCACTGAAATTGTGGTGCGTGACGGTGCGGTACAGGGTGTGTTTTTTAAACATCACGGCGTTACAGGTTATGTGCCGACCCATGCCGTGTTACTGGCCACCGGCGGCGCGTCTGCGTTGTGGCAACATACAACCAACCCGCATGGTTCGTGGGGCAGCGGTCTTGCGCTCGCGGCACGCGCAGGCGCTGAACTCGCCGACCTTGAATATGTGCAATTTCATCCAACCGCCATGGATGTAGGGCGCGACCCCATGCCGTTGGCCAGCGAGGCGTTGCGTGGTGAAGGCTGCACGCTCATCAACGAAGCGGGCGAACGCTTTATGGCAAGCTATGCGCAGGGTGAGTTGGAGCCGCGTGATATCGTGGCGCGCGCTATTTGGCAACAACGTCAGGCAGGGCATAAAACCTACCTGGATGCACGGCAGGCGTTAGGCTCTCGTTTTGCGCAAAGGTTTCCGGCTATCTATGCGTTATGTCAGGCGGCGGGTATCGACCCCGTAGCACAGCCGATACCGGTTGCGACAGCGGCGCACTACCATATGGGCGGTGTTCGTGCTGACACTGATGGACGTACCAGCATTGCTGGACTTTGGGCCTGTGGCGAAGTGGCGTGCACCGGTTTACATGGCGCAAACCGCTTGGCCAGCAATTCGCTATTGGAAGCGGCGGCCTGTGGTCATCGCGCGGGTGAGGATATTTTAGGATACGCTACGCAATCTTTACCCAGACGGCGCATGCCGAAACCGACCGTACGCACCTCTGTTTCCGATAGGATTCAAGATATGCGCGCGGTTATGACGCGCGATGTCGGTGTTGTGCGCGATGCGTCCGGTCTGGCGCGTGCGATTGGGTTCATGCACCCCCACAGCCATGTTTCAGGTCATGCGCTGGTCGGTATGATGGTCGCCGTTGCCGCGCATAACAGGCAGGAGAGCCGCGGAGCGCATGCGCGTACCGATTTTGCGCAAACATTGCCGCAACCACCCGCGCAGCAAATTTGGACACTGGATAGCACCAATGACTACGTTCAGAATTTGGGATTGCACCGCCCATCCCGACACATGCGAAGCCTATAAACAACAGAGGTTCCACCTATGACGTTACAACCCTTACCCGATGTGATGCTGGAGCCATTTGTGCGCATGGCGTTGCTGGAAGATTTGGGCCGTGCCGGGGACATAACGACGACATCCATTATCCCGGCAACGAAGAAGGGCGAAGCCATTTTTGTGGCACGTAAAAAGGGTGTTATTGCCGGACTTGATCTTGTTCGCTTGGCCTTTCACGCTGTTGACCCTGCGGTGAAAGTCACATGCTGCGTTGAAGATGGGCACGCGGTGAAGGCGGGCGACGTGCTGGCGATTGTGAAGGGCAGTATGCGTTCTATCCTTATGGCCGAACGCGTGGCTTTGAATTACCTTTCACGTCTGTCGGGCGTCGCGACCGCGACACACGCGCTGGTGCAGGCCGCGCGTCCGCACAAGGCGCGCATTTGCAGCACGCGCAAGACAACCCCCGGCCTTCGTACGCTTGAGAAATATGCTGTCCGCGCGGGTGGTGGCAGTAATCACCGCCTTGGGCTCGATGACGCAGTGTTGATTAAGGACAATCATATTGCCGTAGCTGGCGGTGTGCGTCCGGCCATTCTTGCGGCCCGCGAAGTCATCGGACACATGACCAAACTGGAAGTAGAAGTTGATACGCTGGATCAACTGCAGGAGATTCTGGACCTGCCTGTTGACGCCGTACTGCTTGACAACATGAAGCCTGCGCAATTGACCAAGGCCGTTAAGATGGTCGCAGGCCACTTTGTGACCGAGGCATCAGGCAATGTAACTATCGACACGGTAAAGGCCATTGCCGCCACCGGTGTTGATTTCATTTCAAGTGGTTGGATCACGCACAGCGCGCCCATTCTTGATGTCGGCCTCGATATCGCCTGAAATATTGGTTAATATTCTCTTTACTTGCAGGCTTCTGTGATACTTTACGTATGACATTTGATTATTGCATTTGAAGAGAGAGTTTTTAAATGGCGGACAATAACAAACCGAAAGATTCCAGGGACGAATTTATTCAAAAATGCCTTGGCGCGGAAGCAGTAACGGTTGAAGTCGATGGGGGAGTCCATGCATCTGGACGCTTGTCGGATAACCCGGGGTCCGTATTAAGTGCTTCCGGATTTGAGAAAGAAATCAAGCTCATTCGCGATGTTATCGCTGAGCAGGCTGCGTCAGGTCGTGATACCGTTAAGGTTGTCAACCTTGTTCTGAACACGCCCGGCGGTGGTGTAGCAGATGCAAACGCCATCATTGAGCAGATCAAAGCATTCAAAAAAGATCATCCGGATATTTTGATTATCATGCATGGTAATCAGGTTGCGTCCGCCGGTCTTATGATTGCCGCGCACTGTGATGAAGTCTATTTACGTCCCGAAGGCGAAGTGGGCTCCATTGGCATCATGGCGACATTGCCGGAAGTCTCCGATCCAGAGGTGGTGATTGCTTCGACCGATGGTAAAGGGCAGGCTACTGATCTGGCCGCACATTTGGGTCGTGAAGATGTGCAAGGTAAACACGCGGCCTTTTTCTCTGCTGTTGCCGACCACTTAACCCGCAAAGGGGCCAAGGTTGACCTGAAAGCCATGCAGGCATTGCGTGATGAAGTCGTTGCGGCGCAGGTGATTGCCGAAAAATACGCCATCGAAATTGTTCAGGCTTATTCGGATTCGCAAAAGCAAGGCGTTCTGTTTGTGGCGCCAGAATTGCCGGCTGAATTGGCAGGTATGCCCAGCATTCAAAAACATCTGGCGACCATTCAACAGCAGAGTGATTGGGTGGGGCCGGATGGCAAAACGCTTTTGCAGGCTGATACGATCAAGCCGAGTAACCTGATTAGGTCACTGCGCCTGAAGGCAGAAAAAGATATCGTCTTGCAGCGTAACGCTGATGATGTGTTGTGGTACTGCTTCCTGTATAGTTCGGACATGATGTCTGCCCAGGATGCGGCACGACTTGGTGTTGTTGACGGTATTCTGGATACGGCGGGATATGATAAGATGCTTGATGAGCGTTTCCATATTACGCCTGAGCGTGTTCTGGTCCGCACCGTTAAGACGAACGGGGTTATCACGGCATTCCCGTCTGCGCCCGAACCCGTGGCCGCCAACGACGACCATCAGATCGAGCCGCCCAAGAACGCCGCCGCTTAAGCAAAGGGAATAATGGTGGACAGGGAAGGATTCGAACCTTCGTACTCGTGAGAGGGCAGATTTACAGTCTGCTGCCATTAACCACTCGGCCACCTGTCCTTGATGCCGCCTGTTGGGCAGGACAGCGTGCGTACGGAATTTGCCGCCAAAAGTCAATGCCGCAGATGGAAAACCCCGTTATTTAACGTTTTTATGGCATAAAGCCGTATCTTTGCAGCCTGAACTGCCTTATGTTGGCGCCATGAAACACAAATCTTCATCCGGGCGCGGGCGTTTTGCCCAACGTGCCGCAAAAGCTGATTCCAAACCCTATGGCCGTCGTCAGGATGCGCGTGAGGGTAAAAAGGCCGAGCCACAACACCGTGGCGACAAGCGACCTGCGCGTCATGGTGATAAGGCCGCAACAGGCGGTTACGAAGGCCGCAGATTTGCTGGTGGCGACCGTAAGGCACAGCAAGCATCCCATAATACCAAGACCAAACCCGCACGTTCAGTGCGGCCCGAACCGCGCCATGAGGCACGCCGTGAAGAGCCGCGTCGCGTTGAGGGCAACCTGATATGGGGTTTGCATGCGGTTCGCGCTGCATGGCTAAACCCCGCGCGTCGTTGCCACCGTTTGTGGCTGACAGAAGCAGGCCGCACCAGCATGGAGCAAACCATGGCCGATGGACGCGAAGCGTTGCTGAAACGTCCGGATGCCAAACTGGTGGACCGGCAGGAATTGGATCGTCTGACGCCGCCCGGCACCGTGCATCAGGGCATCGTGATGGAAGCCAATGCCCTGCATGAACCGATGTTAAGTGAATTAATCGCTGGCGACACACCGCCGGATGCCTTGTTAATGCTGGATCAGGTAACCGACCCGCACAATGTCGGCGCGATTTTGCGTTCAGCGGCGGCGTTTGGCGCAGGTGGCGTCATTATGACCGAGCGTAACGCGCCGGGTACAACCGGCGTACTGGCGAAAACTGCATCAGGCGCTTTGGAGCATGTGCCCCAAGTACATGTCGTCAATCTGGCGCGTGCCATGGATGAATTGCAACAGGCGGGATACTGGTGTGTCGGTTTGGCCGAAGAAGGCGAACGTGACCTGGCCGAGCTTGATCTCACGGGTCGTACAGTTCTGGTCATGGGGGCAGAAGGCGACGGCCTACGCCAACTGACGCGTAAGAAATGTGATGAACTGGCGCGTCTGCCTACAGGCGGTGAGATCGGCAGCCTGAACGTCTCTAATGCCGCCGCTGTCGCGCTTTATGAATGGAAGCGGCAGAAGACCAGAAAATAAGCTGTCACCTATGTCCAAAGCCTTCACCAAAGAAACCGATGGCGACGAGGCGGATGTTGAAGAAGCCGACGCGTTGCCTGCCGGACAAAAAAACTACATGACTCCAACGGGGCTTGCTGCCTTGCAGGCGGAGTTACGGCATCTGATGTCGGAAGAACGTCCCAAGATTGTCGAGGTTGTTTCGTGGGCCGCCGGTAACGGTGACAGATCTGAAAACGGTGACTACATCTATGGCAAGAAGCGGTTGCGCGAGATCGACCGCCGTGTGCGTTATCTAACCAAGCGTATAGAGGGGGCAGAAGTTGTTGACCCCGCGAAGCAACAACACCTGAAACAGGTTTTCTTTGGCGCGACCGTCTGCTTTGTGCGCACCGATGACACGGAACAGACCGTGACGATTGTTGGCGTGGATGAAGCGGATTTGACGCAGGGTAAAATCAGTTGGCTTTCACCCATAGCACGTGCGTTGATGAAGGCGCGTGTGGGGGACACTGTCGAAGTACGCACACCCGCCGGGCGCGAGGCGTTGGAAATCGTCACTGTCAGCTACGTCGTATAAACGTGGCTATAGCAAAACCAGATGCAGCAGCATCGGCAAGCCATGATGCAACAGGCCTGTCAGAACGGGGGCCGCAACATGACCCACGGCAGAAACGCCACTTGCCATGCTTTGTGACATGCTACCGAAGAATTGCGTGACAGTCAGTGTCAGGCTCTGCGCCACATGCTGAAACACTTGCGCTACGCCACCCATCGCATTTTGCAGCGATAGCCCGAGCGATGTGCCAGGTGGTTGGGGGAATCCCTGAAACCTTTGTGCCCACAGGGGCGCGTCTCCCAGAAAACGCCAGCCGTACAATTCCCCCAGCTTGGCAGTGTAATCCAGGATTTTGACTTCGGTGGCCATATAGGCGCTTAGTTCTGCGCCTTTAAGGATGAGATTGCCCTTTTTCTGATTAATCCACCGCGGCACGATGCCGAGATTATGCACATCATCCAATCCGCCATTGCTGACAGGGTCCAGATGTTCCAATTCCCAATTATTGCCGGTCAGGAAACCAACAAAATCACGGGCTTCTTTAAACCAATGCAAAAACGGTAGATAGAGGAGGGGGGAACGTTGATATTTGCGACGCTCATGACTGCTCATAAAATAACTCCACAGACAAAGATCCCCCGTGCCCAGAAGCGGCAACGCTCGGGATGGTAAAAAGGCTTAAGACGTCAGAAAGTCAGAGGCAGTGCGCGCTCAGTCGAGCCGCCACCATCTATGTCTTGTTTTATGGGATATCTGCCCGGCTAAAAAGGGTGGGCAGGGTAGGGATGCAGAAAGAGACGCGACATATAAAAAGGCGGCTGCTGTCGTCATCTGGAGCTCCTTTGGATAGAGTTTCAGGTACGGCGAGACGGCTGCTTCACTGTTTGTAGATGAGAGACTGCTTGGAAACGGAATCGGCACTAGAATATGCTTGCGATATATCAGAAACCTATTTTGGTGCATACAGCAGTCTGAGACATATTCTTGCTATTTATTGCGCCGCAACAAACAATATGTAATATGGAGATTGTTATTAAAAAAATACATATATATCAATGTTTTAATTGATATTTGTGCCGCTTATCCAATAAAATGAGGTCAAAGGGCGCAGTTTGCTTGCATTTTGCCGCGCTGTTCCTTAAAACTCCGCGTTCCAGGAAGGTAGATAACAATGAAAAACGAAACGCACCCCGATTACCACGAAATCACTGTCATCATGACGGATGGCACGCAGTTTGTGACGCGCAGCACCTATGGCGCGCCCGGCGCGAAGCTGCATCTGGATATTGATCCGAAAACGCATCCGGCTTGGACAGGACAACATCGTCTGGTGGACCGCGGCGGTCAGCTCGCGAAGTTCAACAAGCGCTTTGCCGGTATCACTGGCAAGAAGGAAGAAGGCGCTGCGGCTACGGACGCAGCTCCGGCTGAAAAGATCAAGGTGACCACCACGGTCAAGAAGAAAAAGGCCTAATCACCTTACGACAAAAGAAAAGGGCGCACGTGGGTGCGCCCTTTTTTTTGTTCATGCAGTATGGGTTTACATCATGCCGCCTGCAATGACCGGCCCGCCGGCCAGCATGGCAAAATTCGGCACTTCACCCGCTTCCATTTTCGCGCGCACCATGGAGTCCAGACGCTGAATGCGTGAATACAACGCATGACTGCGCTCCAGAAGGCTACGTAGGCCTGGCGGCAAATCTTCCTGATCCTGCCCGGTGGTGTTTTCGCATTCTTCGCTGCGCGTAAACTGGTATTGCGGCGCTGCAAATTGTTCAGGGGCTATTTCACCAGCCAGTAACGCCTTCATGGCCAGCAACCACGTCATGCATTGGATCAGGCGCGCCGAAACGCGCGTGTGCTGGTACCCGACCTGCAGACACTGGTTCAGGTCCATTTCGCGACGATCCGCCTGTTCGTGATAGGCGATGTAGTTGCGCACTTCGAGCGTAAGCGCGACACCTTCGTCGAACGTGCGGTCGATCAGGCTCGTGGATTTGGCGGTATTCATGGGGTGTCCCCTCTGTAAAAAGCTGTATGGCCTCACCTCCCTCGATACAAGGTTATCGTTAAAATCAGGTGTAGTTTGATTTAACAGGGGGTTAACGGCACAGATGGCCCGTTTACCGAAAGACTTGCCAGCCGGGGGTTCACCCGCTATAGATGGCGACCCTTGGATGGGTGCAGATTCCCCTGTATCTTCAGGCCGATAGAGCCGACCATCCATGTGCGTCGATTGGGGCGTAGCCAAGCGGTAAGGCAGCGGATTTTGATTCCGCCATTCGGAGGTTCGATCCCTCCCGCCCCAACCATTTTAAAATCAGTGACTTACAAGCTGCCTATAATATTGGCCAGATCAGCTTCGGCGCGGGTCAGGTTGTCCTGTAATTTCTTATAATTCGCCGTCAGTTTTTTCTGATGCACCGGGTCGGCATCGCTGGCGAAGCCTTCGGCAATTTCGCCTTCCATCACATGTTTCTGCTGCGTTAGTTCGGCAATCAGAACTTCCAGACGCGCGGCTTCTTTTTCCGGATCCGGCGCGGCGTTTTTCTTGGGTGCACGCGCTTCCTGTTTCACCTTCTCGCGCTCCATGCGGCGCTGACGGATGACCTGCTGACGATAGGCGTCCAGATCATCGTCAAACGGCACGCATTTGCTGTCGGCCACCAGCCATAACTGGTCCGCCACGCATTCAACCAGATGGGTGTCGTGGCTGACCAGAATGATAACGCCGTTATAGTTGTTCAGGGCCTGCATCAACGCTTCGCGCGCGTCGATATCCAGATGGTTTGTCGGTTCGTCCAGCAGCATGATATGCGGCGCGTCAAAGCTCATCAGACAAAACAACAGGCGCGCTTTCTCACCACCCGACAGGCCGCCGACCAGCGTATCGGCCTTGTTTTTATCGAAACCAAAGCGGCTGAGCATCGCGCGAACCTTGACTTCCGACGGCTCTTCCATCGCCACGCGCAGCGTTTCAAACGGCGTCAGCGTGACATCCAGTTCGTCGGTCTGGAATTGCGCGAAATAGCCGATTTTCAACTGGCCGGATTTATAGATTTTACCCGCCATGGGGGGGAGGCGACCCGACAAGATCTTGACCAGCGTGGATTTACCGTTGCCGTTGGCGCCCAGCAAAGCGATGCGGTCGTTATTGTTGATGGTCAGGTCCAGCTTGCGCAGGATCGGCTGCCCTTCGATATAGCCTGCATCCACTTCCTCCAGACGGATGAGCGGCGACTTCATTTCTTTGGGTTCGGGGAAGGTGAAGGCGGTCACGCGCTCTGCAATGACGGCATCCACAATATCCATGCGTTCGATGGCGCGCAGGCGGCTTTGGGCCTGCCGTGCTTTGCTGGCTGTCGCGCGGAAGCGATCAACGAATTTCTGCATATGCGCCTTTTGCGCCATCTGCTTTTCATGCAGCGCCTGCTGGTTCAACAGGCGTTCGGCGCGGCGGCGTTCAAACTGGTCGTAATTGCCGGTGTAGGACACCAGTTTTTTGTTTTCCAGATGGACGATGTGGTCCACCGTTTTGTTCAGAATATCGCGGTCATGGCTGATGATGATCAGCGTTTGCTGATACCGCATCAGGAAATTTTCCAGCCACACCATGGATTCAAAATCCAGATGGTTGGTTGGTTCATCGAGCAGCAGGATATTTGGTTCCAGAAACAGGGCGGACGCCAGCGCCACACGTGCGCGCCAACCGCCGGAGAATGAAGAAATAGGGCAGGCCTGTGCCGCCTCGCTGAACCCCAGACCGGCCAGAATGGCGGCGGCGCGGGACGGCGCATCATAGGCGCTGATCTCCGTCAGACGTTCATAGATATAACCCATGCGGGCGGGATCTTCGACCGTTTCCGCTTCGGCCAGCAAGGCGGTGCGTTCCTTGTCGGCCTGCAGCACGACATCCAAAATGGACGTGTCGTCATCCGGCAGGTCTTGTCGTACGGTGCCGAGCGTGGCGCCCTTGATAAAGGCAACATCGCCTCCATCGGCTTCCAG
>Ga0213872_10000515_pt1 | contig 30549 bp, 24 predicted proteins | sample VelepicomBERX_R2_FD_160071 | JGI IMG/M metagenome (GOLD analysis project Ga0213872, IMG submission 160071) | Rhizosphere microbial communities from Vellozia epidendroides in rupestrian grasslands, the National Park of Serra do Cipo, Brazil - RX_R2 | ecosystem: Host-associated > Plants > Roots >...
AAACAAGCTGAGGACGAGCGCGGCGCCAAGAGAAAGCGCAAGTGGGCTGCTGGTAATGTTTTGGAGCGGTCGCGGCAAGTCAGTGAAGTAAGCAGGGAAGACGCTCTCGCTTAACGCGAGTAGTGTAGGCACTCCGATCACATAGATCGCACGCGTGTCGATCGAGCGCGAAAGCATGATCTGCATGCCTCCTGAAATCATGAAGCACGCCGTAAAGACAAGCAATGAGCCGGCGACTTCCTGAGGAACCAATAAAAAAGGCCGGACAGCTTGGGTGAGAGGCCGAAGATCAAAAGAACAAGCGCGGCTACAAAAGCAATAACCCGGCTCGTAGCGCCGGTGACGCCAGATATGCCGACGAGACTGGGTCCGACGCTCATCCCCGGCAGGCCGAGTGCGCCACCAACAACGTTGGCGAGGCCCATCGGCGAGTACCCCTTTTTGTATATTCGATATGTCCGGGCGCTCCCAGGCAGCGTGTTGATTCGCTGGCAGGTGGTGACCACTCCGACCGTGCGTAATGCGGCAGCGATTCCTGCCGCCAAGAAAGCCGGCGCCAGCGCCACATCGAAAGCCAGGCCGAGCGTGGCTGGACGTGGAAGCGCCAACCATGCGGCTTCTCCGAGGGTCGCCAGCCTTGCAGGCCCAAGCAAACCGATGCATGCGGCTCCTATCATCCCCGCGGTCAGACCGCATAGCGAGAAGAGCAGCTTCATCGGAATCAATAGGGTCACCGCAGCAACAGCAACGTGTAGCGGAAACGTCGGCAACTGCTCATGCCTGACATCGAGCGTTTCGCCAATGCCAACGACTCCAAGCTCCAGTCCGACGATGAAAACGGTAAGTCCACTGAGAACCGGTGTGATCAGCATTCGGAGGCGCTTGAAAACCAGCGCCACCAGCACCTCCACTGCTCCCGCGAACAGGGTCATACCCGCGACCAGCGGCATGCCTCCCACTTGTGCAGCCGACACGCACGCAGCAAGAAAGATGGCGGAGAAGACAGGGAGCGCAAGATACCCTGAGCCAATAGGTCCTCGTGGCAAACTTTGCAGGATTGCACCAATAGCGAGTCCGATACAAGCGACGCCCAAAAGGTTTACGCCGACTGACCACGGGACATGTGCACGATGAATGATAATCACCACCAGCACCAAATAGATAGCGTCCATGACGGCGTATTGCAATCCGAGCATCGCAAGGCGCGGCAGGGGCGGCCATTCGTCTAATGAGTAGGTAAGACCAGGAGGGCGTTCGCTCTGGTGAGCGACGGCCGACACGGGATTTTCCGACATTAGAAACGTACCCGAATTCTGAAATCTTACAAGCCGTTGGCGCTGGCTGGCAACCGTTACCGCGTGTGAGTCCAGCCGTGTTCGCGCCTGCTTGGTTGAAGGTAACTCCGCCGTCATTCGCGGTCCGGATTGCTTCAAGCTGCCCTGGTGCCCGTAGAGGGCGACTGCTCTTGCGGTAGCGGTCGCGCGATCCAAGCTCTTCACTGTTGCTGCGCGGGATTATACTCCCTTTTTAGACCGAGAACGGGAAAAGCGAGGCGCAGTTTAGGCGGTGGATGCCAAGGCGAGGTACACCCAATCGGCGTCGAACCTAGTTCTGTTTGACTAAGCGATCTCTGGAGAAGCAGATGTTCAGGCGGTTTACGGGACCGTTGGCACTTTTGTTTGCGGCAACGCTCAATGCACAGAACAAAATTCCGACTGCGCCGCGTGAATTGCACGGCACATACGAGGAACTGAGTCCGGCGCAAAAGAAACTGATCAACGAGTGGTACGCCGAATACAACCAGATGACGCATGATAACGCGCAGCCCACTGAGTACAATCAGTTCTCGCTATCAACGCGCACCACTTTCGAGGCGGTAACGCACGCGCTTATGGCGACCGAGCTGACCGACAGGTCCGGAAGATCCATGGGAAGTGCCTTGGATCTGGTGCAGTCAGTTGAAGCGATCAACGGCAAGGTTCCGCGCGCACGCGGTGATCTGCAATTCCGCATTTACGTTGTGCTGAAACCTGACGCTGTGCAAAAGCTGAAAGCCTCCGGCGAGTTCTTCCGCGACCGCGATAACACCGTGTTCCACCATGGTTACCCGCTGAATTATCGGCAGGATGGCGGTACACCTTCGATTCAGGTCTCCGTCGCCAAAAATACCCGCCACGCCGATATCGACGTGGATTACCGCTCGGCCAAATTCCCTGAGGCACTCTTCAACGGGCATCTCACTGCCGCCAATTCCGACGTCCGCGCCGGAGGAAACACGCAAAAACACCTCCAGCGATGGCAAGGGCTGACCGATTGGTGGAAAAGCCTATTCGGCTTCCCGGAAGAGGTACAACCTTCAGAGGACAGCACCCCGGAAGGCGAGATCCCGCCGATACCACGCAAGGGCGATAACAAGGTTGAGGCCGCCACCGCCGATTACCTTACCGCCTGGCTGCTGGAACAGAAGCCCAACCTGTCCGCCGCGTACTTGTCGTCGCTCTCGTATTCCTGCCTGCAGGAGTACGGCCCGAATTCGGGCAAAATCGTCAGTGCTGGCATCGCTCCTTACCTCGCAACAAACCACATGGCAGCAGTAAACAAAGCAATCGGAAAAGTGAACACTCTGCAGGACGCCGTTGAACCCATAAGCCTCCGCGACCAGAATCTAAGACAGGTAAAACAGCCATACCGGACAGCGTTCTCGCTCTATCAGGTCTCTAACGGACTGGCCGCGGAGTTTCTCTGCGATCCTGAGCGCGCTTTTGAAGACTTCGACAACACGAGAGTGGAAGGGAGCACGCGTAAGTATGGCAGCTATTTTGTCTCTGCTTTCCGGCTGAAGGGGCCGACAGGAAAGAGCGACGCCATCACGTTGCTCTGGCGAAAGGAGGGCAAGTACTGGAAGGTGATTGCTTGGGACGTGGAGCCCGAAGAGGCCACACCCGGCAAAGTGCCCGATATGCGCCGGCGGCGTGCGACGGCTAAGGCAGGTCCAGCCGCAACCCAGACCAGTGCTGACCCTGAGTTCGTGCATGCCTCGCGCGACTTCCTGCATTCATGGCTGGTAGCCGATAACTTCGACCAGGCTGCAAGCTACTTTTCTCACCGATCCGACAAATGCGTCCTAGCGTACCTTCCAGCCGACAAGCCAGCGCCATCCACTTCGGCCGGCTACGCCGCCTATCTTCGGAACGCAATGACCACTGTGGGAAAGGATGTTGGTCCAGTTCAGCATTTGCGCGATGCCATAGAACCCGTCCAGCCCGAGCATGACGACCTGAAAGTATTGCGGCATGAGGGAGAAGGCGCCTATACGGTTGCCGCTGTTCCCGATTACCTCGCTGAAATGTTCCTGTGTGACGAGGAGTCGTCGAAGCATCCGTACGATGTGCCCCCGGATCCGAAACAGAAGATCTATGGGAACTACTACGCCGTACTGTTCAGCTTGCGCACGCCCGGCGAGCATCCTGCTGCATTAACGCTGCTCTGGGCCAGGGAGGGCAAGTGGAAGATCATCGCGTACGAAGTGCTGGCGCCGTGATGCGCCTCAATGATCGGCAGCTTAGCGGGATTAGAACCCCAAAGCCCATCTCTGCCGAGACTCTGGAAAGGATCGATTAAGAGAATGAATCAACCGCCCGTACCCCGCCGCCAATTTCTGCAGACCTTAACTGCGGCGGGCGTGGCATCAGAACTGCCCTCCTTTCCCGCACTCGCTGCCACATCGGTTCACACCGGCTCCCTACGGGAGGAGGTCGTGCCTCGTTCGGAACCAGTCGCCCCGCGCTATTCCATCCGCTTCGCGGTTTGTGGGATCAGTCATGGCCACATCTACGGTATGGTCGAGGCCATCAAGCGCGGTGGTGGGATCCTGGTCAAAGCTTGGGGGCAGGAACCGGAGCTCCTGACCGCTTTTAAGAAGCGTTATCCGGACGTGCCAATCGCACGGACCCAGGACGAGATCATTCACGACTCCTCGATTCAGCTCGTCCTCAGTTCGCAGGTCGCCAATGAACGGGCGCCGCTCGGGGTCCGCTGCATGCAGGCAGGTAAAGATTTCCTGTCGGATAAGCCCGGCATCACGACACTAGAGCAGCTCAGTGAGGTCCGAAAGACGATTGCCGCGACGGGTCGCATCTACGCCATCATGTACTCCGAGCGCCTGGAAGTGAAAGCCGCCGTAAAGGCCGGTGAACTGGTGCGAGCGGGCGCCATCGGCGATGTGATCCAGACGATCAATATCGCGCCCCACCAGATCGTTCAGCGGCCCGGTGGTGATGCTGGCAGCGTAGGCAGCAAGGGGGGAAGACCCGACTGGTTTTGGAATGAAGTTCAGTTCGGCGGAATTCTTTGCGACATCGGATCGCACCAGGTGGACCAGTTTCTCTACTACACAGGCTCAACGCAAGCAGAAGTAGCAGCTTCTCAAGTCGCAAACCTTCGGCATCCGGATCATCCTCACTTCCAGGATTTCGGCGACATGATGCTGCGCGGGAACAACGGTTTCGGCTACGTCCGGCTGGATTGGTTTACGCCTTACGGGCTTGGTACCTGGGGCGACGGCAGACTTTTCATCCTGGGCACCGAGGGGTACATCGAAGCACGCAAGTATACGAATGTGGCGGTGAGCAAACAAGGCAATCACCTGTTCGTCGTCGACCAGAAACAAGCACGGTATATCGATTGCAACAACCTAACGCTCCCCTTTGGTCCTCAGTTTGTAAGCGACATCGTCAATCGCACCCACACGGCGCAGGACCAAATGCAATGCCTGCTGGCCGCCGAACTCGTGATTAAGGCACAGCGGATGGCGAAGCATACTCACCTGGACTGGGAAAGCAAAGCTTGATGCTTCTTCCGGCGGACCCCGGAGAGAGTTGTTTCTGTCCTGGAGTTCGAAGGCAGGCCCGCGCGCATCGTCTTTCAAGTGTGTACTGGAGAGCAGCAACTCCACAACAGATGCTTTTTCCCGAAATAAAACCGCAACCACCTCTCTGGCTGAGAAAAACAAGTGAGTCGCTCCGCGCTCAGGACTATAAGACTGGTGATATCGTTGTCTTATAGATTCTCTATAAGAGACGCAATGCCTCCATCCGAAACAGAACTCCTGCAAGGGACTCTCGACCTGCTGATCCTGAAGTCGCTGGCGCTCCAGGAGTTGCACGGCATGGGTATCGCCCGCCGCATTGCGCAGATCACCGGCGGGACATTTGACGTGAAGGCCGGATCGCTGTTCCCCGCCCTGTATCGCATGGAGCATGCGGGATGGCTTGTCTCCTTCTGGGGTGAATCCGAAACAAAGAGAAAATCCAAGTTCTATCGCCTGACCCAAAGCGGCCGCAAGCGGCTGAAAACTGAATCGGAACGGTGGGAGCGGATTTCTTTAGCGATGGCTCACGCATTGCGCTCGACGTAAGGAGGAGTTGTGTTCTTCTGGAAGCGAAAGTTCGAGAGGACCTTGATGACGAGCTTCGCTCGTACGTCGAACTCATGGCAGCCGAGAAGGTGCAGCGCGGCATGTCGCACGAAGACGCTTTCCGCCAGGCATGGAGCGAGCTGGGCGGCATTGAGCAAGTGAAGGAAAGCGTCCGCGATGTCAGGCCCTGGGTCCTGATCGATACGCTTCTTCAGGACATTCGTTACGCTGTGCGGACGCTGCGGCGAAACCGCGCATTCGCGTTCATCGCGCTTCTCACACTCGCCTTGGGCATTGGCGCCAATACCACCATTTTTACGGTCGTAGACGCCGTGCTGCTGAAGCCGCTGCCGTACCCCGAGCCCAATCGCCTGCTGACACTATGGGAACGCTCCCGGAGTGATGGCGAGCAGAGCACGGTTGCTCCTGCGAATTTTTACGATTGGCATGAGCAGAGCCCATCCTTCAGCCGGATGGCCGCTATCGATCCCTATCCTGATTTCATCCTAGGCGGATCGACTAACCATGCCGCAGCACGGCGTCTCTCGGGCGCGGACGTCTCGGCAGATTTCTTCTCCCTCCTGGGCACTCGCATGGAACTGGGCCGCGATTTCCTGGCCGAAGAGGACCGACCGGGACACAACCAGGGCCCCCCGTGGCCCCAGGCTATTTCGAAACAATGGGCATACCCTTGCACCACGGACGCAGCTTTATCGTCACGGATAACGAAGACGGTGCGCTGGTAATTGCGATCAACCAATCGATGGCACACAAGTTTTGGCGCAACGCGGATCCGCTTGGCCAGCGCGTGCGCTTTGGGGATGATAAGTGGCGAACCATTGTTGGTATCGTTGGCGACGTCCATCATGACGGATTGGACGTCCCGGCCGCGCCCGAGATGTATGTTCCCTATGGCCAGGCGCCAAACGTAGAAGCACGCCCTACGATCGTCGTGCGGACGTCCGTTGACGCCTGGCGTCTTGCGGGCCCTCTCCGCCGGGTCATTGCTTCCATAGACCCAGACGTGCCGGTCGACCAAATCACAACGATGCGCGAGCTAGTCTCGAATTCGGCAGGACAGCCTCGGTTCCGCACCGCTGTGATCCTCACATTCTCCTTACTCGCCCTATGCGTGGCTTCGCTTGGACTCTACGGAGTGATCAACTACCTGGTTACTCAACGAATGCAGGAGTTCGGCGTTCGCATGTCACTAGGGGCCACACGTGGTGACGTGATGCGCTTGGTTTTTGGACAAGCCTTCCAAATGGTGGGAATCGGCATCGCGCTGGGATTAGCGGGAACGGCCCTGCTTTCGCGAGCGGTCGTGACCTTGTTGTATGCAGTCGCGCCATTTGACACCACCACTTTGGCTAGCGTCACAGCGCTCCTCACGGTTGTGGCGATTGTGGCGGTCTATTTTCCGGCTCGAAAAGCCGGGAACTCCGAGCCGATGCAAGCACTGAGCACGATTAGCTTTTTTTCCAATTGGTCCAGTCTGGCCAGTCGAGACAAGACTCGCTCTACGAAGCGAATATAGAAGTCAAATCTCCTGTTAGAACCTCGACGAAGGAATTCCATGCGGTTTGTCGCCTTATGTAGTAAAGCCCGAAGGACCACAATCAGGAGATTCAGTTTTGAGTCATATTCTCGTTGCTTCAATGCCGGCGCCCGGCCACGTTAATCCTATGTTGGCCATTGCCTGCCATTTGCGCGACCGGGGACACTCTGTCCTTTTCCACACCGGGGATGTATTTCGGGAGCAGGTGGAATCCCAGGGGCTCCGTTTCATTCCACTCAAGGGAAAAGCAAACTTCGACTACCGTACCTTCAACAAGTTTCTTCCCGAAGGCAAGACTCTTATGCCCGGCTCCGAGGATATGATTCACAGTTGCAAGCATGTGATGGCCGACACAATGCTTCCTCAATATGACGGAATCCGCGAGATCCTGAGTCGCGAGCCTATCGACGTGATCCTCGTGAATTTTATATTCTTTGGCGTGATTCCTCTGCTGCTTGGCCCGCCGACGGATCGTCCGCCCGTCGTCTCGGTGGGAGTTTCGCCGCTCGCGCTAAGCAGTATCGACGCTTCTCCTTTGCGGGGCCCGGCGACGACCGCGGAACAGCGCGAGCGCAATCGCGAAGAGACCAGGCAGTTCCAAGGCAGCCTTGCCTGTGTAAACGAGTACCTCGATAATCTCTTGAACGGCTATGGCTGCCCGCCGCTGCCTGGCTTCTTTCTCGATTGCCTCTACACGTTGCCGGATCTATTTCTGCAATTGACGGTGGATGCCCTGGAGTTTCCTCGCAGCGATATGCCCAGCCATATCAAGTTCGTCGGGCCGGTCATGCCCAGATCCTCGTCCGGTTTCCAGCCGCCTGACTGGTGGAAAGAGCTGGACGGGTCAAGGCCCGTAGTTCTCGTCACGCAAGGAACAATTGCGAACGCGGACCTGAACGACCTCATCGGGCCGACCATCGCCGCCCTCTCAACAGAAGATGTCACCGTAATTGCTGCCACCGGAAAAGCAAATGGGGCAATAAACACCTCTATTCCCTCGAATGCAAAGGTGACTTCGTTTGTTCCTTTTATGGAGGTGCTGCCTAAGGTGGACGTCTTTGTTACAAACGGCGGGTTTGGCGCGGTAAACCAGGCGCTGAGTATGGGCGTACCAATTGTAATTGCAGGCGAGACGGAAGATAAGGCGTTTGTTGCTGCCCGCGTCGCCTGGACCGGCGCCGGCATTAGCCTCGGGACTTCGCATCCTACACCGGAAGAGGTGCGCTCCGCTGTGCGCAAGATTCTGAAAGATGATACCTATCGAGCCAAAGCGCGCGTCCTGCAGAACAATTTCGCGCAATATGAAGCCCTTGACTTGATTGCCGGCTACGTCGAAGAGCGTTTAGCGCAAGCGCCAGGCATTCCCCGATCGAGTTCTAACCCGCCTTGGCCGCTCGACCCTGCGAACCCCATTGCCTCGCGGCCAACAGAAGGGCGCTACACACCGACGTCGTCGCCAGCGCAAGAGCAAGCGCCGCAAAGACAGAGCGTCTGACCAGGATCGCGCCTGCTGCCGCGCCTGCGAGCATCGCCAAAATAGAACCGAGCTTTCGCTGCCATCGTGGATTGCTGCCTCCAGCAAGCGAAGAATCCGCGGCAAGCCCGGTGATGGTCAGTGTCAAAACCGTGGTCGTGAGGTCGGCCACTCCGAGCTTTCGAACGGCCGCATTCCTCATTCCCATCGCCACCGCTGTGAAGACGATGATCAGGTACAGCGGAATTGATGCTGGAAACGGGATGCCGTGGTACCCGAAAGCTGCAAACATCGCTGCGGCTGTAAAGGCTATTTCCAACCCGAAAAGGATTAGTGGAGCGTGAATCGCGTCCGCACGCGGTTTCGCCAACACCCTGCCCCCAATGAGGGCACCGATGAGAAAAGCCGCCAAGGACGTTAGCGAGCGGGCTGCAGATACCTCGGCCACGCCGGCAATTGAGAATCCAAGAAACACGATGTTTCCCGTCATGTTGGCCGTAAAGACGTGCCCAAGTGCAAGAAAGCTGACCGCATCGACGAGACCTGTGACCGCCGTCATGCCCAGAAGCGCGAATGGTAAGATTTCGTCGGCGCTAGTGAGCTTCCACATGGATCGCACTCGTTTGGGCAGCGCTCTGGGCGGCCGGACTGGTAGCCAAATCAAGGTTCGGGATCGACCAGGCAACAACAGCGGCGCATCCGGAGACTGCCCCTAATGCGAAGAACAGCCAGCGGTACGCGACGATTAATGCCGGCGCTATGTGAGAAGCCTCAACGTGGTTCGAACCAATCGACGCAAGTTCGTGACTCAGAATGCTCCGTGCATTCGGATCCACAACCTGCAAAGTTCCAAGCAGGACTGCGGAAGCGAGCGCTGCCCCCATCACGCCTCCAATCGTGCGGCTGAACGATACGGCCGCGGTGCCGACACCGAGGCGCCTTGCTCCGGAAGCCCATTGCACCATGGTCTGTGCAGCGGGCATTGTCGATCCAAGGCCAGCCCCGATCAGAAATGTCAGCAGCGCAATGAACACCGGTCCCAGTTTGATTCCAACCGCGAGGACAAGAAAAGCGGCTGTGACGATCGACAAACCGACAGCCATCATCGTGCGAGGATGCCCGGTTTTCGAAATTCGCAAACCCGTTGCGGTAGAAACAACCACTTGCGCGAGAGTGAGCGGAATAAGCAACAGTCCGGAGACCGTCGCGCTTGTGCGAAACGCCGTCTGGAAAAAGAGGGGCAATTGAACGATCAAGCCGAAGAGAACGGCGGCAAAAAGAAGAACGGTCAAGGACGCGCGCCAGATAACGGGCTCTTCAATCAATTGCGGAGAAATGAGCGGATCCGGCGTTTTCTGCTCGACTTTAGGCAGGAGAGCAAAACCGGCGATTCCCAGGCTTGCGAGTGCGAGCAGGGCTGGAGATGTCCAGGAGACTTCGTGACCACCGATACTCAGAGCGAGAAGAAGCGCTACGGTCGAAATGACGAGGACGCTTGCTCCGGCATAGTCCAATCGGCAAAGCCCCGTCCCGCGGTGGCTTTTAACACGCAAGGCAGCGACCGCGGCGCCCAACCCCAGCGGAATATTCACCCAAAAGATGCTGCGCCAGCCGAGGTGTTGGGAGAGAACTCCACCGATTACCGGGCCCAGGGTGCTAGCAAGAGCAAAATTGGTTCCGAACCATCCCTGAAATCTCCCTCTCTCTTTTGGGGAAACCACTTCGCCGATGACTGCTTGCGCCAGGGTCATCAGGCCGCCACCGCCAAAACCCTGCAGCGCGCGAGCACAAATCAGAATGGGAAGCGTGGGGGCAATGGCGCACGCAGCGGAGCCCGCGACAAATAAGCTGAGCGCCCAGAGCAGCATGGTTTTGCGCCCGAATGCGTCTCCCATGCGGCCATACAACGGAGCAGCAACCGCTGCGGCGAGGAGATACCCGGTAACTATCCAGGCGAGATACGAAAGCCCGCCGAGAGAACCCGCAATCGCAGGCAATGCCGCAGCGATGATCGTTTGGTCGAGCGCTCCCAGAAACATCGATGGGGCGACATGGAAGAAGGCAGACCGAAATTGCTCTCTCTCTTCTTCAAGCGGCGGGGAGAGAGAACTCGTAACTGTTGTGCCGGCTGGCCTGATCATTTCGCTCCATTTAGCTTCAGGAACTGTGTCGGCTCGACACCGAATCCGAGTCCGGCCTGAAAATCAACCAACAACATCACGCATTCTTCCGGTTTCAACAGCACGTCTGATTCAGCCATAGACTCCTGCTAGAACTTGTAACCAGCCCAGAGCGCCCAATAGTTCAGGTTGCTCCCCGGCTGCGTCTGCCTTAAAAATGGTCCCGCGAAAAAAATTCCATAGTCACCTTGGAACCATATATGCCGAGTCGCCTGCCACCGGATCTCGATTCCGGGCCGCTCTCCGACATACCGCGCGGTACTATTTCCAGACGCCCTTATCAGCATTCCAGGCACGGAATAAACACCGTCTTGTAAGCTCTGGCGCCAATAGAAAACGCAGTCTGTCGAGACGGTGACACCGTGTCCCCATTCGGTGAACACGCGAGGATGTAGGTCTCTAAAGTTAATCGGTCCAGGACCGGTATCGGCAATCACCCCAAAATAATTTCCAATTGGAAAGAGGGGATAAAACGTGCCCAGCGTGTTGGTTTTCGGATTGTCGCCACTTGAAATATCAGCCTTGAGGCTGAATCGTGGCTTAAGCCGCCAGGTAGGAACTGTGTAACCCGTATCGCTTGCGATGGTCCATGCCTGGAGACCGGCAGACCCAAAGCTTCCGAATTGCCAAACACCTTCGTAATCAAAGTCCCATCCAGGTTCCTTCTCTGCAATCGGGCGCGAAAACCTTGCTCCCAAGCTGTGCCGCAGCTCTGAAGCTGTCCCCCGCTCATAAGTTGCTTGTGCGCGACTAAGACCCAAGTAGTAGGTGTCGATAGAAACACCTCGGGACAACTGCCGCCATCCATACACTCCCCAAAATCCGACTTGATGATTAGGGTAGTCATCGAAGAATCCGAAGTTGTCCAAACGAGGTCTAACAGCAAGCGCGTCGATCCTCCATGGCCCGACCTTGTTGAGTAGTCTGAATCCGATGAAGCTAAGACGAACATTTGGGCCCTCGCGGACGTCAATCAAACGTCCAGCGCCATACTCCAACTCTTGTACACCGGCCCGTAGGGTTAACCAGTTATGGTTGCCGGCAGTAGAGAGATCCAAAAACGCATTTTGGAAATCCAGCTTCTTCTCATCAATAGGCCGAGGGCCACCTATCCTGAAAGACTCGATACCGGACTTGAATTCAACAAAGGTTCGAACATGCTTACCGTAATGGGCGTCAAGACCCAACATATAGCGTTCAAGGAAAAAATTGTTCCAATAGGGCTGCTGTCCCCAGTTGTTGTTGCCTGTCTGCTCCCATACTTCTCGCGCTTCTCCACTGATTGTCAGATACCAAGTGTCGGACCCTCGGCGTAGCGGAATAAACTTGACCGGATCCCAGAAATCCTGACGCTTGCTCCGATCAGCAAGAAAACTCCAGTCCTCGTCTTCCCGCAGTAACTTGTAGCTCCGGTCCGGCTCGTCGGGATTGGTGGCAGACGCGGTCTGAGCGCCGGCAGGTACTGAGGCGGCAAGCAACACAACTACCGGCATGCAGAAAAATCGCATCGAAGCATTAGCTCAAAGTTCAGTTTGATTTGCCTGTGATCGAGTGAATCTCAGCAATGTAGCCCCCCGGGAATTGCACGATGGCAACGGTTCGCCCATCCGCTGTATAGGGAGCGACCAGAACTTCAACATTAGCCGCCTTGGCCTTCGTCAGGGTATCCGTCAGGTTCGCCACCTCATATCCCGTCAATTCCCGCCCGTACGGATAAGGAAGATGGCCGTCGGTCACGAATACGACTAGCTTTCCGAAAGTCGATTCAATCCGAATTCGCCGATATGTTTCACTCGGCTTCCCGATCTCAATGCCGGAAGCACGTGGATCGTCAGAGACAACTTTCCCGTGAGAAAACGCAACGAAAGTCCGAGTGAAAGCGTCCGCACGGTCTGCTGAAACATAAACCCGATTCTCTGGAATGGTTTCTAGTGCTTTGTATGACGGGGCGGTCGTATGCCAGTACAACTGCATGTTTACGCCGCCGGGCCATTGAATAACGACATCGCGCCCGATCGGGTCATTGAAGGGAGCGACAATCACGTCAGCGCCTTCGGCACGCGCTGCGCGTGCCGCTCCATCTAGATCGGTAACCAAGTAGCCCGTTCGCTCCCCGCCAAACGGATATGGAATGGGCGTCTTGAATCCAAATACCGACACCGAGCCGGCTGGAGTCAAGACTAACTGCGACATCGTGCTGCTCGGCGTAGGCGTCACAGTGAAGACACCTTGCTTGGTGGTCGTGCCGCCGAAAGTAGCGACAAGACTCGCTACGAACCGATCAAAATCTTCTGGCGCAACGTAGACGTGCGTGGTGTCATATTGCGGACCGACAGCCAACTCGGGTGTTGCGGCGGCAGCCGGCGCCGCGCTTTGCGCACTAGATACCCCGCTCGTTGTAATTACTGCAACGGCAAAAATAATCGCCGCAAATATTTTTCGTCTCTGGACCATCTCCGACCTCTTGTTTCCTGATCATGCTGCCCGTTCAATCCACGGGGGGTTGAAGCCGTACTACCGGTTGCGCAGTTCCCGGCTGACCCCAATGCTTGGCCACCAGGCAGACCGAAGCCGCTTGCGTGAGGTTTACCTTTTTCGCGAGAATCCAGCCACCCAACTGTTCCCCCAGTACCATTCCCAGAAGGCCGAGCAAAGCCACAATCGGTGGCGCCGGGCTCTTTACACGGATCACTCCATACAGAACACCGACCAACACCCCGACTGCGAATGAGACGAGCAGCACTTTCATGTTCAAACCTCCTCTAAATTGCGAAACAATCGCAGCCAAGGCTCCACAACCCGGAGTTTCCGAACACTTGTAACCCTCCCCCCGAAGGATGCTCGTGTGCGCAAGCAACGGGATGGGACACGCCGGCCTCCGATTTCTCGGCTCGCGCGTAGCCTCCGTACTCCGCTACGGGCGACCAATTCGGACTGACAGGGAGATCAGGAGGTGCGAGTTTGGTGAACACGCCTTTAGCATGGACAATCTTACCGCCGACGATCGTAAGGTCAGATTCAAGACCCTTGATGTCTTCCTCGGGGATTGAAAAATAGTCCGCCGAGAGCACGGCGAGATCCGCAAGTTGTCCGGGAGCCAGTGCGCCCTTCTTTCCATCCTCCGTCGAAAACCAACTGCTTCCCATGGTGTAGAGTCGGAGTGCCTCAGCACGATCCAATCGATTCTCATCGGGATAAAGACCCAAGCCTCCAATCGTCTTGCCCGTGATGAGCCAGTAGAGTGAGAGGAATGGGTTGTAGCTGGATACTCGCGTGGCATCGGTCCCGGCTCCGACAGGAATCCCCATTTCCAACATGCGGCGAATCGGTGGGGTGCGTTCGGCCTGGCTCGCACCATAGCGCTCCACAAAGTACTCTCCCTGGAAAGCCATGCGATTCTGCACCGCGATCCCGCCGCCGAGCTTTTTCACTCGCTCTATGTTGCGATCCGAAATCGTTTCGCAGTGATCGAAGAACCAGTGCAGGCCGTCGAACGGAATCTCCCGATTGACTGCTTCGTAGACATTCAGCGCCCGCTCAATGGTTTCGTTATAGGTGGCATGCAAGCGAAACGGCCAGCGATTCTTCACCAGGTGGCGGATCACTGCTTCTAACTCGCTCTCCATCACCGGCGGCATGTCCGGCCGAGCGACAAGGAAGTCCTCGAAGTCAGCGGCAGAAAAGACCAACATTTCTCCTGCGCCGTTGACGCGATAGAAGTCATCGCCCTCGCCAGCCTTTGCCATCTTCGTCCAGTTTTGAAAGTCCTGGAGCTCGTGTTTCGGTTTCTGCGTGAAGAGGTTGTATGCGAGGCGAACCGACAATTCTCCGTTGCGATGGAGCTCATTCACGACGCCGTAATCGTCGGGATAATTCTGAAACCCGCCCCCCGCGTCGATTGCACTGGTGATTCCGAAGCGGTTCAGCTCCCGGAAGAAAAGCCGGGATGAGTTGAGTTGGTCCTCGCGGGAAAGTTTCGGTCCTCTGGCAAGCGTGGAATAAAGAATGTTGGCGTTGGGCTTCGCGATAAGAAGGCCGGTCGGATTTCCGCGCGAATCCCGCTGGACTTCGCCGGCGGGAAAATCCGGCGCGTCTTTCGTGTACCCCACCGCGCGCAGGGCAGCACCGTTGAGGAACGCGCGATCATAAAGATGAAGAACGAAAACAGGCGTATCCGGAGCCGCTGCATTGATCTCGTCAAGCGTGGGCATCCGGCGTTCGGCAAACTGAAACTCCGTCCAGCCGCCAACCACGCGCACCCATTGCGGAGCCGGGGTCCTTGCGGCTTGTTCTTTCAGCATGCGTAGCGCGTCGGCAAGAGAAGGCACGCCATCCCAGCGCAGTTCCATGTTGTAGTTCAGGCCGCCGCGAATGGGATGCATATGTGAATCGTTCAGGCCGGGGATAACCGTTCCCCCCTTGCCATCAATCACCCGGGTGACAGGTTCGCGTAACCGGAGAATCTCCTCATCCGTACCCGTCGCAATGATTTTTCCGTCACTGATGGCAAGGGCTTCAACGAAGGACGGAGTAGCATTTGTAGCAATTTTCGCGTTGTGAAGTATTGTTTCAACAGACATAGAAATCTCCTTGTACGCGCACAACGCCCAGCTAACCGGGCTATGCGCTTTTCCTCAAGAACGACGATGGTTTTGAGGGGCAAGGTTCGCGCCCATGCCCCTCGAAACGGTCTCTGCCGCTCAAAAATAAGCTTTCAGGAGGCCCCGCAGTTGTGGCTCAGCGCACCGTGACCGGCTCTTTCTCTCGGACCACTTCTTGCGCCTTTTGGTAGCTCTCTGCCACAGCCGTATAGTTCGGCGCCACCAGGCCATACAACTTGGCGAAATCCGCCGCGTCGGAGCGGTTCCAAGTTCGCTGAAGTTCGCACAGCACCGCATTCGCGCTTGTGGGAACGACACCCGCTTGGCTGAAGCGAGCCACTGTTGTTCTGGATGCCATCTCGCTCGGGTCGCCAGAAGCATCGATCACCGCGTACACGTTGTATCCGGCCGCTTTCGCGTCCAGCGCGGGGAACATGACGCAGACACTGGTCCACACACCGGCCATGATCAGGGTCTTTCGCCCGGTTTGTTCCACCGCTTTCACGAAAAGTGCGTTGTCCCAAGCGTTTACTTCGCCTCTGCGCGGCACGTGAACCGCATGTGGAGCATTTTCGTGAATCTCAGGCATCAGAGGCCCATTGGGGCCCTCCGGCACCGAAGCCGTCGTTATGAGCGGCAGCTTCATCAATGCGGCGAGTTTCGCGAGCGCCGTAACATTGGCTCGCAACTGCGCCACCTCTATGTCTTTGACAACTTGAAACAGCCCTGCCTGGTGGTCCAGTAATAGCAGAACGGTATCTGCTGGGTTGATCAGCGCCTTCCCGCCGCCGGGGGCGTGTTCTATACCATCGCGTATCGGGTTCGTACTCGCTTCGACATTGGCCATATCTGTACTCCTATGAACTGAATTGATTTTTCTCACGCGAAGCCGGTCGATCCTGCACGTCATTTTGTGCCGTAGATCGCTCTATAACTCCCGCGTACACCGTTTAATAAGGCAACTTTCCGCCCAATCGTAAAACGCTGAGAACTCTAGGGCAATAGCGGTTAGTACTTGAAAATGCAATGTTTTCGGCAAAAAAATGACGACCGCTCGGCAGCCCATGGTCCACGCTCTGACCGGGCAGCGGGCGTTCATATTACGAGGTGAGTTGCACTCTGATTCCGGCCGAGCACGAACACGCTCAGCGGTCGAACGCATCGGCCTTTGCCGCTGCAGCGCGGCGCAGCAGGCAACTAATACGCAGCGGCCCGCCGATGCGGAGGATCTCGAAGAGAATTTTCAGCGAGAATACTGAAGAGAACTTTCAGCCGCTGCGCCAACAATGTCGCTCTTTTGCCTTCCAGCAACACGACGACGCCCGGTGTGATGAATAGCAGTTTGAATAGTTGCCGCTATAATCACACCGAACGCAATAAATAATGTGACCAGGTATATTGGTCTCAATTTACGGGATCCCGAGCACCCGCAAAGAATCCCCTGAACCAAACAAGGAAAACTTCCTATCCCAAACTACGCAGCTTTTTGCATCATTAGTTGCAGAAGCGCTTTTGCGGTGGCAGTCGACGAGGCAGGATTCTGTCCCGTGATGAGGCGGCCGTCCACGATCGCAAAGCTTTCCCAATTGCCCTTCTTCTCGTAGAGGCCGCCGAGTCTCTTCAGTTCATCCTCAACCAGGAAGGGCACTACATGGGTGAGTTGAACTGCCTCCTCTTCCCCATTGGTGAATCCAGTGACACGCTTGCCCTTTACGATCGGAGCACCGTTGTACATCACCCGATGGAGCGCGCCCGGTGCATGGCAAACGGCAGCGACGGGCTTGCCGGAATTGTAGAACGACTCAATCAGAGCGATGGAATCGCGATCCTCGGCGAGGTCCCACATTGGACCGTGGCCGCCCGGGTAGAAGACGGTGTCGAAATCTTCCGACTTGATATCGGACAGCTTGAGTGTCTGGGAGAGCGCCTTTTGCGCTTCCGGGTCCTGCTTGAACCGTGCCATCGCGGGAGTCTGATTCTCCGGCAAATCGCTCTTCGGATCGATCGGAGGTTGCCCTCCTTTCGGCGACGCCAACGTCACTTCAGCCCCCGCATCCCGAAAAACGTAGTAGGGCGCCGCGAATTCCTCCAGCCAGAACCCTGTTTTGCGACCTGTGTTTCCCAATTGATCGTGGGATGTTAGCACCATTAGAATTTTCATCAACTCTCTCCTGTTCCGTTCGGACTTGGCTGTCAATTTCCCTTGCCCACACTATTGGCCGAAGGTTCCTTGCGCCCGTCAATCTCACGAGGGCACGCCACAGGCCATCATCAGAACGGGAAACTGAAGTCTGTACCGAACGCTTCTTGCGGACTTTCGCCGCTCTTAGCTGGTCTGGTCAAGTGGCCGCCGATGCGGAGCGAACTCATGAGCATGAACTAATTTCCTTACTACACCTTAAGAACTTCAAAGGAGGCGTCACCGAGGTGCGTATTACTACCTCATCGGGTCCCGACGAGGCCGGGCGCACTTGTCATTCAAATCGAAGCTTGCGGAGCAATCCCGTTCAAGCAGCCATATTCGATGCTCAGCAAAATGCCGAGCGCTCAGCACTACCGTCTCGATGCGACGATATGGTGGCGGCGAGCACTCGAGACGATGGCCCAACTCGGTGACAACTTATATTGTGTCTAGACGCGCTCGAAGGAGGCAACAGCGGATGTCTACATCGGCCGGAACAACGATGCGGCTGAACATGCCGCAATGGCAGGGCGGAAACGAGCAAGCCTATTATTTTGGGGCGCAACTGCTGGAGTGGCTCGCTCCGGCGGCGAGAGGCCCTGTTGAGACAGTTCCAGTGCCGGAACCCAAACCGGGCGAGGCGCTCATTAATGAGAATGGCATCGTGGGCCGGGCGGCACTCCTCCAGCAAGCGCGCACGGCACGGCAACTTATTGAGAAACACCACCCGGACCGCATTGTTACGCTCGGAGGTGACTGCCTTGTGGATCTGGCGCCCATTGCCTACTTGAATACGCGTTATAAAGGAAATCTCGGCGTATTGTGGGTCGACGCTCATCCAGATGTGATGACTCCGAAAGATTTCGCCCATGCCCATGCGCACGTCCTCGGTGCGCTTCTGGGTAGGGGCGATCCGGATTTAACAGGAGAGGTCAAGGTGCCCATCGCTGCATCGCGAATGATGTACGCGGGGCTCGACGCGTGGTTGCCGGTCGAGGATGACGTAATCCATGAGCTAGGCCTTCGCCACGCGCAAGCGGACGCCTTGCGCGATAGCTCGTCACCAGTGCTGGAATGGATCTCCGATCAAGGCATTACCCAGCTAGCGATTCACTTCGATCTCGATGTTCTTGACCCGGCGAGCTTTCGAGCTGTTATCTTCAATAAGCCGGATTCACCACCTGACTTCCTTCAAGGAGTGCCTCGAGGACGGATGAAGCCGCAACAGGTTGTGAGACTTCTGCACGACGTTGCGGGCGCCTGCGATGTGGTCGGGCTCGCAATCGCGGAGCACATGCCGTGGGACACGCTCGCGATGCGCAACATGCTCCGGCAACTGCCGCTTCTTGGCGGCTGACCTTACCGTTCCCGCGACGTTCACCCCGCTCCACAACACGGCGATCCTCAGATTAATATGAAAGCCGGGGTGTTACGTGAAGCCAGCCGGATCCCTCGTCGCATTTGTCGTGCTCGCCCTGCAAGCGCCATGCATCCAGGCGCGCGTTGAACTCGCGCCGTGCAAAAACAACTATTCCCCTCAGCAGCAGATCCAGCTCGGGCAGAAAGCGGCAACGCAGGTATACAAGCAGATGCCGGTTCTGCCGGATTCAAGCCCCGTCACGCAGTATATCCAGCAACTCGGGAATAAACTCACCGCGTATGCGCCGGGCTATAAGTGGCCCTATAACTTCCATGTGGTGAATTCGGCGGAGATCAACGCCTTCGCCCTCCCCGGCGGTTCAATATTCGTGAATTTGGGCACCATCCAAGCCGCGGCAGATGAAGCGCAGCTCGCCGGCGTCATGGCGCATGAAATCTCTCACGTGGTATTGCAGCACTCCGTATGCAATGCGGAAAAAGAGCAGAAAGTCGGGTTGATCGCGGGCCTGGGACAAATCGCTGCCGGTCGTGCTGGGAGGAGCGGCCGGAGAGATCGCGGCGCAAGGAATCGGCATGACAGCGGGGCTCGGCTTTCTGAAAATGTCTCGCGCTGCTGAGAGACAGGCGGACCTGGAAGGAGTCGGCATTCTTTACGACGCCGGCTACGATCCGCACGGCTTGCCCCAATTCTTTGAAACTATTCAGGCGAAATATGGCAGCGGAGGCGCGCAATTCCTGAGCGATCACCCGAACCCTGGAAATCGAACAGAGTACGTGGACAAAGAAATTGCTACGTTTGTGCCACGTCCGAATTACGTTACTACCAGCGTGGCCTTCCAGCGGATCAAAGCGCAGGTCGCCGATATGCACGCGTACACTGCGCGCGAGCTCTCCTCCGGAGCCTGGAAAACGCAAAGCCCGAACCGTCCGGTCAACACAGGGGTGAACGAAGCGGTAAGCGAGAATGCTGCTGCGCCGGACGTGAATACTGCGAGCGCATGGAAGGAATTCCGTGGTTCCGAATTCACGCTTATGATTCCGGTGAACTGGACTGGCTATGGTAATTCTCTGGCCGCGATGTTCGCTCCGCCCGGAGGGTTCGGCAGATCCCCGGACGGCCGCGCTGGCAATGTGATTTACGGAATGCTGACGGACCGCTATCGATCGCAACAGAACCTCCGCGATGATGCGGCGCTCGACGAACTGATCCGCGAAATCACACGCGATAATCCCGGCGTCCAGCCGGGCGCTCAAGCGGCAATCACTGTGAACGGCGTGCACGGGCGTAGCCTGGAGTCCGAAAACCCGTCCGCGAACAACGGCAGGGGCGAGCACGATTGGGTGGTGGCGTTCCCGCTGCGCGACGGCAGTCTAAGGTACTTTGTTTTTGTGGCGCCCACCCCCGAGTTTGTGCAGTTCCGGCCTACATTTCAACGAATCTTGCAGAGCCTGAGAATTCAGAGCTGAACGAATGCCTTCCCGCGTTCTGCGCGGTCAGTCGCCAAAGTGTTGTCCGCGATGGCGCCGGTTTTTCAAACCGGCGCGGCTGAACCGTTGCGGTTCAGTACTGGAACTTCAATGCAAATTGCAACTCGCGTTCGACATTTCGAGTGGAAGTGACCACGCCCAAATTTGGGTTCCCGATTACATTATTGGGTGTATTAAATACCGGGGTATTGGTGAGATTGAACGACTCGGCGCGAAATTCAAACGCATAGCGCTCCTTGAACGGGAACCGGCGAATGATGGAAAGGTCCAGGTTCTTGGTGGCCTCGGAGCGCAGACTGTTGCGTCCCAAAGTTCCGAAGGTATAGTTCGGCGGCGTTGCAAAAGCAGCCGGATTGATCCATTCCGTGGCGCCTTGATTCGCCGGATATGGATTCTTAAGCACCAGGTTGGCCCGCTCGGTTACGTTGCCGGTATTCGCTATATCGCCGTTTGAAGTTGTAACATCAAACGGCACCCCGGAGTAGTAACTGACGATCCCGTTAATATCCCAGTTACCCAGGATGTAATCAAGCGCCTTGTGTCCGGTACTGTAGCTCCTGCCGGTCCCCAGCGGGATTTGATACACCACACTTGCCGAGAAAATGTTCGGCAGGTCAAATCCTGATACGCTGCGCTCAGCATTAATGTTGTACGGATTTTGTACTTCGCACCCCTCCGCCCCGAAACTCCCGGAGCAAGCCACGTCCATGGATTTCGAATACGTGTAGGAGATCAGGTACGCAAGCCCCTTGGTGCTTCTTTGCTGCAACCGGAACTGAAACGCATTGTATTTGCTCTGGCCGATGCTCTGATCGTAGAAAGTTGGAGTGATGTAGGGATACGGTTGCCGGCTGGCCACTACAGCCGCATCGCCGGGTCCGGGCGTGACGGCAGTGTTCCGGTAGCCGCCCAAATTGAGCTGCAGATCGTGCGATCCCACGTACATCAGCGAGAGTACCGTATTCTGCCCCAATTGCTGCTCAACTCCAATGTTCCACTGGTCCGAATACGGCATCTTGTAAGCCGTCGGATCAACAAACCAGTTGACTTGATTAAATGGCGTTGCCGCCGGATACACCACGCCGCTCGAACCCAGGTTGAACGGGTCGCCCATGCTGGCGGAAGTGCCGCCGGGATTATTCAGGTTGTTGGCAATCAGTTGTCCGACATCGGGCCAGTTGCCCTCGTAGTTCTGGGCGAGTTGAATAACCGAGTTCCAGCTATCGTAGAATCGACCGTACCCTCCCCGAATAACGGTCTTATTCTTCAGCCGGTACGCTAATCCGAAGCGGCCCTGCCAGTCGCCGTAATCGTTGTGGAAAATCGCGTAATTGTACCGCGGCGTTACAAGAACATTTTGCGGTAGTGTTCCGCCCGGCAAGCAGGGGAAGCCTTGGACGGGGCTGCAGGCATTGGGCTTCGCCGTGATGATGTACGTGCCGTTGTTCAGATTGTAATCGCCAACATAGAAATCCGGCGTTCCGGGAGTGCCGTAAACCGGCCAGAGTGTTACATCGTAGCGGAAGCCAATATTCAAGGTAAGCCGCTGGGTTACCTTCCACTGGTCTTGGATGTAGACTCCGTCTATCCACCCGTTATGCTCGGTCTCCAGTACATTTCGCCGCTGGGCGTTATACGGACCCCCCAGCAGGAAGGAAGCCAGCGCATTCCCCGTGCCGTTGGCGTTCTCCGGATTCTGTGTTTGCGTTGATTGGAATATCTCAGAGGCGCCGAAGATGGGAGATCGCGTGTTATCGGTCGCGGCGCTCACACCGAATTTGAAAGTATGCTTGTTGAAAATCTTCGTAAAGTCTCCACCGAAAGCCCAGATATCCGCGATCCTCGTATCCTGAAGTTGGTTGCCGCCGGTGCTGATGTACCCCGAGATCTGAATCAAGGGTATGAATGGTCCATAGCCGTTACGGAAGTTACCGATGAAATTGGGTGAAAAGCCTAGCTGCTCAAGCTGACTGGGGAAATTCGCCGGTGCGTTTGGGAATGTCTTCGCAATCAGGTCGTCCCCCCAGTTACGGCCGAAATGCAGTTCCAGAACCGTCGTAGGGTTGAATGTATGTGTTTCGTGCAGAGCCCAGTTCCATCCGTCGAGCGCTACCGTATTTAGGGCGCCAGGAAACCCAGCCGTTTGAGAAACACTCTGGTTGAAATACGAAATTCGACCAAAAAGCACATCGTGTTCGCCGAACGTCTGATCGATTCGGCCCTGATAGCTGTCCTGATTCACGCGATGCGGCGTGTTGTCCACTACATTCGTACCTACCACGCCGGTATTCACCGCTGGAGGGAAAAGAGTCGTCGCGTAAAGCAAAGCCGCGGGACTCAGCAGCGATGAGGGAATAATATTGCCGGCAAACGGCGTTCGAATATAACTGCCGGGGCTGTTCGGATCGGGCCTCGTCGTGAACGGATTGTAGAGTTGGTTGCTGACCGCGCTGAAGTTTCCATTGAGTTCCGCCTGTGTCGCAGTGAGTCCCAGCGTTTGGGCGGATTGGCTCTGGCGGAATCCCTCGTAGCCCCCGTAGAAAAACGTTCGATTCTTCCCGTTGTAAACCTTCGGAATCCAAACCGGACCGCCGCCGGCGAGGCCAAACTGGTTCTGGCGGAGCGGGTTCACCGACGCAAGAAAATAGTTTCGGGCATCCAACGCCGAGTTGCGAAGATACTCCCAAAGACTGCCATGGAACGTGTTCGTGCCGGATGCCGTCACCACGTTCACGAGTCCCCCAACCGCCTGCCCGAACTCGGCTTCGTCGTTGTGGGATTGAACCTTGAACTCCTGCACGGTGTCGACGATCGGCTCAAAGTTGTAGTTGCCGATAAACGACCCAAGGTCGTTAATGCCGTCCAGCAGGAACATGTTGCTCCGGTTGCGTTGGCCGTTCAGGGCCGGAAACGAAAAGCTGCCGATTGCATTCCCCGCAAAGCCGCCGCCCCCGCCCGCGTTTTGGGCTACGCTCACCGGAGCGGCTCCCGGGGTCAACGTCAGCAATTGCGTGAAGTTTCTCCCGTTCAACGGCAGATCGTTCACCGCTTGCGTATTAATCACAGTGCCCAGTTCCGCCGTCGAGGCCTGCACCTGAATCGCCGCCGCCTCAACTGTCACCTCTTGCTGGGTCGATCCCACGGCGAGCGTGAAATTGTACGTGGCGGTTTGGTTCACGTAGACGATAAACTTCGGCTGGTTAACGGTATTGAATCCCGGCTTCGAGATTCTGAGCGTGTAAGGCCCCGGCAGAACGTCGACAAAGCCATAGATTCCTGAGTCGTTACTTACCGTGTCGCGGGAAACGTTTTTATCAACGTTGGTCAGCGTCACCGTGGCACCCGGAACAATCGCACCCGTAGCATCGGTGATCGTTCCGTTTATGTTTCCGGCGGCTTCCTGATTCAGCGCGATGCTCGGGAAGGTCAGCATGAAGAGCACCGCAACGATGACGGCGAAACACGTGGACCTGGGAACAGGTCGAAGTTCGCAACACATAATTGGCCTGATCCTCTCCGCCAGAACGGCTAGGCTTTTGTGAAGAAATGTTTACACGACTAAATTCTTGAAAAACCCTACTTAAACGTTAAAGTAGCCTAAACCTATCATAAGATTTGCTACATTGCAAGCGGATTTTTCCAACGTTTTTCCTAGGCTGGTGGTATCCGTTGGTTGGACGCCGTACTGGGAAAACGCCACGCCGGAGACAGCTATTTGCTTCCGGCCGCCCGCGTACTATAACAGAGTAAGCGCGCGCCCGTAAGATCGCGGACCGTTTACTTTCCGGACGCGGACGCGCTTCCTGCACAGTTATGCCTGTCCGACTAAAAGACATCGCGGATGATCTCGGTGTCTCTGTCGTAACCGTCTCAAAAGTTCTGCGTAATCACGGTGACATCAGTCGTGAAACACGCGACCGCGTTTTGAAGCGCATTAAAGAACTGAACTATCAGCCGAATCTCGCGGCTCGCGCTCTGGTCACGGGCAGAACTCACCTTATCGGACTGGTCGTTCCCGATCTCGTTCACCAGTTCTTCGCGCAAGTTGCCAAGGGCGCGTCGCACGTACTTCGCAAACGCGGTTATAGCCTCATCATTTCTTCTTCGGAAGAGGATCCCGCTCTCGAAAACGAAGAGATCAGCCAGTTACTGTCCCGCCGCATCGACGCTCTCATCGTTGCATCCAGCCACTCCACGCCCGCCTTTTTGCAGCAGATCGAAGACGCCCAGATACCGTACCTCCTGCTGGATCGCAAATTTTCCGGATGCGAGGCTTGCTTTGTCGGAATTGATGACAGGAAAGCAGGCGAACTGGCTACCACTCACCTGATTGAGAACGGCTGCCAGCGCATCGCTTACATCGGCGGCAAGAACGTGAGCACGGCCATTAATCGCCTCGAGGGATTTCGCAAGGCTATGGCGGCACACCGGCTTCCCATCCACGAAGGCCAGATAACCTGCCGCTCCCATTTCGATGACGCGGCCGACATCACCGGCTACAAGGCCATGAAAACTCTTCTCCGGCGCAAACCGCATCCCGACGGCATCTTTTGCTATAACGATCCGGTCGCCACCGGTGTAATGCAAGCCATCATTGAGGCCGGCTTGCGCATTCCTGAAGATATTGCGCTGATTGGCTGCGGCAACGTCCGATACGCCTCTGCACTTCGCGTTCCGCTCAGCAGCGTCGATCAGGATTGCGAGCTGATGGGTGAGCAGGCGGCGGCTATCGCGCTCGATCTTATCGCGGGCAAGGTTGTAACTCCAAAAACGGTGCTGCTCGAGCCCCGGCTCATCGTTCGAAAATCAAGCGTCCGCCCGGCTGCAAACAGCAATCCCGTCAGCAAGCCGAACAGGGCTGTTGTCAGCAAATAAACATCGAAGCCCCTGAACGCCGGGCCGCTGCTCAGTATCAGATACACTGGCAAGGCGCTGAGATGAAAATGACCTTCTGGCGATTTCCGGCAGTACACGCCGCCCTGGTAAGTCTCGCCCTGGCTGCAGGCTTTCTGACCGCCGCTTCGCAAACGAATTCCCCCTCCGCGGCCGAAGATGCACGCACAGCGTGGTATCGCGAAGCGAAGTTCGGAATGTTCATTCACTGGGGGCCTTACTCGGTCGCCAGTGTAGAAGCTTCCTGGCCCATCATGCGGCCGTCCAAAGAGTTCCCGATCTCCGAGCAAGAGTACCGGGCACTCCCCGCGCAATTCAACCCCGTGAAATTCGACCCCGATGCGTGGGTTGCCTTGGCCAAGCAGGCCGGTCAGCGCTACATCGTGTTCACCACCAAGCATCACGACGGGTTCTGCATGTTCGACTCCGCCTACACCGACTACAAGATCACAAACACACCCTACGGCAAGGACGTCGTCGCCCAGTTGGCCGAGGCTTGCCACCGCGCCCAAATGCCCATTGGCTTTTATTACTCGCCGCCTGACATGAATCACCCGGCCTTCCGCGACACTTCCCTGCCCGCGAGTAAGAACTGGAATGGCGAGCCGACGCGCGAAGTATGGCCGCTCTACCTCGACTACATGGAGCTCCAGTTGCGAGAGCTCCTCACTCGCTATGGTGACGTTGTGCTCATCTGGTTCGACGGCCTTTACAACCAGCGCAAGTACGACGGCTATCGAATGCAGCGTGACATCCATCAGTTGCAGCCGCAGACATTGATCAACAACCGCATCGGCATCCCGGGAGATTACGAAACACCCGAACAGTTTCTGCCGGAGGCCATCCCCGTGAAAGGGGAGACGCTTGACTTCAGTCACCGCACCTCCAGTACAAAGCCCGGATATGTGCCGCCCCCGGAAGAGTTCCGTTTGTGGGAAACCTGCATGACGATCAACAAAACTTGGGCCTATAACAAGAACGATCACAATTTCAAATCTGCCGGACAACTGATTCGTACGCTCGTAGAAGTGGCAAGCAAGGGCGGCAACTTCCTCCTCAACGTCGGACCCGAGCCCGATGGAACCATCCAGCCTGAATTTCAGGAGCGTCTGCGCACGATTGGCAAATGGCTGTCCGTCAACGGCGAAGCCATTTACGGAACAACCTATGGCCCGCTTCAAACGCTACCCTTTGGCAAGACCACCGCGAGGGGCAAAAACATTTACCTGGAGGTCTTCGACTGGCCATCAGCGGGCGAATTGAGCATACCCGCTCTCTCAGGAAAAATCGAATCCGTTACGCTGCTCGCCGGCAATCGGCCAGTGCCCTTTCATCAGCAGGAGTCCGCGCTGGTAATGAACGTCGCCGGTATCCAGCCGGACCCTTATGTCACGGCCTTCCGGCTTACTCTGCAATAGCCCGATATGCGGACCGTCAGCCGCTCGTTGTTTCTACTTTCTGCGGTCGGCTTGCTTGCTCTCGCCGCGCCTGATCCAGCCGGCTACGTCGGCTCAAAGACCTGCTTCGGTTGCCACCAGGATATTTATCGTTCCTTTACGCAAACCGATATGGGCCATTCCATGCGGCTTCTTTCAGAGCTCGACACCTCGTCATTTCTGCGCGAATCCACCGTCCCCGTCGGCTCCTCCGGCCGCATTCTCCGGGTGTTCCAAGAGCAGAATGCGTGGCATCAAAGCGAGACTGAACCCAACGTTTTCCTTGAGGAGCATAAACTCGAGTACGCCGTAGGCTCCGGCGCGAACGGTTTTACCTTCCTGATTCGCCGCGGCAATTATCTGTTCCAGGCGCCTCTTTCGTTTTATTCAAAGATCGGCAAGTGGGATCTGTCCCCCGGCTATGAGACCGTAGATCTTGGTTTTACTCGCGCTGCACCGGAGGCTTGCCTTGCTTGTCACAGCGGCCGCGCTCGGCCTGTGCCGCGCCGCAACGGCGAGTATCTCGATCCGCCGTTTGAAGAACTCTCGATAGGCTGCGAGAACTGTCACGGCCCGGGCGCCAGCCACGTGAACGCATTGGGACGCAAGCCTGGCGAGATCGTCAACCCGGCAAAGCTGCCCGCCCGCCTTGCCGAAGACATCTGCATGAACTGCCATCAGCGGGGTGACACGCGCGTTTTGCAGCCCGGCAAACGCTTCGCCGATTTTCGGCCCGGAGAGCCGCTGTTCCAGACCTTGGCGATTTTCAAAGTGCCGGCTGCTTCCGGTGGGCGCGAAGGTGATGATTTGCTGGAACACGATGCCGCCATGAAGGCCAGCCGGTGCTTCCGCTCCAGCGGTGGGAAACTGAGCTGTTTCACCTGTCATGACCCGCACGTCCAGCCCAGAGGAGCACAAGCCGTTTCCTTTTTTCGCGCGAAATGCCTCACCTGCCACACCGACGCCAGTTGCCGTCTTCCGCGAAGCGTGCGCTTAGAGAAGAATCCTCCAGACGACTGCATCGGCTGCCACATGCCCAAGCGCAGCGTCGCCCTCATTTCTCACTCGGCTTTGACCAATCATCGTATTCCGGCGTCCGCCGACAGTCGCGTACCGGAAAGCACACCGGAATCCGATAACGGGCTCATTCTGATCGATCGCCCATACGGACAAAATCCGTCCGTTCCACCTCTCACGCTTCTTCGCGCTTATGCGGAGTTAGCTCCGCGCTTTCCCGCCTATCAGAACTCTTACCTCGCGTTGCTGCTGCATCTGAGCCAGACCGATGCGAAAGATCCCTTTGTTCAGGCAGCTCTCGGCCATAAGGCCCTCGCGGAAGGCAATAACGAGCAGGCTCTTGCTTACCTCTCCGCCGCCCTTCCTCTTGAAGATCCCACCGTGTATCTCGACATCGCGAAAGCAGCTTCAAACCTCAGCCACAGTGATGAAGCGCTTGCCTACCTCAAGAGCGGTGTGGAAGCCGATCCCTTCAACCCGACCCTGCAGAAGACATTGATCCTGGAGTATATAAACCTCAAGCGTTATGCTGAGGCTCATCAGGCGATGGAGCAATACGTGAACTCATTTCCTGGCGATACGTTTATGCGCAATCTCCTGAGTCGCGTGAGCAACTGATGCCGTTCGGAATCACTCTCGTCTTCGCAGTGATAACGGCGGCCCCACCTCCGCCGCAAACATCGCATTGTACTGGACCCGCCGAACTCGAACGCACCATCCAGAATGCTCCTTCAGCCGATGCTTACAACGCGCTCGGCGCCTGGTTTGCCCAAAATCACCAGATCAATTGCGCCATCCCCGCTTTCGAGAAGGCACTCCAACTGGCTCCAGACTCCTGGCAGTCGCACTTCAATCTCGGGTTGGCAATGCTCGAAAGCAATCAGCCCAATCGTGCACTGGCCGAGTTTCGTGCTGCGGTCCGGGGAAATCCCGGCTCTACTGCGGCGCGCAACGCGCTCGGCGGAGTCCTTCAGTCTTCGGGCAAACTCGATGACGCGGAGGGCCAATTCAAGGCTGTTCTTCAGCTCGATCCCCGTTCGATCTACGCCCTCGATCATCTCGCGCAAATCTACGCCGCCCAACGGCGCTACGCGCCCGCGATTGAGAAGTGGCGGGAAGCGATTCGTCTTTCGCCGGGCGATCAGGATCTGAAGATCGAACTCGCAGTTGCCTACAGCAAGAACGGCGACACCAATGACGCTATTGAGACTCTCACTGGCGTCGTCCAAGCCTCTCCCAACCTTGCATCCGCACACTTCAATCTCGCAACGATCTATGCGGACAACAAACGCTTCCGCGAAGCTGCCGACGAGTATGCCGCGGCGTTGAAGCTTGATCCGCATGACGACATCACGCGCCTCGCGCTTGCCAAAGCCTACCTGTCGGTCGCCAATTATCAGGACGCCTTACCGGTAATTGAGCCCTACGTGAAAGACAAGCCTGATGATTTTGAAGGACACTATGTCCTCGGCAGCGCGTATCGCGGCTCAGGCCGTTATGCGGAAGCAGCCGTGGAGCTTGACCGCGCCGCGCAGCTGAACCCGTCCGATTACGGCGTCGAGTATACGTTAGGTTCGGTCCTGGCGCGCGAAGGAAAGCCTGCGCAGGCAGTGCCCCACCTGCGCAAAGCTCTGGAGCTCAGGCCGGATGATTCAGAAGCGCTGTTCCAGCTCGCGAACGCTCTGAAAGCTCTGAACCAAACCCAGGAGGCAAACACCCTCCTAGCAAAGTTCCGCGAGCAGAAACAGCAAGGCGTCGAGCACAACATTGCGTCTGCCGCCGGCAATGCGGCCAACTCAGCTTTGGCTGGGGGCAACCCAAAAGACGCTGCCGAAAAATATCGCGAAGCGCTGAAGCTTGACCCCAAAGACGCGAAAACATGGTTCAATCTATCTCTCGCTTTACACGAGTTGCACGATCGCGACGGCGAGCGCGAAGCTCTTGAAAAGGCTCTCGGCCTCGACCCGTCTCTGACACTGGCCCATAATCAGCTCGGGCTTCTCGATGCGGCTGACGGCAAGACCGCGGACGCCGAAGCGCAATTTCAAAGGGCCATTTCGCTCGATCCGCAATTTGCCGATGCACAAAGTAACCTGGGCGTGCTCTACGGCCGTCTGGGGCGTACGCAAGAAGCGGAAGCTCTGCTGCGTCAAGCCGTCGAAAACAATCCTCGCCTGACGGAAGCCTTTCTGAACCTCGGTATCATCCTCGCGAGCCAGGGCCGCCTGGCGGACGGTGAAAGCCAGCTCCAGAAGGCGGTTGAACTGGCTCCCGGCAACACAACCGCTCTCACCGCGCTTGGAATGATTGAGGCAAAGCTCGGCAAGTCTGATCAAGCCATCGCCACCATGCGGCGCGTGGTTGACCTTCAGCCCGATTCTGCGGAAGCTCATCTGAATCTAGGGATCGCGCTGGCCGACACCTACCGGCTGGCGGATGCGCTTCAGGAATTTTCATTCGCGGAGAAGCTGAGCCCGGCCACCGCGGCCCCGCATTACAATCGCGGCCGCGTTTTGGTTGACCTGCGGCGCTACGATGAAGCCCGCAGGGAGCTGATCGAAACCTGCCGTATGGCGCCTGACTACCCGGTTGCTTTCTACCTGCTGGCGCTCGCCGACACCAGGCTTGAGAAACATCAGGAAGCCGTCGATACCCTCCACAAACTGCTGGTGCTTCAGCCGCGAAACGCCAATGCCTACTTTCTGCTCGGCCAGAATCTGGAGAAGCTCGGAAAAGCGGACGACGCTATCGCCGCCTGGAAGCAGGCCGTAGATCTCGATCCCCAACAAACCGAGGCGATGTACAACCTCTGGCGCGCTGTCGCGAAAACCAGCCCTGAACAAGCGAAGGTCTATCGCGAGCGCTTCTCGGCCATGCAGCAGCAAAAACAGATCACCAGCCAGGCGGAAACGCTCGCCAATTTC
>Ga0213872_10000516_pt1 | contig 30455 bp, 33 predicted proteins | sample VelepicomBERX_R2_FD_160071 | JGI IMG/M metagenome (GOLD analysis project Ga0213872, IMG submission 160071) | Rhizosphere microbial communities from Vellozia epidendroides in rupestrian grasslands, the National Park of Serra do Cipo, Brazil - RX_R2 | ecosystem: Host-associated > Plants > Roots >...
ATGCACTCTCTGTTCGGAAACGCCGCCGCGGTCGCTACCGGCATCGCCGCAGCCATGAAAGTGAAGGGCCGTCCGAACGTGCGCGTTATTGCTCAGGGCGGCGACGGAGGCACCACGGATATCGGGTTAGGCTGCCTGTCCGGGATGTTCGAGCGTAATGACGATGTGCTCTACATTTGCTACGACAACGAAGCCTACATGAACACAGGCGTTCAGCGGTCGAGCGCCACGCCCCCCGCCGCGCGCACCGCAACCACTCCGGCCGTCGGCTCGCAGCCGGGCAATTCGTTTGGCCACGGTAAGAGTATTCCGCTTATTGCGATGGCACACCGCATACCTTACGCTGCGACAGCATCCGTCGCGGACCTTCGCGATCTCGAGTACAAGATCAATAAGGCAATGCGCATACATGGCGCCCGCTATGTTCATGTCCACGTGCCTTGTCCGCTCGGATGGGGCGCAGACCCGCGCGATACCGTTCGCGTGGCGCGCCTCGCAATCGAAACCGGGCTGTTTCCTCTTTTTGAAGCGGAATTCGGCAACATCACCGACAAAACTTCCATTCGCCATTTGAAACCGGTCGAGGAGTATTTGCGGCTACAGAAGCGTTTCGCGCATTTGTTCCATTCCGGCGCAGACCAGCAGTGGATCATAGCTATTCAAGAGATTGCGAACAGGAACATCCGGGAATTCGGATTGCTAGCCGAGGTAAGCCATGCATAAACCTTTCGCGATCACTCTGGAAGTGGGGTCGAGCCTCGACAACCACACCGGCTCGTGGCGGACAGAGCGTCCGGTTTATCGGGATTTTCTCCCACCTTGCAATCATGCCTGCCCGGCGGGTGAAGATATCCAGGGATGGCTCTATTACGCGGAAGCAGGAGAGTACGAAAAGGCCTGGCGGAAGCTGGTCGAGAATAATCCCTTATCCGCCATCATGGGCCGAGCCTGCTACCATCCCTGCGAGACCGCTTGTAACCGCGGCCAACTCGACAAGGCGGTCAATATTCATGCGGTAGAGCGCTTCCTGGGAGATCTGGCAATTGAGCGCAACTTGCAATTCGAGCCTCCCGCCACGAAGTCTGGAAAACATGTATTGGTAGTGGGCTCAGGACCATCAGGTTTGTCTTCGGCCTACCACCTCGCTCGGCTAGGCCATCAAGTCACGATCTACGAGGCGGAGTCGAAGCCGGGCGGGATGATGCGTTACGGGATTCCGCAGTACCGGCTGCCCCGCGCGATCTTGGACGCCGAAATTCAGCGCATTGAGAATATGGGCGTGACCATCGAGCTCAACAAAAAAGTGGACAATTTAGCTTCCACTATGGCCGAAGGCCGGTTCGATGCCGCATTCCTCGCAGTCGGCGCCCATTTGGCCAAACGAGCCTACATTCCGGCTGGCGATGCAAGCAAAATTCTCGACGCTCTCGATCTGCTCCATGGTGTTGAAACCGGTGAACCGGTGCAGCTTGGACGTCGTGTCATTGTTTACGGCGGAGGAAACACGGCGCTCGACCTTGCGCGGACTGCGAAACGCTTGGGCGCGACCGAAGCATTAGTAGTGTACCGCCGCACTCGTGAAAAGATGCCCGCTCATGAATCCGAGCTGCAGGAAGCCCTAGAAGAAGGCATCAAAATCAAATGGCTCTCGACCATCAAGGCAAGCGGCAAAAGTCATATCCTGATTGAAAAGATGCGGCTCGATGAATCCGGATTTCCCCAGCCAACCGGCGAATTTGAGTCCATCAAGGCCGATTGCGTTGTCCTCGCTCTTGGCCAGGATGTCGATTTGAGTTTCCTCGACAGGACTGCCGGAATCGAAGTGGTCGATGGTGTAGTAAAGGTCGATTCGCAGATGATGACGGGCCACCCAGGCATTTTCGCCGGAGGAGACATGGTTCCGGCTGAGCGCACGGTGACAACTGCAGTTGGCCACGGCAAAAAGGCGGCGCGCTGTGTGGACGCGTTCCTGCGAGGCACATCATACGTTGCCGCTCCGAAGAATCCAGTCGCCGATTTCAACAGGCTGAATACCTGGTACTACAGCGACGCCCCGCAAGTCGTCCAATCCACGTTGGATCGTGCGCGCCGTGAATCCACGTTTGCCGAAGTCGTCCACGGCTTGGATGAGAAAAGCGCACTTTTTGAAGCGCGCCGCTGTCTCTCATGCGGAAATTGTTTTGAGTGTGACAATTGCTACGGCGTCTGCCCGGACAACGCCGTGATCAAACTTGGAGCCGGGAAGCGTTTTGAGTTCAACTACGAGTATTGCAAGGGATGTGGGCTCTGCGCGGCCGAATGCCCATGTGGGGCTATTGACATGATTCCGGAACCCTCTTGAAGCCCGCCCGCACAACAACCGCTGGAGAGATGCAGCCTGAAATCAGCTCGAGGCCCGAACAGCTTCCAAAGGGCGCGGAAGTGCGAATGGATGTGCCGGCGTTGGAGCTCTTAATCGAGGCACTTCGGGAACGCGGATATCGAGTGGTCGGACCGGTTCTCCGGGACGGTGCAATTGCTTATGGGCCGGTTAACAAAGTGGGCGACCTTCCGGCCGGTTGGACCTCGGAACAGAATCCGGCGTCCTATCGGCTGAAGCGGCGGCCCGATAATGCGCTGTTCGGCTACGCGACGGGTCCGAAGAGCATGAAGGATTTCCTGCATGTCTCCGAGATCCGGACGTTCGCTGCCGAAAAAACCGATGGCCTGTTCTGGATTCTTCCAGCCTCGGAACCGCCGCCGCGGTACGCCTTTCTTGGTGTTCGCGGGTGCGACATTGCAGCCATGCTCGTGCAGGACCGGGTCCTCATCGGCGGCCAAGCGGCGGATCCGTTCTATGAAGCTCGCCGGCGGAACTGTCTCATTATCGCGGTCCACTGCACCGAACCGGCCAGCACGTGCTTCTGTGTTTCAATGGGCACCGGACCCCGTGCCCGGAATTTCGACCTGGCGCTAACCGAGTTCGCCGATTCGGATCTTCACGAATTTCTTGTCGAGATAGGAAGCGAGGCCGGGGCCGAGATTCTCGAGCGAATACCCGTCACAATAGCGTCGACCGAAATGACCAGCCGGTCGCGTGCGCTCACCGACCGTGCCGGCCAGGCCATGACACGCCATCTGGATAAAGATCGGGCTGTCAGTCTGCTTCGTGAGAACTTCGACAGCCCGCAGTGGGATCGTGTTGCCGAGCGATGTCTCGCCTGTGGCAATTGCACAATGGTCTGTCCCACGTGCTTCTGCGTGACGTTTGAAGATTCGACCGACATCAGCGGCCAGCGAGCGGAGCGATGGCGCAAGTGGGATTCGTGCTATAGCCTGGCCTTCTCTTATATTCACGGCGGCAGCGTAAGGTCTTCGACCAAGTCCCGCTATCGCCAGTGGCTCACCCACAAGCTCTCCTCCTGGGTCGATCAATTCGGGAGCTCGGGTTGTGTAGGTTGCGGGCGCTGTATCACCTGGTGTCCCGTTGGTATTGATCTGACGGAAGAAGTGGCGGCGATCGAAAAAGCGAACTCAGCCGCCAGGAAAGAGGACTCATGAGAGTGAACCGCATAGAGGAACTGGCGCGCGCCGCAGAAGCGTATCCGCTACTGGCCGATCTTCGACCCGAACACCTGGCAAAGCTGGTGGAGATCGCGGAAGAGCGGAGCTTCGAGCAAGACGAGATCATTTTCGGTGAAGGCGCCACTTCGGAATGTCTCTTTCTGATCGCGTCGGGCAAAATTGCGCTGGAAACGATCGCGGGCGGCAAGAGAATCGTCATACAGACGCTTAGCGCAGGAGACGCAATGGGCTGGTCCGCATTAACCCATTCAGCAAAGACCCACTTTCAGGCGCGTGCATTGTCGCACGTTCAGACCATCGCGTTCGAGGGGGCGAAGCTCGCCGTTGCGTGCGAGTACGACCCTGTCCTCGGCTACGAAATCATGAAACGATTACTGGCGTTAGTCACCGAACGCCTGGATCACACTCGCATGCAAGTCGTCGACATGTACGGGAAGCGGGCGGCAGCGCGTTCATGAGCATCGCAGCTATTCCATTGCCGGACCCCATGTGCCCGCTGCCGGTGCGGATCTCCGAAGTCGTCCGCGAGACGCACGATACTTACACGCTCACAACGACGGCTGCGAACGGATCCGGGCTACCTCCGTTCCTGCCTGGCCAGTTCAGCATGGTTTTCGAGTTCGGTGTGGGAGAAGTACCCATCTCCATCAGCGGTGACGCGGAAATTCCCGGCCAGCTTGTCTTCACGATTCGTTCGGTCGGCGCGGTAACGGCGGCGCTCGTCGGACACAAACCGGGAGACTACCTCGGAGTCCGCGGTTCGTTTGGAACGGCTTGGCCGCTTGAAGCGGCTCGCGGTCAAGACGTTCTATTGGTGGCAGGTGGGATTGGTTTGGCGCCGCTGCGCCCCGTGATCTCCCACGTAGCACGGCATCGAAGCGACTTCGGCCGGTTCCTGCTCCTGTACGGCGCACGCACTCCGAAAGATCTACTGTTCCGAAAACAACTCCACGCCTGGAGCGCGCTGCCGGAAAGTCAGGTCCTCGTAACCGTTGACTGTGCTGATTCAAGATGGCGGGGCCACGTCGGGATTGTCACGAAGCTTTTCGACTTCGTCAACCTGCGGCCGGAACGCACCATCGCGATGACGTGCGGGCCCGAAATCATGATGCGCTTTGTCATACGGGCACTGCGGGCCAGGAAGCTCGAAGCCGGCCAGATCTACCTTTCGATGGAACGCAACATGGAGTGCGGCATCGGCTTTTGTGGTCATTGCCAGATGGGGCCGCTCTTCCTCTGCAAGGACGGACCCATCTTCGCGTATCTACAGGTAGAGCGCTGGCTGGAAGGGCACCATGAGCTCTAAGGCGAAGCGCAAGCTGAAACTCGGCGTTTTCAAATTTGCATCCTGTGATGGCTGCCAGCTCAGTTTGCTCGATTTGGAAGACGATCTTTTATCGCTCGCCGATGCAGTGGAGATCGCGTTCTTTCCCGAAGCGTCCAGCAAGATGAAAAAGGGGCCCTACGACATTGGTCTGGTGGAAGGGTCGATCACAACCCCGCACGATGCGAAGCGCATCCAACAGATCCGCCGGCAATGCAAGATGCTGGTGACGATCGGAGCATGTGCGACCGCGGGTGGCATTCAGGCATTACGGAACTGGCACAATTTGAATCAGTGGGTCGGGCAAGTCTATGCCAAGCCCAAATTCATTCACATACTGAGCACATCTACCCCCATTGCGGAACACGTCCCGGTGGATGTCGAGCTGCGCGGCTGCCCGATCAACAAGCATCAACTCCTTGAGCTTCTCGCCGCCGTGGCTGTGGAACGAAAACCGAACATCCCGACTTACAGCGTCTGTATGGAATGCAAGAGACGCGGTAACGTCTGCATCGCCGTGGCTCAAGGAGTCCCCTGTCTGGGTCCGGCAACGCAAGCTGGATGCGGCGCCATCTGTCCTGCTTACGGGCGTGGCTGCTATGGCTGCTTTGGCCCCATGGAGAGCTCAAGTCCAAAAATATTGGCGGTTCACCTGTTGGCACAAGGCAACGCAACAGAGGCAGTCCAACGGTCATTTCGAACATTCAATGCCTGGTCGGAGCCATTCCGCGAGATGAGTGAAGGAAAAGGAACGGAATGAGCGGAGCATCTTCACCTGAAAAAGAGAGCCGGACGATTCGGGTGAATTATATGAGCCGGGTCGAGGGGGAAGCGTCGTTAGTCATCCGGCTGAAAGACAATCAGGTACGAGACATAAAGCTCAAGATCTTCGAGCCGCCCCGGCTGTTTGAGGCGCTCCTGAAGGGCCGTCATTTCAGCGAAGTGCCGGATATCACGGCCCGCATCTGTGGGATCTGCCCGGTCGCCTATCAAATGACATCCGTACACGCAATCGAACGGGCTTTGGGCATCACCGTCGATCCGATGGTCCGGTTGTTGCGGCGTCTTTTGTACGCAGGCGAATGGCTGGAAAGCCATGCCCTGCATGTCTATCTCTTGCATATACCGGATTTCCTGGGCTACCCGGACGCGATCGAGATGGCGCGAGCCGATCGCGCCGAAATCGAGAACGCGTTGCGCATTAAGAAAATCGGCAACGCCATCATGGCGCTCCTCGGCGGCCGTGAAATCCATCCGGTTTCGGTGACCGTGGGCGGTTTTTACAAGGTCCCTACTAAAGCGGAACTGCAAACCTTAGTCGAAGAGTTGAAATGGGGCCTGGACCGAGCCGTGGCTAACACGCACCGCATCGGACAATTCGAATTTCCGGATTTCGAAGAAGACTACGAGTTCGTCGCTCTGTCTCACCCGAGTGAATATCCGTTCAATGAAGGCCGATTAGTCTCAAGCAAGGGTCTCGATATTGATGTGAGCGAATACGAAGAAACCTTTGCCGAGCAGCAGGTCAAGCATTCGAACGCTCTGCATTCTCAAATTAAGGAGCGCGGCTCTTACCAAGTAGGTGCCCTGGCTCGCGTAAATCTGAATTATGCGAAATTGCCCGATGTGGCAAAGCAAGCCGCCGAAAGCGCAGGACTGCATGTCCCCTGCCGCAATCCGTTCAAGAGTATTATTGCCAGGGCTGTGGAAATGGTCTTCGCGCTGGAGGAGGCGCGGCGTATCATTTCCGTGTACGACCCTCCGGCCTCCCCGAGGGTTGCAATTCCGGTGCATTCGGCAACGGGATGCGCCATCACCGAAGCCCCACGCGGCACCCTCTACAACCGCTATGGCTTCGATGAAAATGGCATCTTGCACAATGCGCTGATTGTTCCACCCACTTCGCAAAACCAAAGACGGATTGAGGAAGATCTATGGAAATTTCTCCCACCGTTCACCTCGCTGCGGGTCAGCGAATTGACCAAGCGATGCGAGCAATTGGTTCGCAGTTACGATCCGTGCATTTCCTGCGCCACGCATTTCCTTCGTGTGAACGTCGAGCGGGAGTAGGATGCTCATCATCGGGCTCGGGAATCCGGATCGGGGCGACGATGCAGCCGGAATTCTGGTGGCCCGGAACCTCCGAGAGCACGGTATCAAGGCCGTCGAACATGCAGGCGCCATGCTCGCCCTGCTTGACCGTTGGGCTGTGAGCGAGCGCGTAATCGTCATCGATGCAGTCGTTTCAGGGGCTGCGCCTGGATCGATACAAGTCTGGGATCCATGGAAAGTGCCGTTGAAACGCACCCTTTTTCGCGCTTCCACTCATGAATTCAGCCTGGCGGACACCATAGAACTCGCACGCGTCCTGAATCGGCTCCCTACATGGATAAGAATCTATGGAATCGAAGCCAACCGATTCGAGACCGGCATAGAGCCATCTGAAGAGGTTGTCTCCGCGGCCAAGCGGGTGACGGTGGAGATTGAGAGGATCGTAGCTGGCGGACTCTCCGTGAGTACGAGGGCTGGCACACGCACCTGATCTCGCGCCGGGCTAGTCAATAAATCCGCTCATGACGGGGCATTCCAGATCCTGCAGGAACACGAAGAAGAACTCGCCATGCCACTGCACCTTGACGGTTCGTTCGTTGAAGCCCTCACCGCATAGGTCCACTTCGGCCCCTTCGGGCAGTTCGGAAACGCCTCCAAAGTGCAGGCCCCTTTCTTCATTCCCGACAAGGCGGATGACCGCGATGTTCTTGGGGAGTTTGGAGGACTTGGTCGGGAACTGGGCATCCGACACAGGCAACGACATAACGGCACTCATATGCATTTCTATAAGCAAGATAACGACCTTTTGCCTCTATCTGACTCTGCAGTGGAACCCCGGCCAATCCACTGTTCCGCGGCAGCGGACCTGATTGCAAGGCGGAGAGTAGTTAATGTCTAGGCGATTTCGCACAGCAGTTGCGCGAAATCGCGCCAGGCGTCCACAAACTTATGGCTGGCCAGATATCGTTTCCGGACCGGCTTTGGACCACTTAGGCGGATGAACCTTGCTGTGAAACGCGTGGCTCGAAAAATGCAACGTCTGTGGGCGAGGGGGTGGCTCCATGTTCACTTTGAGAAAGATTCTCTTGCCGGTAGATTTTTCTGATCGGTCTCGAGGGATGGCGCCGTATGCCAAAGCGTTCGCTTCGCCATTTCGGTCCCAGCTCGTGTTGTTCCATGTCGAGGATTCCCACCGGGCGCTGCGAGCTGAACAGACGCATCAGATCAAAGCTCAGTTGGAATCGTTCTCTAGTAAAGAATTTCAAGGACTATCAGCAATCTCTGAACTTGTAGAGGGCGATCCAGCCACCAAAATCGTAGAGTACGCGCGTGCCGAACAGGTCGACTTAATCATGATGCCTACCCGCGGTTGCGGGCCTTATCGGCGCTTCCTCCTGGGATCCCAAACCGCCAAAGTGCTGCACGACTCCGATTGCCCGATCTGGACGAGCGTGCATGCTGACGAAACCCTTCCTACTGAATCGGTGTCTTATCGCAAAATCGCTTCCGCGGTTGATCTTGGATCACATACCGAACCGGTCTTGTTGTGGGCTTCGGGCCTGGCATCGGCGTTTGATGCAAGACTCTTAGTGATCCATGTCACCAGGTCAGTCGAGCCCATTGTGGCGGAAGCCTCGATGCCGGATCGACAAGTTGAGTTGGTCCGTTGTGCGACAGAACAACTCACAGATCTAGTAAAGAAGCTGAAAGTTCAAGCTGAAATTGTGGTAGGAAGCGGCTCGGTTATCGAAGAGACTTACAACTATGCGGCCCGATTCGCTGCCGACCTTCTCATCATTGGCCGCCACGAAGCAAAGGGACTTGCGGGCCGGTTGAATCCGCACGCTTATGCGCTCATCCGGGAATCGCTCTGTCCTGTGGTGAGCATCTGATCAAACGTGAAACAAGGTCGGCTGAGCGGCGCGAAGGAATAATGCGCGGTTCTCACCGCTCCGCGCATGTCCGTACCCGCCGCGCCACCTTCGCTGCTCGAACCAAGCTACCGTCCAACCGACATGCTCAACCGATAATTGGGTTGGCAGAAATCGCCAATTACCGGCGAAACCAGGTGCTGAAAATCGGCAACCCGCATGTGAATCACGTCCCGGTGGGTACCGGCGTTAAAGGCGATGAACTCCTGATTGGCCACCTCCCGATCTAAATAGACCGGAAGTCCAAATAAAGTCCCTAAAGCCGGCATCGCACCGAGTTCAGCTCCCGGAAAGAGCAGGTACAAGTCGCTTTCCTCGGCGACGTAAAGACTCGGGACCCCGATCGCTGTTCGTACCTGTTCCAAATCGACATAAGAATCCGCGGGAACAACGACCATTACGTAGCCGTCTTTATCCCGGCACACGACGGTTTTCGCCATCCGATGCGGCGGGATATGTTCCGCAGCGGCGACTTCTTCAGCGGTGTAGGCGGGCGAGTGCGTGGTGTGAGCATATCGAATGCCGTGTCCATTGAGGTAATTGAAGCAATTTTGAAGGGTGCTCATAATTGATCTCTCTCTTGAGCCTGTGCAGCAATTCCAACTCCATTTCGGCGCATTCAACGAGCTGGAAAAGCTGTGCTGTCAATCTACAAATATTCCTTTTCGATCAGCTTTGCAATTAGGCGCGCGGCTGCGGCTTCGGGGCTTTCGCGATCTCCATGAATCGTTAAATCTGCGTGTTCGGGAGGTTCATATTCGCTTTGAATCCCCGGCACTGTGCTTGCTCTACCCTGTCGTGCCTGACGATAGATTCCCTTCGGGTCTCGGGCTACGCACGTTCCGGAGGGCGTGTCTACATACACTTCCATGAACCGCGGGATTTGCTGCCGGGCCATTTCACGATACGCTCGGCGATTGCCGGTCGCATCGAAGAGAACCGGCACTCCATGGCCTACAAGCAGCGCACCGACCCACACCATCTGCCGATAGAAAGCATCTCGTTCTCTTTCGCTATAACGTGGATCCGGAGTAAATACCTTCCGCAGTGCATCGGATTCCAACACAGCCAAATCGACTCCTCGTGCCGAAAGCTGCGCTCTGACTGCGGCTGCGAGAGTGGATTTGCCGGAAGCAGGGAGTCCTGTAATCCAAACAGCAAACGCCGGGCTGGTTCTAGGCGTCAAAATACCTGTTCACCTGAGCGGGATCGAACGTTTCCTCATCCAGCACTCCAAATATAAAAGAAACGAGCTTCGAACGCACCACTTCCGGGAGGCTCGGATACCAGACTGGGCTCGCCATGACCAGAGCACGAAAAGCAAGAAACGGAGCCACGACCTGCAGCATTTCCGGGTCTCCGGTCTTTTTCAGATATCGATCCCAGAAGCGTAGGAATAGAGTCTCGAAGACCCCCTCCAGACGCCCGCTACGCTGGAGAGAGAAGAAAGCGTAATTCAAACTCAGGCAGGCGACGTCATCTGCCGGGTCGCCATATTCTCCACGCGAGCGATCAAGCACCGTGAAGTCAGTTCCGGACCGAAACAGGATGTTCCATGGATGGAAGTCTCCGTGAACCTGGCGCAGACGGTGCGTGAATCGCTTCAACCGCCAACGCCAGACGACGCATCGATGCTCCATCTGTTCAAGTTTTTCGCTAGTAATCAACGAATGCGGCGGATAGCTGTCGGCAATTCCCATGATGCATTCTCCGTGTCCGACTAGTTCGCGGACGCGCCGGATATAGAGCTCCGCGTCCTTGCTGCGCTTGCTGTGAATTTCTACCAAGTAATCGCAGAGCACATCGACCCGATCCAGGTCGAGTTCTCGGAGTCTGCCGTTGTCGCGAAGCTGCTCCAGATCGCGAAAATACCCCTGCCCCACCGCGTATTCGGTGAGCAAGAAGAATTCCTCGACTTGTCCGATCGAAATCAGGGTTCCATCGGAGTGGAATCCCCCCACATCGAGCGAGCGGACATGGCGAGAGAGACGGCCGAACGTCTCGTTGGACCAAAGCAATATCTGCGCTCGATCAGCCATATGTTCGTGCCCAAACGGCCCTGGCCGCATCGTGTGCAACACCAGACTGTGATTCTTTTGATCTGCTGATTGGTAATCGACACGAATAGGACTCCCGTATCCGCCAAACTTGATTGTGTCGGCTTGGCCGTCCTGCCCTAAGGAAGCCAGATTGAGCACACGGACGGGTTGCCCCTTGAGCGAGCTGAGATAGCGTTGGACCGTTTCAGGCGTCAATTCGGTCATACATGAATTTGTCGTGCGTGCAAGCGAACAGCCATTGATAATGATCCCTCTTGGCACAGGCTCACGCATCAAGAGCTATGCGCAGATTGGGTAATGTCGCGGCAATTGCGCCAAATGACGGCCCAGAGGCCATCGCCACACATCCTGAAGCGGGAGATCCAACATAAAGCAACTTGAACTTACGGTTTCAAAAGGCGAGCCTATTGCTTCGATTGAAGTAGCGCAGCATGCAGGGAGGAAACCATGAGCTCTGCAAGTTGGTTCACCGCGGCAGTAACCGTCGTCCTGGCAGGTATGCTCGGAACTTCCGGCTGGTCGGCTGATCGAGCGCAGAATTCCAGTTACAAGCCAGAGACGGAACATTTGATTCCGTCTCTCGATGGCCCAACACTCTACGTGACGTATTGTGCCGTTTGTCACGGCAAGGCCGCGGACGGGCATGGGCCGATGGCGCCCGTTCTCAAGGTTCGGGTTCCGGACCTGGCGGAAATTGCGAAGAGAAACGGTGGCGTTTTTCCATTTGCACGGGTTCAGAGAATCATCGACAGAACCGACTCAACCGGCCCCGGCCACGGAACCAGAACGATGCCGATCTGGGGCCCGATCTTTTCGCAAGTGACTACTGACCGGGACTATGGAAAGGTTCGCATCTACAACCTGACCAAATATCTCGAGAGTATCCAGAAATAGAACTCCCGCGGCTCCCCTGAGCCGGCGACTTCTGCTTCCCTCACATACTCCAGCTGCTGAGGTGGATACGGTTATGCAGTTTGCACGGCCACGTGTTCTCGTAAGTGAGGGGGTTGCTTTGCTGCGATCGAGAGATTCAAGACAGGGCACGGAGACTCCAGCACGATCTCGTAAGCGTGCGTTCTCAGCTTTCCAAACGGGTGTTGCAGATGGCCGCGATTGGTGACGACGAGATCGATCTTGTGTTCCTCAACCAGATGCTTTACCACTGCACCGACCGGACCGGTCTCAAGATAGACCGTACAATCGAGGCCTCGGCCAAGTTCGTCGTGCAAGTCTGCTTGAGGATACTCTTTGTCGAGCGTCCCAATTCTCCTTGCTTCCCCTGTGCCGCCGACCGTGCTGGACACCGCTGTGACAAAGCTCAGCTTGCTCCCGAAACACGACGCCAGCCGCACCGCCTCTCTCAGAAAATCGGGCAGCACTTCTCCCCGGTCGATCGTACATAGCAGGTGGTGAAAGCCGGCAAAAGGGTGTAATTCGTAAAGGTGAGGAGTTGTCCAGACGGCACACGAAGCGTCATGCAACACCTTGGCGGTTGTGGAACCGATGAGAAAACGGCGGCTTGGTCCGATTCCACGAGTTGGCATCATGATCAGATCTGCTTCGGCGTCCTTGGCAGTGTCAGTGATCGATTCCGCGACTGCTCCCGATACGATAGACGTCCGGCAGACCACACCGCCAAAGTGTTCCTGTCTGAATTTCTCAAGCCGGGCCGCCTGGTCGGCCTCGAGACCGCGCAAGCCTTCATCGCCTGGAACAGCGGCACGGATTTCCGTCGCACCGCCATACCATGCGGATAACCAGGGTATGACGTGGAGCAATGTAACGGTAGCGCCGGTGAGTTGTGCTAACCCTCGCACGTGCGGCGCCGTCATCTTGCTCATTTCTGAGAAATCGACGGGGAACAGGATCGATTGAAAAGCCGGTTTCTGGGCCATACTAACTCTGTTTTGAGCAGGTAATCGGCCACTTCTGATGGAGGCGATGGAAAGGCCATTGGCCGCCCAAAACGCTTCCGTATTGAATGAAGTTTGACCGGGAGGCTTGCTGGTCCAGTCCGGGCTCGCAGACTGCTGTGCAGGCCACTTGCGCGATTTCGCGCAGCCCGCTATAACCGCAATTCGGCTTCCCGGACGTCCGGCTCAGTTCCGTCTCTAACCGTGAAACCAAGAGCTCTGAACAGTCTCTCAATCGGTTGATTGTCCGCAAGGAAAGATGCCGTCAATAGTTCGAGTTTCTCGTCCCGGGCGAACTCAATCAAGCGCTGAACCAACACGGTTCCGATTCCACGCTTCTGAAAAGTGTCGCCCACCAGTATCGCGACCTCCGCTTCGTTCTTCCCTGGAAGCTTGATCAGCCTGCCGACGCCGATAATTTCGGCGGACCCGCCGGCGGCGTTCGGGCGCTCCGCCACTATCGCCATTTGCCGATCGTAATCAATAAAGCACATTCGGGCAAGCCGCTCGTGGCGGACGCGGCTCTCCAAATTCATAAGGAAAAAGTAGCGCCGGTAGACGCTCTGATCCGATAGCGTTGCGTGGAACCGAACGAACTCCGGTTCGTCTTCGGGGCGAATGGGGCGGATATCAAGCACGGTCCCGTCTTTCAAGACGATTTGTTCTGCGTATTGCGAAGGATATGGACGGATCGCCGGTTTGGGAATCTCCAAAGGATCCGTCCCGGACGCATAAAGGACCACTCGCGCGTCGAGAGCCAGTAATGTCTCAGAAGAAACGAGCAACGGGTTGATGTCGATCTCTCGAATCCAACTCTGCTCCAGCACAAGCCGGCTGAACCGGACAAGAAGCAGCTCGAGCGCTTGAATATCGACTGCCTTGCGGCCCCGCACCCCTCTCAATGCGGTGAAAATGCGGGTTTGTTCCATGAATCGCCGTGCGAGCGTAGTGTTGAGAGGTGGCAATGCTAGAGCCCGGTCCTCAAAGAGTTCGACAAGCTGCCCGCCCGTGCCAAATAGGAGCACCGGTCCGAACTGCTCATCCATGCTCGAGCCGAGGATCAGTTCGTAGCCTTCCGTGGAAGCCATGCGCTGGACCGTGACCCCGTTGAAGTGCTCCGCACCCAATTTGCCCGTAACCGCGTCTTGAATCTCACGGTAAGCGGCCCGAACGGCCTGTGCATCGTGGAGCGAGAGCCTAACGCCGCCAACATCCGTTTTGTGGGTAACGGTAATTGAATTTAGCTTGACCACCACCGGGTAGCCAAGTGAGTTTGCAGCATTCACTGCTTCGTCTTCCGTGGCAGCAAGACGCGTTTCAACCGTCGGGATGCCATAGCACGCAAGCAGTTGTTTCGATTCGAATTCGGTCAGAAGTGTCCGCCCGTTCTGGCGCACCCTTTCGATAAGTTGCGCTGCAGAGCCAGCCGCGTGCGCGTTGCCATCGGCGATGGCGGGTGTTTCATAAAGCGCTCGCAGATTGTAGCTATAGCGCCACATGTAGTGGAAAGCACGCACGGCTGCGTCCGGGAAAGGAAAAGTCGGGATGCCGGCGCTATTCAAAACGGCTTCGCCTTCGCTCGCCCGCTCGCCGCCCATCCAACTGGCAAGGATGGGTTTATTCTTCAACTTCGCGAACGGAGTCAGTTTCTTCGCGATCGCGACGGGATCGCTCATGGCTTGTGGAGTCATGATGACCAGCAAGCCGTCCGTGTTGGGGTCGTCCGCAGCAATCTTGAGGGATTCCGCATAGCGATCCGGATCAGCGTCGCCGATAATATCGATGGGATTGCCACAACTCCAATGCGGCGGCAGTACTTTGTTCAACGCGTCGACTGTTTCCGGGGCTAAGCTGGATGGTTGTGCGCCAAGGCCGGCGAGTGCATCGGTTGCCAGAACGCCAGGGCCGCCGGCATTGGTAACGATCGTGAGGCGGGGACCCGGAGGGCGCGGCTGACGGGCGAGAACCTGCGTCATCTGAAAGATGTCCCCGATTTCGTCAATTCGAAGGACCCCAACCCGGCGAAAGGCAGCATCTAGGACTGCATCGCTCCCCGCCAGCGTGCCGGTGTGAGATGCCGCTGCCTTCGCCGCAAATTCTGTTCTGCCGGCTTTGATCACCAGGATGGGCTTATTCAGCGCGACTTCGCGAGTAGCCGAGAGAAAGGTTCTGGCGTCGCCTATGGACTCCATATAGATCACGATGCTTCGGGTATGCGGATCACTGCCCAGGTAATCAATCAAGGCACCCCATCCAATATCGAGCATCGATCCGACGGAGACCACTGCGCTGAAGCCAACCCGTTCCCGTAGACTCCAATCGAGCAAAGCGGTACAGATTGCTCCACTCTGGCTAATGAGAGCCACGCTGCCGGGCTGCGCGATGGCCGGAGCGAACGTCGCATTCAAGCCGCTGACCGGGCACATCACGCCGAGACAGTTCGGGCCGAGCAGCCGTGTGCCTGCTGACCGAGCGGCCTCCAACGTTTCCCGTTCCAATTCCAACCCGCGAGGGCCCGTTTCGCGGAAACCCGCCGAAATGATCACCGCGCCCGCGACGCCGCCATTGGCACACTCGCGCATCACCTGCGGGACCGATTCCGCGGGCGTCACGATAACGGCCAGATCGACAGGCTCAGGAATCGCGGAGATCGCCGGATAAGCCCGGATTCCCAGTACAGCGGCTCGCTTCGGATTCACGGGATAAACGGTCCCGCCAAAGGGACTGCTGATCAGGTTCCATAGAATCGCACGGCCCACATGTCCGGGCTTCTCCGTGGCGCCGATAACGGCTACCGATTTCGGTCTGAAGAAAATATCGAGCTGATTCCTGGGCCGTCCCGGGATGGTCGTCATGGGATGGATGTTTGAGTTCGTAGCACTAGGCATTCTCTTCGCCTTAGCCACCTTTATACGCTCAAAACCGGGCAGGGCGATTCACGAATGATAGCGCCAACATTCGTCCGAAAACGCCCTAGGTGATTTGGAAGATGACCGCGGGCCGATTACAACCAGATCTGCTCCAAGGTGCATCGCCGCGTGGCGCAAAACCGACGAAACTCCCCCCGCCTTGGATGCACACTTCCCAGTTTGGTGCCCGTCTGCTCGCGGTATCGGTCGATCCGTTCTCTCGCGGTATCGAACAGAAAACGTCTGAGGCCAGGATCGATGTCGCTTCCCGGCTTGCCTTCCGGTGCAGCAATAGCGTGTACCAAGCGGACTACCGATCCGTATTTTTCGCCCATATCACGAGCCGCCTGGATGACACGAATGGGATCGGAATCGAGGTCGACGCCGCAAACGATACTCCGAATCTCGTTAGCCGCCTTTGAGGAAAGCGTCTCAGAATGCACCATGTCCAGACGGGGCAGGCTGCGTCATACAGAACCTTTGCGGTCACCGATCCCAGCAAAAGCCAACGAAAGCTACCCAGTCCTCGCGTCGGCATGACGATGAGATCGATTTCATTTCGGCCAGCGTAGCGCGTGATGGCATCCGCCGGATCTCCGAGTTCCAGGACCTTTGTTAGGTTCAAGCCTTCGAAGGTGTCCGGCGCAAATGACGCAAGGTCCGACTCTCGCTGCTGCCGGATCGCCTCCTCATGAGACTTCGTCATCTCATGACGAAGCAGCGGCCCGGAGGGAGCCGTCAAACATATATCCAACGCGTGCAGCACGATTACCTGGCCGCCGAACTTGCGCGTAATGCCGGCAGCATAAGCCGCCGCTTGTTTCGAACGCTCCGAAAAATCAAAGGGCAACAGGATCCGGCTAAAGTTCAGCATTTCGAGTGCAGAGTGCATGTACTCTGCCACCTCCGCCGCCGAAGATCTCGATAAGGTACGCGATCGCCACGGAAACATGGATATGCCTTTGAAAGCAGGCGCCGTTTGCCTGCGCCAAACGGCACAGTCCACCTGCGCTACTTCGCGCAAGTGATAAGAATCCAGTTACTCTATCTTGTAAGCTAGCCGTACAAGGATCGCTCCAGCCGCGACACTCTGGAACAAAGGAACTCGATTATACGACTGGTGAGTCAGATGCAAAGATGTGCCTTGTGCTCGCCCTTGCGAGTAGAAGCTGAATTGTTTCCGTAATTTGGCAAAGAGGTGAACGCTGGAACAACGTAACCCGAATCCCGGCACTGACGGAGATGGTGAACAAGCGGCCTCCGACAGCCCTACACTGGCCCAAGCTCAGGTCCATATCCAGTCCCATTGGCGTTTTCGAGATCTCCTCGAGGCTGCTCCGGACGGTATCTTCGAAGTAGAACTGGACGGTACGATCGTACTTCTGAACGCCGCTGCGGAGCGCATGTTCGGCTACCAGCGCGAGGAGTTGCTGGGTCAGTTAATCGAGATCTTGATTCCGGAATCCCTCCGGCAGCAGCATCAGGTCCATCGGGATCACTATGCCGAACACCCGGTCACGCGTCCAATGGGCATCGGCCTGGAGCTTTTTGCCCGGCGGAAAGACGCCACCCAGTTTCCCGTTGAAATCAGCCTCAGTCCCATCCGATCCCCGCAGGGGTCCCGCGTAATCGCGATGGTGCGCGACATTACGAACCGTAAGCAGGCTGAAGCCAAGATCAACGCCATGCATCAGGAATTTACCGCGGAGCTCGGGGCCAAGAATCGGCAGCTCGAAATCCGGAACCAGGAAGTGGAGCGGGCGAACCGGCTCAAGAGCGAGTTCCTGGCCAGCATGAGTCATGAACTCCGGACGCCCCTGCACACGATCATTGGATTCGCCGACCTCCTTGGGGAAGAGCTGAAAGGCGGGTTGAATGACGATCAAAAACGCTTCGTCGCGCATATCCAGCGCGATTCCCGCCATCTGCTGGAACTGATCAACGACATTCTCGATCTGAGCAAAATCGAGTCCGGGCGTCTCGAACTGCATCCTGAGCTGTTTAATGCCGCCGATGCCATCGTTGAGGCCGTGGCAGGTCTCCGCGCTCTTGCCGAGAACAAGCAGATCCGGATCAGCGAAATCGTCGAGCACAACCCGACGATCCAGGCAGATCGGCTGCGCTTCAAAGAGGTTCTCTACAATCTGATCGGCAATGCCATCAAGTTCACGCCGGAAAATGGCCAAATCACGGTCGAATGCCGCGAACGGCCCGACGGCATCTTCTTCGCGGTGACCGATACGGGCATTGGCATCGATCCTTCGGAACAACAGGCTATTTTCGACAAGTTTTATCAGCTCGGGTCAACGACTCGCGGTGTCCGCGAGGGCACCGGCCTCGGGCTGACCATCACCAAGAGCCTGGTGGAAATGCACGGCGGAAGGATTTGGGTCGAGAGCACACCAGGTGTGGGGAGCCGATTTCAAATCGTCCTTCCGCGATCCGGATCGGAGACGCCGTTGAGGCAGCTCGCAGACGAAAAGAGCGGCCAGCGAGGGCCGATCCTTCTGGTGGGAATGGATCAAAATGATCGGCAGCTCGCTGATTTTCTTGGACAAAGGGGCTGCGATGTGGCCGCTGCACAAAATGCTGAGCAAGCTCTTCAGATGAGTCGCGATCTGAAACCCGCTGCGGTGGTGTTGGATTTGGGGGCAGCGGGGCCGGAGACCTGGCGAACCTTTCAGGATCTCCGCGCCGGCAAGCATACGGCGCAAACCCCGGTTGTTGTGCTGACTGCTGGAGAGGATCAGAGCACTGCCTCGTGTTTGGGGGCAAACGCCGCTCTACCGAAGCCCATTGAGCCTGCTCTGGTTCTTCGGACGCTGGAGGAACAAGTGCTGCGCCAGCCAGGCGAGCCGGCTCGCATCCTGGTCGTCGATGATAACCCGGAAGCCTGCGAGCTTCTGGAGGAGACGCTCCGGTCGGCGGGCGTCTTGCCGGTGCTTGCTTCGAGTGGTAAGCAGGCCCTCGAGACGCTGGCTCGAAGCCCCATCGCTGCTGTCGTCGTTGACCTTCTAATGCCGGAAATGAGCGGTTTTGAGCTCATCTTCCGCATCCGCCAGAATCCCGGTTTTGCGCAGCTTCCGATTATCGTTCTGACGGCGAAGGAAATGGATCAAGAGGATGCACAGATATTGAGCGGCCAGGCTAACGCCGTGTTTTTGAAGGCTTCTCCGTGGAAGGAGGGTTTTCTAACCAAGGTTTATGAGCTCCTCCAACAAGTCACAAAAGCATGAACGAACTCTTGTTGCGGATGACCGGCCCGGCAGCCTGGAACTGAAGAAGATGAAGGAGAAACCGGCAGACCGACCAAATGTGTCGCTCGTCATTGTGGATGATCATCCGGGGAGCCTTGAACTCCTGGCCACGGCCCTCGAGCAGCCGGGCCTGAACATTTGGACCGCAACCGATCCCGAAGAGGCCTTAGATCTCATCTTCCAAAGACATCCTCAAATCGTCCTGACTGATTTGGTGATGCCGAAAATGAACGGCCTTGAGCTGCTCGAACGGATTGCCAGCTTCGATCCCGCGATCGAGGTGCTCCTCATGACGGCGCATTATTCGACCGAATCTGCCGTGGAGGCGATCCGGAAAGGGGCCAGCGATTACCTGAACAAACCGATTTCCATCCCGGCCCTTCGTGAGCGGTTCCGCACCATGATCGAGGACGTGCGCCGCCGGCAGCGCGCCTTGGAACTTCAGGAGGAACTGCGCGGCAGCGCTCAGTTTGAGCGCATCATCGGCAACAGCTCGGCGATGTGGGATCTGTTTTCACGGATTCGCCGCATTGCTCCGCACTTCCGGACGGTTTTGATCGTTGGGCCGACCGGCTCCGGAAAAGAACTGGTCGCACAAGCGCTGCACCGGCTCAGCCCGGTCTCCTCGGGCAATCTCGTAGTGGTGAATTGTTCGGCCGTCGTCGAGACGCTGTTTGAGAGTGAATTGTTCGGACATATCAAGGGATCTTTCACAGGCGCCACGCACGACAAGGTGGGATTGGTGGAACACGCAAGCGGCGGAACGCTCTTTTTGGATGAAATCGGCGACATGCCTCTCGGAACACAGGCCAAACTCCTGCGCACGATCCAGAATCAGGAAGTGCAGCGCGTGGGCTCCTTGCAGGCCCGCAAGGTGAACGTGCGGGTGATCGCAGCAACGCACCGGGATCTTCGCGCGATGATTCAACAAGGCAAATTCCGCGAAGATCTCTATTATAGGCTCGGCATGGTCGAATTGCGTGTCCCCCCGCTTGCGGAACGAAAGGAGGATCTGCCGTTGCTCGCCAGGCACTTCATCGACAAGTTTTCGAAACAATTCGACAAGCCGGTGCGGGGATTAACCCCGCGCGCCAGCATTGTATTGAGCCGGTATGACTGGCCGGGAAATGTGCGAGAGCTCGAAAATGCAATCGGCCACGCCTGCATGATGGCTTTGAGCGATACGATCGACATCGGTGAGCTGCCCGAATACCTTCGAAGCCCCGACTCTCTTCCCCATGCGGCTCCCCCGCTCGCCTCGACTGCTGGCATCACGCCCGCCTCCGAAGCCGTATCGTCTTCCGCGTCGATGCTGGAAGACACCGAGCGGCGCCTGATCGCCGATGCCTTGGCTAAAGCTTTCGGGAATCAGTCAGAAGCCGCTCGTCTCCTGCGGATTGGGAGAGATGCTCTGCGGTACAAGATGAAGAAATACGGTCTTGCGGGGTCGATGAGTAGCTGAGCACCGGGCACGGCGCATACTGAATCACTTCGTGTGCGTGCGTCTGGAATCTTCCGAAGGTCTTCTGCGCTCTGCCACGCCCTATCACGACCAAATTCGCCCCGTACTCATTTGCCGCTTCCGCGAGAGCCTTGGATATTCCTGTTTCACTGATGGTGAGTGGGAATTCCGTTCCGGCTTGCCTTTGCATTCTCGTGATCTCCACTCGCGCCGACTCCATCAGGTAGCGATGCAGGTCGAAATCGAAATACCGGTTCGGCCGCGTCTCAAGCTCGGGCACACTGTGAATCAATCGTACGGTCGTGCCGAATTCCTCGGCCAATTGCTTTGTAAAGCGCAACAGCGGGATCGCTTCCTCCGTCATTTCGACTGCGCACAGGATCTTTGTGATGGCGGGATCGCTCGGTTGAGCGTGCGACAGCGAGTCGGTCCAGATCGGACACACAGCGCGATGAAGGACCTTCGCGGTCACTGAGCCCAAAATCCAGCCCTGAAATGCGCCGTAGCCGTGGGTCCCCATCACAATCAGATCGACCGCATGTCCGCCGGCCCAGTTTACGATCTGCGCCGCAGCATCGCCCCCGCAAAGAATCCGCTCGACGCAGACTTCCGGTATCCGGATCGCGTACTCCTTCAGGCGCTGCTCGGCCGAAGCTCTCAGCCCGTCGCAGCAGTCCATGTTGACGAAAGACGCCTCACAGGCTCCATACCAAGCCGCAGGTATTTCGAAGACATGCAGCAGCGTCACCCGCGAGCCAAAGCGAGCCGCTAACCACTCCACTTGTTGATTGAGCGCACGGCTGCGCTCGGAAAAATCTATTGGGAAGAGAATATGATCGAACTTCATCGAGAGCCCCGATCCACCCTACTGAGTCCGTCATAATGCAACTCACCAAGGCTTCAGACGGTTACTCTTAAAAGCCGTGCACACGCCCCGCCAAAAGTTGATTGTGGAAGACGTGGAATTTATGGCAGACAGCCGCTTAGTTCAGCGGCATTCTGCGTTAATTCGCAACCTTCCGCTGAACCGGCTGCGTGAGATGACCCAACCGTACGTAAGAGCTGCCATCGCCTCCTGTACGGTGCGAGTTGAAGACTAACCTTTGGGTGGCGGCGGGCAACTGAGCACGGGACAGGGAGCATCCCGGATGATTTGGTACGCATTCGTGCGCAAGTACCCAAGGGACTCCCGAATCTTCCCGCGACCGATGATAACCAAGTCGGCCTTCTGTTCCGAAACGATATCGGATACCGCCCGTGGTATTACAGACGCCTTAATGTTGACGGGGAACTGGGTCCCAGCTTCTCTTTGCAGCTTGGAAATGGCCACTCGTGCCGACTCCATGAGATAGGAATGTAGGTCGAAATCGAAATATTTGTTGGGCCGTGTTTCGGCTTCCGGCACGCTGTGGATTAGATGCACCTTGCCGTCGAATTCCCTCGCCAACGTATCAGCGAACCGCAAAACGGGAACTGCTTCCTCTGTCGTATCGATGGCGCATACGAGCTTCTTGTAATCACGCTGCGGCCCGTCCACTCTGAAATGCCTCATGCAATCAGTCCAGACCGGACAATCGATGTCATGAATCACCTTGGCGGCGACGGAGCCCATCAATAACGCGCGGAATTTGCCCAATCCACGGGTACCCATCATAATCACATCTACACCATGGTTCTTAACCCAATTGGTGATATGCCAAACAGGTGAGCCTTCCGCGATAATGCGCTGAATCCGATCTTCTGGCAGCTCCAGTCTGTAGTCTTTCAATCGCTGCTGCTCCGCTGCAACGAACGCTTGGAGGCCATCCGGGTTGATCAGCGGCGCTTCGCTCGTTCCATACCAGCTAGCCGGTATTTCAAACACGTGCAGGACTGTCACCCGTGACCCAAAGCGTGACGCGAGCCATTCCACTTCGGGATTGAGTTGCTGGCTGTGATCGGACAAAACCGACTGGAAAGAGAATGTGCTTGAATTCCATACGAGCCCGACCGTCCTCTCGTTGGCGCAACTGCTCGGCTACGAGCAACTTCCGTACCAGTGGTCCCCCCCACGCACGGTCCGGCCATTTCCAAAGGGTTTGCGCGGCCTTCTGCGTCGGATGGCGTGGACTCCTCGTGGGGATGAGTCAATCCGCTCAGACTTAAGGCGAGCGGCCGGACGTCATCGCCGCAGCACCCATGCTGGGCGATGCGATTTCGAGGTAGCCGTTTTGGTTGAGCGCGTGCGAGTGTTCTTCCGGAGGAGAAGGAATATGCGGGTAGGCGAAATCTGTATTCGTGATGTGGTGTGTGCCGATCGGGATACCCCAGTTCAGGAAGCCGCTCGCTTGATGCGCTCGCATCACGTGGGCAATGTTCTCGTCGTGGAGAACGGTGCAAGAGGGCGGACCCCTGTCGGCATTGTTACCGATCGCGATATCGCCGTTGGCGTCGTTGCAGTAGGCGTCGCAGCCTCAGGACTCACCGTCGGGGAGCTTATGGGCGGCGACCTGATTACCATCCCCGAAGACCAGGGTATCTTCGAGACCGCGGAACAGATGCAGCGTCACGGAATCCGGCGGCTCCCGGTCGTGGATAGACAGGGCTTGTTGGTCGGCATGATCACCGTAGATGATCTTCTCGACTTCTTAACGATGCATCTCTCTGAATTGTCCAGAGCAATCGCTCGCGAACGACGAAAGGAGATAGAGGCGCGACCTTGATTGTTACCATTCTCAGAGCCCCTTATGGATCGTTACCATTCTCAGAGCCCCTTATGCCCAATGGTCGGGCGTTACTCATTTCCCTTAGAAGCCGCGTTCCATAGGCATGGCAAACGGGGCCTCTACAAGGAAGTCAGCATCGCGAATTTCGACGAGCGCGTCGCGAATGGCTTGTTCTCCGGCAGGCTCGGTGGTGATAACGAATGGGAGATCGCGCCAGTCTTCGCGAGGTAGTTGCAAAACGGCGTCGATACCGATCCGGTGCTTCGCCAGGATGGTCGCAAGCATCGCAATGATGCCGGCTTTGTCCTCTACCCGGAAGCGTAGATAGTACGGTAGCTTTTGGGTGGGTAGCGGCAACGGTTTGTATTCGCCCAGCCGCTCATGGGCGAAGGGGCTGACGCGTTCTGGGCTGCCGAAACGGATCTCGCGGGCGACACGCATGAGGTCGCTGACCACCGCAACGCCGGTCGGCTTGGGGCCCGCACCCCGGCCATAGTAGAAGGTATCTTCGCCGTAAACACCGCGAATCCAGATCGCGTTATAGGCGCCTTTCACTTGCGCGAGGATCGCTGCCTGTGGGATCAGGCTGGGCCGCACCGAGAGCAGCAGCCCTTGTTCGGTTTGCCGCGCCAGGCAGAGCAGCCGGATAGTATGTTTCAGCTGGTGAGCGTACTCGAAATCCACCGGCATGATACGGCGGATACCTTCTGTGTAAATATCAGCCGGCGTCAGCTTCTCACCGAAAGCCAAAGCAGCAAGAATCGCGAGCTTGGAACCGGCATCCAGGCCGTCGATGTCGGCGGAGGGGTCGGCTTCCGCGTATCCCAACTGCTGCGCCTCGGCGAGCACGGATTGGAAGTTCGCGGCGCTCTTCTCAATTTCCGTCAGGATAAAGTTGCTGGTGCCGTTCAGAATGCCGTAGAGTTCAACAACGCGATCACCCGCGATTCCTTCCCGCAGGACGGTGTGGATGGGAATGCCCCCGGCAACGCTCGCTTCCATGGCGAGATTCACGCCGTTCTGATTGGCTATCGTCCAAAGGTCTGCGCCACGAAGCGCCATCAGCTCTTTATTTGCTGTAACGACGGATTTGCGCTCCCGAAGCGATTCCTCGATGATATGGCTGGCGGTAGCCGTGCCGCCGACGGCTTCGACGATAATGTCAATCTCAGGGTCGCAAACAACATCCTTCCAGTTCGTGGTGCGCACTGGAGGTTCGCCACCCAGCGGCAGGTTTTTTGCGTGTACGTTCCGGCTGCAGATGCTCTTGACTCTGAGCGGGAACCCTAGCTTTTCCCGGATAGATTTGGCGTTTTCACTAAGAATTTGAAGTGCACCCAACCCGACGTTTCCAAGCCCGATGACTCCGACCGTTACGTCCATAGGATGCGGCTCCGAGAGGTGATCATAAGTGGCTTATGATAGCAACCAGATGCGCTCAAGTACTTCTCCCGCGACTGCTTTGCGATGGAGCAGGCGCACTGTAATCGTTTCACTTCTCGCCTCAGCCGCTCTGCCGGCGCAAGTCGAGGAGCCCCAACAGCAGCCGCGGGACCGGCAGCCATTTCCGCCCAATCCAGAGGAAGACCGGAAGCTGCCGAATGGCAAGTCTCAGAAGGATGCTATAGCAAAGGATGAACACGAAAAAGCGCTGAAAGACGCAGACGACCTGGTTGCCATGGCGGAACAGTTGCGCGATGAAATCAAGCGCGCGGGCGATTTCGTCGTGCCGGTCGGGTCGGTGAAAAAGACGGAAGAGATTGAGAAGCTGGCGCGGAAGATCCGTGGGCGGTTGAAAGACTAGCGGCGCCTTTGCGCCAACAGCCTGAGCGCATGCACGTGCTAACCTGACGTGTCAGCGGCCCGCGAAATACATGCCTACCGTTCGAGAAAAAAAACAGTTGATGAGCGCGTCTGAAATCGACCGCACTCTGGTCCGTTTAGCCCACGAAATCCTGGAGAAAACGAACGACCTGGAAAGGCTCGCGTTCGTCGGCATCAAGCGGCGTGGCGCACCGCTGGCGCAGAGGCTGGCGGCGAAGATCGAGAGCCTTGAGGGCCTCAAAATTCCTGTCGGCATCCTCGACATCACGCTGTATCGAGACGATCTTTCGACGATATCGGAAAGGCCGGTGCTGAACTCCAAGCAGATCGATTTCCCCGTTGCCGGCAAGGACATCGTGCTCATGGATGATGTTCTCTACACCGGGCGGACAATCCGCTCGGCGCTCGATGCGCTCTTCGACCATGGCCGGCCCGCGCGCGTGCAATTGCTCGTGCTCATCGATCGCGGACACCGGGAGCTGCCGATTGAGGCGCGTTACGTGGGACGCATGGTGCAGACGAGCAACCGCGAGATCATCGAAGTGAAGTTCCACGAGATCGATCACCAGGAGAAGGTGCTGCTGGTAGAGCGTGTGGACGAACCGGTCGCAGCGAGCTGACGGAATGCGACGCGGTCTACTCGATATCGAATCGCTTACACGTGCGGAGATTGACGGAATTCTGACGCGGTCGAAGGATTTTCAGCCGGCGCCCGGACAAACATTCAAAAGGTTCGAAACGCTGCGCGGGCGCACCGTGGTGAACCTTTTCTTTGAGTCCTCCACACGCACCAGAACCAGTTTCGAAATCGCCGCAAAGCGGCTGGGCGCGGATGTTCTTGCCATTACCGCCGCGGGATCGAGCGTATCGAAAGGCGAGTCCCTGGTGGACACGCTCAATACGCTGGGAGCGATGCGCCCAGACGCGATCGTCATGCGGCACGCGGCCTCGGGAGCGCCCCATTTCCTGTCACGGTATTTGCCGATTCCCATTGTGAATGCCGGCGATGGCACGCACGAGCATCCGACTCAGGCACTCCTCGATGCACGCACGATCCTCGACAGGCGCGGAACTTTGGAAGGGTTGCGGGTGGCGATTATCGGAGATATCGCTCACAGCCGCGTGGCGCGTTCGAATATTTTCCTGCTTTCGAAGTTCGGAGTGCAGGTGGTTCTTTGCGGGCCAGCTTCCCTGCTGCCGCGCGAAATCGGACAGATTGCGCCCGGCGTGACACTGACCACCAACATGGAGACGGCAATCCGAGACGTAGACGTGATTATGATGCTGCGCGTGCAGCTCGAGAGGCAGCACGAAGCCGCGTTCCCTGCAAGCGAATATTTTCAGTTTTATGGCTTGCGGCCGGAGCACGTGGAACTGGCGAAGCCGGATGTCGTGGTAATGCATCCCGGCCCCATCAATCGCGGACGGGAAATTTCGTCCGAGGTGGCGGACTCGCAGCGCTCCGCCATTTTGAATCAGGTGGAGAACGGCATTGCGGTGCGCATGGCTGTACTCGAGAAAGTACTCGCAGCATGAGCAGACTCGTCATCAAGAACGGGCGGGTGGTCGATCCGTCCCAGGATGTCGATCGAGTGACGGATGTGGCGATTCGAGACGGGGCAATCGCTCAAATCGCTGACAATTTGGAGACGGCCGGAAGCGAAGTTTTCGATGCGTCCGGCATGATTGTGGCGCCGGGCTTCATCGACATGCACGTCCATCTCCGCGAGCCTGGCTTCGAGCACTCCGAAACGATCGAAACCGGATCGCGCGCTGCCGCGGCGGGTGGCTTCACCTCCATCTGCTGCATGCCGAATACGCAGCCGATCAACGACAGCGCTACAGTTACCAGCTACATTGTCGATCGCGCGCGCCGGTTCGCCACGGTAAACGTGTATCCGATTGGCGCGATTACCAAGAACAGCGCCGGTGAGGAATTGGCCGCAATCGCATCGATGAAGCAGGCCGGCATCGTTGCCATCTCAGACGACGGTAAGCCGGTAATGAATGCCCGCGTGGTGCGCCGTGCCATGGAGTTCGCAGCAGCGCTGGATTTACCGTTGATCGAGCATTGCGAGGATCTGCATCTGAGCGCGGGCGGCGACATGCACGAAGGTCTCGAATCCACCCGGCTGGGGTTGCGCGGCATTCCGCGCAGCTCAGAAGACGTGATGGTCGCGCGCGACATCATTCTTACCGAAGTGACCGGCGTGCGATATCACGTGGCACATATCTCATCGAAGAATTCCGTAGAGATGGTGGCGATCGCAAAACGTCGCGGATTAAAAGTCACTTCCGAAACGACTCCGCATCATTTTGTGCTGGCGGATGCGGATATGCGACCGTACGACAGCAACTACAAAATGAAGCCCCCGCTAAGGGCGCGGGAAGATGTGGATGCAGTCACGCAAGGGGTGGTAAGCGGAGCGATTGACGCGATTGCCACTGACCATGCCCCGCACCCCGGGGCTGAAAAGATGCGGGAATTTGAACGCTGCCCCTTCGGCATCATCGGATTGGAGACCGCCATCGGGCTGGGACTCGAGCGCCTGTATCACACCGGAAAAGTCAGCTTGACCCATCTCGTCCGGCTCTTCACCGACGGCCCCGCAAAGATACTGTCACTTGATAAAGGGACACTCCGGCCGGGAGTTGTTGCCGATATCACAATTTTCGGGCTGGATCACCGATGGACTTACGATGTGAACCGGTCTGCATCCAAAAGCCGCAACACCCCATTCGATGGGCGGGAATTCCGTGGCGGACCGCTCGCAACGATTGTCGCGGGACAGATTGTCTGGCGAGCCGACATTTAAGGCTGCACGGTAGCAATTTCAGATTAGTCCTACAAAGCCTGGTATAGGCGGCCTCTTGCTGTCATCCGCCGGCCTAACCGGCGAGAGAGGATCGGGAGCCTGCTCGCACGTTTTTTCTGAATTCCGGATAAAACGCGATGCGACCGTTCCTTCGACTCACCGCTCTCTCCTTGTGTGCAGCCTTGTTGGCAACAGCAGGCCAGCCCGGCAGCCGGGCCGAGTATATGGGTGGCACCCGCCCGGACATCGCGGCGAACCAGCCCGGGAACATACAGACTTCAGACAAGCTCTATTTTGTCTTCCTCTCGAAACGCACACGTGTGAAGATCCCGTACGAGCGAATCAATCTGCTCGAGTACGGGCAGAAGGTCGATCGCCGCTATTTGGCCGCAGCCGTTATTTCGCCGCTATTCATGTTGGCCAAGAAGCGCCAGCATTTCCTAACCATCGGCTTTCAGGATGATGATGGCGAGCAGCAGGCAATGATCTTCAGAATCGACAAAGAGGACATCCGCCTGACGCTCGTCTCTCTCGAAGCCCGGACTGGCCGCGAAGTGCAATATCAGGACAACGAAGCCAGAATGGCCGGTAAGGGATGACTGCCGCAAAGAACCCGTATCTTGCTTGCGCCGCTGCGTGGGCGATTGCCTGCGCACCGCCCGCGCGCGCCCAGAAAACCGGAGCCGATACGGGAGTACTGACGCTTCTCGATGTCAAGCGCATCTATGTCGCACAGCTTGCGGGCGGCGTGCAGGCGGATGTGTTGCGCGAGCTTATTATCGCCAGCATCGACGGCACCAGGCTGTTCGTTCTCACCGACAACCCGGACCGTGCCGACGCCGTTTTGAAGGGCGCCGCCGATGACAAGGCCTTTACCGACAGCTATGAGATCAATAACGACGCGAACACGCGGCAAAATGGCGGCAGGTATGGTTCCGGCAGCAGTTCGCTTAAATCCAGCGGATACCTGGGGTTATCGGTTGGGGACAACGAATCGGTCCATACGAAAGAACGCAAACACGAAGCGTACGCGACGGTTCGCCTCTGCAGCAAGGACGGCGATGTACTGTGGTCCACCACGCAGGAGAGCAGCGGCGCAAAATTCCGCGGCGCAGGCGCCGATGTGGCTGCCAAAGTTGCCCGCCAGCTTACCGCCGATTTTGAGAGATCGCGAAAGTTGGCGGCGCTTGCAAGTTCGCCTTAAAGTTCTGACCAGCCGCAACTAAAGCGAAACTCTAATTCGCTTGTGCTGCGAGCTCTCACCCGCCAGAATCTCGACCTTCACTGCCGGGACGCCGAAGCAGCGCGCCAATAACTGCCGCAGCTCCTCGTTCGCTCTTCCCTTCTCCGGTACAGCGGCAACCTTTGCCCGGATTGTGCCATCGTCCATAAATCCGATGATCGCGCTGGTTGAAGCGCGTGGGATCACTTTGACTTTAAACACCAGGCTGCGCTCGCGCAGCAGGGCGGCGCGGAGGTTTTCCAGTCCGCCGTCAGGATCAGTCCCGCGCGTCATCCCGTATGGATTGGAGCTTCTGAATCAGTTCAGAGGAAGAGCGTCCCTTTGTGATGATTTGATCGATGAGCGCGGCTTCCGGCCGGCGCGCCACCCGCTCCGAGTTCCCGCCAGTCAGCACCAGCACGCGGATCTCGGGGTTGAGGCTCTTTAATTCGCGCACTGTTCGTAATCCCAGCTCTTCGGTCGGGAAACGAAGGTCGATAACTGCGCAATCGGGGCGCTCGGCCCTGGCTACGCGTATGGCGGATTCACAATCGGGCGCTTTCACTGTATCGAAGCCTCGCTCCGCAAGAAGCATGCTTCGAAGAAGAAGCTGGTCTTCGTCGTCGTCGGCGAGCAGAACTTTCATCGCGTGGACACCATTTCACTGGCCGAACATGATTTGCGCGATTACAAGGCGAGGGAGGGCCTGATTCCAGGTATCCGGCAGATTGTCGAACGGTAAACGAAACGTACGGGTCTGGCCCGGTTTGAGCGGAGCTCCCTTGGAACTCACGATAAATTGGCGTTCACGGTACACCTCGCGGCCGTCGACACCGTAAAACACGCAGTAGACCTCGATGCCATCGAGTTCGCGCGTCCCCTTATTGCTGATCTTGCCCTTCACTTCGACCACCTGCTGCTTCATGAAATTCTCGGTAGCCTGCATGGTGACATCACTAAGGGCAAGATACGGTAGGTACGCCTTGGCCTCTGTGGAAGCCGGACCACTGGCGGCAGGCCTGGATACGGGCCGACTCAGATAAACCACAGCTGCGATCAGCGCAGTCACCAGAATGACGGAGACGATGATGAGTACGGTATTACGGCTTGTTCGTGCCGTCGCCTGCGAAGGCATGTCTAAGAGCAAGTCTAAAACAGAACCGCCGCGGCAGACCGCTCCAGGGAACTATGGGCGCCTTCTACCGGTGCCTTCCGGCTTTCTTCGCACCTCTGCGTCCCACAGCGGGCGAAGTTTTCCTCGTGCTGCCTTTTCTTGCGGCACTACTTCTGCCGCTCGCCTTCACAGCCGTTGTCCGACGTCCAGTGGCGGAGGTCCGACGTTTGGCGGCAGCGGCGTTCTTGCCGCCGGCAGCCCTTTTGCCGGCGCCCGCCGCACTCTTTTTTGCAGAACCGGCA
>Ga0213872_10000517_pt1 | contig 30415 bp, 24 predicted proteins | sample VelepicomBERX_R2_FD_160071 | JGI IMG/M metagenome (GOLD analysis project Ga0213872, IMG submission 160071) | Rhizosphere microbial communities from Vellozia epidendroides in rupestrian grasslands, the National Park of Serra do Cipo, Brazil - RX_R2 | ecosystem: Host-associated > Plants > Roots >...
GTCCGAATGGCAAAGTCCTCTACAGTTCGCTTGGCTCCGTCGATATTCTGGAGCTGCGCCGGAAGCTGCTGGCGGCGATGCCTTCCGACTATATCGGCTTCAATAAATACTGGCAGGGCCAATAGAATCGGTCTGCCGAAGCATCTGAAAGGCCCGATCACGGATGAAGGCTGGCCTGTTTCAATTTTCTGCCTGGGAATAGAATCTTGAGCGTACTTCGCGGAATAAAGAGACTTGGAACAACTGCACTTCTGCTGGGTGCTGCGCTGCCGTGCGGGGCCGCACAACTTAGCCTTATGCCCTGGCCCTCGCAGATTACTCGGCAGGCGGGTGCGCTGGCAGTGAATGCAGCTCCTCGAATCGAGCTGACGGGCGGAGATGAGAGGGTTCAAAATGCAACACAGCGGTTCCTGCGTGACCTTGCTATGCGTACTGGGGCTCCATTCGATCGCCACTTTGCCGGAGCGCTGGAGGGACCTGCGTTGGTCATTCACTGCGCTGGAGCTGGGCGCCGCGTGCAGTCTCTGGATGGGGACGAGAGCTACCATCTGAGCGTAAGCCAGACGGGCATTCAGCTGACCGCGGCTGATCCTCTGGGAGTCATGCACGGCCTTGAGACCCTGCTGCAACTGGTTGAGCCCGGACCGAATGGATGGGTGATCCCCGAGGTTCGCATCGATGACGCTCCGCGCTTCGCGTGGCGCGGACTGATGATCGACGTGTCGCGGCACTTTATGCCGCTCGAGGCGATCGAGCGGAACATCGATGGAATGGCCGCAGTCAAGCTGAACGTTCTGCATCTGCACCTGTCGGACGACCAGGGCTTCCGCGTACAGAGCAAACGTTGTCCCAGGCTTACCCAGATGGCCTCTGACGGGCTTTTCTATACGCAGGATCAGATGCGCGAACTCATTGTGTACGCGCGAGACCGCGGTGTGCGCATTGTGCCTGAGTTTGATGTACCGGGCCATGCCGTGAGCTGGTTGGTGGCCTATCCGCAACTCTCTTCGGGCCCCGCGCCTCAAGGGCTTGTCCGGTCTGAGCAGGATCATCTACGTCCTCCGCTCGATCCCACCAACGAGGAGACCTATAAACTGATCGACCGGGTCTTCGGCGAGATGGAGAAGCTCTTTCCCGATCAGTATTTTCACGTCGGCGGCGATGAGGTCGATGGCAAATACTGGGACAAGGATGAGCACATCCAGGCGTGGATGCGCGAGCACAATATCCAGGACAATCACGCGCTCCAGACCTATTTCACGAAGCGCGTCCAGCAGATTGTGCATAAGCACGGTAAAGAGATGGAGGGATGGGACGAGATTCTCGACGGGGATCTGCCCAAGGATTCGCTCATTCAATCCTGGCGCGGCGCGGATTCGCTCGCAAACGCAGCGCGAATGGGCTACAAGGCGGTGCTTTCGGCGGGCTACTATCTCGACCTGATGTATCCGGCGTCGCAGCACTACGCCGTCGATCCAACCTCTGGGCCGAGCATGTCGCTGACGGCGGAAGAGAAAGCGAATATCGTAGGCGGAGAAGCCGCACAATGGACCGAATATGTCACTCCGGAGAACCTCGATAATCGGCTTTGGCCGCGAACCGCAGCGATTGCGGAGCGGCTGTGGTCACCGGCGTCTGTGACGGACGTTAACTCCATGTATCGCCGCCTTGCGGTGTTAAGCCGTAACCTGGAGTGGCTTGGGCTGCAACATGTTTCGGGCAGCCGCAGAATGCTGGCCCGCATTGCGGGCGATGATGTGCCACCGCAACTGCTGGAAACGCTCGCCGCGGCTGCGGAGCCTGTGAAAGAGTATGACCGCGAAAAGACGCAGGTGTACGACGCCGAGGCTCCGCTGAATCATCTAGTAGATGCTGTGCCGCCGGAGAGCGATCAGGCGCGATACATCAATGAGCTGGCGCGACGCGCGGTTCATGATCCATCTGCTCGCGCGAACTTGCGGCCATTATTCCTGCGTTGGCGCGAGAATGATGCCCAGATTGAGCCGTATCTGGCGACATCAATGCTGCGGAAGCCGCTTGTTCCGCTATCGCAGAATCTTTCTGAGCTAGGCGGGCTGGGACTCGACGCGTTGGATGCGATAGATGCGGGACGTGCCATTACTGCCGAGCAGCGCAAAGCGCAACTGGCGAAGGTGGATACTTGCGCTGCGCCTCACGCCGAGATGTTTCTTGTGGTCACACCCGCGGTTCGGGCGCTTGTGGAAGCTGAGCCCGACGCGCGTTAGCTCGCCGACGGTAACTAGCCGCAGATCACTTACGGCAGCGGCGCGGCCTTTTGATAAGCGGCCCAGAAGATTGAGCTTCTGAAGATTGTGATGAACGCCGGATTTTCGAACAGATCCGGATGGTGACCCATGAAGATGTAAATGTTCCGAGCCTTGTAGTGTTCATTTGTCCAGACGACGGGATGATCGCCCATCTTGGTCTTGGTGTCCGGCTTATAGGTGTCTTCATTCACGCTGGCCAGCACGTGAACATCGGGGCGAGGAGATTTGTCCCAGGTGTACCACTCTTCCTGCTTGACGAGAAACGGTGACGAAACACCTTTCATCGCGGGATGGGAGGGGTCTTCGGCTGTTACCATTCCGTCGGCGAAAGTAGGAATGTATCCGGTAAAGCGAATGCCTCCCATGAAATTGGAGAACCAGGGCCACATCTGGAAGCCGTCAAACTCACCGAGCAGAGTAGCGTGGTGGAATCCGATCCATCCGCCTTGGCCCTTCTCGATGTATCGAATAAAAGCTGCCTGCGCCGTCTGCGTCCAGTTGTAAGGAGGGTAATTAAGCTGGATGAACAGCTCGTACCTCGACAGGAATGCGTCGTTGATGGGATCTGTGTTCTGGATATAGTCAACAGTGAAATTATTCTCCGAAGCCAGCTTATCCAACCATATCTTTGCTGCATCCACGAACGGCTGATGGATTCCACCCGGCTCGGCGAGCACGATCACGCGGAATTTTGGCGCCGGCTGTTGGGGTGGGGCAGAGCTTGCTGTGACTGAACAGATAATCAGTCCGAAGAAGAGGCAGGCTACTCGATAGAGCAATGACTTGGCTCCGATTTATCGCTGTGAAGATCGGAGCTCATGCCGCGGCGCAGCACAGGCCCCCAAAATCGTTATTTTGCTTTGGGTGAGGGAGTCATCTCGAGCGCCCAGATGGCCATGGGTCGCACATACATCCCGGCTCTGAAATTTCCGGTGACGTCCCACGCCTCGGGTGTCCGGTACCAGTAACCTTTGCTTTCGTAGATCACACGGTAAAGCCCCCACATGGTTTTCCAGGCCTCATCCTTCATGCCTTCGCTCATCAGCAGCCCGGCGTAGCCGGCGGTTGTGCCCACCCAGACCTCCTTTGCCTCCGCGTTATCGACAATGGCGCCATCGGGCGTCATGCCATTCGCTGCGCCCATTTCGCCGTGTCCGAACTTCATGACATTGAAGTCGAGGATCTTCTTTGCGGCGGACACCTGCATTGCGCGCGGCACGATATCGCCGAGGCCGGTGAGGTTCGCATACCATTGCCCGGCCAGCTGATCGGTTTGAATATCGTCTTTTGAATCGCTACCTGTGTCGTAACGGAAGTATTCACCGTTCCAAAGATCGGTGATGTAAGTTTGTTGTCCTTTGAGGAAGAGTGCGTGATACTCGGCTGCTGTTTTCGCGTCGCGCAGGATACGCGCCGTTTCTTCGCCTGCACGCAAAGCTGCCAGCCATAATCCGCCGCAATACGCGCTTACGCCATGGACTACCCAGTCATCGTATGTCTGGTCGGGATAGTCGCTGTTCTCCGGAATGCCGCCTCCGTGGTCAAACTGGCGCAAGTACTCAATCGCATCTTTTACGCGGGCCATGTCTCGCGCAAGAATGCGGTGTCTTTGCGGCCGGTGAGGACGTAGTCCCGATACACCATGAGCACAAACTTCGAGTTCAAATCCTTCCAATTGTTCGTGTCCTGCCAGCCTGGCTCATTCACCGCGACAAAGGGATCTCCTTCAGGAACGCCGAGGTCGTGCGGCACCGCGCCGATTTTCTTTCGCTTGTGGGTGACGGGCACTCCAGTCTGCTGCGTCTTCCACACCCAAAGGCCCTGCTCCGGCAATTCCTTTGGTACGGTATCCGCGAACTCGCGCAGCACCTGCTTGTCTATATCCGGCCAGAACTTCAATAGTGGAAGCGACGCATAGAAGCGTACATCCAGCGTTCCATAGTAGGCGTAGTCAAAGCACTCAAGCAGTGCAAAGCTCGGCGCGGTCTTTGTATCCGAGCCTGCCTGGCGACCCCAGAAGGTCCCTCCGTCAGTCAGTGCATAGAGTTCATTGAACAGCATGCCGCGATACCACAGAGGAAGGCTGCCATCGTTGAGATACGGAGCCTGCCACATGTCGATGGCAGCGCTCCACTCAGCCGAATGCAGCAGTCCGTCTCGGGCGATCTCCCAGGCGTTGCGGCCGGAGACTCCGTAGAAATCCGTATAGCGGCGGTTCCATTCTCTTCCTTCGCCGAACTGGACTACAGGGAAGTCCCATGCAAGGACCATGGGAATCACTTTCTTTTCTCCGGGTCGAAGCGTGAAGCGCAGTGCGATCGCGCCTGCAAGCTTTTCTTTATCGCTCACCCACGATTTGGTGTCGTTGGTGAGCCTGCCGTCTTTTGAGAACGGTTCCCAGACGGCCTTGCCGTCTCCGGTCGCCTGATAGGTGGTCTGATAGGTCACTTCAACATCGGGCGTTTCGATGGCTGCGATGGTGAACTGACCGTCCCATTCATTGGGGGCGCTGCCGGAGCGGGTTCTATCAAAAACGATTCCCTTCATGGTTCCTGCGCTGGGAACGACTTCGGTTACATAGCGGTCATAGTTGCCCTGGTTGGGCGCTCCGCTGAAATCGCGCGTGAAGGTCCGGAACCAGCCAGACATATTCGTCCAGGAGAACATTAATGAGACCACCACGGCCTTGTTCGTGGGGTTTTCCGCATGTAATCGATAGACGGCGACCGGATAGCTAGATTCGCGATAGTTGTTGGGAAGCACGGGCGAGAACTGCTCAAGTGTGATATGAGCGGGAAACTTGTTCCACCGGTAGTCGAACCAGGCCTTCGGGAACAGCCCGTAATAGTCGCCCGCTCCTACCGGATAATCCCATCGCCAACTGGACAGTTGGCCGTTAGAGGGATGCCCGTTCATAAGCGCCTGCGCGACTCCGTGCTCCTCGCCCTCCGACTGCTGGAATATGGCGAACTGGTTCGCATAGACGGACTCGTATTTATGGACGGCGGCCTTGATGTGCCAACGGGAGAAGTCACCACGATAACTGCGGGAGAAGGTTCCGGCGCCCAGGCCGCCGACAGGGACGCCCTGCCAGTAGCCGTCGTCGATGTCCCCGGGCGCTCGTGTTACGCCGGGGTTCTGGAGTGGAAGTCCCAAAGGCCGCTTCCACGCGGCGTTGGGAATGGCATCATCACTCCACGCCGCAGTGGCTGAAAGGCAAAGTGCAGCAGGTAGCAGAATAGGGAACACCAGAATAGGGAACACCAGGATACGGGCCAATGAACGCTTCAAGAGTTTCCTCATCCTTCCTTTCCCTTCCACCCCAAAGGCGACGCGCAACGATGATCTAAGCACTGCCCCAAAAATTTGCTTGCCAACTCATCCGACCGAGGAGTACATACTAACTAACTTTTACGAAGGATGTCACGGCTGAATGGGTGAGGACATGGTTAAGGCCGAAGGGCGCGGGCCCGCGTAGAGCTACCGGCTGAGAAAAAAGGAAGAGATAAAAAGATGCGCTTAGTTCAGGGGAGGCTGTTGAACATGTGTCGTAGGTCATGCATGGGGTTGCTTGCTCTTTGTTTTTTGTCTGCGGTGGGCGCCGAAGCGCATGGGCAGAGCTCTGCCACAGGCGAGATACGCGGCACCATCAGCGATTCCACCGGTGCGGTTGTGCGGAACGCCAGTGTTTCCGTGAGAAATATCAACACAGGCGAAGAGAAAGCCTTCACCAGCAACAAAGCCGGTTTGTATGACACCGTGTCGACCCCGAATGGCCGTTATCTTATCACGATTACGGCGCCCGGCTTTGAAAAGCTTGTCCTCGGCCCCATTACGCTGGATGTCGGTGTCATTACGCTGAACGGCACTCTGAGCGTCGGAAGTTCGCTGCAGCAGGTTGTGGTGAAGGCTGACACGGCAATGCTGCTTGGAACCGAGAACGGGACTCAAACGACCACGCTCGACGCAAAAACCATGATGGAGCTTCCGCAGGTAGGACAGGACTGGGCCAACTTTACCATCCTGCTACCCGGCAGCGCGGGCGCTGCCTCCGCAAACGGAGTGACAAACCCTGGAGTGGCTGTATCGCTGAACGGCAGCATGCCTTACAGCAACAATTTCCTTTCCGATGGCGGCTCGGTCACCAACCCTCATAGCGCCGACGTTGAGACCGATACATTTGATACCGTCGCGGAAGTGCAGATCGAGGATTCGAATTTTTCTGCGCAGTATGGAATCGGCGGAGCTGTTTTCAACCAGATCACGAAGGGCGGCACCAATCAATTTCATGGCTCGGCTTATGAACATTTCCAGAACGATGCGCTGAATGCCAGGAGCTATTTCAATGCGCCCGATCAACCGGTACCGCCTCTCAAGTTCAATCAATTTGGCGGATCCATCGGCGGTCCTATTCTCCGGAAGAAGATGTTTTTCTTCTTCAACTACGACAAGACCATCGATAACCAGAATTACACCGGCTTCGCAACCATGCCGACGGATCAGTTGAAAGGCGTCAATACGCCCAACGGGCAGTTCGACCTGACGCAGTTGATGCCGCTGGATTCGAGCGGCAATAGAATCCCGGTCACGGATAGCAATGGCAACAATGTCATCAATCCATGTACGAATAACATGGTGTATCAAGGCGAGATCTTCGATCCTGCGACCCAGACTACGGTCAACGGCCAGATGTGCCGTTTCCCCTTCGCTGTCGACAACGTGATCCCGGGAAGCAGAGTCGATCCCGTGGCAAAGAACCTTCTCAAGTATTTTCGGCAACCCAATCAGAACACCAGCCAAGGGATCAACGGGGACTTATACTATGTGGTTCCCACTCCGTATCCGTCCACGCGGATCTATGGCCGGATCGACTACGACTTCAACGACAAGAACCGCCTGACATCTTCCATTGCCGTTAGGGACGCAAACTCTCCTGTTTACTCGGAGTGGAATTGCCCGGTCGCCTGCTACCACGATGACACCTCGGACTATTCGAGCCAGACTTCCGATGTGTGGTCGTTCAGCTCGACCTTCGTGAATGAGTTCCGCTTCAGCTTCAATCGGCAGGGCAGCTTCCTCACGCCATATTCTCTTGGTCTGGGCATACCCAATTCCATCGGGTTGCAGTATGCCAAGGCCAACGTTTTTCCGAACGTCTGGATCACCGGAAACATTTGCTGCGACTCGCCCTATGCCGGCACCAACACGATCTACGCGCAGAACGTCTATCAGCCCTCTGATGTGGTGACGCTCGTCCGTGGTAAACACGTCTTGCACTTCGGCGGCGAGTTGATCATGCTGGAGGACAACTCCACCGCGTGGGGGAACGTCGACGCCGGCGATTTCAGCTTCTCCGGACAATACACGCAGGCAAGTCTGGCGGCGACGGGAAGCGGCGCAGGGTGGGCCGACTTCCTGCTGGGTGATGTGCAAAGTTGGGGAGCCGCCAATTCTCCTTTGTTCGGCGGCCGCCAGAAGAGTCCGCAGCTTTTTATTCAGGACGACATCAAGCTCCGTCCAAATCTCACGGTGAATCTCGGGCTCCGCTACCAGATTCAGGAAGGCTGGAGCGAAGTTCACGGCCGCATAGGCGATTTCGATCCGACGATCTTCAACACGGCATCCAACAGCTATGGCGCAATGTGGTTTGCGCCCGCAAATCACCGGACCCAGGCGCAGGCGAATGTCTACACCGGGTTCCTCCCGCGCATAGGATTTGCATATTCTCTCAACTCTTCGACAGTCGTTCGCGGGGGGTGGGGAATGTACACTACTCCGTGGAGCGTGGATCAATACGGAAACGCGAAAGGCGTGGGCTATGGACAATCAGGGAATGCCCAGGACCAGACGAACGGCATTACCCCAGTTACGACGCTCTCCGGCCCCGGCATCTTCTATGGCACAAGTACTCCGCTGCCGTATGTGAACGCCTCAACGTCGCCGACAGCCTACAACGGGTAAAATACGCCGAATTACGATCCCTATCACACTCCTCTGACGTATCTGTACTCGTGGTCTTTCGGCGTGCAGCATGAATTCGGATACGGGATTACGTCTGAGGTTTCTTATGTTGGCAAGCATGGCGCCAATATGCAGTTCAAGGGTGACATTAACCAGGTCCCGGTGCAGAACCTTTCGCCGAACGACAATCCGAGCGGGCGCCCGTTCCCGCAGTACCAATCAATCGGTGGAAGCACATTCAACGCCGTTTCCAATTACAACTCACTTCAAGCTCAGGTGAATAAGCGGTTGGAAAACGGCATTGCCTTCAGCGCCGCTTATACCTGGTCGAAATTTCTGAATGACATGGACGTCTCACCTTTCAACGGTCAGGGAGGTACGATCAACTTTCAGAATTTTCATGACCCCGCAAGCAACTATGCTCCTTCTAACTTCGATATTCGGAACTCTCTCAAGAGCAGCATTGTGTATCAACTGCCCTTTGGCATAGGGCGGCCCTGGCTGAACAAGAACCGTATGCTGGATGAAGTCTTTGGTGGATGGCAGGTCTCAGCGATTGTGATCAACCAGACAGGCAATCCGTTCACGGTGACCTACAACGGCCCCAACAATTCTTACTCGCAGGCGGGGAGCTGGTATCCAAACGTTCTGCGCAACGCCCAGGTTGGATTCACTAAGTCAATTAACCAGTGGTACGACCCCACCGCCTATGTAACGGCCGCCAACGGAACCTTCGGCGATTCGCGGCGAAACTCGCTCCGCACGCCCGGGGTCGATACTGCGAACCTCTCGATGGGCAAGACCTTCCACGTCGGCGAGCAGGTCGGCCTACAGTTCCGGGCAGATGCCTCCAACGTTTTCAACCATCCGTGCTTCGGTGCTCCGGATGGCAACTTCAATGATCCTGTGAACCTGTCGACTCCCGGCAGACCGCAGGGCGCCGGTACCATCAGCAGCACGACTGTTGGGGGACGCACCATGCAGATCAGCGCACGGCTCGCGTTTTAAGTATCTCATTGCCTGGAGGACGGCAGTCAGCGCCGTTCTCCGGGTCCTTCCTTTTGAAGAACGCTCTTTTGTATCCGCGATACGATCTCGACATGATCCGAAAAAATGTCCACGGCTCGTTGCGGCTGATGCTTCTTTGTGTGGCTATTCCCGCACTCGGCCAGACTCCAGCCAATACTCAGGAGATCGCGGCCCACCTTCAGCAAGCGCATCGTCTGTTGAGCGAGAATAAGCCGCAGGCTGCCATCCCTGAATTCCAGGCAGTGATTGCGCTCGATCCGTCGAACCTCGACGCGCGCGGTAACCTAGGCGTACTCGAATTTTTCCAGGGAAATTACGCAGCGGCGATTCCGGAACTGCGCGAGGTACTGCGAGCAAAACCCGATCTTTGGAAGATACAGGCGCTGCTGGGCATGGGAGAACGGCGCACCGGCGATATTGATGCCGCGCGCGCGGATCTCGAGAAGGCATTTCCTCAGCTGCAAGAGAAGAAAGTCCGCGTAGAGGCAGGCCTGGAACTGGTCGAAATCTATACGGCAGACGAAGACCTGGACAGGGCGTCCGCCATCGTGAGCACGCTCCGGGCCGCCGATCCGCAAAATCCGGAGGTGCTTTACGTCGCGTACCGGGTGCATTCCGACCTGGCCCGAGAGTCGATCCTCAGCCTGTCTCTGGTAGCGCCGAAATCAGCGCTCGTGTATCAGGCCGCGGCCCATGAAGCCGCCAGGCATGGTGATACAGCAGGCGCGATCCGTGAGGATCGCGTAGCGCTGAAGATAAACCCGACGCTGCCGGGCCTGCACTTTGAGCTCGCCGAGATGCTGAACACACTGCCCGCGACCCCGGGCACCACCGCGGAGGCCAAATCTGAATACGAAGCCGCGCTCGCGCAGAACCCCTTCGACGAAAAAGCGGCCCTGCGGTTAGCGGACATTGCGTTTCGCGCCAACGATCAGAAAAAGGCCTACGATCTCAGCTCGCGAGCGCTCCAGCTGCAGCCCGATGATCCCGAGGCCAACTACGAGCTGGCGAAGATATTGCTGGACATGAATCAGCCGGAGAAAGCGGCACCGCTATTGAAGCACGCCGAGGAAGAAGACCCGACCAACGCGGTCATTCACTTTCGCCTGAGCACCGTGTACCACCGGCTGGGGCGCAACGCAGATGCAGATCTCGAGGTCGAACAGTACCGGAAATACAAGAACCTGAAAGAACAGTTACGGAATACGTGGAAGGATCTCCACTTCAGTCCGGAGAAGCCCGACATGTATGACCGCGATCCACAGAAGTAGCCGTCTTATCGGCCTGAACTCTGGGCTTATTTTGTCTTTTGGGAAAGCACCGGAATTCTATGCTCCAGGCAAATTGCGGATTCACGTCGCCTGGGAGTTTGTCTCGGACAAAAGCATCTTTGTTCCAAAAAAGCAGGCTTCGCGATCTCTAATTATTGTGGCCTGCGAGCCACAACAGAATGTTTTCAAAAAAGCGATTCTGCTGCGGACTGGTAAGAATCTTGTCGCCGTGGCCCATGTTCGTGTAAATCATCTTGTACTTTGTGTTGGTCCAGGTAACCGGAATATCGCCGCCGGCGAGTGTGTCTTTGAAACCAATCGGATAATTGGAAGGAGCGAGAGTCATCAGCACTTTGATGTTCGGGTTCTTTCGTGGGTCGGGCTGCCAGCTATACCACTCATTCGCGGGTGAAAGATAAGTCGCTGGAAGAGCTTTCATCGTGGGATGCAAAGGATCGTCGATTTTCAGCACGGCGGGCAACGGAGGCCAGCTGTTGCCGTAGAAGACGGTCCCAAGAAAATCAGCGAACCATGGCCAAGTTTCGCGGTTATCCATCCATCCCGCAATATGAAAGCCCAGCCACGCTCCTCCATGCTCCATGTAGTCCTGAAACGCCAACCGCTGTTCGCCTGTGGAGGGCGCATCGTCAAGCCAAAGAACAACCTGATAATTCTTCAACACGGTGGGATTCATGTCAGCCCAATGCGACGTTGCTTCAAAATCGAACTGGTCCCGCTCGGACATCGCCTTGAAGAATGGGATGGCCTGCATGGCGAAGTCCACATGATCCTGCTCGACACTTGTGGAGTAGAAGGCCAAAACATGAAAAGGCTTATTCTGGCCGAGAGCGGCTATCGCGGCAAAGGTAAAAGCCGTGAAAAACCAAATGGAACGCACGCACCTTGTCATCGACAATTCTCTTCTCGCACAGAGCAGGGTCTTTTTGTTAGCGCCTCAAAACGGCCGGCACTTGCTAACGTTTGTTAATATAGTGCAGGTGTAGGTCCCACACAACATGAACCTTCCGATCTACCGCCACCGGGCCCTGCCAGTTTGTTTGCTCCCCCGTATTGCATCCGTCGTGCTCGCCTTTGCGGCTTTATCCGGCGCGGTTTGCCAAGTCCAGGAAGAGAGCGACAAGCCACAAGGACGCCTGATCACGAGCCTGGCCGTCGCAGTGAATCGGTCCACGCATAAGGTGTATGCCGTGAACGAACGTGCGGGCACGGTTTCGGTGATCGATGAGCGGACAGGCTCGACCAGGACGGTCAAGGTAGGGAGCGGACCGATTGCTCTCGCGGTGAACGAGAAAACGGACAGAGTTTATGTGGTGAATGCCAGCAGCGGCACAATCAGCGTTATCGATGGAGAGCGCGACGCGCTGATCGCGACTATCAAGGGCGAGTCCCATCCTTATTCTCTGGCAGTGAACGAAATTACAGACAAGATCTATGTGACCAACACCTACAGTAACTCGGTTACCGTAATTGATGGCGCCAACAACGCGGCCGAGCCGCTGAAAGTCGGCAGTGCGGACGGAATCGCTGTCGATCCTCAAAGTAATACGATCTTTTTGACGACCTACGAAGATCCAGACATTCGGATTGTCAATGGAAGGACTGGAGCCGTCAGCAAGGTGCGGGTCGGACCGCATCTCTGGAGCATTACTTTCGATCCATCGTCAAACAACGTTTATCTGGCCCATACCGGTTCTGCAGACATTGTCTCTGTCAACGAGAATACACATAACCTGACTACCATTCGTGTGGGTTCGATTCCGTGCGCCGTCGCGATTAATCCGCTCACCCACCGGATATACGCGGTGAATTATGGCGATGAGACGATAAGCGTCATTGACGCCGTAACGAGCAAAACGCTGGCAACGCTGCGCGTCGGCAAGCATCCACAAGCGGTTGCAGTCGACCCTGTGCACAATCTGGTGTATGTCGCGAATGTTCACAGTGACAGCGCTACCGTAGTCGATGGTGCGAAGAACATAGTGCTCGGCACCAATGACGCAGGCAGAAACCCCTATGCTTTGGCAGTCGATCCAGTTCTTGGGCGCATATATGCTGCCAATTATGGTGAACCATCCGTTTCAGCGGTCGACACATCGGCCCAGTAGCACCGCTCTGCTCGATGAATCGAGCTTTTTTGCGACCGGCGCCGCTGCTGGGTCGGATTCGAAACTGGATGGCGAACCCAGCACCAGCCTCTTCAGCAGCTAGTAAATAACTTCTCTTTCGGGAGTAGTCGATGACGACGACAACCGGGGCCAAGACATGAGGAAAAGAAGCCTTCCCAAATGCCGCAGAGGGAGCTTCAAGTTTTTCCAATACAAGATTCGCGGCAAGAACGAGAATGGGTGCGGGAAAGCGGAGGAGAAAGGGATGGGAGAGGAAATGGCGGGGGCTGCGGCGAAGATGCATTGGGGGCGGATTCTGATCGGCGGATTTCTCGCTGAGGCCGTGCTGATCCTGCTGGTGATACCGGTGGCGATGAAGTGGGGGCAGTCTCCGCTGCTGTATCTGGCTCCGGCCGGATCGCTGGTGTTGTGTTTCCTATGTGGGTTCTGGGTGGGGAACCGGGTGCAGTCGCGGTTCGTGCTGCATGGCCTGCTGGTAGGCGCAGTGGCGACGGCAATCTATCTGGCGTTGACGCGTCTGAAGCCGGAGCCGGTGGCGTATGTCGTGGCGCATGGGCTGAAGCTTGTGGGCGGAGCGAGTGGGGGATGGCTGGCGGGGCGCAATCGGGGATGACGCACATTCTCAGGAGCTGCTCGCCGGAGACGCGCATCGTGAAGGGTTCGAAGCTTCGGGATTGCCGATCCATGTAAGACGGTTGTCAAGAGAAAACGCGAGGTCTGAAGGCGCGCCAGTTGAAAGTTATCTCCGGCTGCCTTCGCCCACCCAACTGTCATTCGGAGTGGAGTGCCTGCATCACATCGACGCGAGCAGCGCGAACTGCGGGCAATAGCGACGCGACAACCGCGACCGTCATCAGCAGGAACGCCGATATGGCCACGGGCAAGGCGCCCGGCATCTTCATCTCAAAGAAATAGCTGCCCGCCAAACGCGCCAGCGGGAACCCAAACGCTGCGCCAACGAGCACGCCCAGCGCAGCCATCGCGGCGCCTTCTGCGATGACACCTCTAAGTAAGCGTCGAGGGTCCGATCCAAGCGCCAGCCGGATGCCGAATTCACGCGTGCGCGCGCTGACCGAAAATGCCAGCACTCCTGCGACGCCCACAACGGCAATCGCCAACGCGACAGCGGCGAAAACGCCAAACACCAACGAGTTCAGCCGTTCCGGCGTGAGCACTTCGGCCCGGACATCTTCAAGCGTGGCAGCGTGCTCAACGGGTTGATCCGTGGACATCGAGCGAATGATGCGCGTGATTGGCGCGACCAGCGCATACGGGTCTCTACTGGTGTGGATGAACAGGCGACCGCCAAAAATCACACCTCCCTGGAGAGAGTCGTAGACGGTAACTGTGGGCTCTGGAACGAGGTGTTCGTCGTCAATATCGGCAGCGACACCGATGATGCGGTGCGGCGCCATAAGACGTGCTTTGTCGGCATCGGTTCCGGGGAAGAATTGCAATACGGGATCCGTCCAAAAGACATGCCGATTGATGGGATCCTGATTGGGGAACATGCGCTGTGCGAGTGTCTGGCTGACGATCACGACCTGATCTTCATTATTGTTCTGGTCGTCCCGGGCGTTGAAATCGCGGCCTGCGATGATGGGAACGCCAAGCGCGGCGAAATATCCGGGAGAGATAACGCGCCACGACGCGCGGGGATCCTCCACGCCGGGGGAATGGACGTGACCATCAGCAGAGAATTGCAGACCCGGGCCGGGGCCGCTGTCGCGCCAGGGAACGACGTTACTGAACGCCGTCCGGCTCACGCCCGGGAGCGCATCAATGCGACGTATCGATTCTCTATAGAAATCGACGACCTGCTGAGGCGTCTTTCCATAGGACATGGCAGGAACGTCGATGGCGAGGACGCGTCGCGTGTCGAAGCCGGTCTGCGCTCTTTGCAGAGCGACGAGCGTCGAGATCAAGACACTTGCGCCGACCAGCAGCACGAACGACGCGGCGATTTGTGTGACGGCAAAGATCTGCTGGCGGCGGTTTGTGCCGCTGGTGATCCGCACAGTCCCGCTTGACAGGCTGCCCAGTCCACTTGACGAGGCGGGAGACGGCAGCCGCGGGACAAACGCCAAGGTCACTGCGGCGACGATGGCCAGTGACGCTCCTACCCAGAGCAGGCTGGAGTCTACCGTCAAGTCGAGCGCTCGAACCGAGAAGCGCGAGGCGTAGCGGGCCAGGACGGTCACCATCGGCTGCGCACTCGCTACCCCGATCAGGGCACCTGCTCCGCAGAGCACGAGGCTCTCGGCCAACAGCATACGGCGCAGAGCCCCTCTACTAGCGCCGAGCGCCACACGGACCGCGAGCTCGCCTTCGCGGCGAACCGTCCGTGCCAGAATCAGGTTGGCGACGTTGCAACAGGCGATGATGAAGACCAGCGCTGACGCTGCGAGCAGTACAAGCAATACATCCCGGGCGCCCGACGTAATCTCGTCGCGAAACATCCTGGCGTCTATCTGGAAGTCAGCCTGCTTCGAGTAGGCTTCGGGGTGGTCTTTCTTCATCGTGAGATAGACGGTGCGCAGCTCGGCACGAGCCTGATCGAGGGTGATTCCGGGAGCGAGACGGCCGAAAAGCTCTGTCATGCGATGGATGCGGCCGGTGACCATGGTCGCGGAAAGATGATGCGGACTCGTGACTACGTTGGCGATGATTTCGGTGTCCTGGGGATATGGCACACAGGGTTCGAGTACGCCAATGATTTTCGCCGAGCGTTCACCAATGCTGCCTAGGCGAACCGTCTTGCCGATGACCGAAGGATCCTTGTCAAGAGCGGTCGCCCAAAAACGATAGGTGAGAACGACGACTCCGTCAGCTTTGGGGCCGTCGTCCTGAGGCCCGATAAGACGCCCGAGGACGGGATGAAGGCCCATCACGTCGAAATATGTGCCGCTGACCACGCCACCTTGAATTGAACGAGGCTCACCGAGACCGACCATGGTAAAGCCCATGGTGGAGAAGTCGCCAAGTGCGCTCAGAGTTTTGACACTGGCGCGCAAGTCCTGGATCTCGGGTACGGAGAAGGTGGTGTTGTCGTCGTGAATGCCTGGTGCGCTCTGCCGGATATAGATCAGACGGTTCTCGTCACGGTTGACTAGAGGCTTGAGAAGGACACCGCGCACGAGCGTGAAGATGGCTGCATTGGCCCCGATGCCCAGCGACAGCGTGAGAACTACAGTGATCGCCAGCCCGGGAGTACGAGTTAACGAGTGAATCGCGACTCTGAGATCGCGAAGGAATGACATTTTGCCCCCCCCATTCCTGCTGGAGATTCCTCAGCACCGCAGCCGCCAAATGCTAAATACCACACCCCAAACGACCTATCATCGGGATGAATTGCTCTGTGACGTCCGTTTCAGGACACCCGCGTCTCGAATTCGGACACCGTGGCGACACGTTTCTGGACCAAAACGCTCAAGCTCGGAAAGTGGGGCCGGCCAGAACCTTCTCATTGACGAAAATTGCGGAGTCAGTCATTGACAGGTCCCGTGAATTGACAGGAGAACATCACGTGTCCGCGTTTCGGCTTCTCGGTCCGACCGAAATCGTGAGCGTCAAAAGACCTGAACAGCACAGCCGATCGGTTCGATATAGTTCAGAAATGCTACGAGAGCTGCGCGGCCTTGTTGCTTCAGCAAACCGGCGAACGACCACGTCGCGGCTGAGTACTCACTTCGACAGCCAGCGCGATGAATCGGAAGATCCGTGGCGCAAATCAAGCAGTGCCATTCATCATTGCCTGGAAAAGACAGGTCGGCGTGAATTTCTCCTTGGGGCAGCAGTCACTGGCGTGGCCATGGCATCATCCTGTGTTTTCGCATTTGCCCGTCATTATCATGACGACGCTTTGCTCGAGGATCTGTCACGGCGATGCTTCTACTTCTTTTGGGACGCGAGCGATCCGGAAACCGGTATCTGCAGGGATCTGCTTCACGGGAATCCCGACGACAACCAGAAGAAGGGCGATGAGGCACGTGGCAGCACCGGCGTAACCGGCTTCTGCCTCACGGCCATGTGCATCGGCGCCGAGCGCAAATGGATTACCCGCGAGCAAGCTAAGGATCGTGTGCGCCGGGCCCTGCAAAGCTATACCAACGGAAAAGTGGAGTGCATCCACGGCTGGTTCTATCACTTTATCGACGTTCATACCGGGCAGCGCTGGAAGAACGTAGAGGTCTCAACCAGTGACTCCATCTGGCTCCTCGCAGGAGCGCTTACCTGCCGCGAATACTTCCATGAAGACTCCGAGATCGGAGATCTTACGACCCTTCTCTATAGCCGGTATGACTTCCCGTGGATGACCAACGGCAATGGCATATTGCTCTCCCACGGCTGGCGGCCAGAAGGATTTATCCAGTTCCGCTACGACAAATACTGCCAGCTCGCGGCCATGTACCTGCTTGGGATTGGTTCTCCCAGTCACGCTTTGCCGCCGGATGCCTGGTACGCGTGGGAGCGGGATCCGAACGGTTACGGCAAGTATCATTACCTCGGCAACTCGCTTCTCTGGACCTACCAGTATCCTTTCGCATGGTTCGACTTCCGCAAACGGAAGGAGTCACGCGGCATCCATGTCGACTGGTTCGAGAATTGCCAGATCGCGACTCGTGCACATCGCGAGTGGTGTTATCAGGAATTGTCGAGGACTTTCCCTGACTACACAGAGGACATCTGGGGCATCACCAGCTCATCTAGCCCCAATGGATACCGCGCATGGGGTGGGCCGCCGAAACAATCCACGATCGACGGCAGCGTTGTGCCCTGCGCAGCGGGTGGCTCGCTGATGCTCGCTCCAGAAATTTGCATTGCCGCTTTGCACGCGATGAAAAAAAAGTTCGGAGGGAAGATTTGGGGCAAGTACGGGTTTGCTGATGCATTCAATCCACTGACAGGCTGGGTTTCTACAGACACACTGGGACTCGATGTCGGTATGACGCTCCTGAGTGCCGAGAATCTTCGCCACGACAGCCTCTGGGACTGGTTCATGGAGAATCCCGAACCGCGCAGAGCGATGCACCTTGCTGGAATTGAAAAGGTGTAGCTTCATTGTTCTTCCTCGCCCATTTGGGAATTAAAGCTGGAAAGGCCCCTCTGCCCTGACTCGGTCATTTCGCCGACGAAGCCATTGCGGCTCGCAAGCGCTGTTCCGCCTCGCTACTCCAATAGCCACAGTCCAATTGGAAGAACACTGAAGTGTATGGAATGGTAAGCGGCGTTTTGATGATCAGGATCTTGAAGCTCTTGCCAGCCTGATCGAGCTTTTGCAGGATCTGCTCATGTGGCAGAGTCTGATGAGTGTCTTGGGATAAAGCAGTTTGGCAAGGCCCTCTCGATAGGCACCCACGCCCTTCGCGTCCTGCTCCGGAACGAAGCTCAACTCAGAATCTGTGTAAACAATCGCCCTGACATGCCTTGCTTCTGCGAGGTCGGTGATGACCTCACGAACGACTGTGAGTTGATCCGCATCCGCGAGAATGGTCTCGATTCCGGGCGGTACCTGCAAAGGATAGGCGGAGTCGGCCACGACGATCCAGTTGCGGTGTCCATACTTGGTAAGTTCTTCGGACAGCTTGGTCTTCCAGGCCTGGCAGTACGATGCTCTGGCGCACAGAGCCGTAACGACCAAAATCAGAATCGCCCTTCTTCTCATCACAGCTATACTTTACCGGGACCGACGACGACAGTGAATTTTCTCTCCTGCAGCGAGTTCCAGAGGGTCTCTCAACGCGATCTCGATCCGCTCACGATTCCGCGCTAGCTCTACCGGATTTGCTTACCCCAGCAACTGACGTGAACGGATTCGCCTTGTTCCAATTGACGCAAAATCGCCGATGCACTCATCGAACTCTCGGGAAACTCGGCCGCGGAGCCCGAGTCGGGGAATCATTGGGAACGTATCACCCGCTACACGGAAGTATGCCGCAAACTTCCGAATTGGCGACTATACATCCGTATCGACTGGTCGGAGGTTACCGAAGGAGTAGCAGCTTTCACGTCCGATGAAAACAAAGTGGCCTCTTACGCCAGCTCGCGGAGAGATTTTGGTATACCGTCGTGAAAGCAGGTTCTCATGCGCCGCGCATTGGCCATCTCGCTCCTGTTGCTCTTTAACCTGCCGCTTCTGTCCCCTTTCTTCAGTGCAACAAGTGCGGAGGCGAGTTTGCCGGCATGCTGTCGCAGAGGTGGCAAGCACCAGTGCGCGATGGTTGCAGAGAGCGCGATGCCCAGTACGGGCACGACTGTTCGTGATAAATGCCCATTTACACGTGAGTCGCTCGCAGCTCTGGTTGTAGGCCGATTCGCCACCTCGGCTGGTGGGGCTGTCTTTGCTGGAATTGTGCAGCAGGCTTTGGTTGTTCCTCAGGCGGAGGCGCAACTTCACGTCTCGTTTGACCGGGCGCGTCAGAAGCGCGGCCCTCCTACCCTCGTAGACTAATCGCTACCTCCTGAAAGAGCTGGAATGTCGCGGTGGTGTCGCGACGTTCAGCCGGTCCTGCTTTATTCGTAACAAAGTAAGATACGAATTCCGCTGCTGCTCGAGCGGCGAGGAGGTTTATGGATGCGTAAATCCGCGTGCGTGATACCGATTCTCTTACGTTTTTTCCACCGTTTTCCTTCAACCCCAAGCTATCTGCTTTATGCTTCTATGGCGCTCATTACTTTGACGGTGAGCGCCACAGCCCAGGCCCCGCATGACGGGGAAATCCTGACCTCGCGGGCCCACGCTCCCCTACCCTTATTCGAGTCGCTGGACGAATTCGGTCGCAACTACTTTCCGCGCGCCGTCTACGACGAGGCCCGCACTCAGAATTCCTTCGATGTTCTCGAAATCACTTACGCGAGCGACGGTGTCCCTGTGCCAGGGATGTTGATCAGGCCGAAGGCACCAGGCACGCGAAAGTGGCCGGCGATCATATTCAACCGTGGCGGCACAGGCGATTACAGCCGCATTACTGATGATGGTCCAACACCCTGCAGTCGCGAAAACCCATCGTGCTTGACCGTAGTTGATTTGTATCTGCTCGCGAAGGCTGGGTTTGTCGTGATCGCTTCGGATTACCGTTTCCACGGCCCAACGGGTAAACGGGATGAGTGGGGCGGAGTTGACGTGGATGATGTGCTCAATCTCGTGCCTGCATTGAAGTCCTTCAATTCCGTAGACCCTGAGCGCCTCTACATGCTGGGCATTTCGCGTGGAGGCACCATGTCTTATATCGCATTGAGGCGAGGCATTCCGGTTAAAGCAGCAGCAGTCATCGCTGGACCCTCGGACCTGAAAGCGTGGGCAGACCTACGCCCGGACCTTCTCAACGGCAATGAGACCTACGACGGTTTTGCAAAGGTGTGGCCCGATTATGACCACCGTGCTGCGGAGTACTACCACGCTCGGTCTGCGGTGTATTGGGCTGATCAAATCAACGTGCCGGTTCTCATCCTCCATAGCCGTACCGACAAGTTGGTCCCGGTCACCCAATCTCTGCGAATGGCAGAGGCCCTTCAGGAAAAGGGCAAAGTGTATGCCCTCCACATTTACGACCATGATGGCCACTCGCTTCCTCTGAATCGCGACGATCGCAACCGTAAGATCATCGACTGGTTCAACACATTCGGGGGAACGGACAGCACGCGGCGATGAGGCTGCTTGTAATTGCTCTCGTATTGAGGAGTGATTGGAAAGGCTTTGGCACTGAGAGGACGGTGGAGATAGACGAGGAGGCGATACCTGTGTTGAGTAGAAGAGAAATCATCCAGGCTGCGATGGCCTTTTCGGCATGGCCTGCCCTTAACCCTTTCGCAGCAACTCAGCGAATACCCGGTTCAGGAGCGCCACAGGATGAAACTTTCTGGGCATACGTCCGATCCGAGTTTGAGCTTGCTCCTGAGTTCACCAACCTGGTTTCGGCTGTTCGGGGAAATTTCACGAAGGCCAATCGCGAGATCGCATTCAACGAAGCTACCCGGCTGAACCAGTTGCCCGCTCCTCGTGATCTTAAGTGGCAGGAAGAAGTGCGGCAAAAAGCTGCCGCTTTTATAGGGTCACCCCCTGAGAATGTCGCGTTGCTCCGGAATACAACAGAAGGCGTCACAACCGTGCTGGCCAACTGGCCACTCAAGGCCGGTGATGAAATCCTTACGTCATCTGCTGAGCACGGACCGTTCTATGACACGCTTGCGCAACGTGCGGCACGGGACAACATCACAATTCGAGGGTTCCACTATCCGGCGCCTGTGACAGCACAACAGTCCATTGTTGATGCGATTGATCATGCACTTACGCCGCGCATCCGGCTCGTGATGATCGGTCAGATTGTCCTTCTTGGGCAGATTAATCCGGTGCCCGCCATCGCCGATCGGGTTCACCACAACGGCGCAAAGCTATTGGTGGATGGCGTATTGGCCCTCGGCCACATCCCTACTGACGTCAAAGCCATGGATTGCGACTTTTACGCCGCTGGATTCCATAAGTTCGCCTGCGGACCGCGAGCCACAGCTGTCTTTTACGTGCGTCCCGGCCTTGTTGGCCAACTGCCGCCTCTATTCGGTTGTTTGGGGGAAGATGAGCGCGGATTCAGACAGCCCAGATGGAAGTCAGATTCAATGGACAAGTATGAGGTGTTCGGAGCTCATCCCGAAGGCCAGTTCTACGCCCTCGGAAACGCAATTGATTTTCTTTCTGGAATCGGTGTGGATCGCATTCAGACGCGCTATTTCTATCTCACCTCGCGATGGCTCACGCGAGCGCAGCAACTGCCAAAGTTTCGAGCCGCTGTAACCCTTGATCCGGCTCATTGCGCCGGATTGGTAGCGTGGGAGCTTAATGGAATGCCTCCAGATGCCGTCCGGCAAGTGTTCAGTGAAAACCGCGTTCGCGTGGGACGGACGGAAACGTACGCCGGTTTCTTTGGCATCCCAGAAGATGCTCCCCGTTTTCTGTTCATTGCCAACACCGGGCCGTTCAGTTCGACGGCTGATGTTGACCGTTTGGCAGATGCGATTGATGCAGCTGCAGGTAAATCATGAAGATCGAGTGGCGCCGGGCATCGGCAGAATCCTTTCAATGAGTGTCTCGCTCTGCGTTAACACCGGTTAAGAAATAGTTCCGGATAAACGGCTATCGCCGACAACACCAGGAGTTACTTTTCCTCCCGGGCCTCCGTCAGAGTTCTGTGAATGAATTCGTGATTTCCGTCTGATACCGACCGGGAGGCTACAATCGCAAGAGAGTATAGCTATGTCCCAGTTGAGCCGCACCGGAGTGTCGCTTGAAGACGATCTTTTAAAAGAGTTCGATCAGCTGATAACCAGGCGCGGCTATCAGAACCGCTCCGAGGCGATTCGCGATTTGATCCGCGAGGCTCTTCTCAATGAGACGATCGGCTCAAATGAGCCCGTAGTCGGCACGCTGACGCTGGTATATGACCATCATGTGCCGAATCTGTCGGAAAAGCTGACGGACGCCCAACATGCGGCGGGCACGATGGTCCTGGCCGCTACCCACGTACATCTCGATCACCACTACTGCCTTGAGGTCATCATCATGAAGGGGAGGAGCAAGGACATTCAGGGAGTTGCCGATCGTTTGCTGGCCCTTCGTGGCGTGGAATTGGGAAAACTTGTGCTTACCAACTCAGGAAGCAAGCTTAAGGGCCGCAGCCACAGCCACTCTTACGGCCACTCCCACTAGAAATAGAACTTTGCCACCAGCTGTACCAGGCGCGGAGAGGCGGCGCTAACGATGTGGCCGTAGTTGGGGTCCTCGACCTGTCCATTAACCGATGCCGGACCGTAAAACTGGGCGTGATTGAAGGCGTTGAACGCCTCCATGCGCAGTTCGAGAGACCTGGTCTCAGTAAGACGCACAATCTTTTGAAGCGTCAGATCAAAGTTCTCGATACCGGGACCGTAGAACACACGGCGCTTTGCGTCACCGAGCTTCCCGCGGTTTTCTTCCGGAAACAGTGCCGTATTAAAGGCCGGTTTACCATTGCGGCCGTTGGTGTTGATGTGGAGAGGCCCCGGCAATTGCTGCGGAGTATCCAAGAGATAGTTATTCACTCCATTGCCCAGTGTGCCCAGAAGCGAGTTATCAGAATTGTCGTACAGTGTCACGGGAAAGCCGGTGGCAAAGCGCGTTGTTCCTGACAAGGTCCAGTCCGAGGTGAGACGATTTGATTTCTGGGAAATGCGCTCGATTGGGAGAGCAAGAGTATACGTAGCGACAAAGCTATGCCTCTGGTCCCATGCGGAGATGGCCCGGCTTTGGCGCGGATCGAGAGGGTTCAGCTGCTCGCCAATATTCGAGCCTTGGTCGATGGACTTCGCGTAGGCATAGCTAAGCAGAAATTGGGAGCCGCCACGCTGATAACGCAACGTTGCTTCCAGCGCGTTATAGCTGGAATTTGCAATGGTCGTGTCGGCGGTATTCTCACCGTAGTTCTCGCCTGGTCCAACTCGTGGTCCGCTGTTTTGTCCCTTGCGGGTTCCATAGACGGTTTGCCCGCTCGCGGTGGTGTAGCTATTGTCCTCGCCGAACGGACCGCAGCCCGCCAGACTGAGACAGAGAGCCGGGTCACCGGGATTGACGGAAACCACCGCCGGGATGTGCTGGCCCTGATTGCCAACGTAACTCAGAGTCAGCACTGCATGCTGAAGGATCTGGCGCTGGATCGAGAACATATAGTCGCTGACGTAGGGCACGCGATTGTGGATATCGAAGAATGGGTCCGCGGAAAGCGGGGCAAAATTTGCCCAATCGATGGAAGTGTCCGGGTTAGACGCTGAGACGTTGTGCGGCGGAAAGGCGAACGGAAATCGCTGCCCGTTGTTGACGCCGGTTGCAGCCGAAATGAAAGGCGTCGCCATGAGCGGCGGCGCCGGGCTCAGGTAGTTGTAGCCAAACGGCGGTACAGCATACATGATGCCGGCCAGCAGGCCCGGAAACTCGGTGTGGAAGATTCCATAGCTGGCACGTATGCTGCTCATACCGCTCTCGCCGAAGATGGTCTTGGCGATGCCGTGATCGAACTTCGGCGCCCATGCGACGCCGATACGGGGTGCGAAATTGCCGTAACGGGTAGGCGCGAGAGTCTTTGGAATGCCGGGATCGCCGGCGACGAGAAGACCGGGCAAGGCTCCGGGATAGAGCGTCGATTGCGCTCCCGGTACCCACGTTTGAAGCTGACCGTACTTCTCCCAGAAGGGCATGATCACATCCCACCGTAGGCCGGCATTGATCGTCAGATCGCTTCGTACGCGCCAGCTGTCCTGACCATAAGCGCCAAAGTAGCGGCTTCTCAGATAAAACGGCTGTCCTGAAGATTGTGTGTAATTGCTGGCCATGCCGAGCAGAAAGTCCGCATAGGGGTCACCGGTTTCGGTGCCGTTGATGTTGAATGTGCCATTGAAGGTCGCATTGGGATGCTCGTTTACCTGATCGAGATGAAACTGAGCGCCGACCTTCAGGGTGTGTGCGCCCATCACCTTCGAAAATCCGTCATTCACATAGAAAGTGTTGTTGACCTGTGTCTCATTGGTGATCGGAACTCCCATCACAAAGGTGGGAAAGGTCATGTTCTCGATGCCTTCAAATTGCGGCGCCTGGACAAAGATCCCCGGCGTCCCCGCTCCGGTAACAAAACCCTGCGATGCGAGGCTGACACCCAGGCCGCCTTTCGGTTGCCCAATGATGTTGGAGTTGCACAAATAGCCCAAGTGGAATTCGTTAACGGTATTCGCGCCGATGAGCTTCGTATCGCCAAGTGAGAACAGTTGGGCGCGCCCGATAAACAGCGCGTCAAAGCCGGGGATACTTGCTCCGGCGACAGAGCCTGGATAAGGATTGTCGAGGTCATAATCATCGACGAAGTGGTACCCGGAAATCTGGCCAAAGCGGGTATTGGCGTCGATGCGCGCCGATCCTTTGTCATCGCGAACCGTCTGCGCGAATGCCGAAGTCGAATACTGGCTAGGACTCACATTCGGCGAGGGAATGTAGTGCAACAGGTTCCGGCCACGAGCCGACCACGCACTTTGCGGAATAATTCCGTTGGGAAAGACGGACGAGTATGGCTCGCCCGCGATCACCGTGTAGCCAAGCCCTTGCGAGAGCCGTTTAGCGAGATAAGGGCCGCTGACGGAACCAGTCAGATCATCAAACTGACCGTTGCGCTCGGCCACAGTCGGGACGGAAATATAGCCGGTGGAGACGCCTTGGGTCGTTCGCGTTCCCTGATAGTCAGCAAAAATGAAAATCTTGTCGTGCTTAATCGGGCCGCCGACGGTTCCTCCGAACTGGTTCTGCCTGAAGGTGGAGCGGGTGGGATCGAAATACCCGCGTGCATCGAGCACCGTATTGCGAAAGAACTCGAACGCGTTTCCGTGCCATTGGTTGGTTCCTTCCTTGGTGACGACCGTGACCATACCGCCGTTGTAATTGCCATACTCGGGATCGAAGTTGTTCGTTAATACCCGGAACTCGCCGATCGAGTCGAGATTAGGAACAATCGAGGTCCCGCCGTTCATGTGTTCCTGAACGTCGATTCCATCCACCAGAAATCCGTTGGACGATTCCCTCTGACCATTGATCGACAGATTACCTGGGTTCAGATCGCCCGAAGGGTCTAGGCTTCCGGTCACTCCGGCCATGATCACTGAGCTTGGCAACAGGGTCGAGATGGGTGCAACGCCCGGCTGAATTGCCAACAAATCCGTGTAGCTCCTGCCGTTCAAAGGCAGGGAGGTCATCTGACTGCTGGACACGACCTCGCCCAGATGAGTGGCAATCGTGTCGATCTGCACTCTCGAACTGCCTGTGACAGTTACGGTGTCTGCATTCGCACCGATGGCGAGAGTCGCATCCATTTTCAGGGCGGCGTCCGCATCGACAATCAAATTGGTCTTTCGCTGGGCGGCGAATCCCACTGCGGATACGGTTAGATCGTACTGACCAACAGGAAGATTCGGAAACGAATACAAACCCTGCCTGTCTGACTGCGTTCGATATTCGGCCCCCTGCCCGGTATTGACGAGAAGAATTTCAGCCGCAGGAATAACGGCGCCGCTCGGATCGCGCACTATCCCGGAGATGCTACCCCCTGTTGCTGCGTGTAGGTACCCGGCAAACACAAGAAAAATCGCTACTGTTGGGAGGATGGAGAAGCGACGTCTTTGCAGAAGGTGGCGCGAAGGCAAGCCGAGCAGCATGATGAACCCCGCTGTGGTAGCTGTGCGTCCGGATATGTTGGTGCAGGTACGAAACGGTGGCGGGTCACCCGACCCAACAAGGTAACACGAATTACAAAAGCATGCCACGAGAGCTCCGGACGGGCGGATAAATCAATTGCCCTCGTCGCTGTGTGGAGTACGTTCTGTGGTCGCCCGGTGGATTGCGGCAGACCATGCTTTTTTGGCCAAGTCAGGCATAGGATCTGCCAGGATCTTTGATTCTCGCGAGCCACCGGCACAACTGCTACGATCCTGGTCCAAGAATCAATCAGTTACAGCATTCATTTCTTTGACACGGTAGAGGTCAGCGGTTCGGATCCGCTCGTACCTACCATATCTCCTTAAAAGCCATGGTAGTTAGAGACTCAGGCAACTGCGGGCTGAGTCTCCGAGGGTGCTGAAGCACTTCGGACGTTGTTGTCGTGGCAGGAGCGGTTCAACAACAATCCTGCCGCTAGCATCGTGCTTCGTGCCTAAAAATTGGATTCGCCAGATCGCTTTTAATTGCGGATGCCAGGTGCCTTGAACGGGGCGGGAGACGGATCGATCCAGACCAAACCGCGACCCCATCGGCGGATATCCTCGGCTGCGAGCTCCGGATCGCCATGGAGCTTCGGAATGATGCCCGCAGCGTTTCCTGGCTTGCGACAACCCGGAAAACTGAGGAGACGACGGTCCTGCATCTGTCGGAGTGCATGAAGTTCATCAGCGCGCGCATGCCGACAGGGCAGCGCGAGCGTTGTTGAGGGGCCTCTACTTCGACCGCGACCAGGAGGGGAGGCGCAGACGTTTTTGGGATTGAAGTGGCATCGGCTTTGGTTTTTCAGCCAATTGCCCAGGCTTCGCCATTCCATGGCGGGGTGTCCCACAAACAGGGCACGCTTCAGCTTTCAATGTAATCTCTGCACCGCAACAGGTACAAAAGGCAGCCATGTCGTTTTGATGAACACTGGGACCAAAGGATTCCGATCAGCAAGCCCTGAGGTCACGACGTCATCTGCGGTTTGTGCATCCCGCCTTTCCCCGGTTTGCACTTACAACTCGTTCACAATGACGTCCGAAGAGCAGAGACAGCACCTCTCAGAAGGAGAAGGCACCTTCTCTGGGGCACCCCCGAGGTGGCACTGTCGCGGATCGTTTAAATCGTCGCGCTTTTGCGGCACCGAAATAGGTATTTGCTGCATCAAGGCAGGTAGTAGTATTACCCTAGGTAACAAAACGCTATCGTCGAGGACAACTCAATGAAGTGGGAAACTCCGCGTATTGAAGAGATTTGCCTGAGCTGCGAAATCAACTCGTACAGCAACGGCGATTTCTGATTCTTGACTGCGTGCCATTGCTCTGTGTACGAGCTCGCTAGTTGAAGAGTTGTTGGCGCGCGGTTGCAGTTGCCGCTCCTCCTGTTTCTCTCGCTTGGCATGCTGGTAAAAATCCTGGGCAGCGCGGCGGGCGGGGGCTTCCCGCAATGGAACTGCTCGTGTGGGAATTGCCGCCGAGTGCGGGAAGGTGACCTCCAAGGCAGTCCTCGGACTCAGGCTCAAATTGCCTGGACCGGGAATCCTGGTCAATGGACCTTGCTCAACGCCTCCCCGGATCTTCGCGCTCAAATTGAGGCCACGCCAGATCTCTGGCCCCAGGAATCCCGGAAATCCCCCATCAGTGACGTGATCATCACGAGCGCAGAGGTGGATCAGATTCTGGGCCTCCTTTTGCTGCGTGAATTTCATTCCTTTCGCGTGCATGCCACGGCATCCGTGCGCCGGGTTCTGACCGAGGACAATAGTTTGTTTCGCACGCTGGCCCGCTTTCCGGGTCAAGTCTGCTGGGAAGATATTCTGCCGGGTCGGCCATTTTCAGCCGGAGGCGCGCATTTGGAAGCATTTTCTCTGCCGGGCTCATTTCCGGGTTTCGTCACCGGCTCCCGACGAGAGGAATTGCGCGAAGCGGAGGCAGTGATCGGTCTCCTGATTTCGTCCGAATCCAGTGGAAAGACATTGGCGTTTCTTCCGGGCGTCGGCCGCGTTTCCGACGACGTGCTGGAGCGCTTGGAAGCCTGTGACATCGCGCTCTTCGACGGCACGTTTTGGAGCGATGATGAGCCGTTGGGCATTCCGGGTATTACGCGCACAGCATCGCAGATGGGACATCTGCCCGTCTCGGGAGCCGGAGGCAGTTTGGAGCGCTTGGCGCCGCTCCGGGGAGTTCGTAAGATCTATATCCACATCAACAACACGAATCCGATGTTGGATGAAGCAAGCGTGCAGAACCGGATGGTGCGGGACTCCGGATGGGAGATCGCCTGGGATGGCATGGAGCTGACGCTATGACTGTGCTTGAGGGCAACGAGCTGCTGACGCCGAGTGCACTCGAAACCCGCCTGCGGGCGATCGGCGCGGAGCGCTACCACCACCGCCATCCCTTCCACCAGTTGATGCACGAGGGCAAGCTGACGCGTGGTCAGCTCCAGGCTTGGGCGCTCAATCGCTATTACTATCAGAACATTATTCCGATTAAGGACTCGATCATTCTTTCCCGAAGCGATGATCTAGCCTTCCGCCGCGCCTGGCGCAAGCGCATCATCGATCACGACGGAGACAGCACCGGACCCGGCGGTATCGAAAAGTGGATTCTTCTCGCGGAGGCTACTGGGCTGCAGAGGGATATGGTTACCTCAGAGCGAGAAATTCTGCCGGGGGTGCGCTATGCAGTGAACGCCTACCTTGATCTCGTTTCCAAACGGAGTTTCCTCGAGGCGGTTGCTTCGTCGCTCACTGAGCTGTTTTCGCGCGACTTGATTGCTCTGCGGATCGACCGGATGCGAGAGCATTATCCATGGCTGAGCAGGGGATTGGCCTATTTTGAAGCCCGGCTGACGCAGGCGCCGGAGGACGCGCAATTCGCCCTTTCGTGGGTGATCGAGCACGCCTCCACGCGAGGTGAACAGGAACTCATACTCGCAGCGCTGCGGGCCAAGTGCGATATTTTATGGGCCCAGCTGGATGCCCTGTATTTCGCGTACATCATGCCCGGGTGGCCACCCCCCGGAGCGTTTCGTCCGGAAGCGAAGGAAGTGCCAGCGTGAGTGAACTACCTCAAGGCCGTACGCTGCGCCTGGCGCCCGGATGTCGCTTAAACGACCCCGGCGGCCCAGAGGAACTGCTCCTGGTCCCCGAGGGCGCGCTGCGATTGAAAGGTCCTGGGCGCGCCATCGTCGAGCTTTGCGATGGTGAACGGAGCTTGGGAGACATCATCGAAGAATTGAAACGCCGTTACCCCGACGAGGATGGAACGCGAATTGAGGCCGAAGTCGTCGCTTTCCTGACGCGGCTTCGCGACAGAGGCGTTCTCGAGTTTGTATGAAGTACCAGCCCCGCGCGATCATCGCAGAACTTACCCATCGCTGCCCGCTGCATTGCGTCTACTGCTCGAACCCTATCGAAATGCAGCGCCGCTCGGCGGAGCTTTCCACTGCAGATTGGATCTCCATTTTCCAACAAGCCGGAGAGATGGGGGTTTTGCAGTTGCATCTCACGGGCGGCGAGCCATTGGCCCGTACTGATCTGACGGAACTCGTACGCGCCGGGCGTGCAGCCCGGTTGTATCTGAACCTCATCACCTCAGGTGTCGGTCTCAGCGAATCGCGCCTCGATGCTCTCATTGAAGCTGGTCTCGATCATATCCAGTTGAGCTTCCAGGATAGTGAGGAAGAAGCCGCAAACGAAATCGCCGGTTCGCGGAGCCACGCGGTCAAGCTGCGCATTGCTGCAATGATCCGGGAGCGGCGGATTGCGTTCACAGTGAATATGGTGGTTCACCGTCATAATCTTGACCGGTTGGAGGATATGATCGCGTTTGCCGAACAAAGCGGAGCACATCGACTGGAGATCGCCAACGTCCAGTATTACGGTTGGGCTCTGCGCAATCGCGAGGCTCTCCTGCCGACACGCGATCAACTCGATCGCTCGGTCGAAATCGTCGAGGCCGCGTGCCAGCGCCTTCAGGGCCGCCTGCGGATCGAGTTCGTTCTCCCGGATTATTACGCGAAGTATCCCAAGCCATGCATGAACGGCTGGGGGCACCAACAGATGCTGATCGACCCGGCTGGCCGTGTCCTTCCGTGTCACGCCGCACCGGTCATTCCTGGACTCGAGTTCTTCAGCGCCCGCGAGCGGCCCCTGCAGTGGATCTGGGAGGACTCACCGGCCTTCAATCGATTCAGGGATGAAAGCTGGATGCCCGAGCCGTGCCGAAGCTGCGACCGCCGCACACGCGATTTCGGGGGGTGCCGCTGCCAGGCCTTTCTTCTCACAGCCGACGCAGCGGCAACGGATCCTGTTTGCACTCTTGCGCCGACGCACGGAATCATCGAGGAAGCACTCCAGCAGGTAAAGGCCAGAAGCTCCGTGGACCAAGGTTGGATTTACCGGATCGATCCGCTCTGAGCAATTTTGGCTCATCCTGCTATTGGCTATCTGTCTCA
>Ga0213872_10000518_pt1 | contig 30402 bp, 25 predicted proteins | sample VelepicomBERX_R2_FD_160071 | JGI IMG/M metagenome (GOLD analysis project Ga0213872, IMG submission 160071) | Rhizosphere microbial communities from Vellozia epidendroides in rupestrian grasslands, the National Park of Serra do Cipo, Brazil - RX_R2 | ecosystem: Host-associated > Plants > Roots >...
CTCGCCGCCGTGTGGATTGTGCGCCACCAGCAGCAGGCCTGCCGTGGCGGCCAGGATGAACATCACACCGATCTGCGCTTCCTGCACTTCCGGCCAGCGCTTCTCGGTCCAGGTCAGCAGCACCGCGCCGAGGATGGCGGCGGTGGCGGCCGCGCCTTGCACCGCCCAGCCTTGCGGATCGAGGTCGCCGACACCGGCGATGATCACGCCCAGCGCCGCGATCTGGGCGATCGCCAGATCGATGAAGACGATGCCGCGCTTGAGCACCTGCATGCCCAGCGGGATATGGGTGATCAGCACCAGCAGGCCCGCCAGCAGCGCCGGCAGGATGATCATGAAATCAAACGAAGCAGCACTCATTTATTCGCATCCAACAGACGTTGTACGGTGTCGTCAAACAGGCTGAAAAGATCCTTGGCCTTGTCATCGCCGCCGACGGAGAACGGCAGCACCACGGCAGGAATTTTGGCGTGTTCGGACAGCCATTGCGAGGCGCGGCCGTCCTGATAGGCGGCGCGCAGCACCATCTTGGCCGGCTGACGCTGCAACTGGGCCAGCAGCTCCGACAGGTGCGCGGCGCTTGGCTCCACACCAGGCTTGGGTTCCAGCGTGCCGACCTGGCGCATGCCCAGCCAGCTCATCAGATACTCCATGTTCTTGTGGTGCTCCACTACGGCTACACCTTTCAGCGGCGCGGCCTGCTTTTCCCACTTCTGCATGGCGGCGTCCCAGCGCGCGGCAAAGTCCTTCTGGCGCGCCTGGTAGTAGGCCGCGTTGGCCGGATCGATCTCGCTCAGGCGCTTGGCCAGTCCCGCCGCCACCAGCGCGATATTGTGCGGGTTCTGCTGGATATGCGGATTGCCAGCGGCGTGCACGTCGCCTTCAGCGCGGTCCACTTTGCCCGGCACGTCGAGACGGGGCACCAGCGCGCCAGCATCGAAGTTACCCGGCTGGCCCGGCGCGATCTTGCTATTGCCCGACTGCTGGATCAGCACCGGCAGCCAGCCCACTTCCAGTTCCAGTCCCGTGCACACCAGCAGATTGGCGTTGCGGGTGCGCGCGATCAGGCTCGGGCGCGCTTCCACGCGGTGCGGGTCCTGCAACGCATTGGTGGCGCTGGAAACCTTGACCTTGTCGCCGCCGATTTCATTGGTCAGCGCTTCCCATTCCGGCTCGCAGGCCAGGACGTTGATGGCAGCATGCGCGGAGGACGTGGCGACGCAGGCAGCGGCCAAGGCCAACAGATGTTTGAGGTTGAATTTCATGCCTGCTCCTTAGAACGAGTGGGCCGCATGGGTGCCCAGGCTCATGATGTATTGAAGGAAGATCTGGTTGTCGGTGACGCCAGGACGGGATTCGTCGCGCGCCAGTTGCAGGCGCAGGCGCGAGAATTCGGACGGGCTGTAGTCGAACATCACGCTGCTGCGCTCCGGCGAGTAAGCCTGCAGGATCGGCATATTGGCCAGCAGGCTGGTGTCGCGCGTACCCGACGACAGGCGGTCGTAGCGCGCGCCCACGCGCCAGTTGGGCATGAACTGATAGACGCCCTGCAGATACCAGCCGGATTGGTTGGACGCATAGTCGCCCGACGCTGCGGCGCCGGTATCGATGGCGTAATCCAGCGTGCCGGTTTCCTTGCGGCGGAAGTACTCGCCCTGCAGCTTGAAGTTGGTGACGGTCGAATTGCCGTTCGGCGCCCACTTGTAAATCGCGTCAGCGATCAGGGTGTTGGAGCGCCCGGTGAAGGCATTGGTCAGGCCCGCGTCTTCGTAACTGCGCTGATGGGCCGCCGTGTGCAGGTAGGACAGGCCCGCGCGGTAGCTGGACGAATCGCCGATGTCGTCGCCCAGGTGCGCGAACACGGCCACCGACCCTGCGCCATTGCGGTTGCGATCATTGCCCGGGAAGCTCGCGCCATTGCCAGCTTCAATGCCCAGTTCGAGATACTGGTCGATCGGCGCCAGCCACTTGGCCTGGATGCCGTCCGGCTTGTACTGGCCGCCCAACATGGCCTGATACACCAGCGGTGCATCGACGAAGTCCCAGGTGTGGGCGTGCTGGCTGTTCAAATAACCGATCGAAGACAGGAAGCGTCCGAACTTGAGGTTCATGCCATTGGCAAGTTCGCGCGTCTGCACGAAGGCCTCTTCCACGCTGACGGTGTCTTCGCCAGTGAGCGAGAAGGTCAGCTGGCCGGAGAACTGCGGATCGATATTCGCCGCCATGGTCAACTCGGACTCGCCCAGGTTGAAGCCACGCTTGCCGGGACCGACGTCGCCGCCGCTGGGCAGGAAGCCCTGGATGCGGTACTGGTTCGGATCCTGCGACAGGTTCTGCAAGGTGCCGCCCAGGATCATCGAAATGTCCGGGTTGAAGATATTGCTGGCGGTATGGGCCGAGCCGATGGGCGCGGCGGCTGGTGCCGCAGCAGACGAAGTCGGGTACCCGGCCGGGGTTTCGACGTAGGCGTCAGCCATCGCTGGCGCGGCGCCCGGTGGGGCTGCGGCGGGAGATGCCTGGGCCGCAGCGGCGGCGCCGCCCTGTTCTGCGGCACCCTTGCCTGCCCCAGCCAGCGTCGCCAGCTGCGCCTTGGCGGCGGCAGCATCGGTCTGCGCGGCTTGCAGTTGGCCTTCCAGCGCTTTCAGGCGCGCTTCGTATTCCTGCTTCATCTGACGGATTTCGGCGCGGATTTCGGCCAGTTCCTTCTGTTCTTTCTTGTCGGCGGCGTGGGCCAGCGGCGCGCTCAAAGCAACGCCCGAGGCGAGCGCCAATACGCTCTTATTCAGCATGATGTGATCCTGGTTCAAATGAAAACGGCGCGCCGCCGCAGGGCGGACTGCTTACGCGGCGCAAAGACGGCTTCAGGCCAGGACAGGTGGCGCGCGAGAATGGAAGACGCAAACGGTGCGCTGGCACAGCACCAGCGACTGATCCGCCGCCACAGCCGCAGCGTCGCTGCTCGTAACGGGGAAGGAATAGAGTTGAACATCCAGCGGCGTGCCGACCTGCGCGAAGGCCAGACACTGCTCACAGCTCTGGTCAAAGGATTGGGCCCTGGGGCCGTCGTCATCCTCGCTAGCCTGCGATGCCAATTGCACAGCGTCGGCCGCCCCGCCACTGACACAGCTCCGTTGTGCGGACCAGTGCGACAAGGCGTGCGTAAAACCCATCTGCTGGGTCAGCACCAGCAGAAGCGACAGCAGCACAAAAACGATGGGACGGCGAACGTTCACAGTCTGGCAAGTGGTCATATCAGATGCCGGTATTGTAATGCGATCTACCCAAAGTCAGCGTAATTTCTGTATCGGATATGCAGCAGCCAAAATTTGAGCCAACACGAACGGACAAATGAGTTCCAAGTCCGTCAGCCGTCGAACATGTCGACAGAAATTCCTCATTTTCTCATTCAGCAATGGTTGTATACGTTATTGCTTCCAAATTCTGAGCGTCTGTTTGTGGCCGAGCCCGGACTGTGACCATGAGGATAGCAGCTTACTCGTGAGGAAAATACGCGAAATCTCACACTCTTACTTCACTCGTGTATCGGTGTTTCCGTCGACCACAAAGTGAACCATCGCGTCGATATTGACTGCTCTCGGCTTTTCCTCTCAAGGTCATACCGGTCCCGCGTTGGCCGAACCTCGGCTGGGTCATCGAATTTTGGAAGCTTCGGCGACAACATGTAAGGTTTAAAGTCTTTCCTACGACAAACAAGAAAACACCGAAATATCAAATAATCTGCCACTCAAAATAGATACTCAATGCAATAGGAATAGGCACCTCGAGGAAATATTATGACTTCTACACTTACAACCAACATTTCTTCAGCAATCTCTACCTCCTACAGCGGCGGAGAGCTCTCGTCCGCCAGCCTCCAAGCACAGCTGCAGCGCTATCAAAAACAGCTGTCCGACTGCGTTAATTGCGCGTCGGCCAAAACCCAGCAAGGGAAAAACAACATCCAAGCCATCTCGTCGCGCATTAGCCAGATTGAACAACGTATCAGGCAAAAGGAAAACGCGCACGCTAATCCATCTAGCGTTGCGCAGTTTACACCAGCCCCGATTGCATCCACGACACCAGGATATGGCAGTTTAATCAATGTCCTTGCCTGAGTTCGATATGGTTGCCGCCGAATACGCATGATTTTTAGAAAGCACAAATATTCGCCTATGTCTTCTCCTGGCCGGTTGCAGCCGGTGAAAATTATTTATTAGGATCAATAGCATCTTTATCGCCCGGCAATATAAACTCTGTAGTTGCAGAATAGGGATGCTTGGAAGATTGACAAAAGCCGTCGCCTGCAATCCAAGCCCTTCTGTACGTCGATCAACAGAGAGGCTGCAACCGCTATGTAGTCCATCGCTCATATTTGCCTTATCCCCTTCGCCCAGCGTGAAAGACCTCTTTTCATCTATTTTATCTTGGCCATCTGACACTACCTTGGACGCACGTTTGATGTTAATTCGCGGAAAATAGCTGGGAAGCAAATATATACGAAGCTTCCCATCAGAGACTTCTAGACGGTTAATCCAGCAAGGATAGGTTGTTTCCGCACTGCTGAGCGACGGTATCAGCATAGTTAGGAGTACCGCTACTTTTAATGGCTTTGTCCAACAGAATATCTTCATTGACGTTTCATTAACATATAGTAACGAACAGGGAGCAACCGTTGTTGGCCGTTAAAAGAACCACCCATATGGAAATCCATACCGCCACACATTGAACAGTTCGGCGGAGTTCTCCACTCCACAAATATTCATCACTTTCGTAAGATACGACAGAACTTGATCACGGTCCTCAGATTCTGATGTATCGAAGTCAGCCAAGGTAGCTTTCAGTGCCCGCAGCACAGTCGAACGTCGTGGCCGCTTAGGCAAATCGGTAATCAGCGACTGTATTGTTGAGTCCACTGCCGCCTGTGCAACTACCCTTTGCGTTTCGGTTGCTGCCCCAGGGTAGAAGGTGCTGGTATCCGGCCCGAACTTATGTTCCAACTGCAAACTCCGCAAGCGCTGCATGACCTCAGGTGTTACAGCCAATTCCGCATCATGAAAGCCAGTCGGCCAAACGTAAAAAGTCAGTCCTTAAATTCCGGCGATCACAATCGCCACGACCAACAGGACTGAACTTGCAAATATCTTAATAAACAATTGGATTCCTAATTATCAATTCACCATAGAGCAGCGTCTTCTAGCATTATAATATAGGCAACATGTAGTTCGCGCAAATTAACGGATGAAATCGCGATGATGCAGAGAATTCGAGTAATCCCGGTTGCCTTGGTCGCGGTCGCTGCGGTTGGCTATGCATGGAAGTTACCGGCCGACGCGCCAGCGAAGGTAGCGTGTGGACTTGGACCACCTCCGGGTTCCAAGGAATTTGCCGCCTTTGAAGCCAGTCAGTCTGCTGAAGTGTTGGATTTGGGATATAACCTGGTGTGCGAAGGCAACCTGGCGCGGTTCGATATTGGTTCGGAACTTCAGCCGCTGGCGTCGGTCGTTCCGAAGTTGGACTTCCAACCAGTTGATTTGACGGCCACGCCGTTCAGTTCCTTTTTAACTCTGGGCGCACTCGCCGAAGCGGTATCGGATGTGAAATCGCGACTATACCGGCGCTTTAAAATGCCTGATGGGCATACCATTACCTTGTTTGAGGACGATATGTCGGCGGACGGGTCACATACCTACAGAGATCCGAAAGACGAGCCTGAACGCGTTAACGATCTCCCCGCGCGATTGACGGTACTTCAAGCCCCGAATGGGAAGGCCATTTCAGTCATTAGCTGGGTTGAAGGTCGGCGCGAGTATCAGTTGTGGTTGGACGCTAACGTAATCCTGGAGCAGAAAAAGCCGCAGTTTCTTGCCCTCGCTGCGTCTATACCGAAATCCGTTCCCGCAAAAAAGGACTAGCCTGAATTACCGCGAAGACAGTTTTTGTAAGTATGGGTGAACTTTGGCCGCCGCCAGCTTGTTGACCGACACCAGCAGCGCCGGATCGACCTGCTCGAAGCCGTAAGTACGGCCCAGATGATCGCCGATATGCAGCATTACCTGCGCCGCCACTTCCGCATCGGCCTCGGCCCGGTGGGCATTGCCGGCAAAGCGGATACCCAGCTGCTTGGATAGGTCGCCCAGCTTGTAGCTTGTCAGCTGCGGGAACACACGCCGTGCCAGCTTGAGAGAACACAGCGTGGCGCTGTGGCCAGGGGCCATGCCCATGCGCGCCGCTTCCGCGCGCAGGAACTTCTCATCGAAGCTGGCGTTGTGCGCGGCCAGCGCGTCGCCGCCGATAAAGTCGAGCAGCTGCGGCAGCACCTGCTCGACTGGCGGTGCGCTGTCCACCATGGCCTGCGTGATGCCGGTCAGCCCGGTGATAAACGAGGGAATACGCACGCCGCAATTGATCAGCGAGACAAAGCGTTCCACCACGCGGCCACCGGCAATGCGCAGCGCCGCCACTTCCGTGATGCGGTCGCCCATGTCCGGCGAAAGTCCCGTGGTCTCGAAGTCGATCATCACGATCGGCCGGCCGGACAGGCTCATTATGCGTTCCCCGTGCCGAAGCGACGCACCGCGTCCAGCGCCAGGCCGGCGCCGATGCTGCCAAACAGATCGCCTTCCACCTTGCGTGCATTCGGCAGCACCGCGCCGATACGCTCGCGCAGCAGGCGCACGCCGCTGGAACCGCCGGTGAAGAACACCGTATCCACCGCATCCGCCTGCACGCCCGCGTCGCGCAGCAGCTTGTGTACCGTACTCTCGACCGACCCAACCAAGTGTCCGACCGCGCTCTCGAACTGGCTGCGCTGGATATCCAGCAGTACCGATGGCGTCAGACGGTCCAGGTTAAGCTGCGCGGTATCGGCGCTGGACAGCGCGATCTTGCCCTCTTCCGCCTGCATTGCCAGCCAGTGGCCGGAGCGTTCTTCGATCAGATGCTGCAGGCGGCTCAGCTTTTCCGGCTCGGCCGCGTCGCGCACCAGGTCGGACAACTGGCTCCACATCTTCTTGGTGTAGGCCAGGTTGATGGTGTGCCAGGTGGCGAGGTTGAAGTAGTAGCTGGACGGGATCTCGGCGTTGTTGCGCAGGCGGCTGCCGTAGCCCAGCAGCGGCATCAGGCAGGACAGGCTCAGATATTTATCGAAGTCGGTACCGCCGATATGCACGCCGCCATTGGCCAGGATGTCGTCGCGCCGCTCGGCCTTGCGCGCGCGCTCGGGCGACAGGCGCACCAGCGAGAAGTCGGAGGTACCGCCGCCGATGTCGGCGATCAGCACCAGCTCTTCGCGGTCGATCTGCGATTCATAGTCGAAGGCGGCGGCGATCGGCTCGAACTGGAAGGCGATGTTCTTGAAGCCCACCGAGCGCGCCACTTCCGCCAGCGTTTCCTCTGCCAGCTTGTCCTGGCCGGCGTCGTCATCGATGAAGAAGACCGGCCGGCCAAACACGGCGGAGCTGAACTGGCGCCCGGCCTGCTGCTCGGCGCGGCGCTTCAATTCGCCGATGAAGTGGGCCAGCAGCATGCGGAACGGGACCGCGCGGCCGCCCACCTCGGTCTGGCCGTCAATCAGGCTGGTGCCCAGCAGGCTTTTGAGGGAACGCATCAGGCGGCCCTCGTAACCGGCCAGATAGTCGGCCAGCGCGGCGCGGCCGTAGCTGACTTCCTCGTCCTCGGCGTTAAAGAACACCACCGACGGCAAGGTCGGCTTGCCGTCTTCCAGCATCAGCATGGACGGGTGGCCGGGACGTGCCCAGCCTACGGTGGAATTTGAAGTGCCGAAGTCGACGCCGCATGCTATGGCCATCTTGCCCATCCTTGATTCAGAAGGGGCGGAATTTTAGCAGAAATCCGCTGGCAGAAACACCGCCCGCCGCGAAGCTGCCAATCTTGCGCGGCTGGAGCGCCACAGGCTGCCTGCCAATTAAGCAGTATTTGTTGCCATGCATCAATACTTCAGATATGCTTACGGGCAACATACCGAAGCAGTAGCTGTCCTAAAAAGCGAGACAATGAGTAAAGCCAAGCCGACCGCGCTCGCGGACCTGAACGAGCGCCCTGGCGCGCCAACGCGCGCTGCCCGCCGCGTCACGTCCTACGACGTGGCGCTGGCCGCCGGTGTATCCCAGTCTGCCGTGTCGCGCTGCTTCAAGCCGGGCGCCAGCGTCTCCAAGGCTACCTTTGCACGCGTGATGAAGGCCGCCGCAGGTCTCGACTATATCCCCAACGCCGCCGCGCGCAGCCTGATCACGCGCCGCTCCAATATGGTGGCGGTGATCATCACCAATCTGGTCAACCTGCACTATCCCGAGCTGCTGGCGGAACTGAGCCAGCAGATCACCCGGCGCGGCAAGCGCGTGCTGCTGTTCACAATGGCGCGCGAGTCGGACGTCGACCATCTGCTGTCGGACGTCTGGCAATACCAGGTCGATGGCGTGGTAGCCGCTGCGCGGCTGTCGGCCGCCCAGGTGGCGGAATTCGAGCGCCGCAATGTGCCGCTGGTGATGTTCAACCGCAGCCTGCCGGAACAAAGCGTCAACAGCGTGCTATGCGACCAGCTGGAAGCGGGCCGCGACCTGGTCTCGCGCCTGGCCGAGGCGGGACACCGCCAGTTCGCCATCATCGACGGGCCGGAAGACTTCAGCGTCACCGGAGAACGCCGCCGCGGCGCCTGCGAACGGCTGGCCGAACTGGGCTTGCCCGCCCCTGTCATCGTCAACTGCAGCATCGATTACCAGAGCGGCGCCAAGGGTCTGCGCGAGATCATCGCCCAGCTGGGCCGCATACCGGACGCGGTTCTGTGCGGCAGCGACGTGATGGCGATCGGCTGCCTGGATTGCGCCCGCCACGAACTGGGCATCGACGTGCCGGGCCAGATGTCGGTGGCGGGCTTTGACGCGGTCGAACCGTCCAACTGGCTGAGCTACAACCTGACCACCCTGCGCCAGCCGATCCAGAAGATGGCGCAATCGGCCGCCGAGCTGCTGGCCAACCTCACCGACGGCCATCCGCTGCAGCCCGAGCGGCGCGTGTACGGCGCCCAGTTTATCGAAGGCGCCACCGCGCGCCTGCTGCCGCAGCGCCCCGCTCAGCGGCAGGTCGCCTGATTCCCTTGCATCGGCGCGGCCGCAGGCCGGTATAATCCCGCCGATGAACGACACCCAATCTCCCCGCTTTACGCCACGCGGCCTGGTTCCAACCAAGGAGCAGGCGGCGATCCAGCTGTCCCGCAGCAAGGTGGTGCTGGTCGACGCCAATGCCGGCGCCGCCAAGACCACCACGCTGGTGCTGCGCATCGGCGAAGCGCTGGCGCGCCAGCTGCCGCCCGAGCAGATCCTGGCCCTGACCTTTACGCCGGAAGCGCGCGACGTGCTGCGCCAGCGCCTGGTGGAGATTGGCCTGCCCTCCGCCACCGTCACCCGCGTGGCGATTCTGACGTTCGAGGATTTCGCCGCCTTGCAGCTCGAGCGCATCGACGGCGACGAGGTGCGCCAGTGCCCTGAAGCGCGCCAGTTGAAGGACTTTGTGCTGGCCGCCATCGACCGCGTGGCCGAGCGCTGGGTCGGCCGTCTGGAAGGCCTGGACCTGCGCACCAACGGCCCCGCCATCAGCCAGTTCCTCGACATGCAATTGCAGCTCAAGGCCACCATGGCGTTGCAAGCGGACGTCGAGTACATGGATCCGGAAGAAGCGGCCGACCTGCTGGGCGTGCCGATGACCGACTACCTGACCGCCTGCGAATACGAGAGCCTGCGCCTGGACGGCGGCGCCGGTGCGCTGTTCCGTGGCCCCTTCGACGCCACCTACGACCTGGCCTGCAATCTGCACAGCCAGGCGCGCCTGGCCGACTATCTGCCCGAATATCGCGTCGTGCTGTGCGACGAACTGCACGATTTGAACGAGGCGGCCTTCCGCATCCTGAACGCGCTGCTGGAGCGGCCGCAGTGCTACTTCATCGGCGCGGGCGACAAGGACCAGGTGATCCACGCCAGGCTGGGCGCCAGCGACCAGTATCTGAAGCGCCGCTTCAGCGAACAGTATCCGGCGCTGGTGCGCTATCCGCTGACCGCCACCTTCCGCCACGGCCCGCATCTGGCTTACGCCATGGCGGAGTTCAAGCACAAGCCGGTGGAAGCGATCCTGCCGATCCATACCGAGGTGCGCCAGTCCACTTATGGCGATGCGGCCACCTGCGCCGCGCAAGCCGTGGCGGCCGTGCGCCAGTGGCACAAGGACGGCCACGCGCTGGAAGGCTGCGCCATCCTGCTGCGCGACCGGCACCAGTCGGTGGCGGTGGAAAACGCGCTGATGCAGGCGGGGATCGACTACCGCACGCCGGTGATGGCGGGCTATCTGCAGCGCGACGAGATCCTGTTCCTGCGCGGGATGCTGGCCATCGCCCTGAAGGACTTCGCCGCCGTCAAATCGCCCGAGGTGCGCGGCGCTGTGGTCGACGCCATCGCCACCTTCAGCGAACTGGGACTGCGCCCGGCCCACATGGACCGCCTGCGCGGCATCATCGTCAAATCGCCGGAGATGCTGGGCGAACTGTTCTTCGTCGCCGATGAGCAGGATGACGGCGGCCGACGCGTGGACCAAAGCTACCGCGCCACCGAGCGCCAGGCCACGCGCAGCGCCGTGATCGAGACCATCAGCTGGCTGGGCAGCATCGACCCCGAGACCCCGGCTGTGGATGTGCTGCGCGAAGTCTGCCAGCGCACCCAGCTCGCCACCACCGCCCGCCGCATCTTTGTACGCCCTTACGACGCCGCCGTGGTGACGCGCTCGGTGGACGGCTTACTGGCCGCTGCCCAAGCCTCCGGCCAAAGCCTCATCGAGTTCTGGCGCACGCTGAACGCGGGCGAAGCCTTTGCCACCCGCCGCCGCGCGCGCGACGCCGTGCTGGTGGAATGCGTGGCCAACGCCAAGGGCAAGGAGTTCGACCACGTCATCCTGCCTTATCTGGAAGCGGGGGAATTCCCCGCGCCGATGACCGATCGCCAGAGCGAAGAGAACCTGTTCTACGTCGCCGCCACGCGCGCCCGCTTCCGCCTGACGCTGCTGGTGCCGGAAGACGCCGCGCAGCGCAGCAGCTTTGTCGCGCAACTGGGCTTGAACAAGATCGCCGCCAGCGCCGCTGCCGCCATGACGCGCAACGCCAACGCGCCCACCAGCACCAACCCGCGGGAACGGCGCTACCTGGCCGTGGCCTTCCGCGACAAGGACGAAGTCAAGGCGCTCGGCGCGCAGTTCGACTTGACGCGCAAGGCCTGGTATGTGCCGCCGGGCGTGGATATCGCGCCGTTCACGCCCTGGCTCAAAACCTAATGGAAGTTGAGTAGCCGGGTGAAGAAGGTGTGGTCGGCCTCGATCCACATCAGCCACACCAGCACCATCAGGGCCAGCGGCGGCGCCAGTATCGCGCAGATCAGCGCCAGCCGCTCCCACGCCAAGTGCATGAAGATGGCGACGATAAAGCCCGCCTTCAGCATCATCAGCACCAGGATCATGGTCCAGCGCACATAGCCTTCAAAGTGGAAGAAGTCCACCAGGTAGGACAAGGTACTCAGGACGAACAGGAGCAGCCAGATCTTCAGGTACAGGCCAATCGGGTGTTCCTGGTGAGTCGCAGTCGATTCCATACGCCCTCCTACCAAAGATAGAACAAGGCAAAGATGAAGACCCAGACCAGGTCCACGAAGTGCCAGTACAGGCCTGCGATCTCGACGATGTCGTAATTGCCCACGTGTTCGTACACGCCGCGCTTGACCCGCCTGGCGATGGTGAGCAGGTAGATCACGCCCGCCGTCACGTGCAGCCCGTGGAAGCCGGTGATCATGAAGAAGCAGGAGCCGAATTGCGCCGCGCCCATGGGATTGCTCCAGGGCCGCACGCCTTCGTGAATCAGCTTGGTCCATTCAAAGGCCTGCATGCTGACGAAGGTCGCGCCCAGGATGGCGGTGGCGATCATCAGTGCGGTGCAGCGCGCGCGGTCGCGCCGGTAGCCGTACATCACGGCCATCGCCATGGTGCCGCTGCTGGTGATCAGCACAAAGGTCATGATGGCGATCAGCAGCAAGGGCATCGCGGTGCCGTTGATGGTCAGCGAGAACACTTCGCTGGGATTGGGCCAGGCCGCCGTAGTGGACATGCGCACCGTCATATAGCCGGTCAGGAAGCTGCCGAAGATGAAGGTGTCGCTCAACAGGAAGATCCACATCATGGCCTTGCCCCAGGGGACGCGGAAGGTCTGGCGGTCGCCGGCCCAGTCGGCGGCCAAGCCGCGCAGGCCTTCGGGCTGGGTGCTGGAATGGGTGTTCATGGCGGGCCTCACTTGAAGCTGCTGCAGATCGCATCAAAGCGCTCTGGCGTCATCAGGAACAGCAGGCTGTACATGGCCAGCCAGAGCCCCAGCAGATAGTGCCAGTAGCGCGCGCACAGCGAGATGGCCACACCATCACGTTTGCGCCAGACCAGGGCGGCCACCACCAGCCCGCCCAGCACATGCAGGCCGTGCAGGCCCGTGATCATGTAGAAGAAGCTGTTGGCCGGATTGGCCGCCAGCCCGTAATGCATCGCGGCCATCGCCTGCCAGCCCCACAGCTGCATACCGATAAAGGCCAGCGACAGCAGCATGGCGGCGTAGACCGGCAGCGCGGAGTGCGGCGTGGCTTGCCGCGCCGCCGCGGCCCAGGCCAGGCTGCTGGCAGCCAGCAGCGCGGTGCTGGCCCACAGCTGCCACGGTGGCGCCGGCAGCACGCGCCAATCGTCGGCCGCCATGCGCATCACGAAGGCGATACTGAACAACAGGAACAGCATGGTCACCACCGCCAGGAATACCCACAGGCCGGTGCGGCGCACTTGCGGGTCGGCGCCAACCATCTGCCCGGACATCGCCAGCGCGCTCATTTTGGCACCCCTGCCGGATGCCCGGCGCCAGCGCCGGCGGGACGCCGATGCTCCGCGGCCCGGTCATCCTGCTCCGGCCCGACATTCTGCGGCACGTAGTCGCTTTCGCCGTCCTGTTTGCCGTAGTCGTAGGCGCCGCGATACACCACCGGCAGCTCCGCGCCCCAGTTGCCGTGCACCGGCGGGGTTTGCGGCGTAAACCACTCCAGGCTGGCCGCGCGCCAGGGATTGGGGCCAGCCAGCGGACCACGGAAGGCGCTCCACGCCATATTCAGCAGGAACACCAGCTGGATCACGCCAACAATGATGGCCACCACACTGATGTACTCGTTGAGCGCCTGCGCCGAAGCGGGAATGAAGTTATAGCCTTCGTAGGCATAGTAACGGCGCGGCATGCCCAGCACGCCCAGGTAGTGCATCGGGAAAAAGATCAGATAAGCGCCCAGGAAGCTGCCCCAGAAATGGAAGCGCGCCATCCCTTCGTGGAACATGCGCCCCGTGATCTTGGGATACCAGTGATAGATCCCGCCAAATACCGCCAGCACCGGCGACACCCCCATCACCATGTGAAAATGCGCCACCACAAAGTAGGTGTTGGAGAGCGGAATATCGACGCTGACATTACCGAGGAACAGGCCGGTCAGCCCGCCGATCAGGAAGGTGCTGATGAAACCGATCGCAAACAGCATCGGCACGGTCAAATGGATATCGCCGCGCCACAAGGTCAGCGTCCAGTTGTAGACCTTGAGCGCCGTCGGCACCGCGATGATCAGCGTGGTCGTCGCAAAGAAGAAGCCAAAGTACGGATGCATGCCGCTGACGTACATATGGTGCGCCCACACCACGAAACTCAGCCCGCCGATAATCACGATCGCCCACACCATCATGCGGTAGCCGAAGATGCATTTGCGCGCGTGGACGCTGATCAGATCGGAGATGATGCCGAAGGCCGGCAAGGCCACGATATACACTTCCGGGTGGCCAAAGAACCAGAACAGGTGCTGGAACAGCAGCGGACTGCCGCCCGCATGCCCCAGGTGCTGGCCCATCGACACCACCGCCGGCATGAAGAAGCTGGTGCCCAGGGTTTTATCCAGCATCATCATCACGCCGCTGACGAACAGCGCCGGGAAAGCCAGCAGCGCCAGGATGGTGGCGACAAAGATGCCCCACACCGTCAGCGGCATGCGCATCAGGGTCATGCCGCGCGTACGCGCCTGCAGCACGGTGGTGACGTAGTTCAGCCCGCCCATGGTGGCGGCGACGATGAACACCACCAGCGAGATCAGCATCACAACAATGCCCCATTCCACCCCGGGCGTGCCCGGCAGGATGGCCTGCGGCGGATACAGCGTCCAGCCCGCCCCGGTCGGACCGCCCGGCACGAAGAAGCTGGCCATCAGGATCAGCACCGCCAGCAGGTAGACCCAGTAACTGAGCATGTTCAGGAAGGGGAACACCATGTCGCGCGCGCCCAGCATCAATGGGATCAGGTAGTTGCCAAAGCCGCCCAGGAACAGCGCCGTCAGCAGATAGATCACCATGATCATGCCGTGCATGGTCATGAACTGGTAATAGCGGTTGGCGTCGATGAACTCGAACTTGCCGGGGAAGCCCAGCTGCAGGCGCATCAGGTCCGACAGCACCAGCGCCACCAGGCCCACCAGGATGGCCGTGACGGCATACTGGACCGCGATCACCTTGTGGTCCTGGCTCCAGACATATTTGGTCCAGAAACTCTGGGGGCCGTGTTCATGGCCATGCTCCCCGTGTGCGCCGCCGTAAGCCATAGCTCCTCCCTAGTGGACGCTCCTGATGTAGGCGATCAGCGCATCGACTTCCGACGTGCTCATCGCCTGCGCCGGCATGACCGGCGCAAAGCCCTTGACGATACGCGCCTGGGGCTGATTGATGGACTCGCGCAGATACGCCTCATCCGCCCTGACGGTGCTGCCGTCGCTCATGGTTTCCTGCCGGCCGTACAAGCCCTTCCAGCTGGGGCCCACACCGGCGCTGCCATCCACGCTGTGGCAGGCCACGCAGCCGCGCGACTGCGCCAGCAGCTTGCCCTGCGCGCCAGCGTCCGCCAGCACGGCTGCACCCGCTCCGCCAGATGCGGCCGCGCCGCCTGCCCCAGCCTGGGCCGCCGCCAACGAAGCCAGCGTCGGCTGCGCCGCCAGCCAGCGCTGGAAGGCCGCCTCGTCCTCCACCACCACGGCGCTGCGCATGTTGTAATGCCCCACCCCACACAGCTGCGCGCACAGCACTTCAAAGCGCCCCGCCACGGTCGGCGTCAGCCAGAAGCTGGTGACCATGCCGGGCACCATGTTCATACGCGTGCGGAATTGCGGCACATAAAAGTCATGCAGCACGTCCTGCGAGCGCAGCACCACCTTGACCGGCTTGTTGAGCGGCATATGGATTTCCTGTCCCTCCACCAGGGTGTCATCGCGGCCGTTGGGATCGTCCGGGCTGATGCCGAAGGGATTGCCGGCGCTGATATGCGCCACGTCGGTCTTGCCCAGCTTGCCGTCCTGGCCCGCCAGGCGGAAGTGCCACTGCCACTGCTGGCCCAGCACCTCGATCACCAGCGCCTCGGGCGGCGGCGAGATCAGCTTGGCGTACACCGACAGGCCCGGCGCCAGCAAGGCCGCCACGCCCGCCGTGGTGGCCGCCACCAGCCACCATTCCAGCCGCTTGTCGCCGTGCTCGGCGGCCGCGCGCACGCCGTCGCGATGGCGGAACCTGACCAGCATGTACGCCACAAACAGGTTGATGACGATGAAGGTCACCCCGGTGATGATCAGGGTGAGCGTGAGCGCATCGTCCATCTGCGCCCAGTTGGAGGCAAGCGGGGTCAACCACCAGGGACTTGCCAGGTGGAAGGCCGTCGTGGCCACCACGATGAGCACCAATGCCAGAGCCAGGCCCATGGCGCGCTCAGCGTGGACGGGCAGGACGTTCAAGCAACTGGTAAATCAGCGCCGCGCTGGCGCCGAAAATCATGTGGCCGATCGCCATGCCCCAGCCGCGCATTTCGGCGAACCAGGAATACACGGAGGTCATGCCATAGAAATTCAGGTAATACAGCAGCAGGCCGAAGGCCGCGCCGGTACTCAGGATCAGCGGCATGCTGGAATCGAGCCGGAACGGCGCCACGATCGCCGCCAGCAGCACGCCGAACACCATGCCGAGGATATAATGCACAATCAGGGCGGTGACCACCACCGAGCCGATAAAGCCGCTGGTCTGGAGCACGTCCCAGCCCTGCACCATGGCCGCCACCATATGGGTGGACTTCCAGGGGTCGGGACTGCCGGATGTTGCCGCCCATACAATTTCCAGAAGCATCATGACGCCGCCGGCGCCAAAACCGGCGATGGCCGCCGCAGCCCAGTCTGGCAGCCTGGCCTGCCAATGGTGAGATTCCAGATGCAGTTCCATGTCGCTCCCCCGTTTCTTACGAACGTTGATGAACTTTGACTATGTCTCTGGATTCATCATAGGTCAGGAATCGATATATAAAAGCTTTGTTTGATTTGAAAACAGCAAGATTTCGTCTGAATTTGAGCAATCTCAATAACGAAATCACAAAAAACGTAAACGACAGTGCATTTCGGAAATTGATTTGTACAAATATGAACCTATAATATCGGACGAGGTGCCCTCACCCACGCCCATGCCGATTCTGCATGGTATTCACACCCATAGGAAAGAGTTCCATGAAAGCACAACCAAAACTCCTGATCGTCGCCGGCGCCCTGGCTCTGCTGAGCGCTTGCTCCACCACCCCACCCGCACCAGCTCCGGCCCCTGCTCCGGCGCCTGCGCCTGCGCCAGCCCCGGCACCGACCCCGGCGCCAGCGCCGGTTGTAGCCCCAGTGGTTCAAGCGCTGCCAGCCTACCTGGATCCGAACAGCTCGATCTACAAGAACCGCAGCGTGTACTTCGACTTCGACAAATACACCGTCAAGCCTGAGTTCAACGCCCTGGTGGAAGATCACGGCAAGTTCCTGGCGGCTAACCCGAACGTGCAAGTGAAAGTGGAAGGCAACACCGACGAACGCGGCGGCGCGGAGTACAACCTGGCGCTGGGCCAGAAGCGTGCGGAAGCTGTGGTGAAAGCATTGAAAGTACTGGGCGCCAAGGATAGCCAGCTGGAAGCCGTCAGCTACGGCAAGGAAAAACCAAAGGCCTCCGGCCACGACGAAGCTGCCTACTCGCAGAACCGCCGCGCCGACCTGGTTTACCCGTCGAAGTAATCCCCGCCCCGGCCTGACCCTCGGCGGCGCTCCTACAAGTCGGACAACAACTTGCGGGCGCTGCCAGGTTCAATCTGGACCTGGTCCAGTGCTGCGATCAGCACGGCCAGGTCTTGTTCCAATCGCTCCATCATTTCCCCGTCCAGCCCCGCCAGCGCGTCCGGCAGCACGCCCGACAACGGCAGCGGCGCCTTGTTCAGTACCGCCATGCCGTGTTCGGATACGAGGAGGGCCACCGCGCGCCGGTCGCTCCCCTCTTTGGCGGCGACGATCAAATCATGACCCAGTAACGTCTTGACCAGGTTGCTGGCGGTGGACTGGTGCACGTCCAGCGCACGCGCCAGACCGCCCACGCCGATACCAGGCTGCTGCTGGATCACGCTCAGGGCCCATAACTGGGCGCCGGCGATACCGGCCTGCTTTTCCACCTGGCGGAAATGGGTCTTCATCGCATTGAACACGATGCGAAACTGGCGCAGCACCCGCGTGGCGGGCGCGATCTGATGATTGGACTTCGGTGAAGACATGGCGGCATCATAGCGGATTACGGGGCGCCGTGTCGGCCTGCCGGAAGACTTCTTCTACAAAATCGACGAAAGCCTTGATTTTGGCGGCGCGATGGTGCTTATGCTGATACAGCACCGAGATATCCGGCCCCGGCGCTTGCCAGTCCTGCAACAGCGGCACCAGCGTACCTTCCCGCAGCGGCTGCATCAGCGAGACCGAAAAGTGCTGCACGATGCCGCCGCCCCGGATGGCCATTTCAATCAGCGATTCGACATGGTCGCTGGCGCCCACGCCGCGCGGCGTATGCGTGAACGGCTCGCCATTGCGCAGAAAGGCCCAGGGCCGCATCTGGCGCGCTTTCGGCAGGATGAAATTCAGGCACGGGAACTGGTCCAGCTGCTGCGGCGATTGCGGCTGCCCGTGGCGCGCGATGAACTCCGGCGCGGCGCAAGTGATGTAGCTGGTCTTGCAGAGCGTGCGCGCGATCAGGTTGGAGTTACTCAGCGCGCCAATTCGCAGCAGTACATCCACGCCCTCGTCCACCATATCGGTCAGGCGGTCGCTGGCCGTCAGGCGCACATGCAGCGCCGGATGCTGCGCCAGAAAGGCCGGCAGCGCGGGCGCAACAAACAGGCGTGACAGAATCCCCGGTAGGTCGACGCGCAGGCTCCCGCTGACTTCTTCGCGGCGCAGATTCAAGCTGTCTTCCAGTTCGCTCATCTGCTCCAGCAGCAGGCGCGCCTGCTCCAGGCAGCGGCGGCCTTCGTCGGTCAGCGACATGCTGCGCGTGCTGCGGTTCAGCAGCTTGACGCCGAAATGGCTTTCCAGCTGCCCGATCTGGTTGGTGACCGACGAAGTCGAAATGCCAAGCTTTTCCGCCGCCTTGCTGAAGGCGCCGCAATCGACCACCGCGCAGAACACCTTCAATGCGTCCAGCCTGTCCATAAGCTTCCCTCGATATTTCATATTTCAGGGATTCTGAATTGCCGCCATCCCCGTTTTTCTCCGCGCCCTTGCTGCCTACACTGGCTGCATTCCCAACCCACTCGCAAGGACCGCATCATGCAAACAACTATGCAGGCAGCCGTACTCGCCGCCTTTGGCCAGCCCCTCCAGCTGAACGACATCGCCACTCCAAGCGCCGCCAAAGGCCAGGTATTGGTCCGTGTCGCCGCCAGCGGCGTCAATCCGCTCGACACCAAGATCGTCGCCGGCAAGGCCGAACACGCGCAGCAGCAGCCGGGCGCCGTGCTGGGCATCGACCTGGCCGGCGTCGTCGCGGCCGTGGGCGACGGCGTGACCGGCTTCGCACCCGGTGACGAAGTATACGGCATGACCGGCGGCGTGGGCGGCGTGCCCGGCTCGCTGGCACAGTACGCTGCGGTGGATGCCGACCTGCTGGCGCACAAGCCGCGCAATCTCAGCCTGCGCCAAGCCGCCGCCATGCCGCTGATCTTCATCACCGCCTGGGAAGGACTGGTCGACCGCGCCCAGGTCAAGGCCGCCATGAAGGTACTGGTGCATGGCGGCGCGGGGGGCGTCGGCCATATGGCGGTGCAGCTGGCCAAATCGCTGGGCGCCAGCGTCTACGCCACCGGCAGCGCCGGGCAGCGCGAGACCATCGAAGGCTACGGCGCCACCTTCATCGACTACACCAATATCAGCGTGGAAGACTACGTGGACCGCTTTACCGATGGCGAAGGCTTCGACGTGGTCTACGACACCGTCGGCGGCGCCACCCTGGACCTGTCCTTCCGCGCGGCCAGGCGCTACACCGGCCACGTGGTCAGCTGCCTGGGCTGGGGCACGCATGCGCTGGCGCCGCTGTCCTTCCGCGCCGCCACCTATTCGGGTGTATTTACCCTGCTGCCGCTGCTGTCCGGCCGTGGCCGCGCCCATCACGGCGAAATCATGCGCGCCGCCGCCGCCCTGGCGGAAGCGGGCCAGCTGACCGTGCACGTCGATCCAAGCCGCTATACCCTGGCCAGCGTGAACGAGGCACACAGCGCGCTGACCGGGCGTACCGCGCGCGGCAAGCTGGTGGTCGACGTCTTGTGAGCGCTATTTGATGCTGGCCTGGGTCAGCGGCGCTTTGGGAAAGAACAGTGCGCTCATCACCGACAGGCCCTGGTCGGCGAACAGTTCCACCGAAGCGGCATCGAACAGCAGGCGGATATCGCCGGCCTTGTCCCTGTCCAGCCGGGGCGCCGTCACGCGGCCTTTGAAGCCGGGGCTGAAGCCGGTCAGCCCCGCGCTGCCGCGGTCGATAAAGTACTGCTGCGCCGTCTTGTCGTAGCCGATCAGCAGCTGGTCGCCCTGCTCGTTCGACAAGGTCAGCGTAAAGCTGGCGAGCCGCTGCGCCTTCAGGGCCAGGCTGAAGCTGCCGCCATACTGCTTCAGCCTTGCGGCGAGTTTGCGCGCTGCCTGCGGCGCGGCCAGATCGAGGGTCATGCCGGGCAAGGCAGGTTTCTTCAGTTCGCGCACAGGCTGGGACGCCAGGTAGACGCCCTTGTCCACCTGGCGCAGCGACAGCTCGCGCGGCGCCGTCATGCTGCCGCGCCAGGGTGCGGTCGGCAGCTGGCCGGCATAATCCCAGTTGCTCATCCAGCCCATGAAGACGCGCCGTTCGCCGCTATTCGACCAGGTCACCCCGGCGTAATCGTCCGGGCCATAGTCGACCCAGCGGGTCTGCGCGTCTTCCGCCGTGAAGAAGTGGCCATCGAAGTCGCCCACGAAATACTGCGTGCCCGAGCCGCCATTCGGCCCGCCCGCCTTCAGGCTGACCAGCAGCACCCAGCGCGTCCTGCCGTTCAGCGCGAGCGGGAACAGGTCGGGACATTCCCACACGCCGCCGTGCGCGCCCAGGCCCTGGCCAAAGTCGCTCTCCTTACTCCACTTTTTCAGATCCGTCGACGCGTAGAAAGTGACCCGGTCCTCGGTGGCCAGCGCCATGATCCACTTGCGCGTGGGCGCATGCCAGAACACCTTGGGATCGCGGAAGTCGCGCATGCCCGGATTGTTCAGCACCGGGTTGTCGATGTACTTGTTCCAGCGCTGCCCGCCATCGGTACTGTAGGCCAGGCTCTGGCGCTGAAAATTCAGCAGGCCGCGCTTTTCGGCGGCCGGATCGTGATGGGTGAATATCGCCACCAGCGCGTCCTTGCCGAAACCTGCGGTGTTATTGGCATCGACCACGGCGCTGCCGGAAAAGATATAGCCCATGCGGTCCGGCTCCAGCGCCACCGGCTGCGGGCGCCAGGTCAGCAGGTCGGTGCTGGTGGCATGGCCCCAGTGCATCGGGCCCCAGGCCGAGCCGCCCGGAAAGTACTGGTAGAACAGATGCCACACACCTTTCTTCTGATCGTAGACCATGCCATTGGGGTCGCTCATCCAGTGCGCGGGCGGCGTGAAATGATAGGACGGCCGGTATTGCGGCGTCGCGGCTGGATTGGCGGGCGCCGCCGCCGAGCCTGCCGACAGCACAGCCATCACACACAGCGCCAGAACGGATCGGTTCAAGGTCATGCTTGCATACTACACGCAATCGTGTCGGCACAATCGGTTGCCTCTAGTAAAATAGACAAGTTCCCGATCACTGGTAACCCAGCATGAACTTGTCGCGCCGCATTGCCGATTTGAAGCCGCTCCCTACCACTGCCATGCATGGCAGGGTCGAAGCCCTGCTGGCGCGCGGCGAGGACGTGATCGATTTCTCCGTCGCAATTTCCCATTTGCCGGCGCCACAGGCGGTCATTGCCGCCGCTCAGGATGCCCTGCGCCAGCCCACCTTGCCTTACACAACGGTGGCGGGCGCGCTCGGCCTGCGCGCGCAGCTGGCGGCCCAGCTGGGGCGCGACAACGGCATTGTCGCCGCCACCGATGAAGTCATCATCACCAACGGCGCCAAGCAGGCGCTGTACGAAGCGCTCTACGCCATGGCCGATCCCGGCCAGCGCGTGCTGATCTTCAAGCCTTACTGGCCGGCCTACCTGGCGGTCTGCCGCCTGCTGGCGCTGCAACCGGTGCTGGTCGACCTGCCGCCCGCTTTCACGCCCGGGTTTCTCGACGGCCTGCCGCAGGCCGAAGTCCTGGTCATCAACAACCCGCACAACCCGACCGGCAGCGTGCTGAGCGCCGCCGAAACCGACCATATCGCCGCCTGGCTGCGCCGCCGCGGCACCCGCGCGATTGTCGACGAGAGCTACGAAAAGCTGCTGTTCAGCGGCCGCCACCACAGCCTGGCGGCGCGGCCCGACTGGCAGGCGCTGGGCATCGTCACCCTGCTGTCCTGTTCACAAAGCTATGCCATGATGGGCTGGCGCGCCGGCCTGGCGGTCGCGCCGCGCGCCATCGTCAGCGCCATGGAAACGGTGCAGGGCTCGATCACGGCGGCCGCCCCGGCATTGACCCAGCTGGCGCTGGCCGCCGCCTTTGCCAACGGCGCGCCGCCGGACATGCTGGAGGATTATCGCCAGCGCCGTGACATTGTCCTCGACATGCTGGGCAACCTGCCCTGGCTGAAGCCCTCCCGGCCCGACGCCGGCCCCTATCTGTGGGCTGATATTTCGCCCCTTGCCGCGCTGGGCGTGGACGGCGTCCGCTTCACCGAAGACCTGCTGGCGCAGCAGGGCGTGGCGCTGATGCCGGGCGAGGCGCTGGGCGTGCCCAACCACATCCGCCTGGCCTTCATCGGCGGCGACCGCGGCGTGCTGCGGCGCGGCGTGCAAGCCTTCATCCGCTTTGGCGACCGTCTTTACGCCAACCGGCCGGGGAGCCGCTGACGCCATGTTCTCGCCCCTGCCAAAGAGCCTGCGCAGCCGGCTGTTCCTGCTGGTGGTGCTGGCGCTTGCCCCGACCGCCGTGATGACGGTGGTGGGCGGCATCCGCGAGCGCTATCACGCCGTCGAGTCGGCGGAGGAAAACCTGCAGCGCCTGACCAACCTGGCCGCCGCCAACGAAGCGCAGTCGATCACCGCCGCGCGCCAGATCCTGCGCGACCTGGCCAGCGTGCCGGACCTGGTGGCCGAGCCCGCGCGCTGCCAGGCCTTGCTGACCTCGGTGCTCAACCAGAACAGCGAGTACTCCAACTTCGGCCTGATCCAGTTGAACGGCGACGTCACCTGCAGCGCGGTGCCCAGCAAGGCGCCGGTCAACCTGGCCGACCGTCCCCACTTCCAGCGCGCCATCCGCGAGCGCCGCTTCGTGGCGGGCGACTATGTCTTCGGCCGGGTGATCCGCAAGCACACCGTCAACCTGACCTATCCCGTGATCGGCAAGGACAACCAGGTCCAGGCGGTGCTGTTCGCCGCGCTGGAACTGAGTGAGCTGGACCGCTTTGCCGACGAGGTGCAGCTGCCGCCCGGCTCGATGCTGCTGACGGCCGACGCCACCGGCCATATCATCTCGCGCCGGCCCGATCCGGGGCAGTGGTTCGGCAAGCAGATCAGCGCCGACATGCTGGCCGCCATGCGCCATCCCGAGCAGGCGGCCGAGCTGGAAGGGCCGGACGGCGTCACCCGCATCCACCGCTTCGCCCTGGTCGGCAAACACGGGCTGACCGACTACACCATCACCATCGGCGTGCCGATCGAATACATCACCGCCCAGGCCCAGCGCGACCAGTGGATGGACCTGGCCGGCCTGGCCGCCACCATCGGCGCGGCCATGGCGATCAGCTGGTTCGTGGCGGAGGTGCTGATCCTGCGCCGCATGCGCCAGCTTGACAGCACCGCCAACCGCATCGCCGGCGGCGAGCTGGACACCCGCAGCGGCATCCCGCATGGCGGCGGCGAGATCAGCGGCCTGGCGCGCTCGCTGGACGCCATGGCCGAAGCGCTGCAGCGCAAAGAAGCCAAGCACCTGGAAGCGGAACACCAGCTACGCCTGGCCGACCAGCGCAAGGACGAATTCCTCGCCATGCTGGCGCACGAACTGCGCAACCCGCTGGCGCCGATCAGCTCCGGCGCCGAACTGCTGCTGAGCGGGCGCGCCAGCGAATCGGCCGTCAAGCGCACCGCCGCCATCATCTCGCGCCAGGTCAAGCACATGACGCGGCTGGTGGACGACCTGCTGGACGTTTCGCGCGTCACGCGCGGGCTGGTGACGCTGCGCCTGCGGACGCTGGAGGTGCACGAGCTGGTCCACAGCGCGGTGGAGCAGGTGCAGCCGCTGATGCAAGCGCGCCAGCACCAGTTCACGCTGGCGCTGCCGTCGCAGGGCATCCTGCTGGAAGGCGACCATAAGCGCCTGGTGCAGGTGCTGGCCAATGTGCTCAATAACGCCGCCAAGTACACCCCGCCGGGCGGACAGGTCAGGCTGGCCGTGCGCCTCGAGGGCGACCGTCTGCGCATGGAAGTCAGCGACAATGGCCCCGGCATGACGCCCGAGCTGCTGGCGCGCGTCTTCGAGCTGTTTGCCCAGGCCGAGCGCACCCCGGACCGTTCGCAGGGCGGCCTGGGACTTGGGCTGGCACTGGTCAAGTCGCTGGTGGAGCTGCACGGCGGCAGCGTGATGGCGGAAAGCGGCGGCGGCCAGCCAGGCAGCCGCTTCACCATCACCCTGCCCGGCGCGCGGCTGGCGCCCGAATCGGTGGCCTTGCCGCCGCTGGCCGCCAGCCTGGCCGTGCCGGATCCCGATGCCGCCGGTCCCGCCCTGCGCGTGCTGGTGGTGGATGACAACGCCGACATCGTCCACATGCTGGCCATGTTCCTGCAGGCCGAAGGCCATAGCGTGGCCACCGCCGGCGACGCGGTGGAAGCCATCGCCCGCGCGCGCGAGACGGCGCCGCAACTGTGCCTGCTGGATATCGGCCTGCCAGGCATCAGCGGCAACGCGCTGGCCCAGCAGCTGCGCGCCCTGCCCGAAATGGAAGGCGCCATGCTGGTGGCGATGAGCGGCTATGGCCGCCGGGAAGACCGCGAGCTGTCGGCCGACGCCGGCTTCGACCAGTACTTCGTCAAGCCGCTCGACATGGGCGCGCTGCAGGCGCTGATCGCCGGCCTGCAGGAGCGCCTGGCGCCGGCTTAGGCTCAGGCTTTATAGCCCTCCGCCGTCAAACCATATTTCTGCATCTTGTAGTACAGGGTCTGCTTGGGCACCGCCAGCGCCGCGCTGACGGCCGAGACGCTGCCGCCGGCCTGGCGCAGCTCCTGCTCGATCACGGCGCGCTCGAAACAGGCCACCTGCTCGGCCAGGGGCACCGGCGCCGACGTCACCGCGGGCGCGGCCAGCGGCCCCTCGACGCCGCCGCACAGGCCCAGCACGAAGCGCTCGGCCATATTGCGCAGCTCGCGCACATTGCCGGGCCAGGCGTGCGCCATGAGCGACTGCGTCAGCGCCCGCGGCACCTCCGGCGCGGGGCGGTTGTAGCGTGCCGCCGCGCCCAGCAGGAAGTGCTGGAACAGCAGCGGAATATCCTCGCGCCGCTCGCGCAGGGGCGGCAGGTTCAGCACGATCAGGTTGAGGCGGTAATACAGGTCGCCACGGAATTTCTGCTGCTCCGACCACGCCTTCAGGTCGGCCTTGGAGGCGGCGATCACCCGCAGGTCGACCGGCACCGGGGTGTTCGAGCCGAGCCGCTCGAAGCAGCGCTCCTGCAGCACCCGCAGCAGCTTCACCTGCAAGGCCATCGGCAGGCTCTCGATCTCGTCGAGGAACAGCGTGCCGCCGTCGGCGTGCTCGATCTTGCCGACCTGGCGCCGCGCCGCGCCGGTGAAGGAGCCGGCCTCGTGCCCGAACACCTCGCTCTCGAAGATGGTCTCCGGCACGGCGCCGCAGTTGATCGCCACCAGGTTGCGCTGGCCGCGCCGGCTGAACTGGTGCAGGCAGCGCGCCACCATCTCCTTGCCGGTCCCGGTCTCGCCGTAAATCAGCACGTCGGCCGGCTGGTCGGCCAGATCGAGGATCAGGCGGCGCAGCTCGCGCATCGGCGCGGAGTCGCCCAGCAGGGTGGCCTCGATGCCCTCGCCGTGCGCGATGCGGTGGCGCAGCGCGGCCACCTCCAGCATCAGGCTGCGCGTCTCGACGGCGCGCTGCACCACCTCGGCCAGCTGTTCCGACGAATAGGGCTTGGTGATGAAGTCGTAGGCGCCGCTGCGCATCGCGCCCACCGCCATGCTGATGTCGCCGTGGCCGGTCACCAGCACCACCGGCAGCTGGGGGTCGATGGCCTTGGCCGCCGCCATCAGTTCCAGCCCGCTCATGCCGGGCAGGCGCACGTCGCTCACCACCACCCCGGCAAAACCGGGCGTGATGCGGGCCAGCGCCGGCGCGGCGGAGGCGAAGGCCTCGACCTCCAGGCCGGCCAGTTCCAGCGCCTGCGCGCTGCCGGCGCGCACCGCCGGCTCGTCTTCGATCAGGAGTACTTTCATGGGCTTCCTTGCTGCGCCAATGGCAATAATATGATGAACCGGGCGCCGCCGCCGGGCGCCGCCTCGGCGCGCATCTCGCCGCCGAATTCGCGCACGATCTGCTCGGAGATGGCCAGGCCAAGGCCGAGTCCCTGGCCCGGCGGCTTGGTGGTGAAAAACGGCTCGAACAGGTGGGCGCGCACCTGCTTGGGGATGCCGGGGCCACTGTCGCTGACGGCGATGCTGGCGCAGCCGCCGCTGGCGTCGACGGCCACCGTCAGCTCGCGCAGCGGGCAGCCGGCCATGGCGTCCAGCGCGTTGCCGAACAGGTTGACCAGCACCTGCTGCAGGCGGTTGCTGTCGCACAGCGCCTGTACGTCCTGGCTGCGCACTTCCAGGCGGAAGTTGACCCGTTCCTGCTCCAGCCGCCGCTCCACCAGGAACAGGGCGGAGCTGATGGCGGCCGTGACCGGCACCGGCGTCAGCACGGCGTCGGCCTTGCGCGCGAACTGGCGCAGCTGCCCGGTCAGTTCGCCCATGCGCCCCACCAGCTGCGAGATGGTGGCGAGGTTGCCGCGCGCCTCCTCCAGCCGGCCGCGCTCGATCAGCAGGCGGGCGTTGTCGGACATGGTGTGCAGCGCCGTCAGCGGCTGGTTCAGCTCGTGCGTGATGCCGGCCGCCATCTGCCCCAGCACCGCCATCTTGCCGGCCTGGACCAGTTCATCCTGGGCCTGGCGCAGTTTTTGTTCTGCCTGGCGGCGCACGCTGTTCTCCGCGCTCAGGTCCTGGGTCAGGCGCTGCAGGCTGGCGGTGCGCTCGGCCACCATGGCTTCCAGGTGATCGTAGGCGCGCTGCAGGTCGGCGCGGGCGCGCTGGCGCTGGCGCCCCAGGCGGCGGCGCTGGCGCCCGTACAGCACCAGCATCAGCAGCAGCGCCTGCAGCAGCAGCGCGAACAGGAAGGCGTTGCGCGCGCTGGCCCGCGCCGGGCCCAGGTCGGACAGGTAGACAAAGCGCCAGTCGCGCGGCGCCAGCGAACGCGACTGGCTCAGCATGGGCGTGTCGTCCGCGCCCGGCAGCGCCACCAGGGCGGCCGCCTCGTCCAGCCGGCGCACTTCGCGCCAGCCCAGCGGCGTCAGGGGATGGGTGCGATACTGCAGCGAATCGTCCAGTTGCTGCCGCGCCGCCGCCGTCAAGGGCGCCAGGGTGCGGTACTTCCAGGCCGGCTCGGAGCTGAGAAACACCACGCCGTGGCTGTCGGCCAGCAGCACCCGGCCGGCGCCCTCGTCCCAGCCCTGCTGCAGCCGTTCGATATTCACCTTGACCACGGCCACCCCGCGCAGGCGGCCCTGGTGGTAGATGCCGCGGGCGAAGAAGTAGCCCGGCTCGCCGGTGGTGGTGCCGACCCCGTAGAAGCCGGCCGGCCGGCCGCGCAGGGCGTCGCGCACATAGGGCCGGAACGCCACGTAGTCGCCCACGAAGCTGTGTTCCGAGCGCCAGTTGCTGGCGGCCTGGGTGATGCCCTTCAGGTTGACGATATACATGGCGCTGGAATCGGAGCGGCTGTTGAGCTGTTCCAGGTAGTCGCTGACCTGCTCGCGCAGGGCCTCGTCGTCGGGATGCGCCAGCATCGCGATGACGTCCTTGTCCAGTTCCAGCACGCCGGGCAGGAAGTCGTACTTGGACAGCAGATGCTCCAGGCTGACGGCATAGCCATCCAGCCGCTGCGCCCCGGCCAGGCGCAGCCGCTCGGTGGCGCTGTCGCTGGCCCAGCGCCCCGCCAGCGCGGCCAGCGCCAGCGCGCCGGCCAGCCCCGCCGCCCACCAGGCCAGCCGCCGCCTCCAGCGGCGCTGTGGCGGTGCCGAGGACGGCGGTAGGCTCATGCGGTCTCCTGTTGATGGGTTGATTAGTCTGCGCAGTGGTTGCTATTAAAACACATGCCGCATGCCCAGATTGATTCCGGTACTGCCGCTGCCGGCATCGACCGCCGTGCCGACATGGAACACCGCCCCGTGCTGGTTGTGGATATGGGCATAGGCCGCGTACAGGTCGGTGCGGCGCGACAGCGGGTGGCTGTAGCCGACCGCCATCTGGCGCGCGTGCTGGCGCGCCGCCGCGCCGTCGTGGTGGCCGATCAGCGAGGCGATCAGCTTGTCGCCGCCCACCGGGGCGGTCAGCCCCAGCAGCAGGTCGCCGCTGGCGCGTCCGCTGACGTCGCGGTTGTGGGTGATGACGGCGTGGCCGTTGACGGCGGCAAAGCGGTAGCGCGCCACCAGCATGGTGTTGCGGCTGCGCGCGCTGGCGCTGGCGTTCTCGCGCTGCTGCTGCGCCAGCACCAGGGTCAGGGGGCCGTTCTCATAGCTGGCGCTGGCGCTGAAGAAGTTGTTGCTGGCGAGGCTGCCGGCGGCCTCGCCAAAGCCGTACTGCAGGTCGGCGGTGAAACCGCCCACGCGCGGCGAGATATATTCCACCGTATTGTCGGCGCGCGAGGTGCTGGCGATCAGGTTCTGGGCGTTGCCGGCCATGCCGGTGGCGAAGGGATCGGCCACCGTGGTGAGCACCTTGTAGTACGGCGTATGCTGGCGCCCCGCGCTGAGGGCGCCGGCCTCGCCGGTCAGACACAGCAAGGCCTGGCGGCCGAACAGCAGGCCGCCCTGCCCGGCCGCGCCGGTGTCGAGCGAATAGCCGTTCTCCAGCACCACGGTCAGGCTGGTGCCGCCGCCCAGGTCTTCCTTGCTCTTGAAGCCCAGGCGCGAACCCTGGGCGACCCCGCTGCTCAGCTTTTGCTGCGGCCCGGCGTCGGCGCCTCGCTCCAGCACCAGGCCGGCATCCGCCAAGCCGTAGATGGTCATATTCGATTGCGCCTGCGCGCCCAGCGTTGCCCCGGCCAGCGCCAGCGCGGTGACGACATATTTCTTGTGCATTTCAGTTTCTCCCGATGCGATAAATGTTTGTATGAATTCTTGTTCAAGCCGCGCGCACGGCCGCCACGGCCGGCGCTGCCGGCGTCGCTGCCTCTTCGGCGCCGAGGGCGCCCTCCCATTTCGCCACCACGGCGGTGGCCACGGCGTTGCCCACCGCATTGGTGGCCGAGCGGCCCATGTCGAGGAACTGGTCGATCCCCATCAGCAGCAGCAGGCCGGCCTCGGGAATGTGGAACTGGTTCAGGGTGGCGGCGATCACCACCAGCGAGGCGCGCGGCACGCCGGCGATGCCTTTCGAGGTGACCATCAGCAGCAGCAGCATGGTGATCTGGGTGCCGAGCGACAGCTCGATGCCATAGGCCTGGGTAATGAACAGCACGGCGAAGGTGCAGTACATCATCGAGCCGTCCAAGTTGAAGGAGTAACCCATCGGCATCACGAAGCTGGAGATCTTGCGGCGCACGCCGAACTGGTCCAGCGCCAGCAGCAGCTTGGGATAGGCCGCCTCGGAACTGGCGGTGGAGAACGCCAGCAGGAAGGGTTCGCGGATCAGCGCCATCAGGCGGAACACGCGCTTGCCGATGAAGGCGAAGCCGCCCAGGATCAGCAGGCCCCACAGGCAGGCCAGCCCGAGGTAGAAGCCGCCCATGAACTTGGCGAAGGTGGCCAGGATGCCCAGGCCGTTGGTGGTGATCACCGATGCCATGGCGGCGAACACCGCCAGCGGCGCCAGGTTCATGATGGCGCCGGTGATGCGCAGCATGACCTGGGCCAGCTGCTCGACCACGTTGGTCAGCGCGCGCGCCGACGCGCCCAGCGCGCCCAGGGCGCCGCCAAAGAACACGGCGAACACCAGCACCTGCAGGATTTCGTTATTGGCCATCGCCTCGATGGGCGACTTGGGCACCATGTGGGCGATGAAATCCTTCAGGGTGAAGGCGGCGGTCTTCAGGCCGGTGGCGGCGTCCGGCGGCGGCAGCGGCAGGCCCAGGTGGGCGCCCAGCTGCATCAGGTTCGACAGCGCCAGGCCCAGGGTCAGCGACACCAGGGAGGCGAGCACGAACCAGGCCATCGCCTTCATGCCGACCCGGCCGGCGGCCTTGCCATCGCCAAACTGGGCGATGCCGATGGCCAGGGTGGAGAACACCAGCAGGGAGATGATCATCTTGATCAGGCACAGGAACACGTCGGTCACGATGGCGATGTGGCCGGCGATCTCGGCGCTGAGCTTGCGGTCCGGGATGGTCTCGTGGCAGGCATAACCAACCGCCCCCCCCAGCAGCATGGCCAACAAGATGTAGAGCGTTAATGGACGTTTCTTTTGCACTTGCTTCTCCCAATGTGGTTGTTCTTTCCGCCCGGCGAATACCGGGGTCGTGGAAAGGGGATTAGCAATGCCTGTGCCAAGCAAAAACGGCGCCCGAAGGCGCCGTAAGCTATTGATTCAAATGGAAA
>Ga0213872_10000519_pt1 | contig 30343 bp, 35 predicted proteins | sample VelepicomBERX_R2_FD_160071 | JGI IMG/M metagenome (GOLD analysis project Ga0213872, IMG submission 160071) | Rhizosphere microbial communities from Vellozia epidendroides in rupestrian grasslands, the National Park of Serra do Cipo, Brazil - RX_R2 | ecosystem: Host-associated > Plants > Roots >...
TGAAGATAAAAGTCGCGGCAGACATATACCCGTTCAAATTCATCGCTGTGAAAGTGCGCGCTAAGAAAGACGGGGGCGGCTGGTCCATGGAGGAATTTTAATGCGCTATTGCAACCAACACCGCCAGCTCGCCCCAGTCACAGGCGGGAAATGGCGAGTCACGAACAATGGTCTGCGTAGGCATTGGGTCTGCGCAGAGTGTGCGGCGAAACAGGAGACGAATCATGTTTGACCACAAGCAATATGGGCCTTCAAAAATATCAGTTGATTCGCGTGTAACAGGGCATGAGCATCGAGCGCCGACAGATGACTCTGTGCGGTTGCTGCAAGAGATGCAGAAAAAGATTCGCAATGAAGTTGTGAAAGCTGTTCCGCTTGAGCCGAACCTACTCAAGGCGCTAATGTGGACGGAACAAGGAACGCTATGGCCCGAAGTAGTCGTAATCTATGAGCTGAACGGCGTCAAATATGAAGCGCATACACGAATCACGCCAGATATTGAACATGACGATGAATCTATTCGTCGTGCCGTGGTCAAAACGGTCGCAGAAGGATTTGCTGTTGCCATGCTATCGGGGATGAATCATGCACGCTGATGTCATCGCAGCATTTTCAGTAGGAATCGTTGTTGGCGTCTTCGTCGGCGTGTTCGTGATGGGACTGTGCCGTGCGGCTGGGCGAGATTTTGAGGCGATTCAGCGCATGCGAGAGGGTGAGCATGGATGAGTCTAATATTCACACTGTTATCATTCGTGCATGCGATATTGATCCTGAACGAATCAAGGCGCTGTTCGCGGATAACAAGAGTCTTTTGGCACAAGCATTACAGCGTCCAAGGATAATGTACATTCCTGTGCGTGAGACTCATTTCCCTTGGAATTGTCACGAATCGTGGTATGACGGAGCGGAGTTCATCGGCTACCCGCATGATGCGCAACTTGCCAGTGCGGAAATTTGACGGTACAGTAAAGTATCGTGAGTGTGGCGCAGACTGGTAGCGCGTCTGATTTGGGATCAGAAGGCCGCAGGTTCGAGCCCTGCCACTCGCACCAAGTTTCGCGCCTGCGCATAAGTCCGATTCGTCTCCGGCAGCGTGGGCGCACCTAATACTTAACCGAACCGTCAATAATTCCCGTGTATATATGCTGCGCCAACTAACCGTCGAATATCGCACTACGGAAAGCTTGGTTCCTTATGCGGGAAATGCGCGTACTCATAGCGCTGCCCAAGTAGTTGAAATTGCGCGCAGCATCAACGAGTTCGGGTTCACGAATCCAATTCTGATCGATGACACGGGACTGATTGTCGCTGGGCATGGACGGTTACAGGCCGCGCAGAAACTCAAGCTTGCGGAAGTGCCGACGATTACCCTTCATGGTCTGAGCAACAAGCAGAAGCGGGCGCTGGTGTTGGCCGACAATCGAATCCAGTTGAATGCTGGATGGGATTTCGACTTGCTTACCCATGAACTAGATGCATTGCGTGATGATGGCTTTGACGTGTCACTCCTTGGATTCTCGGCCGAGGAATTGAACGACATGATAGGGACGCCTAACGTTGCGCCTGCCGATACGCCAGAAAGCGCTAGCGCTATGTGTAAATGCCCATCGTGCGGCTATGAGTGGCAATCATGAGCCGTACTGCTTTCGTTCCGACAGATGAGCAACGCAATGCCGTCTCTATCATGGCGGCATGCGGAACGCCTCACCGCATCATCTGCAAGAAAATCATTAATCATCAGACAAGTCTGCCGATTGACGAGAAGACGTTACGCAAGGCATTTCGTCAAGAGCTAGATGAAGGACTGATTGCAACTAACGCAATGGTTAAGCAATCTCTCATCAAGACGGCGATGAGTACGCGCAACAATTCAGTCCAGGCAGCCACCGCTTGGCTCGGCGCGCACGGTGGACCAGAATGGCGCAAAAAGGTTGATCTAGACCTTTCAAATAAGGATGACAAGCCTTTTAAGGTCGAGTTGACTGAAGCTAGATTCGCCGCAATCGCCAAAGGCACAGTCGAGGACGTGTAATGGCAGTTGATGCAACAGAAGAGGAACAGCGCTTTGTTGCAAAGTACCTGGCGCGTGAAGACTTCTATTTCTTCGTGCGCTGGATGTTCCTTCAAAGGCGTGGCTATAAATGGCTGCGCGCTAGCCATCATCAGATAATCTGCAATGCACTCATGCGCGTTTATCGCGGAGAATGCACGCGGCTGATTATCAATATTCCGCCTCGCTACTCAAAAACTGAATTGGCTGTTGTCAATTGGATCGCCTGGTGTCTAGGGAAGCATCCATATAGCGAATTCATCCACGTCAGCTATTCAGCCATGCTGGCGATCAATAATTCCGCGCAAATTCGTGATTTAATTTGTCATGAAGCATATACGGACATTTTCCCTGCTGTAATGTTGAAAGGCGATACGAACGCCAAAGACCATTGGAAGACTACGGATGGCGGCGTTATGTATGCGACTGGCGCAGGCGGTACAATTACTGGCTTTGGTGCTGGCAAGCAGCGTGACGGATTTGGTGGTGCGATACTGATCGATGACCCACATAAGGCCGATGAGGCTAGCTCAGATGTCATTCGCTCTGGCGTCATCGATTGGTTTCAGAACACACTTGAGTCTCGCAAGAACGACCCAAAGAGAACGCCCATTATCGTCGTCATGCAACGTCTGCACGAACGAGACTTGGCCGGATGGTTACTTGACGGCGGCAACGGCGAACAATGGGAGCATGTGTGCTTGCCTGCGCTGCAGGATGACGGCACGGCGCTATGGCCTGAAAAGCACAGCATCGAGCAATTGCTTAAGATGGAACAGGCTGCGCCGTATCACTTCGCTGGGCAGTATCAGCAGCGCCCCAGCGCACGCCAGGGCAATTTCTATCAGCCTGATCGCATAAACATCGTCGAAGCCATTCCGCCAGGTATACGATGGATTCGCGGCTGGGACTTCGCCGCAACCGCTCCTCGCGCCGGTAGCGACCCCGATTACACTGTAGGTATCAAGCTTGGCGTATCGCAGGACGGCCGATATTGGATCGGCGATATGTCACGCCTGCGGGGACTTCCAGATGAAGTAGAGCGTGCCCTATTGAACGCAGCGCAGCGCGATGGACGTGAAGCCAAGCAAAGCATCCCACAGGACCCAGGACAGGCTGGGAAAGCCCAAGTTGCGGCATTCACTCGATTGCTTGCCGGTTTCAGTGTGATGTCGTCACCCGAGTCAGGCGACAAGGAAACTCGCGCAGGTCCATTCGCTGCGCAGGTAAACATCGGCAATGTGAACATGATACGCGCCGAGTGGAACGATGCGGTGATAAACGAACTCCGCATGTTCCCGAACGGCGCGCATGATGATATTTCAGATGCAGCCGCACGTGCGTTCAATTCGCTACATGGTGGCAATGAGGGGATTATCGGGTTTTACAAGAGTCTTGGTCTGCAATGATTCGATAAGCAACAATGTCACTTCTATTGTTGTGATGATTCCATTGTAAATGTTTTGCGCGGAAACCTTTTATTGAAAACATGCTGTTACGAAGGCGATATTCTATGATCGCATCTTCATGAACAGGACATTCACCACCATTCCATTCTACCCAATCCGATTCAACTTTCTTATTTTGCTGATCGGTTTTGGATAGCTCGGCAAGCAGCGCATCAGCAAATGTAACGGACATTTCTGCCACGTGTACCGGCGACAGATCTACCTCATACGCCCATTCCATAAGTCCCTGCATCGCCATCGCTGCAATCATTGCGCGGTCGTTCATTCTTCTTCACCTTGTATGATGCGTCGCGCGATTATGATTTGGTCGCGTAACATGTCGTAAGCATCAGCAGCCATTTCTATTGCAGCTTCAAGCGGCTCGAATTGATTCATGCAAGCTCGTATTGCTGCATTCTCGTCACCTGGGGCGTAATCGCCACTGTCAACCCACTCAATGTCGTGAAGGGCTTCTGCAACTAGTTTTAGGTGACGCTTGAAAGCCATGCGCTCAGGTGTGCTAGTGTCAAAGTTGGCTTCGTCAACTAAATTACATAGGTAATTCATGCTGCCGCCGCTCATTGTGCGTCCTATCTAATTGCTATGATCTGGAAAAATGCAACTTTCGCCCAATCCACGTCTTTGACCAAGTGTGGACCAGACGATTCGTCGCTGCCAATAAGGATGATGTTAACGACATAGTTAAGATCGGCCGGTATCGAATCCTTGTCGCACGTGATCCATTGGCAGAATGGAGTCTGCTTAGGCGGTGACGGCTCTTGATAGTCGAACTGCGTGTAATGCTCGCACTTATCAGCATATAGCATCCACGTGCGATAGCCGTCTTCAGAAGACATATCAACGGCTTCATCAGATCGTTTATCGCATCCAATGAATCCCGTATCATTTGTCCACGTGGAGTAGTTGTATCCTTCTCGGACCTCGAAATTCTTGCAGAAAAGGCATAGCTTCTCGCTCATGGTTTTCCTTTAAGGTATTCGCCGATGGCTTTGGTATGCATGTGCGGCGGAAGCGGCGATCCTATTGGCTTCGCATTCGGCACTGTAGCTGGATGCGGGACTGCGGCGAGCATGGAATCCCAGTAGCCAGACGCATTGTGTGAACTCATCATCCAACACTCGCCACCGGCACGTACCATTTCCTCAGTGGGAACTATTGGAACCAGCTTCCACCCGTCCGGCACGGTTGCCGGATGCGCAGCAGCGGTGCTCTCGTTGTGGTGCCACAGAAATGCACAGTAGGCTGCAACGTCGCGCGGGTCGCCCTTGGCAAGATGCTCGATAAGCTTGGCTCGGCACTCGTCCATCCATTCGGCGGATGACCACCCATCAGAATAGCCGTATTTCTTTTGCGCACCGTACAGCTTCAGCGCGAGTGCGCCAGCGAATCCACATACAAGCTTCTTTGTTTCGTCATGCAGTCCAGCCGGTACATATATTTCACGGATGCAGCTTTCAGCATTCTCGCCGACCGGCTTCTGCTCAAGCAGCGTTGCGAGGTATTCAATCATGCCGCGAACCGATGGCGGCATCTGTAGATTTTCGAGCGCCAGGCGCACCTCTTCTGCTGTGTATGTCATGAATTCACGTCCTTCCCTTGATCTGTGAGTACAGGTAATTGATTTCTACACAACTGCACCATTACCATTGAATATTCAGATATTCATTCCAAGCTTGGACCCATCATGGCTATTCTTTCGGCGGCTCGATGAGCATGAAGTTGCTAAGCATCTTCGTCTCCTAAAGTCATTCCACCATAGCAAAAGTTTACCAGCGCGTCAAGAATTGCTTTCTTGATGTTTCATCTATGCCATGCTTTACTTCAGCCGTTTATCCTAAACCCGCATGGAGTCTCCATCATGGCAAGCAAAGTCGTTATCGCAGTATCCGCTACCACGACCGTCGAGGCTCCGGCCGGGACGGTATTTGGTGGCTATGAATTCACTCTTACCGATGTACAAAACAACGTCATCAAGGCAAGCTCCGTTTCCGGCACGTCGGCCGAATTCGATGGCATCGCTGATGGTGTTTTCACGCTCAACGTCAACTCGCTGGATAGCACGGGCGCTGTCATTAAAGGGACGACGCTCACCGAACAAGTTACCGTCACCAGTGTCGCGCCTCCCGCTCAGGTCTCCGTCGTTGCGGCTTCTGCTGTGACCGTAACCGTTACGCCGCAATAAGGAGTAGATCATGGCTTTGAATGTCTTGATGTTGGCTCCCCTTGGGGGCCGCACGACAACCGTTAATGGTCGTGTGTACTCTGCGACTGATGGCACGACAATTACTGCGCCGGATTTCGACGCTGAAGTGTTGGAATCAAATGGCTGGTTGCGCATCGGCAATGGCGGATCCGGCACGACAGCACAACGCCCCGTATTGACCAAGGCAAATCGCGGCCAGCATTACCACGACAATACGCTGGGTAAGCTGATTTTTTGGGAAGGCGCTAACTGGCGCGATGCATCTACTGGCGGCGTAGTATAAGGAGAACGGGCCATGACCCAGGTACTAGCAGCAGGCGATAAAGGGCAACTTGGGGAAGGCCCGGCAACCTCAGTCACACTTTACGGGATTGATTCGACCGGCGCAGTTCGTTCGCTAAATGTCGATACGAGCGGCAATCTCACCGTAAACACTAGTGGTGGCGGCGGTGGTAGTAACGCCAGTGTTGGCACGACAGGAACTACAGCTCCAACTTCTGCCACTGAATTGGGTGCTGTTGGAACAAGCGGCAATCTCGTACCGCTTTCAGCGGCGGTTTTTCATAATGCTGATAATCAGGCGCTCGGCGGAACTGCGAACGGCATCCTGAGTGGTGGTGTCGCGCAAATTCTCAATCCCGTGAACAACCTTGACCGCCAACGCGGGACGGGGTTCGATGGCATTCCGAATACTGGTGTCGCGACCGGAACACAGCAACTCGCGACACCAATCCTGAATATTACGCTGACGCAATCCGTCACGGCGAACGTTTCGCCTCAGACCGTGACTGTCTCCGCTACGAGCTATTCCGCTCGCGGCGAAACGCTGAATCTTGTTGCTGGTTCGACCATTCAGATCGATACCGGCGCATCTTTGGAAAACGTGTACATCACTGCTCTTGTGGCAGGGACGAGCGTCACTGGAGTTTTCACCAAGAACCATAGCAACGGCGCAGCCATCACGGCTTTCGCTTACAACCAAGCGCGCGATTCAACGGTCAGCGATGGTACGACCGGGATCGGCATTGCGGCGAATGGCACATTCTTGCTAAACAGCGCAGGCGGCTGGGAAGCAGAACGCAGCGCGGCGGGAGAGAACGACGGCGCGAGCGGAACCGGTACGGCGGTTGCAGCCGAGTACGAATACAACGGTGGTGGCCCTCATGGAAACTATGACCGTGCGCGCAGCCTTCAAGCTAAATGGTCGCAAACGCTGACGCTAGCCAGCTCACCATCGACTGGACAAGCGGCAGCAACGCTGTCCAGCAGTGCGCCATCGTCGCTCCGCGTTGGCATGTCTGTGCAGCTTACGGGCGGCACGACGGAATCACTCGTCATCGCCACAGTGGCAGGAACGGCGGTTACATTCACGACCAATATTCAGAACGCCAGCCACACGTCGCTCGTCTTCGAGTCGTTTAATACGAACGGTCCTGGGCTGACGGGATTCTCTGGCGTAGGCATGGGAATCGAAGAAGAAGCAGTGTTCGACCCCGTGTCGGGCTTGTTCTATCTTGAGCGTTCCGCCACCCAAGACGGCGTCTCGGCACAGAACGTAGTAATGGAGAGCGTTGGCCTGTGGAATGGCGCGACGATGGATCGCCTCAAAGGCACCAACGGCGCTGCTAACGTTACGGCTATTACGGCAGGAACGCCAACTGGCAACAGCGGCAACACGCCCGTTGCTTTGACGAGTTCGGCGACGGATTACACCGTGCTGAACGCCAATGCCAGTCGCCAGGCGCTGATGATTGGCAACAATTCTACAGGTGTCCTATACGTCAATCTGATCGGCGGTTCGGCGTATAGCGGTGGCAATTATGTCGGCATGCAAATCCAGCCAGGCGGCGTGCTGATACTCGACACGAAAGTACCCAATACGGCGATCCATATGTCGTCCACTGTAGCAGCTCCTGCTTACTTCCTCGTTGAGATTTAAGCATGGCGAGCAATGGTCCGATTACGTCAAAATTCTTCGGAATCCACGTCAAGGCGGTAAACCGCCTTTGGCCCACTATCCCACTATTCGGCACGTGGCGCTCCTGGGACATGATCCCGCGCTGGGCAGACCAGCAATCCACCAGCGGCGGCACCATCACCTACAACAACACCGTGAGTTGGTTGCCTGAAGGGGTGGATAGCGCAGTAGCAGGCGTGCCGGCAGGCGTAGACATCATCATGACGTTGGGCCATACGCCGCCAGCCATGACTGTGGCGACGCATATCGGAACGGGTACGACGGGATCGGCCAATCCAACGAATCAGACGGCCGGAGAAGTACCGCAGGGATGCAATAGCCCTCCCTATGACCTGAATGACTGGAAAGCCTACGTGACGGCGATGGTAAATCGCTATCCAACTGTCCAGTATTGGGAAATCTGGAACGAGATTACCTACACGTCGTCGTTCACAGGAACCATCGGCGGCGCGAACGATTCGCCATCGTCCGGCACCGTGAATTACGGTTCCGGCTCGGACATGTACAACATTGTCAAGGCGGCGGCGCAGATCATTCATGCGGCTGGTGGCAAGGTTATTTCGCCGAGTGTTGATGGTGGCCCGAACAACATGGCGCGCATCATCCCATTGTTGCGCGATCTATATGCGGGCGGCTACATCGACGTCATCGCGGTGCACACCTATTCCGGTTTGGCGCAAATCCCGGACCTGAATACGAGCAACGTCTGCACGATGGCATATGCCAAGCAATATCGTCAGTTGCTGAAAGCGGCCGGAATCCCGATGACATTCCCGATATGGGCGACGGAATTCGGATGGGTGTTCGACAACGCCGATGGCACGGCCATTGAAGCATCGTTCGCCGCCGCCTTCCCTGCGCAGTATCTGGACGGACAGCAGCAGATGGGAATCATCATGCGCGCTTTCCTCGTACATGCTGCGGCGGGGTATTCGCGCGCTTGCTGGTATATGTGGGACGAGCAGTCGATGGGGTTATTGGAGCCCAGTACAAACACTGGTGGCGCTACCGCATCAAGTGTTACCTATAAACCTGCCGTCGTCGCGCTCCAGATTCTCCAATCGTGGATTCTCAATCGCCGCGTGTCGGACATCACGATTGACCCGTGCAATGGCACCGCAAGCGTGGCTGTGACGGACGACAAGGGATTCCAAGGGCTCATCGTTTGGAACACGAACGCCTTCCCGCAAATTCTGCCGCTGCCGCCTGGCTATACGACCATTACGCAAGTCACGATGCCGACGATAATGCCGACGGTGAATCAGACCTGGCCATCGAATACTGCCGCGTCCAGCCTTCCGCTTGCGCTCGACCCGCCGGAATTGACGCCAATCCCGAATCCTATCTCTATGACGGAGAATGCCACGTACGCAATCGGGTATGCTCAGTCGGGCAGCTACCGCAGTAGCACGAATTACGTGCCATACAAGCTCGTCACAACACCTGCACCGAGCGGCGGTCCGAACTATTCGACGGATGACCAGCAATTCGCCGGTATTGGCACACAGACGACGCAGCTTAACTACAACTCGTCAAGCGACTTCAGCGAGACATCTGGCGCGAGCCTTTATCTCTACCACACGCCGGTCCTATTGGTGAAATGATGAAGAACCGATACGCCACGCTTTGGACTGACGCGACAGGCGCATTCTATGTGCGCGAAGATGTTCCGTCGCCAGAGACAGGCCAAGTAGTGCCGACATGGTATGACGCGTTCAGCGCCGAGCAGAAGATACCGGGCCAAGGCGCTATGCCAGCCGACGCGCCGCATAGTGGACCGATCCGCCTGACGCGAAGCTACCGTGTGGTCAACAAGTCAGGCAACGCGACATATAACGTCGGCGATATCCTTATTCGCGTCACGCATTTTTACTGGCAGAAAAACACGCTGCGAGTCCAATGGCTTAACGCGTCTGCACTCAAGGTAGTTTCGCAGCAATCTGCGCCGCCCGCAGGCGACATCGTAGATATCGAATCTGCTGGGCCAGGATTCGTTCCGACGACTGCATCTAACAACGCGACGATTGGATCGACGGCAGCCAATACGGATGCAATTGCCATCGCCGCTAATAACGCGCGCCAGTTCCTGTCTGTCAGCAATAATAGCTCCGGCGTATTAACGGTGAATTTTGGCAACCCCGCATATAGTAGCGGCGCTATCGGCATAGCGCTTGCAGCAGGCGCGACCAAGGAATGGTCTACACGCGTTCCAACGACTGCGGTACATATGTCATGCACCGTCAGCAATCCAACCGTTTTTGTTATCGAGGGCTGACCATGAGTGCATCACTACCCGGCGCAAACCCAATCACGGTGTTGGTATCTAGTGCTATTCCACTTGTATTCCCGTCCTCAGGCTCGGTAGGAAATAACGGCGCGCTCACGTTGAACACAGCTCTTCCGGCAACTTATGCCAATTGCTTCATGTACTTTGCGGCCAATGTTATTGCGTCTGGCGTCGCGGCTGGCATGTATTACGTGGTCATGTCGTCTACCACGGCAGGTACGATATACAACAATACACTCAGCACAGGACAGCCTGAAATCCCAGCCAGTCCTACCGCATTCTCTACGACTGGACCGGGCGCATATACGCAGTCTACCTCCAGCAATACGACATTGCTTACCGTAACAGTTCCTGGTGGCTCCATGGGAGTTAATGGTGAGGTGCGCGTAGAAACAATCGTCTCCTGCGCCAACAACGCCAATACGAAAAACAACGGATGGCAATTTGCAGGCAATAACGTCATGAACGACAGCTTCTCTGGCGCTGTTGGGCGTGGCTACAATTCAACGTTGCGCAATCGCGGCGTACAGACTTCGCAATTCGGCGCAAATGGTACGGGTGGTGATGTGGCTAGCGCTTATGGCAATCTGCGCTATTTGAGCGTCAATACGGCAAATAATGTTTCGGCTACCCTGTTCGTAAGCCTTAGCACGGCAACAGATTACATCGTGCTAGAATCCTATCGCGTTACAACGGTCCTAAAGCAATAGGCATAAGACATGGCTGATTCTGATCGAGCAGCAAAAGGCGGTGGTATTGCTTCGACAATAGGCGAAGGCATTTTGTCGCGCGTAGGGTTGGCATGGAAAGCGTTGACTGGTCAGCCGCTCATGGGCGATCCGCAAGTGTGGATGTCGGCGCAAAATCCGATTCAGCCCGTCGTGCCTGATGCACAAGAGCAATCCGTTCGTGGTCGCCAATGGGATTTCCCGGTTGGTTACAATACCCGTGTCCAGCCTCGAGATGGTTATAACACCACGTTTGAGCAATTGCGCGCACTAGCCGATAGCTGCGACGTTCTGCGCGCCGTCATCGAGACACGCAAGGACCAGATCAAAGCGTTGACGTGGAACGTCAAACCAAAAGACGACAAGAAAGCGCCTGACGCACGCTGCCAGGAAATCGAAGACTTCATGGCATTCCCTGACGGCGAACATCCATTCCATACGTGGTTGGCCGCTTTGTTGGAAGAAATGTTCGTTACGGATGCCGCTTGCCTGTTGCCGCAGATGACCAATGCGGGCAAGCCGTTCCGCTTCGAGTGGATGGACGGCACGCGCATGAAAATCATCATCGATGAGCACGGCCGCACGCCGTTGCCACCTGATCCTGCCTACAGCCAGGTGATGAAGGGCGTACCGACCATATTCTATACGCGCGACGAATTGGTCTATTACCCGCGTAATCTGCGCGTATGGCGTTTGATGGGTTATTCGCCTGTTGAGCAGATCATCATGACGGTCAACACGGCTATCCGCAAGGCGCTGTATCAGCAGCAATACTACACGGACGGAGCAACGCCTGACCTCATCATGTCGGTCCCATCGACTTGGGAAACGCCACAGATCGCTGAGTTTCACCGTTATTGGAATGAGTTGCTGTCTGGCAATACGTCCACGCGTCGCCAAACGATGTTTGTGCCGGATGGGTCAAAGGCGCTCAACACCAAGGAGGGCGTGCTGAAGGACGAGTATGACGAATGGCTGGCCCGCGTCATCTGCTACGCCTTCAGCGTAAGCCCGCAACCATTCGTCAAGCAAGTCAACCGATCCACAGCCGAGACGGCGCAGGAGATGGCGATTCAGGAAGGTCTGACGCCTATCATGATGTGGATCAAAGACCTGATGGACTTGCTCATTTGGAAGTATTGGGGCTATCAGGATTTGGAGTTTGCGTGGGAAGACCTCGCTGACGTCGACCCGGCCACGCAAAATAAGATCGATGACGTAAACCTGAAGAACGGCAGTCGCACGATCAATGAAGTACGCGCCGACCGTGGCGATCCTCCCATTGAAGGGGGCGATATTGCCATGTGCATGACTGGTACGGGCTATGTGCCGATTAATGCCGCCGTGATTGCTGCCCAGGAAGACGATAGCGTAAATCCTGAAAAGCCGATGCAGCAAGATGAAGTAGATGCTTCGCAGCCACAGGGCGACAAGCAGCCACAGCAAGACAAGCAAGCGCCTGCCGAGAAGAAGAAAGCCAAACAGCCAACGCAAAAGATTGCGAAGGCCAGCAAGAAGTTGTCTCCTATCGACACGGAACGTCCTGAAGTCATTAAGGAACGCGCTAAGCTCACTAAGAGTATTCAAGGCGTCTTTTCTCGTCAAAAGAACGCTGTCGTGAAGTCGCTCACCAAGATTGATAAGGCCGATGACGAAGATGATTTCGATTCGCTGCTGGATGATATGCCGGAAGGCGATGCGGCATTCTTATCCATGTTCGGCGACAGCGCGCAAACGGTTTTCAAAGACGGTGTAATGGCTGCTTATACGCAACTGGACGGCGTTACAGATGATGCGTTGAACTTAGCGAACGATGCCGCTATCGATTACGCGAAAGAGCGCTCGGCGTGGCTCGTCGGTAAGTCGGTGAATGATGATGGTGAAATCGTCGATAATCCTGACGCTGAATATGCTATTGATGATGCTACGCGAGAAATGCTGCGCGGCGATATTGCCCAGGCTATGGAAGAAGGTTGGTCGAACGATCAATTAGCTGATGCATTGTCTGAGAATTATGCGTTCAGCGATGAGCGCGCCATGGCAATCGCTCGCACAGAAACAGCGACCGCTGATATGCAAGGCAATCTCACCCTCTACAAACAATCTGGTCTTGTCGATAAGAAAGAATGGGTTGCTGCGCCTGATTGCTGTGACGAATGCCAGGACGTAGATGGTGAAATTGTTGGCATTGATGAATCGTTTTCGATTGGGGAAGATATGCCCCCAGGCCACGTAAATTGCCGCTGTACATGCCTGCCTATCCTGGCAGAAGATGAAGATTCCGAAGACTCGGAAGACTAACCAAGGAGTAATACCAAATGGCTGAAGATACGATTGTCCCGCAGGTTTCTGGTGGTGATGGCCCTGATCCGAAACCAACTGAGGCTGTTTCAACGCCGCAAGTGAGTGGCGGCGACGGCCCAAATCCGTCAGCGCAGGCCGCTGCAATTGCGCCCGTCGATACTACGACTGAAGTTCATCCGGCACATTCGCTGTTGGACCAATTCGAAGCTGATCTGTCGCGCTTTGGCAGCTATGCCGAGGGTGAATTGAAGCAGTGGATCGCCAAGATTCGCGCAGCGTTGTAATCGCCTAAAGCGATGAAGTAAACAAAGGGGCTACGGCCCCTTAATTATTTACCAAACCGTAAATAGTATTTTAGAAAACGCACTGCTATAGTCCCGCGCAAAGCCTATTGCGAAAGGGAATAACCGTGCACATTTACGGTGAAATCACGAAAGCCGAAGAACGAGACGATGGAAGTCTGTTCGTTGCCGGTTATGCCTCTTCCGAAGTTGTCGATTCTGCTGGCGAGGTAATCAAGTCCAGCGCCATCGAAGCGGCACTACCTGATTTCTTCAAATACGGCACAGGCCCGTTGCGGGAGATGCACCAGAACATCGCGGCAGGCGGAGTCGAAAAAGCCGAAGTGCAAAACGACGGTAAGACCTATATCGAAGCCATCGTAGTTGATCCGGTGAGCATCAATAAGGTCAAAAAGGGCGTTCTCAAAGGATTCAGCGTCGGCGGCAAGTGCATGAAGCGCGACGACGTAGACAAAACCATCATTACCGAAATGCGGCTCACGGAAATTAGCCTCGTGGATCGCCCTTGCAACCCGGAGGCAGTGATTACCATGGCAAAAGCCGATTATCCCGCAGACGAAACGCCTGCTGCACAGCCGGATATTGCCGCGCTGATTGCAGAATCCATCGCAAAGGCCATGCAGCCTTTCGCAGAGCGTCTTGATGCCATCGAGAAGGCCAAGAAGGCCGATGATGAAGATGACAAAAAGGACGACAAGAAAGACGACGACAAGGACGGCGAATACGGCGATGTGGAATACGCCGACAAGAAGAATGATAAATACCCCATTGATACGGAAAAGCACATCCGCGCCGCTTGGTCGTATATCAATATGCCGAAGAATCAGAAGGACTACACGACCGCCGAGGTAGACGCTATCAAGGCGAATATCGTCGCTGCGTGGAAGAAGAAGATCGACAAGGATGGGCCGCCCTCTGAGCAAGAGGATGACGAGTCCGAAAAGTCCGAGCGCGCTGGGACTATCCGCAAGGCTTTCCGCCTGCTGGCCGATCAAGGCATCGCCAAACGCGATGGCGCAATAAAAAAGGCTCTTTATAGCGTTGCCGATTTGGCTGACATGCTGAATTGGCTTGGATGGGTACAGGCTGAATGCGTCTCGGAATGCGCTTATGAGGGTGACGATAGCGATTTGCCACAAAAGCTAGCCGATCTTGCGCGTCAAATGGGTGACATCCTCATTGAGATGGCACAAGAAGAAGTTGGTGAGCTTATTGCTGGCATGAAGGATGGGAAAGGCGGCTCCGCAGCGGTTGCCACCAATCTGGATGAACTAAACATTCTGGTCGAATGTTCAGCTTTTGCTGGTGATTTGAAAAAGCGCGCAGCGATGCTTGATATCGTCAAGTATGGCGCACGCAACAGCGCAGACGATCAAGACCGACTAGATCAGGCGCATGATCTGTTGGTGGATATGGGCGCGAATTGTCCTGGCGATGAAGACGAGGATGATAAGCCATCCGAAGATGAGGATGACGATGACGCCAAGTCGGACGACGACGAAGACAAGCCGCAGAAGTCGCATAGCCACAAGCACGACCATGGCTCTATCGAAAAGGTATCCGGCCAGCTCGGCACGCTGCGCAAGTCGTACAACAAATTGGAAGCGGACAACGCTGAACTGAAGAAGTCGCTCGAAACGCTTCAAAAGAAGTTCGATGCGATGCCTGCGCCGGGTCCACGCGGCCCGCTGCGCGCCATCGGCAAGGGCGAAGAAATCAATCCAATCGGTGAGCCGGCAGAAGTCGCGCCAGTCAAGACGGCTGATGGCAAAGGCATTGACGATGCGGCCACCGAAATGAAAAAGGTTTTTGCAGGCGGCGGCTCCCGTATCAGCGGTCATTTCGGCTGAGCGGACGCCTTTACAACGGACGGGCGTGTCGCCGCAGTCCATAGAGTGGAGAAACGAAAATGGGCAGCAACGTAACAAACGAAACCCTTGAACTGATCAAGGCCGCGCAGCAAAACGACATCAGCAAGACTTCGACGTTTACGCAGTCGAGCAATGCCGTTCAAGGCCTGACCGCGTATGACCTTGAAGCGCCAGCCAAGAAGCTGTATCCGGTGCTTACCCCGCTGCGTAACACGATTCCCCGTGTCAGCGGCAAGGGCGGCATTCAGGCGAACTGGCGCGCGATTACCGCCATCAACCCGACCGGCGTTCGCGCTGGCGTGTCTGGCGGCAACCGTGGAGCAATGGTTCCCGTGACGGTCAGCAACTACATCGCCGCTTACGCCGGTCTCGGCCTGGAAACGGCGGCTGACTTCGAAGCCGATTTCGCGGCGGAAGGCTTTGACGATGTCAAGGCCCGCGCTGTGACGTCTGGCCTAGAATCGCTGATGCTGCAAGAGGAATACACGATCCTGGGCGGCAACAATTCCGTCGCCTTCGGTCAAACCGCAACGCCCGCGCTGGTCGGTTCTACCACTGGCGGTACGCTGGCAGCAAACACGTGGTCGGTAATTTGCGTCGGCCTGTCGATGGATGGCTTTATTAATGGCTCCGTCACTGGCGGCATCCAGGCGCAAATCAGCCGCACCAACACGGACGGTTCGACCGATACGTTCGGCGGCGGCGCTGCTAAGCAGTCTGCCAATGCTACCGTAACTACGACCGGCACCACGTCGTCTATCGCCGCCACTGTCACCGCACAGAATGGCGCAGTCGGCTATGCATGGTTTTGGGGTCCGTCCGCTGGCTCGGAAGTGTTGGGCGCTATCACGTCCATCAACTCTATCGTCATCACGGCAGCCGCAGCCGGTACGCAGACTGCTGCGTCGCTCGGCACGACGGACTACAGCCAGAACTCGCTTGTGTTCGACGGCTTGCTGACGCAAGCGTTCAAGCCAGGCAGCAACGCCTATATCAAGGTGATGCCGACGGGTACGGCCGGTACGGGGACACCGTTGACTGCTGATGGCTCGGGCGGCATCAACGAAATTGACGCGGCGTTGAAATCGCTGTGGGACAACTGGCGTCTGTCGCCGGATGAAATCTGGGTGAACTCGCAGCAAGCGTTGAACATCAGCCAGAAGATTCTGACGACCGGCTCTACTGGCGCGCAGCGCTTCGTGTTTAACACTGAGCAAGCCATGCTGGCAGGTGGCGTGATGGTGCGTGAGTACCTGAATCGCTACAGCATGGGTGGCGCAATGTCGATTCCCATCAAGATTCACCCGAACATGCCAGCAGGCACGATCCTTATCGTGACGCATAAGCTGCCGTATCCGATGAGCAACGTTTCCAATGTCATCCAGATGCGCTTGCGCCGCGACTACTACCAGATCGAATGGCCGCTTCGCAGCCGTCGTTATGAGTATGGCGTGTACATGGATGGTGTGTTGCAGAATTACGCACCGTTCTCCATGGCCGTTATAACGAATATCGCGGCTGGTTGATAGACAAGGGGCTTTCAATGGACATCACACTGAAAGCCCCTGCCGATACCTCATCGGTGTCGGTAGGTGGCAGTGAATATTTCGTAAAGCGCGGCAAGCTGTCCGTGCCTGATCGTCACGTACCTGATCTGATCGCGCAAGGTTTCGACTATGCCGATCCTTCGGACGCGCCGGTCGATACGGCTGCGCCTGTTGCGGCGGCAACGCCTGCTGTGAGTGGTGCGTAATGACAACGGCGCTCGTAACTCTTTCTGATGTGAAGCTCTACAAGGGCATCGCAAACACAGACACGACTTACGATGCGCTGATTACTGCATTGATTCCTGAATGCTTGGCGGCGATGAACAGCTATTGCAGCCGTAACTTCGCCAGCCAGGCGTATCAGGAAATTCGCGACGGCAACAATAAACAGACCATTACGGCGGTTGGCTATCCGATTACGGCAGTCTCGTCCGTCTTCATCAATGGCACCAACATCGCTGCTGGCAATTGGAACCTGAATGGCGTTCCGGTAGGTGGAAATGCCACGCCAACGAATGGTTTTCTGTTTAGTGTAGGCTCGCGGCGGATTTCCTTATACGGCTACCAGTTCACGCAAGGTGTGCAGAATGTCGTGCTGAATTACACGGGCGGCTATGGCGATGCCAGCGGTCAAGGCGGCGCTGATTTGGCCCCATGGCCGCAAGATTTGAAGATGGCGATTTGCATGTACATATGGACGCGCATCAATGAGCGCGCTCGCCTCGGGATTGGCAGCAAATCATTGGCCGGTGAGTCGATTACCTATGACGCTGGCAGCGGTACGTCGGCACAAAGCAAGGGCATTCCTGCGGCAGCGATGGCGATTCTAGATGCCTACCGCAATGTCGTGCCGGAGGTGTTCGCATGATTGTCGCGGAAATCAATGCAAGCCAAGTAGAGGCGCTTAAGGCGCGCATGCAAATGTTGCGCGGCAAATTGCAAGATCGAATTGCGGTTCAAGTTGAGAAAGAGTCAATCAACTTGATGCGTTATGTGGTGACGCAGAAGTTGCGAGGCCAAGTGCTTGGCGTGAAGTCTGGCCGACTTTGGCGTTCTATCACATACCGCATCGACAAAGACGGCGCAAAAACGGTCGGCATAGTAGGGACGAATGTGTTTTACGGTCGGCTGTGGGAATTAGGTTTTTCACGTGCGCAAGGAACTGGCAGTCGCGGTGGATTGGGTAGCAAGCAAGGATCACGTGGCGGACAGCCACGAACGATTACGGCGCGTATGCAAGCGTATTACGACAGCAAACATCCGGCCAAAACGACGACCTATGCAGCACGCCCATTCCTGCGCCCGTCGCTTGAAGAGAACCGCGACAAGATTTTGAGCAACATTCGACGCGCAATCACGGCAACAATTAAGGAATCTGCCTGATGTATGTGGCGCGCGAAACAGTATGGTTGGCGTTCTATGCCTATTTGCAAACGATCCCCGGCATCGTAACGGTGACGAGGCGATTGCAGCATTGGGCAGATACGCCGAACGAAAAGCGGCCTGCGCTGTACTTGCGTCAAAAAGGCGAAGCGCGGCAACAGGCCGGCAAGCGCGGATTGCCGCCGCTTGTGACGCTGCAAGGCGAGTTGTGGCTGTACATCAATTCGGATGACAAGGAAGTCGGGCCGCTGATTAACCCGATTCTTGACGCGATTGATGCCGCGCTAACGCCATTGCAAGGTCCAGGCGAAAACACCATCACGCTAGGCGGATTGGCCTCGCACGTATGGACTGAGGGCGAATGGGTCATTGATGAAGGGACGCTGGGAGAAGACGCTGTAGCCGTCATTCCGGTGAACATTTTAGTGTCGTAAAGGAGTAACAATCATGCAATTCAATTTCGGCTCCGGTGTGTTTTACGGCACGCCTCTTCAGGATGCATATGGCAATTCCATCGCAAATCCGACGCCTATCAAACTTGGCATTCTTCAGGATGTCAGCATTGACCTGTCGTTCGACACCAAAATGCTGTACGGGCAGTCGCAATTCCCGGTTGCAGTCGGTCGCGGCAAGGGCAAGATTTCCTTAAAGTCTAAGTTCGCGCAGCTTAATGGCGCGTCGGTCAACAATCTGTTCTTCGGCCAAACTGTGACGAACGGTATCGTTGCTGATTACGTCGACTCGACCGGTTCCGTCATTCCGGCCAGCCCCTACGCCATCACGCCTGCGCCGCCAGCCTCTGGCGTATACAGCTATGACCTTGGCGTGCGCACTGGTGCTGGCTTCGCGAATCAGGGCGTCCCAATGACGCGAGTAGCATCTGCGCCTTCGACGGGTCAATACAGCCTTTCTGCTGGCGTCTACACCTTCGCCGCTGCCGATACTGGCAAGACGGTGTATATCGACTACCAGTACACCGCCACCAGCACGACGGCGACGAAAAGCACCGTGGCAAACGTGCTGATGGGACAAGCGCCATTCTTCAAAGCAGACTTTTTTTCGACGTATGCAGGCAAGAATTGCGTGCTGACTTTCCCGCAAGCGCTCGCGACGAAATTGACGCTGGCATCGAAGCAGGATGACTTCACGATTCCTGAATTCGACGTAGATGGATTCGCCGATCCATCCGGCTCGACTGCGCTATACTGGGCATTCAGCGAGTAACGAATCAGGGGAGCTAAATGCTCCCCTCAATCCTTGGAGATTCACAATGAACTTTGGAGATATTCCGGTGACAATTCCTGGCGCAACTCTTCGACTTGGTGGCCGCGAATTAACATTGGCTCCTACTCCTCTTGGCTGCATGGATGTGGCTGGCATCGTCATGCAAGGCGTCAAAGACGGCAATTGGGCCGACTATACTAAGGCGCTGATTACCGTTATTCACGCTGGACTGCGTCGCAATCATCCTGACATCACGCCTGAATTCGTGGGCGATAACATCGATTTCGCCAACTACAAAGAAGTGCTAGATGCATTTATGTTGGCGAACAAGTTCACCAAGACTGAGGGTCAGCCTTCGGGGGAAGCCAGCGCGAGCCAATAGAATGGAATGACGTTATCGCCGACGTATGCGCCAATACAGGATGGACGTGGGACTACGTTGCCAATAACGTTGATCTAATCAGGCTCGCGGCACTCAACAAGCAGTGGAACAAGTGGCCGCCAGTACATCAACTGGTCGCATCTTATCTTGGCTATAAGCCGCGTAACGCGAAGCCAAAGGATGACGAAAAGCCGCCTGAGACGGAAGCAGAGACACGTGCTTTCATGGAAAGCATGGGATTCCTGGCATCTACTGAATCTGCACCTGTAACAGAAGATGGCGCGCTTATCGCCGATGGAATGAAACGCGTCGACCTTAGCAAGTTCGGAGAAAACCCGTGGCAGCAGATAACGAAATAGACATCAGGATTGCTGCGGACGCCACGGGCGTTGATGCTGGTATGGCGGAAGCATCTGCCGCGACCGAAGCTGGCGCAGCGCAGATGCAAGAAGCAGTTGCTGCGATGGCGGCGACTTTCGAGGCCAGCAGCGTCAAAATACAAGCGTCTATTCACCAAATAGGACAGGCAACCCATCACGCTCATGAGGAATCCGAGGGATTCTTCCATTCCATCATTGAAAAAGCTGAAGGCGTAAATGGTGCAATTGCCGGTATCGGCAAGGCATTCACCATACTAGCGGAAGCGGCGGCTATTGGTTTCATCGGCGAGAAGCTGATGGAGATGGGCGAGAAAGCTGGCGAGTATGGCGAAGAGATCGAGCACGCCGCACAGAAAACAGGCATTGCCGCCGAAGAGCTGCAAGCGCTGGACTTCGCAGCAAACATGTCTGGCGTTCAGACTGAAGGGCTGAACAAGGCGCTTCAACACCTATCCGTGCAGATGGCGAATGCAAAGGCCGGAGCCGGTCCAGCTGCTGAAGCATTCCGCGCCGTCGGCTTGAGTGCGGAAGAAGTCCATAAGATGCCTCTTCCAGAAGCGCTTGAGAAGATTTCGGAGAAATTTGCAGAGACGCGTGATGGTGCGAGCAAGACGGCTGTAGCCGTAGCTTTGTTTGGCGCACGCGGTGGATCACAACTTATCCCATTCCTAAATAAAGGCAAGGAAGGAATGGAAGAACTGACGGCCAAGGCGCAAGAGCTTGGCGTCGTCATGTCAGACGAGATGATTGAACGGGCCGCGAAGCTGGGCGAATCGTTCAAGGAAACAAAGGCGCAGACGGAAGCAGCAGCAAATACCATCGGCGCGACGATGGCTCCAGCTTTCGAGAAGATCAATGAACTGATCGGCGCTGTTGCGCAATCTCTCGCCAATGATTTCAAGCCAGCGTGGGAAGCAATAGGCGATGTCATCGTGGCGGTCATAGAGGTAATCGAAAGTGTATTCGGTGCGCTGAAGACAATTGTATTGTCCGTGCTGGATGTTATCGGCGCAGGATTTGCCGATGTATTTGGGGCAGATGCACCGGGCCATGTAAATGTGCTGATTGGCGCACTCAAAGGATTTGAGACATTCCTTGTTGCACTGAAGACAGGGATTCTATTTATCGTAGAGGTCATACGAACAGGTTTTCAGCAGCTTGCAGATGAAGCAGAGCGTCTTTCTATTGTCACAGGTAAGTTGTTCCATCTTGACTTTGCAGGCGCTGCCGCCGCGTGGCGCGCAGGCGAAAAGAAGATAGAAGACGACTTGCATGCATCCGGCGAGCGCATGGTTGGCATCGCAGAAGAGACGAACAAGCGCCTAGCGGAGATTTGGTCCGATACGCCAGAAGGGCCGAAGAAAGAAAAGAAGGAATCCGACAAGCCTGACTTGCCGTTCAATCCGAACAAGCAGAAGGCCGACTTGATGAAGCATCTGGAGGAGATGCTGTCGGAAGAAAAGAAGAACTGGGTTCAAACGCAAAACGAGCGCGGCACTTTCCTTGAGTATGGTATCAAGGAAGAACAGAGTTTTTGGGAGCGCGTTGTCAGCATGACAGCGGCCGGTTCCAAGGAGCGTGCAACGGTCGAAACAAAGATCAACAATTTGATCTATGCAGGGCGCAAGCGTGACTTGGAGATTGAGCTTGGCGACCTGAAGGCAAAGTTGGAAGCCAACAAGAACAATGGCGAAGAGCGTGTCAAGATCGAACAGCAAATCGCCGACAAGATCAAGGGTGCTTACACAGAAAATTCACCGCAATATAAGGCTGCGCAGAAAGAGCTTACCGCCGTCACGATGGAGGAATCGCTCAAGCGAACCGATGCGGAAATAAAAAGCGTCGAAGAAGCGCAGCGCGTCAAGATTGTTGCGATTGACGAAGAAATAGCGTTAATCAAGAAGCGCGAACAGCAGGGGCTGATTTCTCATCAGGAAGCGCTTACGGCTGAGGCGGAATACCTGACTAAACGTTTGCAGCTTGAACAGGAAGCGGCATTGGCTGAAGAGACGCTATATGCGGAAAACCCATATAGCAATCCGCAAAAGCTAAACGAAATGTATGACAAGGCTTCCGTCATTACTGCCCAAGGCATGAAAAAGATAACAGAAATTCAAGAGCAACAACTTAGTCAGTGGCAAGAGATTGCCATGGCAATGGGGAAAGCGCTTAGCTCGCAAGTCGGCACGCAACTTACTAAGCTTATCGAAGGAACAACCAATCTGCGCAATGCATTTCGTCAGACGTTCTTGGCTATCGCCGATGCGGGGGTAAAGGCTTTTGCCGAAATCATGGCTAAAGAGCTTGAGCATTTCATCATGTCGAAGGTGCTAACTAAAGAGAAAAAAGCGGAAGAAGTAAGCTCAAACGCTGGAGCAGCGGCGGCGGCTGCATTTAAATCTGCGGCGGACATACCATATGTCGGATGGATTATCGCCCCGGCGGCGGCGGCGGCGGCTTATGCGGGCGCGATGGCTTACGCAGAGGACGGCTATGATATTCCGGCAGGCGTGAACCCCATAACGCAGCTCCACCAGCGCGAGATGGTGCTGCCTGCTAAGCAAGCCGATGTAATCCGCAATATGGCGGATCAGGGCGGCGGTGCAGGCGGTGGCAACTACACGATCAACATTCACGCGGTGGACGCGCCGAGCGTGAAAAAACTGTTCACGGACAACAGCAGCGCCCTCGTGGCCGCGTTAAAATCCAACAGTCGCCTTGGTGGAGTTCCTAGCTCGTGAGCAATGCAGTTTTCCCGACATTCAAAGGTTTGGCATATCCCGTATCACGCCAGCCAAATTTCACGACACGCATTCAAAAGGCTACGTCTGGACTGGAAAGCCGCGCCGCATTGCAGGCGTATCCGCTATATACCATAACGCTGACATTTGAATTCCTGTCGACTGCCGATTACGCCAGCATCGCAAATTTCTTCCTGTCGCGGCAAGGCGCATGGGACAACTTTCTATTCAACGATCCAACTGACAACACGGCAACGACGCAGCAGTTCGGCATCGGCAACGGCACGACGACAGCTTTCCAATTGACGCGCTCGTGGAATGGTACAGGATTCGCCGAGCCCGTGAACAATGTGAACGGGACGCCGACTATCTACATTAACGGCGTATCGACGTCGGCTTACACGATCAATAGCTATGGACTGGTGACGTTTACTACTGCGCCTGCCAATGCAGCAATCCTTACGTGGTCTGGTGCTTACTATTACCGCGTGCGCTTTGGTGCTGATATGAACGACTTCAATCAGTTCATGAGCAACCTATTCGAGCTGAAGAAGTTGCAGCTTATCGGCTCCGTCATGAATCGAGTGTGATACATGAAAACCGTATCGACAAACATGTTGAATCTGCTGAACTCGCAAGTGCCCTATGCGATGGCTGACCTGTACACCATTACCGATACCTACGGCGACACGTTCTACATGACGGATTGCGATGTGCCGATTACGCTAAGCGGCACGACGTGGCTACCCAATCAAGTCATCTTGACGCGCACCAAAACGAAGATGGTGTTGGGCATTGAAACGGATGTTATGACCGTGCATATGTCTCCCGTCATCGGCGGTACGACGCTCGCTGGTGCGAATAACCCATTTGCCGGACAAGGACTGCTGCAAGCGTTGCGCGGCGGCTGGCTGGATGGTGGACGCATCAAGGTTGATCGTTTCGTCGGTGCGAGCTTCACGGATTTCTCTTGCGGCTCCATATCGATGTTTGCCGGTCGCGTAGGTGAGGTCGACGTGACGCGCACGAATGCCGTTATACAGGTGCGTAGCGACCTCGAACTGCTGGATATGCAGCTACCCAAGCAGCTATTCCAGTACGCCTGCGTGCATACGCTGTACGACACGGGCTGCACAGTTAATTCGGCCTCGTTCTCGTTCAGCGGGACGGTAGGCGCTGGCGCGACACTGACCAGCATTCCCGTATCAGGGACGTCGCAGGCGGACGGTTATTTCGCGCTCGGAAAGATTGTCTTCACCAGCGGTGCTAATAAGGGCTTTACCATGGGCGTGCGCGATTACGTGTCGAATGTCGCCACGCTATCCTATGCGCTGCCGAATCCACCCACCGTTGGCGATGCATTCACGATCTATGCAGGTTGCGACAAGCAGATCGCAACGTGTCAGAACAAGTTCAGCAACCAAGTAAATTTCAAAGGTTTCCCATATGTCCCAACGCCGGAAACCGTCACCTACTATTGAGGAAATGCGCGCAGACGTCGTTCGTGTAGCGCGATCCTGGGTAGGAACCCCGTATCTGCATCGCGGGCGCATCAAGGGCGTCGGCACCGATTGCGGTATGTCATTGATTGAAATATTCGCAGAAGCTGGCGTTATCGAATCGTTTGATCCTGGCGAGTATCCCTCGGATTGGATGCTACACCGCGAAGAAGAGCGTTACTTGGGAATTGTGGAGCGCTTCACGTCACGCCGAATGGTGGACAATCCTCTACCGGGGGATATTGCTTTGTTCAAATTTGGCCGATGCATTAGCCACGGCGGCGTACTTGTCGAAGATGGCATGCTCGTGCATGCCTATGCGCCGTCACGCTGCGTTGTATTGGACGAGATAGAGCGGACGCCGCGCCTGCGTAATACGCTGGTCGGTTACTGGTCATGCTGGAGTAGCTAATGTCTGGACTATTCGGAAAGAAAGGCGTCTCGCCAACCGCACCAGTGATTTCGTCATTGCGTGTGAGCACTACATGCTACGGCGGTCCAGTCCCATTGCTGTATGGTCGCAATCGCGTCAAGTCGAACGTTGTTTGGTATGGCGACTTCAAGACAACGGCTCATCAGCAAAATCAGGGCGGGAAGGGCGGCGGCAGCGTTTCCAGCACAAGCTATACCTATAGCGCTTCCTTCATCATGGCATTCTGTACCGGCCCTGTTACGGGAACTGCGTCTGGAGGCGACTGGTGGATTTATGGTGGCTCCAAGATTGGCACGACAACGACGTGGGGTCTAACGGAATTCAACGGCAGCACTACGCAGAACGCATGGGGATTCATGACGACGAATCACCCATCGCAAGCACTGACATATCGCGGCGTGGCCTATTTGGGTGGTGCGAATTACAACCTAGACACTAGCGCTACGCTGCCAAATTTCTCGGCCGAGTTAGCTGGGCAATTCTCCGGGGTGAATGTCGGGACATGGAATGGTGGCGATGCGAATCCGGCCGATATCGTCAATGACCTACTGACCAACGCTGACCATGGTCTTGGTATTTCGTCGTCTCTGGTAGGTGATTTAACTGCCATGCGCAATTGCTGCATCGCGCTAGGAATTTTCGTCAGCCCTGTGTATGACCAGCAAACAGCCGCACGAGACATTATCAACAATCTCGCCATCATATCGAATACAGGAATCTACTTCTCTGAAGGTGTTTTGAAATTCGTGCCGCGCCAGGACTTTGCGGCAACTGGTAATGGAACGACCTACACACCTAATCTTACGTCGCTCTACCTGCTGACGGATGATGATTTCCTTGTAGAGAGCAAGACGGACGATCCTGTCAAATGCATCCGCAAGGCTGTTTCGGATGCTTACAACACGGTGCAGATCAATTACTGCGACCGCAATTTCCAGTACAACCAAGCCATCGCAGAAGCCAAGGATCAATGGGGCATCGACGTGTATGGCCTGCGCGTCGCTCCGCAGCAATTGGACTTCAGCAAGGAAATCGCCGAGCCTGCCGTAGCGAATGCTGTTGCGCAGCAAGTGTTGCAATATCAGTTTTACGTGCGCAACGTCTACGAATTCCGCCTTGGCTGGAGTTTCGCTACGCTGGAGCCAATGGATATCGTATCCATCACTGATGCTACGCTTGGTCTGAACAATGCGCCTGTTCGCATCATATCAATAGAAGAAGACGATAAAGGCACGCTGACGTTTCAAGCCGAAGAGCTGCCCATTGGTTCGCTTGGGGCGAGCAAATATACGCGCCAATCAACAGGCGGAAGCACTGTAAATATCAATATCGCGCCCAGCAGCGTAAATGCACCTATCATCTTTGAACCGCCCGTGTGGTTGGCGGGTAGCGAACAGATTTGGCTTGCAACCCAAGGAACGACAAATTGGGGCGGCTGTAACGTCTGGATAAGCTATGACAATGCGACCTACACGCTAGCGGGTGCGATGAATGGACCGTGTCGCTCTGGCACGCTATCTGCGACGCTACCGGCAGGAACAAGCAATCCAGACACCACAAGCACTTTATCAGTGCTTCTGAACAATGGATCGCCTGCGCTCGTCAGCGGCACGAATACGGATGCAACGAACGAGACGACGCTATGCTATGTCGATGGCGAATACATGGCCTACGGCACTGCAACGCTAACCGGCACGAACGCCTATAACCTTACCTACCTGAACCGCGCTCTCTACAGCAGCGGCGACGTATCTCACTCGTCTGGCACCAACTTCGTGCGATGCGACGACGCAGTATTTAAGCTCGATTACGACTATCGCTATGTCGGCAAGACGATCTACATAAAGCTGCAATCGTTCAATCAATACGGCTTTGGCGATCAAGATTTGTCTACGCTAACGCCTTACACATTCGTACCGCAAGGAACTGCCTTTGCCTTTCCTTCGCCGATCAATCCACAGGTGTTCTACACGCCTGAACAGGACGGTTCCATCAAGAAACTAAAAGTCGTGGTGAACTTTAATCAGCTATTCAATAGCCTGCCGGACGGCATAATGCTGATGTACGACTCAAATCAATACGCGAATAATCTGTACATTTCGGCTGGTGGAACTGGCTCTACACTGACAATAGGCAGCACGAGCGTAATTTACAGTAGCGTATCGCAATATCAAGTTCAGGCTGGATCGACGGCTAATCATCTCATCCTCACGTCGGCAACATCGCCGTTCAATACCAACGTGAACTTGGGCGGCCACTGGTGGGTGCAAACTGGTAGTAGTCAGTGGGAAAAGGTCACCAGCTTTGATGCGACATCGATTTACCTACAAAATCCGCTGTCTCCAGCCCCAACGGTTGGGAATAACGTAGCTGTCGTAGAAGTAGGATTTGCTGACGACCGCGCGCCACAGTGGCGTTACGCGATGTTAGTCAATCCGAATACGGGCGCATACGAAATCATTCACTATGGCAGCATTTCGTGGTCTGCCGGTGTTGCGACCGTGAACAATGTACTGCGCGGACAAGAAGGAACGACACCCATCACGGCCGACGGTTGTTTCATGTGGTATCTGCCCGCTCCTGGCCCTGGCACGACGCTTGTACCTATTCCGCTGGCTGATTTCCATCAGGTCGGTACGCAATACATCGCAGACCTGACGGTAGATATCAACGTGCCAAACAACGCCTATACGACGATTACTTGCGCCGTCTACAAATACCGTCAGGACACTAGCGTCCTGCGTTCGACGATTGTTCCAGTATCTTACGGAGGGCCGCTCTAATGCCTACTCCTGCTATTGGCGGATTGATGATTGGTGTACAGGCATCCCCTCCGCAGCCTGGCGCTGGTGCGACCGTGCCAAATGCGCCAAATCCGTACAGCACGGCAACGGCGCAGCAAGTCATTCAGGACATTACGCGACGGTTGCGCGGATGTGAGGTGCTGGCTGCGAAAGCCGCCCCGGCCGATAAGATCGTTTCCATGATTGCCATCTCGCAAGAGGCGATCCTCATACAGTCATCCAAAATTGCGATGGTCGGTGAAGTCACGTTCGCGGATTGGCAGCGCGATGTGAACGGCGTAGCGACAGGCGTTATTGACCCCAGCATCACGCAGATTCGCGGCGGCGTCATCAAAACGCAAAAGGTTCAGTCGTTCGATGGGAATAGCTTTCTTGACCTAGACGCGACGGTGGCGAGCGGCAACCCGTTCATCAGTTGCGATGGAGCGGTGCTGATCTACCCGAATGGCAACTTCACATTCGGGCCGACGAGCGGTAAGCAACTCAAATGGGACGGGACGAACCTGTCTATTCAGGACAACGTCAACCAAGGAACGACTACTGTCCTTACGACAGCGCAAGTTGTCGCCGGGGCAAATAATGGAACGTCGGCCCTAAGTGGACTAGCCAACAAGCTTAACAAGAGCGCGTCAGATATTTTGACTGGTGCTATTGCCGTAAACACTACGGGCGGTATTGCTGTTGGAACCATAACTTGGAACTCATCCGGTGTACTTACCGGCGGCTCCGGCGTTGCAATCACATCAAACGGCATTGTTGGAGCAAAGTCTGGGTCGCCTTCGTTTACCATCGATACGGCAGGTAACGCAACATTCTATGGCACCTTGAGCGCTGCAACCGGAACATTTGCCGGTGACATTTCGGCGGCCACGGGGACTTTTACTGGCAATTTGAGCACCGGCGGATATGCATCTGCGGCAGGCGGGACAACGATTGCTGGCTACAAAGCAACGTTCTACGCAAACACAGGAACGGCTGATTACAATGGATTCTTTGCGAATATGAACAATAGCCGCTCAGGCCTGTTCATTCAGCAGGCAGGCAGCGGAGCGGCTGCATACATTTCTGGCGCGTCTTCTTTCCAAGTAGCGCAGATAGTAGCTACCACTAGTAACGCTTCATATCCAACGCTCCAAGTAAGCGCAAACAACAGCGCATCGAACTATGGTTTGCAAGTGATCGGCACGACGACGTTGCAAGGAGCCCTTACCCTCACAAACCAAACGATTGGGACTGGCTCATCGACAGCCACGTTTACGAGCACCAACAAGCCCGCGTCAAACTCGTCCAACACATGGCTCACGCTCAACGTCAATGGCACGAACTACTACCTACCGATGTGGACATAACTAAAACTTGACTAAGTGGTAAATTTTTCATATGATGAGTTCACACAACCATTGGGAGGTAGGGAAAATGAAATCGGTTATCTTGTTTTTGCTTTGCGCTATCGCATGCGTTGCCACGGGAGATGACATTACCGCAGCAACAATCCATGGCGGCACCGTTGCTGATGGCTATCAGGCAGGGGCATATGCCAACATTGGAACTTCAGATTACAACGGCTACATGGCTGTGCTGAACAACAGTCGCACAGCATTCTTTGCTGAGCAATTCGGGACAGGTGCGGCCGCTCTTTTTGCCGGTCACAATCCTGCATATTATGCAGTTGGAATTACATCAACAGCACCCAACGGAGCGCCAGCGTTGCGCGTAGAAACCCAGTTGCGTACTGACACCGCCATTTCCGTAAATGGCAACATTGATGCGTCTGGTCAAACCGTAACTGCGGCAAAGTTCAACGGGGATGCATCTACTGTAAGCGGCCATGCTGCCGATATCGTAACGTTTGAATCTGCGCAGACTGGACAAACTTGCACGCTTGCAGGTTACCTAGTTCTTCACACTATTGGCGGCGGCACGGCTAAAGTTCCTTTCTGCCAATAACCATTGCAACACATTACCCACGGAGACGAAGTATGAACATCGAAGATTTGACCATCAAGCAGGCCCGTGAACTGGCTGCACTGTTCGGCGCAACGCAATCCAGCGGCGAATCGCTCGGATCGCATATGGTTGGTAAGTACGTCATCGCCCGCTGCTATTCGGCCGGCGTGCATGCCGGAGAAGTAGTGAAAGCGCACAACGACGAAGTGATTCTGAAGAACGCGCGCCGTTTGTGGCAATGGCAGGCAAAAGATGGTGTAGCTCTTTCCGGCCTTGCGCAACATGGCCTGAAAGGCGGCAAAGTCGATACCATCGTACCGGAAATCTACCTAACTGGCGTTTGTGAACTAATTCCGTGTTCTGCTGCCGCAAAGGACAGCATCCATGGCGCGTAAAAAGTTCACTATCGGCTCCGGCTACGGCTACGGCTACGGCTCCGGCTCCGGCTCCGGCTCCGGCTACGGCTCCGGCTCCGGCTCCGGCTCCGGCGACGGCGACGGCTCCGGCTACGGATACGGCTACGGCTCCGGCTCCGGCTCCGGCTCCGGCGACGGCGACGGCTCCGGCTACGGATACGGCTACGGATACGGCGACGGCTCCGGCTCCGGCGACGGCTCCGGCTCCGGCTACGGCTCCGGCTCCGGCGACGGCTCCGGCTCCGGCTCCGGCTCCGGCTCCGGCTCCGGCTCCGGCTCCGGCTACGGCTCCGGCGACGGCTCCGGCGACGGCTCCGGCTCCGGCTCCGGCTCCGGCTCCGGCTCCGGCTCCGGCTCCGGCTCCGGCTACGGCTCCGGCTCCAGCTCCGGCGACG
>Ga0213872_10000520_pt1 | contig 30207 bp, 29 predicted proteins | sample VelepicomBERX_R2_FD_160071 | JGI IMG/M metagenome (GOLD analysis project Ga0213872, IMG submission 160071) | Rhizosphere microbial communities from Vellozia epidendroides in rupestrian grasslands, the National Park of Serra do Cipo, Brazil - RX_R2 | ecosystem: Host-associated > Plants > Roots >...
ATCTTGCAAGCCTCGCACGCCTCGGCCGAGGCTACCGCCGCCACTGCATCGGCCGTGGAACAGATGGCCGTGAGCATCGACCACGTGACCGGCAATGCCCGCGAGACGGAGCAGATTTCGAAGCGCTCATCGGCACTGGCCGAAGAAGGTGCGGCACTGGTGGGCCAGGTCGCGGCCGAGAGTAAGACCACGGCAGCGGACGTGACCGCTGCGGCAGACTTGGTGCGTGGCCTGGTAGATAGCTCGAAGCGGATCGACAGTGTGGCCGGGTCGATCAAGGACATTGCCGACCAGACCAACCTCTTGGCACTGAATGCCGCCATCGAAGCCGCACGTGCAGGCGAGCAAGGTCGCGGCTTTGCCGTGGTGGCGGACGAAGTGCGCAAGCTCGCCGAGCGCACGGCCCTCGCCACGCAGGAGATCGTCACCACCACCCACGAGGTACAGCAGAGTACCGATTCGGTCGTCGGCAAGATCGAACACGTCGGTCGGCAAGTCAACACAGGCCTTGAGCGCACCGAACGCTCGGCGCAGGCGCTTTATGAGATCAAATCCAGCGTGGACGACACGCTGGTACAGATTCGCGATGTGGCCGAAGCCATGCGCGAGCAGAGTGCCGTGGGGACATCCATCGCCGGCAATGTCGAACGCGTGGCGCAGATGGTTGAGGAATCCGAAGCTTCGATTGCGCAGGCGCAGGATGCGGTCAGGCAGCTAGACCAACTGGCGCGCCAATTGGGCATCACGGCTTCGAAATTCAGGCTGGCCTAGCGCGAGGCGCCCGTACGCTCGCCGAAGGTCGCCACCATGAAGTCGACAAAGCTTCTGAGCTTGGGCGTGGGGCGCTTATCGGCCGGGTAGACGATGCTCATCGGCCGCGAAGGGAGCTCGTATTCGGATAGGAGACGTACCAACCGGCCCGCCGCCACATCGTCATCCACCAGCAAAGCCGGCTGCATGATGATGCCAAACCCCGCCAGCGCCGCCGATTTCAGCGCTTGCCCGTTGTTCACGGTGAAGCGCCCCTTCACCGGCACCGTGATGGTTTCGCCCGCCTGCTCAAGCCGCCAGCTGTGCTTCTTTTGCCAGTAGGCAAAACCCAAGCATTCGTGCTGCGTCAGGTCTTGCGCGGTGCGCGGCGTACCAGCCCGTTCCAGATAGGCGGGCGCGGCGCATAGCCACATGGTGTAGGGCTGCAAGGCCCGTGCGACCAGACTCGAATCGGGCAACTGGCCGATTCGGATCGCAGCTTCATATCCTTCCTCGACCAGATCCACCACCCGGTCGCCGAGCGCCAAATCAATCTCCACCTCGGGGTATTGCCCCAGATATTCGGCCAATGCAGGTGCGAGACGCTGGCTACCGAACGATACCGGTGCATGGATACGCAAGAGACCTCGCGGCGCGACGCGCATCTCGTCTGCGCAAGCATCGGCTGCCTCTGCATCGGCCAGCAGCTGTTTGCACCGCTCGTAATAAATCCGCCCCACTTCGGTCAGCGACTGACTTCGCGTAGTGCGGTTGAGCAGCTTGGCGCCAACGCGTGCTTCCAACGCCAGGATATGTTTGCCGACCATGGTGGCCGAGATGCCGAATACCTCGGCCGCTGCAGTAAAGCTGCGCCGATCCGCCGCGCAGACAAACACCGCCATGCTCAACAGTCGATCCACAATTGCAAACCCATAGTTATCAAACAATAAACCATATCGTAATTTATCAACCAATTGCATTTCGCGATACTGGCTACAGGCAGAACAGACACACACCCAATCGTGACCTGCATGCCACCTCACCCAATCACTGGAGCAAAGCCATGACAACCCATACGCCCAACAGCCCCCTGCGCTGCCGTGGGCTCGAACTACTGGAGCAGCTACACGGCGGCCACGCTGGCGCCGCCATGGTTGCCGAGATGCAAGATATCTGCCCCGACTTTGCCGACATGACCATCGATTGGGCCATCGGCTCGATCATGGATCGCCCTGGTCTTGATTTGGTCACTCGGGAACTGGTGCTGGTTGCTTCCTGCGTCACCATGGGCCACGCCATGCCACAGCTTTATGCCCATGCCGAAGCCGCGCTGAAAATCGGCGCCACGCGAGAGCAGATCGTGGAAACGGTGCTGCAATTGACCTTCTACGCGGGCGGGCCGGCCGTACGCAACGCGCTAGTGGTATTGAAGGATGTGTTTGCGAATCAGGGCGCAGCCGAAGCGCAGACCAACTGAGAACGATGTCGGCACAAACGCGGTTGGGGCTGCCCGCGCGGCGGCCCCGCTGCGAAAAATCAGTAGCCGGGCATGGATTGCACGTCTTGGCTGGGCTCGTTTGCCGTGGGTCGTGTACTGCGGAATGTGCGCACTGCAGCCACGATGGCGCGCACGATGGCCTGTTGATGCCCCGCGTCGCTCACATAGGCCTCATCGGCCTGGTCGACGATGACCCCAACCTCCAGCAATACGGCGGGCACCGTCGTTTTCTTCAACACGATCAGATCATCAAATCGATAGATGCCGAGCTTGGGGTCGAGCAGCTCCCGGTTTTCCCCGGGGATCTTCTCGCCATGGTGTTTCGATGGCGCCCGCCCCAAGGCGTAGAGCTGCTGCCCCAGGGCATCAGCAAAGCGGCGGCTGTCGTCGTAACGTGGGTTATGCGTAGAGACGAAAATCGAGTAGCCCGATAAAGGCACCTTGGTGCGATACGCCACCTTACCCTCGTCGGTGATCCGCTCCAGATAGCCCAACTGGGCCGAATCGTGGTGGATGGAGAGATACAGATCGGCATGGCTCGTATTGGCGAGTTGCGCCCGGCCATCGAGACTGATCTCGGCCGAGGGCAAGCGGGTAAGCAGCACCGTGATGCCCTCTGCCTTGAGCGCATCGATCACTTGCGCGGCGAGGTGGTCGTTGTACGCTACCTCATAAATCCCCTTGATGCCCAAGGCCCCCGGCTGACTCGGGTTATGGCCTGGGTCGACGACCATGGTGAAAGGCGCCGCATCGGCCGGGGCCGCTTGCACCACGCCGCAGAGCGCTGCGCACCAGAGGGCCAGTAATAGATTTCCGACTCGTCCCAATCTCATGGTGCGCTGCTCGCTTCAATTCAAAGGGTAGTGCCCCTCCTGCGCGGTGGGGCCAGTAGCGACTTACCAGGACTTCTGCGTAATCATGTCGTTGCGGCAGGTGCCCGTCTTGCACTCACGTGCCCGGTCGCGCAGGTAGTTCGTGCGGTCGCGGTTCACGCGGTAATTGCAGTCGACGTCGATGGTGCCTTTGTTCGAGCATGTCGCATCGCGGTATTTGATCCAGTCGCGCTGCGTCTGCGTCAGACCCGCCTTGGTGTCATCCTTCAGCGAATCCTTCAGTTCCTTGTAGCTCGCATTCAGCTCCTTGTCCGATTCCAGAAACAGCTTCGCAAAGCAATAGGTCTGGTCGTAGCTGGTGGTGTACTTGTCGCATTCACCATCTGCATGGGCCACTTGGGCGGCCAGCATCAGGGTCAGTACGGTCGCGACGGTAATTCCGATTTTCATGAGTGTATGCCTCCGAAGGTCGTGGGGATCAGGCGAGCTTGTATCTGCCGCTTCTTTGTAGAACATTTGCCATGCAATGTTGCGCCCATATGGGCAGCAACATCATCTGCGCGATGTAGCACGCCCAGAAGGTTATCAGACTATGGCAGGCAAGGCGTCAGCGGCTTGACCAGTACAAGACAAGGATGCCGATCTGACCAAAGTGTCGGAAATACTTCGAGTGGCCAATAGCCGATTCGCTTATAAAACGCGCGAGTCTGAACGTATTCCAGGCTTGGGTGGCTATCGGCAATGGTCTTGACCTGCATAAGCCGCCCACCTCGTTCTGCAGCCCACTGCTCGGCCGCCTGCATCAATGCCGCGCCATGACCTTGAGCTCTATGCTGCGCGTGTACCGCGATGCAATGGATCTCGAATGCATGCTCGAAGTGCTGCCGCAGCGTCACAAAACCCACGATATCTTCACCCACACGACACAACAGCGTCGGCATGCTCGCCGTATCGCTGGCATATTCAAGCAGCGCCGCTTCGACGCCAAACCACTTGGGCAGGCTTCGGAGGATGGCTTCGCAATCTGCGGTAGCAGGGATGTCGGGGGCTGGATTGATAGAGATATTGGTAGGCATGTTGGGATCGCGAAATCGGCGTCACGTCTTACATTGTAGCCATGCAAGACGTGACCACTGTTTCAACGTCGTCATCGCCGCACCCAAAGTACTACATTGCAAGACCTGACCCCATCTCACTTGCCGGGCGTCAGCGAACAGCGCATTGCGCGCCTTCTTCAGTGGCTTCGCTGCGGAGGGGGCGCATGCAAGGCAAACGTGAACTACACGGCGCGCTCATCGGCGGCGGGGCGGTGAAGAGCAGCGCAAACCGGTAGGACTACGCGAAATGACGTCCCCTTACTAACTTCACTTGTGACTTCTATGCGCCCTTGATGCTTCTGAACAATGCCGTAGCTAAGAGACAGTCCGAGGCCGGTACCCTTGCCAATGGGTTTGGTCGTAAAGAAGGGGTCGAAGATTCTCGACATGTGCGCTTCAGGTATTCCAATGCCGGTATCAGCGATCTCGATCCACACGTAATCTGCTTCTGCAGCGGTACGAATCGAAATAACACCCCTCTCATCAGTAATGGCCTGTGCTGCGTTCATGACAAGATTCATGATGACCTGATTCAATTGCGACGGTAGGCACTCAATTTCCGGGAGATTGCCGTACTCTTTCACAACATCCGCTTTAGATTTGATTTCACTCGCGAGAATATTGAGAGTGGAATCAATGCACTGATGAAGGTCGGCATACTGCCAGTCCCCATTGGTGTCGACGCGGGAAAAATCTTTCAGGTCCTGGACAATCCGCCGCACGCGCTCGACACCATCTTTGGTGTCGCGAAGCAGCGCCGGAACGTCGTTGCGCAGATAGGCAAGGTCGATGCGATCTCGCAGGGCGTGCAAGCTAGGGTTATCCGTTACCGAAGTGATCGCTTCGTACGCTGCCAGCAGCTCAAACAGACGCTCGACATAGCCGCCAAGCGTTGTCACATTCGATCCAACGAATCCTAGCGGATTGTTGATTTCGTGCGCAACGCCAGCCGCCAGCTGACCAATGGAGGCCAGCTTGTCCGCCTGCTCCAGTTGCTCTTTAGCCGTCAGCAATTTCTTGTTGAGGTCGACCAGTTCCGCATTGTGACGCTTCAGCGTTTCATTCAGCGCGGCAAGCTGATCCTGAGCGCGAGTCTCGGCAGTCGACTTGACCAGTATCACGCCCAGCAGGAACAGCGTTGCACCACCAATGACCGCACCCAACCACGTACTATTCTCGACGCTTGCTGCCCCGCATATGCTGCCACGAGGAAACTGTGCTGCCGCCATGCCGCTAAAGTGCATGCCCACAATGGCAAGACCCATTACCGTAGACGCGGCAACCTGCCAGCTGATCCGCCGACTTCGCGACCGGCTGCGCATCCACCTGAAGAGCTGCAACGCCGCAAATGACGCGAGCAGAGCGACTACGATAGACAACGCAAGCCACATTGGTTGCCAAACGATGGCAGGCTGCATCTTCATCGCCATCATACCGGTGTAATGCATCGCACAAATGCCGCTGCCCATCACCACGCTGCCGACTGCGCACTGCACGATCGACATTGTTGAGCGACTCGCGATTAACAACGCGACACCGGACGCCGATACAGCGGCGAACCACGATACCAGCGTCGTCGCCACGTCGTAACCGAGGCGGATAGGCAATGAGAATGCAAGCATGGCAACAAAATGCATCGACCATATGCCCGTACCCATCGCCAAGGAAGCTGCAATCAGCCAGTACCAAGCTGTATTAATTGCGGCCGTATCGACACGCTGCGCCAGATCCAGGGCGATGTAGGATGCGAATACCGCAATGACAACTGAAAGCAGTGTCAAGGCCGGGTCATAGGTCGCTGTGAGAAAATACGAAGCCACGTCAGCGTTCATGGTGATCGGCTGTTGGCCGGTAACGTCGGAATGCGTCGCGGATCTGATCGCGCAGTAGATCGTCGTTCCAGGGTTTCGTGAGGAATTTGAATACTGCCCCACGATTGACTGAGTCGGTCACTACTTGCAGGTCCGTGTAGCCTGACAGAATGATGCGCACCGTATCAGGATGCAGCTCTTTCACAATTTCGAGGAACTGCGTGCCCGACATGCCCGGCATGCGTTGGTCGGACACGATTACTTGTACTGTATTCAACGCAAGCTTTTCCAGCGCTTCCTGCCCGCTGAGCGCCGTCAGAATGTAGTATCCGTCAGGTCGCAACATCCGCTCCAGGGAAGCCAGGATGGCCTGTTCGTCATCCACCAGGAGCAGCGTGCGGCGAAGGCTCGGCTCGGTAGACGGTATGTCCAGTCCGCGTCCGGTACGCAGCAGCGTTTCGAATTCCGCTGCGGGAACCGGTGGACTAAAAAAGTAGCCTTGCATTTCGTCGCACCCCTTGTCGCGCAGGAAATTGAGCTGCGCCAGGGTCTCAACACCTTCTGCCACCACCTTCATGTTCAGCTGATGCGCCATCGCGATGATTGCTCGTACGATTGCTGCATCCTCTGTACTGGAAATGACGTCCGCTATGAAGGAGCGATCGATCTTGACTACGCTGAAGGGGAAACGCTTGAGATAAGAGAGGGAGGAAAACCCGGTTCCAAAATCATCCACGGCGAGTTGCAATCCCAGGTCACGCAAGCTCGACAGCAACGCTGCAGCTTCCACAGGGTCATGAATCACTGCGGATTCCGTCAACTCGAGCGTCAGCAGTCGGGGATCGAGCTGAAACCCATCCAGCAAATGCTTGATCACATCCCGTATATTGCCCCGTTGGCATTGCAACGCAGATAGATTGACCGCGACGGGTATGACAGGCATGTGCGCGTCACGCCATTGCGCCTGTTGTCGGCAGATTGCACGCAGCATCCATTCACCTATCTGCACAATCAGGCCGCTTTCTTCAGCCATCGGTATGAAGGTCGCTGGCGACACCACGCCGTGCACCGGGTGCTGCCAACGTACCAGGGCTTCCGCCGCGACAATTCGTCCGGTGACGAGATCCAGTTTAGGCTGGTAGTAGGCAATGAGCTGTTCTTCCGCTATCGCAGCGCGCAACTCGAGCTCAAGCTGCATCAGGTCCGCCACGCTGGCGTTAATCTCGGGTCGGTAGTAGAGATATTCAGCGTTCGACGCACGCGCGCGTTTGAGCGCCGCTTCCGCGTTCTTGAACAGGTCGGTGGCGCAAGTTCCGTCTCCCGGATAGATGGCGATGCCAGCACGCGCTGACATGGCGATCTCATGGCCGCCGAACGCGATCGTGCGGGCAAGTGCCGGCTGTATGTCCCGGGCCAGTACCCCAGCCTCTTCTGCAATTTGGCGACAATGAAGCGCGGCCGCGAAGGTGTCGCTACCAATTCTGGAGACGGTGTGCGGTTCAGGCAACGTCCTGTCAAGGCAGTTACCCACATGTTTGAGGACCGCATCACCCACATGCCGACCATAGCTGTCATTGATGCCTGTGAAATGATCGAGATCGAGCAAGATCAGGGCAATATGGCCGCCTTCTGGCTCCAGCCCCTGTATCATTTGACTCAAGCGATCCAGGAACAGGTCGCTGTTGGGGAGTCCAGTCAGGGGGTCGAAGTACGCAAGGTAATTGAGACGATCTTCCTTGGCGATGTACTCCAACCCATAGCCGATGTCGCCGGCAACCTCGCTCAGAAGGCGGCGTTCGTCTTCGTCGAAGAACTCCGATTCCGGGGAAAATAACATGAGCACCCCCGCATCGGGTTCGCCCGGTCGTATGGGTAGTGCAACAACCGACTTGCATCCGAGCCCAACCGCCTGGTCGCGAATCAGGATTTCCTCCGTTTCCTCCAGTCTCGTGCATAAGGCGGCTTCTCCACTACGGAGTGCTCGATTGAACAGGACAGGGCTCTCTGGCGTCACAGAATGAGCCAGAGATTGCAGGTGTGCAAAGAGTGAGTCTGATATGCCCGCCGACGCGCGGGGTGTCATCCGACCGTTTGCTGGGTCCACCGTGCCTATCCAGGCAAGCCGGAATCCACCATGCTCGACAGCCACTCTACAAACCTCTGTCAGCAGCGCGTTCCGGTCGCGTATGCGAACGATGGCAGAATTGATGCCCGATAGTACGCTCTGGATTCGGCTCAAGCACGTGATGCGGCGCTCGTGCTGCTTGCGTTCACTGATATCCTCTGCCACCCCTGCAATACGACTGAGCTTGCCACCCGCATCGAATATGGGAAAGCCACGCGCAGCAATCCACCGTATATCGCCATCTGGCCGCACAATACGATATTCGACATCAATCATTCCGGTAGCTGCGCGGTGTGCGTTGCTCTGTGCGACGATCTCGCGATCATCTTCGTGAATCAGATCCATCCACGCTTGCGGGCGCTCTCGCAGCACCTCGCACGGTTGCTGCCAGATGGTCTCGTAGGCCGGGCTGACGTAAAAGTTCCTGGTTTCGAGAGGATCGATTAAGAACAGTACTTCGCGTAGATTCTCGGCAATTTGTCTGAATCGCAGTTCGCTTTCAGTCAATGCGGCCTGAGCGGCCCTGCGTGTATTAGCTTCGGCCAGGAGCGCATCGGCATGCTGGCGAATCTCCACCAACATGACCAGATTCTCGTACGCCTGCGTTAGCTGGACGGCCAAGGTCTGCAGGAGTTGCTCGTCAGATTCGTCGAACCGGGTGCCATTGAATTTGTTGGCGACATACATCCACCCGAACACTTGCCGTGGCGTATGCAGTGGTACGACCAGCATATGCCGCATGGGAGGGTGCTCGATCGGCAGACCCAGCTCGACGACGCTGCCGTCTCGCTCGTCCACCCGGCACAGCTTCCTTGTTGACATCGCAGCACCGATCACACCGCGACCTGGATCGATGAATCGCAGGGCGTTACTCGCCTCATCCGGCAAACCGCGTGCTGCGTACCGACCGAGCGAGCCGTCTTCGACGATGCCTATGGCAACAAAATGGGCGCCAAGAATATCCTGAGCGGCGCGGCAGCATAGCGTGAGCAGCGCTTGCGGCTCGTGCTCACAACTAAGCTCCAAACCCACCTCTAGCAACGCCGATAGACGTAGGCTGATATCTTGTATCTGGTTGAGCGCGGTGGACAACGTACCCGACGCTGACGATTCGCCGGCCTGCTCCACGCCAAGCCCGAGTGCTACGCGCAACTGTGCTTGCAAACCACCTACCGTATCCATGCCGAGTGGTTGTTGCAGCAGGGCAGAAACCGGTGGATAGGCGGAATCTACGCGATGGTTCGTTTGGGAAGGCTGCCTCAGGACTTCTGCCACGGTGTCCATGAGGAGTTGTGGTTCTGTGGGTTTAGCCAACACTCGAACGACCCCGCAGGTTGCGGCGAGATCGCGGGCATCGTTTACACGATAAGTCGCAGTATAAAAAATAATCGGAAGATCAGCTTGTGCGCGGCCGGCTTGCATTCGTTTGGCGAGTTCGACACCGTCCATTCTCGGCATCAGAATATCGGAGATCACAAGATCGATTCGCTGGCCGGCCGCGGCCTCAAGCGCCTCCACCCCGTCGGCCGCTTCAATGACACTGTGTCCGCCGTAGCTAAGCAATGTATGCAGGAACTGCCGGTTTATGGCCCGGTCATCAACAATCAATATGGTCGCCATGACCAGGCTCCTGCACCGGCAGATACCGTTCGAGATCCGAGACGAACGATTGGGGCTCGATCGGCTTGGTCAGATAGCCATCGAAACCTGCCGATAGCACGCGATCCCGGTCGCCGACCATGGCCAAGGCTGTCACGGCGACCATGGGAATTGCCGAGAGGGATGGGTCGGCCTTCGTCCGACGTACAACTTCGTAGCCATCGGCTTTGGGCAGGTGAATATCGCAAACGACCAGGTCTGGTCGTTCCTCAACAATCAGCGCAATACCGGATTCGCCATCCAGCGCTGTCAATGGCACGTGTCCGAATACCCTTAGCAGATAGGTCATCAACTCGAGATTGTCCAAATTGTCTTCTATGACAAGCACGCGTGCCATCAGTGGTACTCCTCAGATGCGTCCCTGCAAGCCGCATCGGCTGCTACGAAACCGGCTTAGCCATCACGCAAACTCCGGGATAACAAGTGTGAATGTACTGCCCTTGCCAATCTCGCTTTGCAGCGTGATGCGCCCGCCGAGCAGGGTGGCGAGCTTTTGAGAAAGGTGCAGACCCAGGCCCGTGCCTTCGTGATGGCGGGTGGATGAGGAGTCCAGCTGTGCAAAGGCCTGGAACAGGCTGGCATGATCTTCGTCCCGAATACCGCAACCGGTATCGGCGACGCTGATTTCAATGAGTGCCTGGCCGTCGCGCAGGCTGCGCCGCAACAGGAGCGTCACCCGCCCGCCACCATCAGTGAACTTAATGGCGTTGTTGGCGAGGTTGATCACAATCTGGCTCAACGCGCGCCGATCAGCGTGGGCGACCAATGCTTCGTCAGGAACGTTCACAACGAATTCGACGGCTTTTTTTTCGGCCAAAGGACGCAGAACAGCGGCCACCTCTGCAATGACTTCTGCGAACGAAACGGGTACAAAGTTCAACTCCACTTTACCCGACTCGATCTTTGCGAGGTCGAGCAGGTCGTTGATAAGCGAAAGCAGGTGCTTGGCACTACCCAGCACTGTCTGGAGCTGTTTTTCCTGGTCCGGCAGCAGTGGGCCGGCCAGGCGCATCAACAGCGTGCCGGTGAAGCCTATGATGGCGTTGAGCGGCGTACGTAGCTCGTGCGACATATTGGCCAGAAAGCGATCTTTGGCTTCTGCTGCTGCTTCAAGCTCAATGTTCTTCTCTTGCAGAACGCGCTCGAAGTGCCGCCGTTCGCTGATATCCCGTATCGCCCCCGAAACCAGCAGTCCTTCCTCCGTTTCAAGTGGGCTCAGGCTGATTTCAACTGGAAATTCCGTGCCGTCTTGGCGTTGACCGAACAACTGCGAACCGGCGCCCATTGCTCGGGGTCTGGGCTCGCGGAAGAAGGTATTCCGATGCCCCGGATGCGCATCGTGAAAGCGCGCGGGAATGAGCATTTCAACGGCCTTTCCCAACATGGCATCGCGCTGGTAGCCGAACAGCTTTTCCGTCTGCGAGTTGACAAGCACGATCTGACCCAATTGGTTCACGATCACCATGGCGTCCGGCGCCGACTCGAGTAGACCGCGAAACTTGCGCTCAGCCTTGAGTCGTTCGCTGATATCGCGGATTGCGCTCATGACCAACGTGCCTTCTTCGGTCTTCAGCGGACTGAGACTGATCTCGACGGGAAACTCAGAGCCATCTTTCCGACGTCCGAATAATTCCAGCCCAGCCCCCATTGATCGCGTGCGAGGCTGCTTAAAGTAGCCGGAGCGATGGCGGATGTGCGCTGCGTGGTAGCGATCTGGCAGCAGCAATTCAATCAACTTGCCATGAAGTTCGCCGTGCTTGTATCCGAAAAGATGTTCAGCCTGGCTGTTCGCGATCACGACTCGCCCGGTCGGGCCTGCGAGGATAATACCGTCAGGCGTTGACTCCAGCAGATCACCAAAGCGCCCCTCCATCATTTTGGATAGCCGTAGCACTTTCAGCTCGGTGATATCTTTCTCGCAGGAGAGAATGAATTCGATTTCCCCACCTGTGCTTTCGATTGCTTTGCTGGAGATATCCACGTACACCAGCGAGCCGTCCTTTCGGCGCCGTAGCGCTTCCCGAACCGAGGCGCCGCGCTGCATAGTGAGCCCCATCTCAGCCTGCTCAGCGGCCTGTTGATCGGGCGGTACAATCAAATCAATATAAGACTGTCCAATCGCCTCACCTGGCGTATAGCCAAAGGCTGTCTGCGCCCCTTGGTTCCAGTCGGCGATCACACCTGCGGGCGTAATCATTACGATCGCATCAGGATGTTCGCGATGCGCCAACTCGACGAGATCCCTCACGCTTCCCCCCTTCTTCTGCACGCAACATGACCGGCGTTGCAGGACAAGCTCGTTTAGACCTGTCGCTTGGAATGTACGGTCACCAATCGTGTTTGCCGCTTTGATTCTGGACGGGTTTGAAACCCTGTATTCAAGTTAGGCGTGCATGCCGGGCACGATGTCAGTAATTTGCGAAGTTGCTCCAGGGGATTTTCTTACGCTGAATGCAATGGGGCACCGTCCTAAACCTGGACGCCGGGCGGGGCAATAACGCCGATTAGAAGGAATACTGTCAAGGTTGTATGAGTCCATTCCGAACCGCGTACAGGACGAGTCCGGCAACGTCACGGATACCCAGTCTCTCCATCACCCGGGTCCGGTGGGTCTCAATCGTCTTGGTCGAGAGCCCTAACCGGTATGCGATTTCCTTGGTTGCCATGCCTGAAGCGATGAGGGTGAGAATTTCAAGCTGACGCGGTGTCAGCGCAACCGCATTTGTCGAGACCAACCTCGATACGCCGACGCGATCGAGCGTTGTGTCGATCAATGTTCCCAATACGCCGGGACTCAAATAACGCTCTCCACGAGCCGCAGCCGACAGCGCTATCTCCAACTCACCGAACTGCGCACCCTTCAACAGGTATCCGACCGCCCCGGCGGACAAAGCGTCCAATACGTATTCCGGTGTGAAATGCATCGACAGTATCAAGACGTGCGGAGGCTCAGGCAGTTGGCGGAGATCACGCAACACTTCCAGACCCGAGCGCCCCGGCATGGAGATATCGACCAGCACGAGATCCGGCTTGAGCTCCACTGTCTGCTCAATCAGATCGTCGCCATTTTCCGCTTCGGCGACCACGTCAAACTGCTGCATGTCTGCCATGAGCGAGCGAATGCCTGCGCGCACCAGATGGTGATCGTCTGCAAGAATGACACGATAAGGTTTATGGAGGCGTTTCATCGGCCTGGCAGCTTCAGCGGAAGTGATAGCTGGATTTCGGTTCCAAACCCCCGCGAGGATTGCAAGGTGAGCGCTCCCCCCGCGAGCAAGGCGCGTTCCCGCATACCGGGAATGCCCAGTCCGCCGTCGGCGTTAGGCCGTCTTGTCTCTTCGGAGTCGAATCCAATCCCGTCGTCGATGATGTGGAGTCGAAGCCAGCCAGGCGCCTGCTTTAGCCTGACGGCCACATTTCCCGCATTTGCATGGCGCACGACGTTGGTTAGGCTTTCCTGCGCCACGCGAAATGCCGTGACCTCAATCAAGCGATCCGGTCGCGGCTCAATAGAATCGATATCAAGATTGATCAGGGCGTCCGAGTCGGCGAAGAGGTTTGCAACCAGAGAGGCCAGTGCTGCCGGAAGTCCAAGTGCCTCGATCTCGGGGGGGCTGAGCATGATCGCGAGTTGGCGTGTCTGGGTCAGCGCCTGATCCACCAGACCGGCCGCTTCCAGGAGTCTGTTGTTCCAGTCCGGATCAGGACTCCGCTTGGCGAGCCACTCAACGCGTAGCTTGATTGAGGTCAATAGCTGACCAAGCTGGTCATGCAACTCGCGTGCGAGATAGCGCCTCTCTTCTTCATGCGCTGCCCGCAACCGTTTGGATAGGGCGCGCTGCAAATGTGTGGCGTTTTCTGAATCTCGCTGCAGGCTGCCAATTTGGAACACAACGAGAAGTATCAAAGCGATGACCAAGACAACTGTGACAACGCCTTCCACGCCGTGAAAACGTAGTGCGGCGGGCCCAAAAACCATCGCGATAAGGCCACCCAGAAGAGCGCTGGCCGCTGCAAGCCACACTAGCCGGCAGTTGGTGAGCGAGGATAATTTGCTAACTATCGACGCAGATTCGTGAAGTGCCGCCCGAAGCGAACTCATGGCACAGATTCCTCCTGCAGCAGCCCGTAGCCGGCTTGATTTTCTTATCTTGCGCGTACACGCCAGCAATGGGCGTACAGGCAAATCCGCTCGTTTGAATTGCAGGGCACGCCGACTAACGGTGAGTAGACAGGCACTTGCTGACTAGCTCCCAATGTTGGACATTGCATCGCGTAAGTAGATGCAAGAACTCGCGCCGTCTAGCGGAAAAAAAGCGCGAGCGCCGATCCGTCATCCCCAAAGTTGTGGGGATGATAGTCAATTGCCCTAGGGAGGCGCTCTCGGAAAATACCTTAAGGTATTTCCTTAGTAAGATCGCAAACCTTGTCATGCTGGCTTGCCCCGGGAAATGCCTGGAGGCATCAGTGCGGTGCGCGCCCTGGCAGCTTCATGAGAACGAAATGCTTGATCCATATCAGACCGGCATCCGTATATCAGGATTAGATTGGTCGCATGTGGAATCGCGTCGTACCACGGGGAGCAGGAAATGAATGACGTTCGTCAGGCTGCCACAGTGTTTATTGTTGATGATTCTGCGCCGTTACGGGAGAGTCTCAAACTCTACCTTGCTGACGTCGGCAACGTGTCGCTCGTTGGCGAGGCTGGCAGCGTTCATGCAGCCGTAGCGGATATTACTGCGCAAGCACCTGACTGTGTCGTTCTCGACTTTCAATTGCTGGATGGCACTGCGCTCGACGTGTTGCGCGCGCTTCGACGCACTTCCCCGGAAATCGAGTTCCTGATCTTTACAAGCCATTCCTCACAGCAGGTTCGAGACGTGTGCTTGCAGGCGGGCGCCTCGCATTTTTTTGACAAGGCTACAGAGATCGACGCAATGCTTGGCGTAATCACAGCGATCGCGTCCCGAAAGCATGTAAGCTGACGATAGCTCGTCGTTCCCCATCGGGTAATATGGCGGAAAGCCTTTGCTGGTGTGAAGCGTGCAATGAAAAAGGCCATCCCGAGGGATGGCCTAAAGACTGAAATCGGGGTCATGAAATCGGGGGCAGGTCTTGCATTGTAGCAATGCACACATGATCACAGTTTCAACGTCGTCATCACCGCGCCCAAAGTGCTACATTGCAAGACCTGACCCCGTCTCATTCCCTCGGGCAATCGGATGAGGTGCCGATCAAACTTCGGCTACTGCGCAGGCAATTGTCTGGCGCCTTCCCGCTCACGCGGATACGAGAAACGCATGGCACCGCCTACGCTCAGCTTCAAGCCAAGCGAGTGCCCCGCCACCCCAAAGAAAAAGGCCACCCCGAGGGATGGCCTAAATCTTTGATGCATATGGTGCCGACAACCGGAATCGAACTGGTGACCTGCTGATTACAAGGCAGCTGCTCTACCAACTGAGCTATGTCGGCGAAGGGCCGCATTATATCGCGAAATCAGCGTTTGCCTAGGTCCTTTGCAAGGAAGAATGCATCCGAGAAGAAGTCGTCTTGCGAGAGGCCTCGGCCGGTAAAGCTGCCGTGGGCGGCTTCGACCATGACCGGGGCGCCGCAGGCGTAGACCTGGAAGCCGGAAAGATCGGCAAAGTCGTGCAGCACGGCTTCATGTACGAAGCCGGTACGACCCACCCAGGCGTCTTCGGGCTTGGGCTCGGAGAGGACGGGGATAAAGGTGAAATTGGGGTACTCGGCCTGCCATTGGCTGGGCAGCTCGGGCATGTAGAGGTCGTTCAGCGTGCGTGCGCCCCAGTAGAGGATCATCTGGCGATCGATGCCCTTGGCCTGGGCGAACTCGACGATGCTCTTGATCGGGGCGAAGCCGGTACCGCTGGCGAGGAAGATGATGGGCTTGTCGGTGTCTTCGCGCAGGAAGAAGGAGCCGAGCGGGCCAGTAAAGCGCAGGATCTCGCGCTCGCGCATCGAGTTGTGCACGTATTCCGAAAACTCGCCGCCCGGCACGAGGCGCACATGCAGCTGAAGGTAGTCGTCGTCGCGCGGTGGGTTGGCGAGCGAGAAGCTGCGCTTGCGGCCATCCTTGGTATGGATGTCGATGTACTGCCCGGCGAGGAACTGCAGGCGCTCGTTGGTGGGCAGCTTGAGCGAGAGCACGGCAACGTCGTCGGAGACGCGGTCGATCTTTTCCACGCGACAGGGCATGGTGCGGATCTGGATATCCTTCGTGGCCATGATCTCGCGGCATTCAATGGTCACGTCACCCACGGGCTCGGCACAGCAGAAGAGCGCGAGGCCTTGGGCTTCTTCAGTCTTATTGAGTGCGGAGGCGGAATGCTCGCGGTGGGTGACGTCGCCTGCCAGTACGCGACCTTTGCAGGCGCCGCAAGCGCCGTTACGACAGCCGTAGGGCATATTGAACCCGGCCCGCATGGCGGCGTCGAGGATGGTTTCGCCTTCTTCGACGTTGACTTGCTGTTTGCTGGGCTCGATGAAGAGTTGCTTGGACATGAATTTACCTGCAAGGCGCATGGGGCAAAGCGCAAAGCGCGCTTACAATCACCCTATGCACAAAAATAGACTATTGATCGTGGGTTGTGGCGATGTCATGCGGCGGGCGCTGCCGTGGTTGACTCGGCGCTTCAGGGTGTATGCCCTGTCGCGCTCGGCCGCTACGGCGGCAGACCTGCGTGCACTGGGGGTGGTGCCCATTACAGGCGACCTGGACCAGCCGCACACGCTACGCCGGCTCGCCGGACTCGCCACTTATGTGTTGCACAGTGCGCCGCCACCGGCCGCTGGCGCGGATGACCCACGTACCCGCCGGTTGCTGGCTGCACTTTCCAATACCGGTATTTTACCACGCGGGGTAGTGTATATCAGCACGAGCGGGGTGTATGGCGACTGCCAAGGTAATTGGGTGGCCGAAACCCGGCCGTTGCAAGCCGAAAGCGACCGCGCGCGACGGCGTGTTGCGGCCGAAGCTTGCATGCGCAAGTTTGGCGGGCACCATGCACGGGTGTCGATATTGCGTGCGCCCGGCATCTACGCTGCCGACCGATTGCCTGTCGACCGGCTACGCGCCGGCACGCCAGCGCTGATCGACGCGGACGATGGCTATAGCAACCATATCCATGCCGATGACTTGGCCTACGCCGCTTGCCTTGCACTTTTCCGAGGGCGGCACAATCGCGTCTACAACGTGAACGACGATTGCCAGTGGAAGATGGGGGAATGGTTTGACCGAGTCGCCGACACGTATGGCCTGCCCCGCCCTGCCCGCCTGGCACGCGAAGCCATGCAACAGGCCGTGTCACCGGCACTCTGGTCGTTCATGCGTGAATCGCGGCGGCTCGACAATACCCGGTTGAAACGTGAGCTGGGCATGCGCCTGCAGTACGAGACACCCGCAGTGCTGCTGGCAGCGCTCAAAGACGCAAACTAGCCAACAGGGTTGGCACCGGGGGAGCAACGCGCGAGCCGACCCCAGGCCGGCGTGCGCTGGGTGAAGGTGATCAGTTACGCAGCAGCTGATGCCGCTCGCGTTCCAACTGGGCGATATAGCGCTGGAGTACGTTTTCGGTATTGCGCGGCAAATCGACGAAGCGTGTGCCGAGCATGGTCTGCACCGTGCCGTCGCGTTTGGTGACTTGGCGCTTGCTGCGGATTTCCAGCGTCACATCGACCACACCGAAGGTGCCGAGCTCAATGATGCAGTTGGGGATGACATCCATCTGCTCGACGCTCACTGTGCCGACCACCCACAGCCCCATACCGCCGATGGAGATATCGTGCAGGGGCAACTGGGCCGGCGCGGCACCGGCAATCGGTAAGCGGCAAATCAGCGGTTTGCCGATCGGCGTTTGCAGGCGGAAGAATTCCCGGCGCTGCAGTTTGATCATGTCGGACGGAAAGTTGGCCACGAAGGCTGGCTTTTCGTCGTATTCCAACAGCGCGACTTCGCTGTCGAGCACGAACTGGATCTTGACGCCTTCGGGCGCTGCAGCGAAGACGACATGGTCGGCGCGCATGAAGGCCCGGTTGATGGCATCGCTGGCGCTTGCGTCAAACCAGAATGATTGCGCTTTGGAATCGACGCTGAGGATGGTCGTCAGGAACGAGTTCTGCCCGCGATCGAAATACACGGAAATCAGATCGCCTTTTTGTTCGAGTGTCCGCAGTGCAAAGCCAATTTCCATGGGCGTATGCAGCAGGTAGCTGCTGACATCCACCCCTTCTGAAATCAGAGGGACGGGGCTTTGCGCATCGGGCTTGGGTGAGTCTTGTTCAGCCACAATAATTGTTTCTAAGTTCCGCGGTTCATGTCATCTGGCCTGCGTAAACGTTACGCCGCCAACAGGAGTCCGATGTCGTGGGCGAACACCGCGCTCCCTGCACCATAGTTTACGAAAATTCTTATTTTACCGGTCTTGTCGAAAATATAGCTGCCAGCACTGTGATCAATGCTGTAATTTTTTCCATCGCCGCCTGGGATGGGTACTTTCTGGTACATCACCTTGAACTGGTCGACCACGGTTTTGATCTCAGTTGGTGTACCCAAGAGCCCCAAAAAGCTGGGGTTGAACGAGGGCACGTACTGCGCGAGCAGCGCTGCCGTATCGCGTTCTGGGTCGACCGAAATAAACAACACCTGCACGTCGTGCGCCTTGTCGCCCAGCTGCTTCATGGCGGCGGCGAGCTCGCTCATGGTCGTCGGGCAAGCATCCGGGCAATGTGTATAGCCGAAGAAGACCACCACCACCTTGCCTTTGAAGTCTGACAGGGCGCGAGGCTTGCCCGTGTGGTCAGTCAGACGAAACTCGCCGCCTAACGGGGCATCGGTGATATCGGTGCCCTGAAAGGCCAGGGGCGGCGTCTTGCTACAGCCGGCCAGGAGGCCGATGCCAAGCAATAGTGCAGCCAACGCGGTACGGCGATTGAGCTTAGCCGAGACCAATCGGAACATAGTGATCCACCAGCAACGCGGCAAAGAGCAGCGAGAGATAAAGAATCGAGTAGCGGAAGGTCGCACGCGCCAGCGCGTCGGAATAATTGCGCCAGATACGCCATGCGTACAGCAGGAAGACCCCATCCAGCAGCAGCGTCGCCACCAGATAGATCGCGCCGCTCATGCGGGTCGCAACCGGCAGCAGGGTCACTGCGGTGAGGATAATGGTATAGAGCAGCACGTGCAGGCGGGTAAACAATTCGCCATGCGTGACAGGCAGCATGGGCAGGCCCGCACGGGCGTATTCTTCGCGCCGGTAGAGCGCCAGCGCCCAGAAATGAGGCGGCGTCCAGGCGAAGATGATCAGGAAAAGGATCATCGCGTCGTGGCTCACCGTGCCCGTGATCGCAGCCCAACCCAGCAGTGGCGGCATGGCACCCGACGCTCCGCCGATCACGATATTCTGCGGCGTATTTGGCTTGAGCAGCACGGTGTAGATGATGGCGTAGCCGACGAAGGTCGCAAGGGTCAGCCACATGGTCAAGACATTGACCCAGACATACAGCAGGACAAGGCCCGTGCCACCGACGACCAGGGCAAACGCAAGCGTCTGGCGGTTGTTCAGCTGGCCGCGCGGCAATGGCCGGGCGCGGGTGCGGGCCATGACGGCATCGATCTTTTGCTCAACGAGACAATTGATGGCGGCGGCAGCGCCGGCCACGAGGCCGATCCCGATGGTTGCCGCCAGCACCGGTACGAGCCGCGGCAGGCCCGGCGTGGCGAGGAACATACCGATGACCGCGCAGAAGACGATCAGCAGCACGACGCGTGGCTTGGCCAGCGCGGCGAAATCACGGGCTTGCTGGGCCAACGAAGGCCCGGGTTTATTGAGGCTGGTCACCGACATTTTGTCTCTCTCCGTTCACATCTAGCGCGGTCGACTCAGCGTACGCGGGCCAGACGGAAATTCATCGCGACCATCAAACTCAGCAGCAAGGCAGCGCCGGCGTTATGCAGCACGGCGACGGGCAGCGGCAACTGCAGTAGCACATTACCGATACCGAGTGACACTTGCAGCAGCAGCGCAAACAAGACTGCGAGCGCAAGGCTACGCAAAACATGCGCGCGATACAAGCGCATCGCCAGCCAGGATAGGTAGCAGAAGGTGATCAGCGCGCCCAGGCGATGCAGCCAGTGAATGGCCGTCAGGTTGGCGAGCGTGAGCATGTGGCCATCGGGGGCCTTACCAAGCTCCCGCAACAGGCTGAAGCCATCGTGAAAATCCATGGCGGGCACCAGCGCGCCCTGGCACGTTGGGAAATCGCTACAGACGAGTGCTGCGTAATTGGTACTGACCCAGCCGCCCAGCATGATCTGCGCAATCACGATCAAAAGGCCCAGCATGGCATAGGGGCGGAAGGACGCGCCGCTACGCAGCGGCGCCCATTCGCGTTGCCGCAGGGCCGACCAGACGAGCAAGGCCAGCGTGCTGAGGCCGAATAGCAGGTGGCCGGTGACGATGGCGGGCCGCAATTTCATCGTCACCGTCCAGGCGCCAAATGCACCTTGCAGGCAGATCAGGAAGAAGACGGCAACCGGCAGGGCCGGCGATTGGCGCAGCCGATCACGATGCTTGATCGCCAGTGCTGCCAGAATCACCACCAGCAAGCCCAGGCCACCCGCCACATAACGGTGCACCATCTCTTTCCAGGCTTTATCGAGACTGACCGGCCCTGTCGGGCTCTGTGCCTGGGCAGCGCTGATCTCGCCAATGGCGTGCACCGGCGTTGGGTGGCCGTAGCAACCAGGCCAATCAGGGCAGCCAAGGCCCGCATTGGAAAGGCGCACATAGGCACCGAGCACCACGAGGCCGAAGGTCCAGACGACGGCGAGAACAGAAAGCTTTTTGAACAGGTTCATGGTGAAAACGGGCCGATCAGCCGAGCGATTGGTTGTTCTTGAGCACGCGGCCCAGTTCCTTGATGACCTTGCTCGGCGTCGCATCGCGGCCGTAGCGCATGACCTGGTTACCGAGTGGGTCGATCAAGTAGAAACTCTGCTGCATCGCGCCAGGTAGCGGCACCGTGCCGTGCACGAGGCGTATCTGTGCGCCTTCGGCCGCTTTGACGGCCTCTGGTGTCGGTGCTTTGCCGTCTGCCACCAGCCAGACGCGGTCCAGGCGGTCCATTTCAGTATTCTGGGATACGCGGTATTGGCGAATCGCGTGTAGCGCTGCCGCACATTGGGCGTCGCAAGCGGCGTTGTCGACCACCACCAGTAGCCATTTGCCCTTTAGCTCCGCAAGCGGGGCAGGCTTGCCGTCTAGGGTCGTCATCTCCATGGTCGGCACCGGGCGCGTCGGGAGCAGCTCGCCGTAGCTCTGTACACCAGTCGGGTGCCAGAAGAAGTAGGCCAGTGTCGAGAGGATCACCGGGGCCAGGGTCAGAAAGACCAGCAGCAGGATGATCTTGCGATTGGGCGGATTCGATACGGCGGTGCTCATGAAGCGCTCTTTCTCAAGTGCAATTTGATGAACATGAAGGCGGCCACAGCGGCAAATAAGAACCACTGGCCGGCATACATGAAGTTGCGGTCGGCGCCCACGCCTTGCTCCGGCCAGTCGCGCACCACATCGCCCCGCCCATCCAGCTGGTAGGCAAGCACGGGCAGCGGGGCTTTGCCGATCAAGGCGGTGTAGCGCGGCCAACTCAGGTTTTGCCAAAGGCGGCCCGCGACCGTCTGGCCCGAGAGCTCAAGGTAATGCTGGGCAGGCGGCTGCAGGCGTACCGTCAGCGTGACCGGCCCAGTAGGCAACGTCACGGAAGGCGCGCCTTGCGCGCGTGGAATCCAGCCGTACATCACCGGCAGCACACTGCCATTAGCCAAGACCAAGGGTGCCAGCACGTGATAACCGGGGCGGTCTTGATAGAGGCGATTGTCGAGGTAGACGATATGCGCGGCATCCCACTGGCCTGTGACGCTGACACGCGATTGCCAGACGACCTGCGCCATGTCACCCTGCCAGGCAACGGCGGGCCGATGGTCGGCCGCGAGCTGCTCGGCCTGCAGGGCAGACCGGGCTTGGCCCTTGTGCAGCTGCCAGAGGCCGAGCCGTACCGTCAGCGCCACAAAGAGCAGCGTTGCAATCAAGATAAGAGGACGGGGCCGTTGGAAGTACATCTGGCTTGGCGGGACACCTGGCTCGGCTCTACACTCGGGGTTTGGACGAGGGCAAAGACAAGATGAAAGTCATTGTTGTACTGCTGATACTCTGCATTCTGGCGGCGCTCGGCACCGCGCTGTATTCACTGATGCGGCATCAAGGCGATTCAAAACGTACGGTCAAGGCACTGACAGTGCGGATCGGCTTGTCGATCTTCCTGTTCGTACTGCTTCTGCTTTCCTACAAGGCTGGCCTGGTACACCCGCACAATCTGCATGGCGGTATGTAAGGCCGCCTCATAGTGCTGCACGTTCAGCCTACCAAACAACAAAATGGTGCAGCATCTGCTGCACCATTTTTACGTGTACGACCGAATTACAGCCAGTAGACGAATACGAACAGGATCAGCCACACGACGTCAACGAAGTGCCAGTACCAGGCGGCAGCTTCAAAGGCGAAGTGGTGCTCGGGCTTGAAGTGGCCCTTGGCCGAGCGGAAAAACATGACCGTGAGCATCAAGGCACCGATGAACACGTGCATGCCGTGGAAGCCCGTCATCATGTAGAAGGTCGAACCGTACACACCGGACGACAGGGTCAGGCCCATATGCGTCCAGGCATGCGAGTACTCGTGTGCTTGCAGACCCAGGAACAGCGCGCCCAACAACACGGTGATACCCAGGAAGAGCTTGAGCGTGCCACGCTTGTTGGCGAGCAGCGCATGGTGCGCTACGGTGAGCGTCGCGCCGGAGGTCAGCAGAATGGCGGTATTCCATGCCGGCAGGCTCCAGGCTTCCATCGCTTCGTAAGGTGCCGTGCCGTTCGGGGCCACGAAACGCGGCCAGTTGGCAATGAAATCAGGCCAGAGTGCCTTGTTCATCAGGCTGCCGAGTTCCGGCACCGAGATCTGGCGCACGTAGTAGAGCGTGCCGAAGAAGGCGGCGAAGAACATCACTTCAGAGAAGATGAACCAGCCCATGCCCCAGCGGAAAGAGATATCCACGCGCTTGGAGTAGACGCCGCCTTCAGATTCGCTGATCACGTCACCGAACCAGCCGAACAGCATATACAGCAGGATGGCGAAGCCGACGGCCAGTGAGCCCCAGCCGATCTGGATATCGTTGACACTCAGCGCGGCACCCAGGCCGATGAAGAACAGTGCGAATGCGCCAACCAGCGGCCATTTCGATGGGTGGGGCACATAGTAAGCGGGTTGATGCGTTGCCATGATGGTCTGCTCCCTTGTTTAGTCTTGCTACACCGCGCCGTGGCTGCGGGCTTTGCCCTTGTTTCAGCCTGCGACGCTGTGCACCAGCGTTATCAGTCCCAATATCAGCAGTGCCACACAGAGCACCGCGGCGATGATGATCTGGAGCGGGTGCAGCTTCGCCACGTCTTCCTGCGAATCCTTGGACCGCCGGATGCCGCTGAATGCGGACAACACAGTCCCGATTGCACGGAGCGGGTTCAGCGACCGCTTTTCCTCACTCATCATTCCGCCTTTTCACACTACTTGGCCGTCCCGGCCACTTCAAAGAAGCTGTAGGACAGCGTAATCGTATTGACCTCGTTCGGCAGTTCCGGGTCGACCACGAACACCACCGGCATCCGTCGCGCTTCCCCCGCTTCGAAATGCTGCTGCTTGAAGCAGAAGCATTCGAGCTTGCGGAAGTACCGACCCGCTACCGCGGGCCCGTAGCTCGGCACTGCCTGCCCGGTAATCGCACGGCCCGACGTGTTTTTTACGTCGTACATCACCTGCGTGAGCTGGCCGGGGTGGATCGACACCTGCAACTGCTCCGGCTTGAACTGCCATGAGAGATTGCTGCGTACATTGGCGTCGAACACCACGGTGATCGTGCGGTGCGAATCGACCTGCGTATTACCCGCTACTTGGTCGGGCCGGGTGAGGTCTCGAAAACCAGTCGCTTCACAAATCTGCTTGTAGAGCGGCACCAGTGCGAAACCAAACCCGAACATCCCCAACGCAACCACCAGCAGTTTCACCAGCATTTGCCGGTTGCTGCCTTGCCTATCCATGCATTCGTCCCTCAGTGGCCAAACAGCACTTGGCGCAATACAGCCCCGAGGGCGAACGCGAGGGCGACGGAGACCAGGATCAGCGCCGTACGCTTGTTCCGGCCATCCAGTTTCGGATCAGTGCTCACGAGTCAACGGTCCTTGCTCAGTGCAGCGACTGCTCAGCCGAGAGACGATCTACCGTTTCACGATCCGGCGGCGTTTCCCAGGTGTGGAACGGAGCCGGCGACGGCACTTCCCATTCCAGCGTGTGCGCACCTTCCCATGGGCGCTGCGGCGCAGGGCCGACGCCACCACGGATGGTGTGGATCACGTTGTAGAGGAAGATCAGCTGGCCGAAGCCGAACATGAAGGCACCCACGGAGGCGATCTGGTTGAACTCGGTAAACTGCGTCGCGTAGTCCGGAATCCGGCGCGGCATGCCTGCGAGGCCCAGGAAGTGCATCGGGAAGAAGGTCACGTTGAACCAGATCATGGACCACCAGAAGTGGAACTTGCCCATGAACTCGCTGTACATATGTCCCGTCCACTTCGGCATCCAGTAATACGCGGCACCAAAGAGCGAGAACAGGGCACCGGCCACCAGCACATAGTGGAAGTGCGCCACCACATAGTAGGTACCGTGCAGCTGCGCGACGTCGAGCGGGGCAATCGACAGAATCACACCACTGAAACCGCCCATGGTGAAGAGGCAGATGAAACCGATCGCGAACAGCATCGGCGTCTCGAAGGTCATCGAGCCCTTCCACATCGTGGCGATCCAGTTGAACACCTTCACGCCCGTGGGCACGGCGATGATCATCGTGGCGTACATGAAGAAGAGCTGAGCGGTCGCCGGCAGGCCGGTTACGAACATATGGTGCGCCCAGACCATGAACGACAGGATGGCGATCGAAGACGTTGCATACACCATCGAGTGGTAGCCAAACAGCGGCTTGCGAGCAAACGTCGGGATGATCTGGCTGACCACGCCGAATGCCGGCAAGGCCATGATGTACACCTCAGGGTGACCGAAGAACCAGAACACGTGCTGGTACAGGATTGGGTCACCACCGCCAGCGGCATTGAAGAAGCTCGTGCCGAAGTGGCGATCGGTCAGCACCATGGTCACGGCACCAGCCAGCACCGGCATCACGGCGATCAGCAGGTAGGCGGTGATCAAGGTGGTCCAGCAGAACATCGGCATGCGCATCAGTGTCATGCCAGGCGCACGCATGTTCAGGATCGTGGTGATGATGTTGATCGAACCCATGATCGACGAGATCCCCATGATGTGGATCGCGAAAATCGTCAGGTCCATGCCCATGCCCATCTGCGTCGACAGCGGCGCATAGAGCGTCCAGCCGGCGGCAGCGGCACCCCCCGGCACTGCGAAGGAGATCAACAGCAGCAGCGCAGCGGGCGGCAAGAGCCAGAACGACCAGTTGTTCATCCGCGCAAACGCCATGTCGGGCGCGCCGATCATCAGCGGGATCTGCCAGTTTGCGAGGCCCGTGAAGGCCGGCATGATGGCGCCGAACACCATGATCAGTCCATGCAGCGTGGTGAACTGGTTAAAGAGTTCAGGCCGGAAGAACTGCAGGCCGGGCGAGAACAGTTCCAGGCGGATACACAGCGCCAGGACGCCGCCCGAGAAGAACATGATGAAGGCAAACCACAGGTACAGCGTACCGATGTCCTTGTGGTTCGTTGCTGTAACCCAGCGGGTCAGGCCCGTAGGGTGATCGTGCGCATGATCATGGTCATGATCGTGCGAATGATCGGGAATAGGGTTTGTCGTGGTGGTCATTGTCTTGTCCTCACAATCCTACCGTCACTTCCGCGCGGCCTTGACGTCCGCGGGTTGCACCAAATCGCCGGTTTTGTTGCTCCAGCTATTGCGCTCATAGGTGATGACTGCGGCAATCTCAGTATCAGAAAGCTTATCGCCCCACTTAGGCATATTGCCCTTGCCCGTCAGCACCAGATTGATGTGATCGGCCTTGTGGGCCTTGTCGCCAGCGATCTTCGAGCCGTCAAGCGCGGGGAAGCCAGGCGGCATGCCCTTGCCATCCACCTGATGGCAAGCCTTGCAATTGGCTTCATACACCTTCTGGCCACGCGCCATCATGTCAGGCATCGTCCAAACCTTGTTCGGGTCGTCCTGGTCGGCGGCCATTTTCTTCTTCTGGTCAGCCACCCAGGCGTCGTACTTTTCTTGCGACACAGCTACGACGACAATCGGCATGAAGCCATGGTCCTTACCGCACAGCTCGGTACATTGGCCGCGATAGGTGCCTTCCTTCTCGACCTTGAACCAGGTATCGCGAATGAAGCCAGGAATCGCATCAAGCTTGACCGCCAGCGCCGGCACCCAGAAGGAGTGGATCACATCATTAGCCGTGGTCAGGATGCGGACCTTCTTGCCAACCGGCACCACCATCGGGTTATCGACTTCGAGCAGATAGTGCTCGCCCTTGGCGTCGCCTGGGCCCTCGGTCGTGTCGTACTGGCTTTGCGGCGTCACGAGACGACTATGGAAGCTGACGCCCTCATTGAGGTAGTCATAGCCCCATTTCCACTGGTAGCCGGTGACCTTGATGGTCATGTCGGCGCCGCTCGAATCCTTCTGCGCGAGGATCAGCTTGGTCGCGGGGTAGGCCATCACCACGAGGATCAGGATCGGGATGATCGTCCAGATGATCTCGATCGTGACGCTCTCATGGAAGTTCGCCGCCTTGTGCCCCGCAGACTTCCGATGCTTGAGGATGGCGTAGAACATGGCCCCGAATACGACAATGGATATGCCGACGCATATCCAAAGCAATAGGGTATGAAGCTCATAGACCCGTTCGCCAAGTTCAGTGACGGGCGTCTGCAGATTGAGCTTGTAATCGGCAAAACAGGAAAGGCTGGCAGCGAACGACAGCGCAGCAAAAAGCCTTGAAGCGCATTTCTTCATGTTGTCCCCATGACGGTACGGCCGCGGTTGCGGACGTTGTTCCCTCTGCGCCGGTGTTCCGGCGTCATACATTTTGTGCACAGCCATTGATGCGGGTCGATGTTACTTGACGCAGATCAACGACCGCGACAAAAAAATCCTGCCCATGGTAGCAGAGGGGTTGGGGCGACTCAACGAGACGATCGCGCTAAGCCCTTATTGCATCAGTGTTTCCAGCCTGGGTTCGAGTATTTGCACTTGATTCGATTGGCCTTTTTCCGCACGACCGCCGTGTGGTATGAATCCCAGCAGTGGCGCCGCAATGTGTTGTTTTAGGTAATCGAGATTTTCCTCCGCCCGCCGCATATCGGGGTCGATCTGATTCGCTACCCAGCCAGCCAGTCGCGCACCGCTCGCCAGCACGGCTTCGACGGTCAGCAAAGCATGGTTCAGGCAACCCAAACGCATGCCAACCACGAGGATCACCGGTAAGCCCAGCGCGCTTGCCATATCCGCCATCGTGCGTTCGTCATCGACGGGCGCCAGCCACCCACCTGCCCCTTCGACCAGCACCACATCGGCCATGCCCCGTAGGGTGTCCAGATTCTGGCGCAAATGATTGAAATCAATGATGACATCGGCGTCACGTGCGGCCAGGTGCGGCGAGATAGGCGGCAGAAAAGCATAGGGATTCACCACCGCACGAGGCGCGCTGACGTTGCTTGCAGCGGCATGCGCCAGCACGTCTTCATTATCGAGCTCGCCTTCTGCGTTCACCGTGCAGCCCGATGCCACGGGCTTCATGGCCACCGCCCGGCGCCCCTTGGCAGCCAGCGCGCTCAACAAGGCGCAGGTCGCGTAAGTCTTGCCGACCTCAGTGTCGGTACCGGTCACAAAATAAGCACGTGCAGGCATGGCGAGGCTCGCAGACTGGGCGTACGCCCGATGCAGTGGATGATTGTCGATAGGAAGCCCGAACGCAACGACCTGCGTTCGGGCGATACAGCGTCAGCGCGGCGAGCGCGGGCGGAATTCGATGACTTGGCTACCGTCTGCACGACCCGGCTTGGGGGTCGGCTTCCAGGCGTGGCCATAGACCACTTCGAAGGTGGCAGGCAGGCGCCCATCGCGGCGCAGCTGCTCGTACATGGCTTCGGCACGCTGAAAAGCCGACTTGCCGAGCAAACCCTTGCCTCGACCGAGCGCCACATTGTGTGCGCCAATCGCTTTCAGGTCGCGCATCACAGCCTTGATGTCGTCGTAGGTGAGGACGATCTTTTCCATGTCCATCACCGGGCTAGCAAAGCCCGCGCGCGTCAGGGCATCGCCCAAATCGTGCATGTCGATGAACTGGTTCACATGCGGCCGGTCATCGGCTCGGGCAAATGCCTGGCGCAGTTCGGCCAGGGTGTCGGGGCCGAAGGTGGTGAACATCAGAAGACCTTCGGGCCGCAAGACGCGGTGGAACTCAGCAAAGGCTGCATCAGGTTCGTTCAGCCATTGGATCGCCAGGCTGGAGCACACCATATCGAGCGCACCATCCGCAACAGGCAAGGACTCTAGATCGGCACAGACCTGCCAGTTGCGCTTGCCGAAGAGCTTGCCCAACCAGCCCGCCTTGGCGGCGGAGGCCTTCAGCATGCCCATAGCCAGATCAAGTTCGATCAGCCGGGTATCGGGATAACGCTCGCGCAGGCGACTGGAGACATAGCCGGTACCGCTGCCAGCATCCAGCACATGGGTCGGCGCCAGCTTGACAAGATCAAGCCGCTCCAGCATGCGGTCGGCCACCTCGCGCTGCAGGACGGCGGCACCATCATAGGTCGCGGCCGCCCGGTCAAACGAGCGTCGGACCTGGGCCTTGTCGGTATGGAATGCTTCACTCATGGATTACGCCGGACGACGCCGGGCCAACTGTGCGCTCAGCGCGCGCCATAAAACCGGGAGGACAGCCGCCCCTACGCCCGCCAATACGATGATCGACAGGTTGTGCTTGATAAAGGGAACGTTGCCGAATAGATAACCTGCCGCCACCAGCCCACCCACCCAGGCGAGTGTGCCGCCGATACTGAAGGCCAGGAATCGCAGGTAGGGCATATAGGCCATGCCGGCCACAAAAGGCGCAAAGGTGCGCACGACGGGTACAAACCGCGCCAGCGACACTGTCTTGCCGCCGTGCCGTTCGTAAAAGCCGTGTGCACGCTCCAAGTGGTCATGCCGGAAGAGTTTGGAATCCGGCCGGGAGAATAGACGCATACCGACCAGACGGCCGATCCAGTAATTGCAGCTATCACCCAGGATCGCCGCCGCGCAGAGCGTACCGATCAGGATATAGGGATTCATGCCGCCCGTCGCTGCCACGGCCCCCGCAATGAACAGCAAAGAGTCGCCCGGCAGGAAAGGCAGTACCACCAATCCGGTCTCGCAAAACACCACGAGAAACAGGAAGCCGTAAACCCAAGCGCCGTAATGCGTCACCATGTACGCCAGATAGACGTCCAGGTGCAAGAACAGGTCAATCAGACTGAAATCCAAAGCTCGGCCTCAGACAGGGGGAACGATGGCCGCAACCCGTAAACCAGGCTGCGGCCAGGCTGGTCAGACGACCGCCTCTTCCTTTACACGTACCGGCTTGATCATGTTCTCGCGCGTCACGCCGAAGAACAGCAGCAGCGGCGACGCGACCAACACCGACGAGTAGATACCGAACATGATGCCGATGGTCAGTGCCAACGCAAAGTAATGCAGGCTCGGGCCACCCAGGAACAACATGGAGAGCACCATCATTTCGGTACAGCCGTGGGTGATCACCGTGCGGCTCATGGTCGACGTAATCGCATTGTCGATGATCTCTGGCACGCCGCGGCCACGCATACTGGCCTTGCGGAAGTTTTCGCGAATCCGGTCGAACACCACCACCGATTCGTTCACCGAGTAGCCCAACACCGCGAGCACCGCAGCAAGCACGGTCAGCGAAAATTCCCACTGGAAGAAGGCGAAGAAGCCCAGGATGATCACCACATCGTGCATATTGGCGATGATGGCCGAGACGGCAAAGCGCCACTCAAAGCGAATCGCCAGATAGAGCACGATGCCGAGGCAGACAATCGCCAGCGCGGTCAGGCCATGGGAGACCAGCTCCTCACCCACCGATGGGCCAACGAACTCGACACGGCGGCGCTCGACCTGTGCGTCGGTCTGCACCAGCTTGGTCATCACGGTATCAGACAGCTGCGCGCTGTTGAGGCCCTTGATATTCGGCAAACGAATCAGCACATCGCGGGTGGTATCAAGTTGCTGTACCTGAATTTCCTTGTGCAGGCCACCCAGATTCAGCGATTCGACATCGTCCC
>Ga0213872_10000521_pt1 | contig 30116 bp, 31 predicted proteins | sample VelepicomBERX_R2_FD_160071 | JGI IMG/M metagenome (GOLD analysis project Ga0213872, IMG submission 160071) | Rhizosphere microbial communities from Vellozia epidendroides in rupestrian grasslands, the National Park of Serra do Cipo, Brazil - RX_R2 | ecosystem: Host-associated > Plants > Roots >...
CGGGACGCGCTTCTAGCGCTGCATCCCGCTGATGCCGGCCGCAGCCGCAAATAGTCTGCAGACAGGCCCTAGGGGCGGAGTCCCAAAAGACGAAACAGCCAGGCGAGGCCTGGCTGTTTCGTTTGTCGCTGATCCGCGTTTAGGCGCGGGTATTGTGCTCGATCAACTGACGGATTTCATTGAAGTTCATCACCCCGACGTAGCGCTTGACGATGTTGCCGCTGCGATCGATCAGGAAGGTGCTCGGCGTCAGCTGGATGTCGCCGAATGCCTTGGCGATCTGGCCTTGCGTGTCCATCGTGACCAGGAACGGCAGCCGGTTTTTTTGCGCGAAGCTTTGCACGTAGTTCGGCGGGTCGTAGTTCATCGCTACCGCCACCACGGTGAATCCGGCAGGACCGTACTGCTGCAGCATTTGCCGCATCTGCGGCATTTCCTCGATACACCCCGGGCAGCTGGTTGCCCAAAAATTGACCAACACCACTTTGCCTTTGAGCGCGGCGAGGCTCGTCGATTGCCCGGTGAGCGTGGTAAAGCGCACATCGGGCGCCGGGGTCGGGCTGAACCAGAGCGTGTAAGCGGCGAAGCCGGCCACCAAGACCAGCGCCAGCGCAATCAAGGTTTTTTTCATGCGATGGGACTTTCTCTCAAACGGTTAGACGGCCGCGACCGGTTCCTGCATCGATTCGAGCACCGACTTCAATTCGCCGGCAATCGGCACCGCCCGGCCTGCTTGGCTGTCAAACGCCACCATGGTCACGTCGGCTTGCGCCACCACGGTGTCTTTGCCGGCCAACAGCACACGCTGATGGATGACTGCGCTGCGGTTGCTGATCGACTTGACCGACGATTCAATGATTAATTCATCGCCCATGGTAGCAGGGTAGCGATAATCAATATTGATATTCACCACGATCAAAGCGATGCCCGAGGCCATATAGCGCGGCAAGTCGGTGCGTTCTTCGAATAATGTCCAACGCGCCTCCTCAAGAAATTCCAGATAGCGGGCATTGTTGACGTGGCTATACAGATCCAGGTGATAACCCCGGACCTTAATGCGGGTCGTGTGCGGCATAAAGCGGTTTCTCCCTTGGTTTCCCCGTGTGGCATGGTCAAGCCATGCCTGTTTTGGTATTGCGTTATTCGTCGCTGAGATCGAAAGGCAGGAAGCGTTCGCGCTCGAGCGGTTCTTCCACCAGATCGGTGACGACGCCATGCACGCCAACGTCGAACCACTGTGCGAACAGTGTGGGCGTCAGCGGTTGCGGCCAGAGCCGATCCTCTTCGCACCAATCGGCCAGTTCGGCTTCGAACAGGGCGAGGCAGTGCTGGGACAGAAATTCATGCAACTCATCCAGGCGATCCACGGCCGGCACCAGAATGGCGTTGCCGTTTTCGCGCAGCTCGGTCAGCGTGAGCGCGGGATCCAACTCGCCAGGCAGACTTTGCAGCCAGTCCAGGAAAGGTTGTTTGGGACGGAGGATGATGACGCTGCGATTGACTTCGTACATAAGTGTTCCTGTTATTTCACCGACAAATCGTTGCCGGTGGTGAATCGCCATTTGCGGCGAATTTCCAGTGATCGCGCCTGGGCGGACACGGCCGGCGGGAACGGGGCGAATGGCGCCGCTGCGCGCACGATCCTTTCCGCGGCGGCATCGAGCGTGGCATACCCGGATCCCTTGACGATGCGCACGTCGGCAAGCGAGCCGTCGGCGTTGATGATCACGCTTAAGGTGGGCCCGCCGGAGAGCCCCTGGTCGCGCACTTCCTGCGGGAAGTTGAGTGCACCGAGGCGTTCCATTTTACGGACCCAGTCGTCCATATACTGCTGCCACACAATGCCCTGAGCCGTGCTGCCATAGACCAGCCTGCCGCTGACTGGTGCCGTCGGCGTCGGCGCTTCGGCGCCGATCTGCGCCAGGAGACTCGCGGCGGACACCGCCGTGGACACCGGCGTGGCGGCCTGCGACGCGGGAGCCGGCATCGCGGTTCGGGCGCTATGACCAGACTTGCCGCGAGTCGGCGCATGGGCTTTGGCAACGGTTTTGGGCGTGATGCGTTCCACGACGGGCTGCATCGGCGGCCGATTGCGCGGTGCGGGGAGCGGTGGCGCGAGTGTCAGGCGCAGCGGCGGCGGCACCGATGGCACGCTCTGCGGCGGCGGCACGGGCGGTAGCCACAGCAGCAATAGATGTGCCCCGAGCGATAGCAGCAAGGCGAGCAGCAAAGGCCAAGCATGGTCGAGCGATTGTGAGCGGGGGCGAGTTGATGCCATTTCCTATCCGGACTGGTTGCCCCCGCCGCCAAAGGCGGGGGCAAGGGCTTGTTCCGGCTTATTTTTCCAGAAGACTGCGCAGCATCCAAGCAGTTTTTTCGTGCACCTGCAGCCGCTGGGTGAGCAAGTCGGCCGTGGGCTCGTCGCTGGCGCGCGTCACCACGGGGAAAATGCTGCGCGCGGTGCGGCATAGCGTTTCATGCCCTTCGACCAGTTGCCGGATCATGTCCTCCGCTTTGGGCACGCCACTGGCTTCCGATATGGCTGTCAGGCGGGCATAATCCGCATAGCTGCCGGGGGCCGGGTGACCGAGCGCGCGAATGCGCTCGGCGATCAGATCCACCGCCAGCGCCAGTTCGTTGTAGTGCTGCTCGAACATCAGATGCAGCGTTTGAAACATGGGGCCGGTGACGTTCCAGTGGAAATTGTGCGTTTTAAGGTAAAGCGTGTACGTATCTGCCAGGAGATGGGAGAGTCCGTCCGCGATCTGTTGCCGGTCTTGCTGATTAATGCCGATATCCATGCTGCGTCCTCCATATGGACCGTGCCGAAAGAGACGGCGTGTCCTTGTTGATGAAAGTTGCCATGAAACCCTGGCTGAAAATCACTGAACACGGGTTCACCCTGACCCTGCATATCCAGCCAGGCGCCAAGAAAACCGAAGCCTGCGGCGAGCACGGCGACGCGCTGAAGATCCGCTTGGCGGCGCCGCCGGTGGAAGGGAAGGCCAATACCGCGCTCATCGCCTGGCTTGCCGCGCGTTTCGACGTGCCTAAGCGGCAGGTGGCGCTGCTGGTCGGCGAAAAGAATCGGCACAAGATCGTGGCGGTGGATACGCCGGCCGATGAGCCGACGGTGATGGCGCGCCTTGGACTAGACGGCTGAGGCCGTCTAATCGTCGCGCGGTGCGCGGCCGAGCTGTCCTGCCGGGTCGTCGACCCGATGAAATTCCCCTTCGAACACATGGTCGTCTGCGGGTGGGGTTTGGGCTTCAGCTCGTCCGCTTAGTTTCGGCCCCTTGAGGGGCAGCAACAGCATCAGTGCGGCGATCTCGCTGAGCACGCCAGGTATGATGAATAATACACCCGCCAGGGCATAGCGCAGCGGCCAGAGAAGGGAATAAATGGAGGTGCCTTCTCCGTGGCGCAGTACGCTGCCCAGTGCCAGCAAGGCGCCGACCTTTTGGTGGCGCAGCATCCAACTACCCAGCATGGCGCTCAAGATCAGATACAGCAATGTGCCCAAAAAGCCGATGTGGCCTGCGAGTTGGACCAGCAGCAAAATTTCGATGATGGGTAGCAATAGGATGAAAAGAAAGATGGGCATGATGGAGTGTTTGCCATGAAAGCGTTATTGGTGTTTTGCAATGTGCCCGACCGCGCGGTTGCCGATCGCATTGCCGAGCAACTGGTGGCGGCGCAACTGGCCGCCTGCGTCAACGTCTTGGCGCCATGCCAGTCGGTCTACCGCTGGCAGGGGCGGATCGAAAAGGCCGAAGAAGTGCCTCTGCTCATCAAGACGACCGCCGATGCCTATCCGCAGCTCGAACAGCGGCTGCGGGCGTTGCACCCGTATCAGGTGCCGGAAATCATCGCTTGCGACATTGCCGCCGGCTTGCCTGAATACTTAACATGGGTCGCCGAACAGGTTTTTTCAAGCGAGTAGTTCCGCGTTGCGCTGGAGGGTGCCGCGAGCGGCGAAAAGCCATCCGGCGTGGGGTTTTAGGAAAAAATCGTTGACATCCGAAAAACCCCTCATTATAGTTGCGGTCTCTCGGGGGTCGTTAGCTCAGCTGGTAGAGCAGCGGACTTTTAATCCGTTGGTCGCAAGTTCGAATCTTGCACGACCCACCAGAGCGGCTTGTAGTACCAGAAGGGGGTCGTTAGCTCAGTTGGTAGAGCAGCGGACTCTTAATCCGTAGGTCGAAAGTTCGAGCCTTTCACGACCCACCATCCTTCAGGCAGCCAGCCGGCTCAGTTGCATTGGATACGACGATCTGTTAAAGTCTGTCCTCGCAGTAATGCCGGGTCGTTAGCTCAGTTGGTAGAGCAGCGGACTCTTAATCCGTAGGTCGAAAGTTCGAGCCTTTCACGACCCACCAATTTGTAAAAAGCCCAGACAACCGTCTGGGCTTTTTCGTTTCTCCCGTCAGGGAATCACGGTCAAGAACAAATAGGTGGCGAACAGCACCAAGTGCACCATGCCCTGCAGGATGGTGGTGCGGCCGTTGCCCAGCGTCAGCGTGGCGATCAGGAACGATAGCAGGAGCAGCACCGTCGATTTGGCATCGATCCCCAGTGTCAGCGGCCAGCCGCGGGCGATCGATACGAGGGCCACTGCCGGAATCGATAGGCCGATGCTGGCCAACGCCGAGCCCAACGCCAGATTCAGGCTGGTTTGCAGGCGATTGGCCCGGGCGGCGCGTAATGCCGCCAATCCTTCCGGCAGCAGCACAATGACGGCGATGATCACGCCGACCAATGCCCGCGGCGCGCCGATGGCGGCCACCCCCGATTCGATCAGCGGGGAAATGGCCTTGGCCAGCAGCACGACCGCCCCCAGACCCACGATCAAACAGGCGAGGCTGATCAACGCCACGCGCCAGGATGGCGGAGGTGCGTGCAGACTTTCGTTGGCCTCCCCGATCTCCGGCAGAAAGTAATCGCGGTGACGCACGGTCTGGACGAAAACGAATGCCGCGTACAACGTGACCGATGCCACGGCGACAAACGCCAGCTGACGGGGGTTGTAGAGCGGACCGGACACCGTGGTGGTGTAGTTGGGCAGAATCAGCGTCAGCGAGACGATCGCCGCCAGCGTCGAGAGCGCGGCGCTGGCGCCCATCAGGCTGAAGCGCTGTTCGCCGAAGCGCTGGCCGCCGGCCAGCAGGCACAGGCCGACGATACCGTTGAGGATGATCATCACCGTGGCGAAGAGGGTGTCGCGCGCGAGCATCGATGCGGCGCTGCCGCCGCTGAGCATCAGCGTGACGATGAGCGCGACCTCGATGGCGGTGATGGCGCCGGCCAGCACCAGCGTACCGAATGGCTCGCCGACACGGTGGGCCACGACTTCCGCGTGATGGACGGCAGCCAGTACGCCGACGAGCAAGCCGGCAAGCAGCAAACCTTGCCAGGCGCGGCCGAGGCCGGCGTACTGACCGGCCAGCAGCAGCCAGCCGGCAAAGGGGGCGAGCCGTGTCCACAGCGGGAGGGGATGGGTGCGAGCACTCATGACGCTTTCCAATGTCTAATGACGGCAATCGTCGTTGCAAAATAACGCAATGGCATATCAGAGGGGCCTTAGTGTCATTGCCGTTGGCGTGGGCAATTGTCTGGACCACGGCCGTGACGCATAATTCAATCGTGAAACGTAACTGGATGGAGTCCTCGCATGAAAAACATGGCTTTGGGGCTGCTGTTGTCGCTGGCCGCGGTGGTGGCCGCTGCGCAGACCGTGGACGAACAATTGCTGGCGGCGCAGATGGCCTATCAGCAGGGTGACGCCCAGATGACCCAGGCCACCAACCGGCGGGTTCAGGCGGAAGCCAACAAAAAACTGGCCGATCAACGTTTGCAGGATGCGCAGGCCGCCGCCGAGCGCAGTAATGCCGAACTTGCCGCCGCGCAATCGGCGGAGCAATCGGCCAAGCAGACGATGGATCAGCTGAGTTCGGCGCTAAGCGCCGCATGGAAGCGAAAAGACAGCGGGCAGTAAGTGAGGGGCCCTCTGAATCAGAGGGCCCTAAGCGCCCGACAAACAAAAAGCCGGCAGGGTCATTGCCGGCTTTTTGTTTGTGTTGCAGACGCGCTCAGCGCACGCCGTACTGTTGCCGATAGGCGCGTACGGCCTCAAGGTGCGATTGCAGCTCGGGACTTTGCTGTAGATAGCCGAGCATATCCTCCAGCGTGGCGATGGCCACCACCGGCAGGCCGAAGTCGCGGCTGACCTCCTGCACGGCCGACAGCTCGCCTTGGCCGCGCTCCATGCGGTCGAGCGCGATGGCCACCCCGGCCGGCTCGGCGCCGGCTGCGCGGATCAGCTGGACCGATTCGCGCACCGAAGTGCCGGCCGATATCACATCGTCGATGATCAGCACCTTGCCGGCCAGCGGCGCGCCGACGAGCGTGCCGCCTTCGCCATGGTCCTTGGCTTCCTTGCGGTTGTAGGCGAACGGCAGGTTCCGGCCGCGCTCCGCCAGGGCCATGGCCGTGGCCGAGGCCAGGATGATGCCCTTGTAGGCCGGGCCGAACAGCATATCGAAGCCGATGCCGCTCTCTTCGATGGCCTGGGCGTAGAAGCGCGACAGCGTCAATGTCGACAGACCGTCGTTGAACAGACCGGCGTTGAAGAAGTACGGCGACTGGCGGCCGGCCTTGGTCGTGAAGGAACCGAAACGCAGTACCTGCTTGTCCAGGGAAAATCGAATAAAATCGTGACGGAAATTACTCATCTATAACCTCGAAAAAACTGTCCGCATCGTGCGTTTGATGCCGGCAAGCATACCATGGGAGAGCCGCGTGCTTCGAATCGTTTCCGCCAACCTCAATGGCATCCGCTCAGCGGATAAAAAAGGGTTTTTCACCTGGATGGCGCAAAGCGGCGCCGATGTCGTTTGCGTGCAGGAGCTGAAGGCGCAATTGCCCGATCTGGCGCCGCACATGCAAGCGCCCGATGGCTATCACGGGTTTTTCCATCCGGCGGAAAAGAAAGGCTACAGCGGTGTCGGCTTGTATTGCCGGCGCGCGCCGGACCGGGTGGTCGAAGGATTGGGCATCGCCGACATCGATGCCGAGGGGCGCTATCTGCGCGCCGACTTCGGCAATGTGAGCGTGGTTTCCCTCTATCTGCCCTCGGGCTCCAGCAGCGAGGAGCGGCAGCTGGTGAAATTCGCTTTCATGAAACGTTTTTTGCCGATTCTCGAGGCGCTCCATGCCGAAGGGCGCGAAATGGTGCTGTGCGGCGACTGGAACATCGCGCATCGCGAGATCGACCTGAAAAACTGGAAGGGCAATGTGAAGAATTCGGGTTTCTTGCCAGAGGAACGCGCTTGGATCGGCGACTTGTTCCAGCGCGTCGGTTGGGTCGATACCTGGCGCACGCTGTATCCGGAGGCGCCCGGCTATACCTGGTGGAGCAACCGCGGACAAGCGTACGCCAAGGATGTCGGCTGGCGCATCGATTATCAGCTGGCCACGCCGGGCATCGCCGCCGGCGCGGTGCGCGCCGCCGTCTACAAGGAGGAAAAATTCTCCGATCACGCGCCGCTGATCGTTGATTACGACCACCCGGACTGGCGGTGAGCGACATGGTGGCATTGGTGATTGTGCCGGGCTGGCAGGACTCCGGGCCGTTGCATTGGCAAACCTTGTGGGAAAAGACCTTTCCCGGCTGCCTGCGCGTCGAACAGCATGATTGGATGCATCCTCGCCGTGCCGATTGGGTGCGCGCGCTCGCCGAGACCGTGGCGCAAGCCGACGACGACGTCGTGCTGGCGGCGCACAGCCTCGGCTGCAGCACGGTGGCGCATTGGGCGGCATCGTTGAGCCTTAGCGCGCAGCGGCGCGTCAAAGGCGCTTTGTTGGTGGCGCCGCCGGATGTGCGCGGCGCGGCGTTTGCCGCCGATGTGCCGGCCGAAGGCTTCGGCGACGAGCCGGACTGGCGCTTGCCATTTCCGGCGATCGTCGTGGCCAGCAGCAACGACCCCTATTGCGCCATCGAGTGCGCACAAACGCTGTCCGACCGCTGGGGCGCCTCGTTCGTCGACATTGGGCCTGCCGGCCATATCAACGCCGATAGCCGGCTCGGGCAATGGGAAGCGGGGCAGCGGCTATTGCAGCGTTTGATCTTGGGCGACTAACGCGCGACCGGCCGTGCCGGGTCGGCGCACCATTCGCTCCACGAGCCCGGATAGAGGCTGCTGCCGGGGAGGCCGGCCACCTCCATGGCCAGCAGGTTGACGCAGGCGGTGACGCCCGAGCCGCACTGATGCACGATGTCCGTGCCATCCTCGGCGGGGCCCAGGAGCGCCAGCCACTCGCGCCGTAGCGCGGCGGCGTCCTTGAAATGCCCCTGATCGGTCAGATTGTCGCGGAAGAAGCGGTTGAGCGCGCCGGGGATATGGCCGCCGACCGGATCGAGCGTTTCGCCGACGCCGGCGAAACGCTCCGGCGCACGCGCGTCGACCACGCGAAATTGCGGCTCGGCCAGATTGTTCTGCACCTGCTCGACATCGACCGCCTGCGCGCGCGATGCGCGCATGACAAAGCGGCGCGTGTGGCGCTCGGGGTCGGCGCCGTCGGTTGTGCCGCCGGCGGCAAGCCAGGCGGACAAGCCGCCGTCGAGCACCGCCACACGCTCGTGGCCCAGCCAGCGCAATAGCCACCAGGCCCGCGCCGCATACATGGCGGCGCCATCGTCGTAAGCGACCACCTGCGTGTCCGGACCGATGCCGCACGCGCCCAGGTCGACGGCCAGACGCTGGCCGTCGGGGAGCGGGTGCCGCCCGTTCTGACCGTTTTTGATGCCCGAGAGGTGGTAGTCGAGATTGAGGTAATGCGCGCCGGGCAGGTGGCCCTGGCGCCATGCCGCTTCGCCCGCCTGCGGGTCGTCGAGGCTGAAGCGGCAGTCGAGGATCACCCAGTCGGGCGTTCGCCGGGCCAACAGTTCGTCGGCGCGGATGAGGGTGTCAAACATGGCTATTCTCCTGGGTTGTCGAGAACAGCCTATCCACTCGGGCTCGGCACGGCAAGCCGCCATCCGGCGGGGATGAGGGCCCTAGTGCGCGGCAAGCGCCGTTTTGAGCCGGGCCGCCAGATCGGCGGGCGCCTGGCGGTGACTGTCGCGCCGCGCCGGCGCCCAGATCGGCGCGGGGAAATGGGCGTCGTCGGCGAATCGGGGGATGACGTGCCAGTGCAGATGCGGCACCATGTTGCCCAGCGAGGCCAGATTGACCTTGTCGGGGGCGAGTACCGCGCGCACGGCGCACTCGGTGCGCATCAGCCAATCAAATAAGTGTTGGCGGTCGGCATCGCTCAGATCCGACATCTCTTTGACGTGATCATGCCAAATGATGCGGCAAAAACCGGGGTAGTCCGCCTCGTTGGCCAGGATGACCCGCAATTTTTCATCGCGAAACAGCAGCGTTTCGCCTTCCGCTTGGCAAAGTTCGCAATCCATCGTGTTATTACCATCAAGGAAATTAATGTATCCTAACATAGGCTTTCGCATCGAATTGGATTGCACGGATGTAATGCAAATGCGGGAAGCTAACGGCAAAGCCGTCTATTTAGAGCAAGGAAATGGTTGTGAGCCTCTCTAGTCATTTATTGATCATTTTTCTTTTGATGTGCGTGAGCGCGTTTTTTTCCGTTTCGGAAATCGCGTTGGCCGCATCCCGTAAAATGAAGCTGCGGCAGATCCTGGATGAAGGGGATATGCGCGCGGAAAAAGTATTGTCGCTGCAGGAAAAGCCCGGCAAGTTTTTTACCGTGGTGCAGATCGGTCTCAATGCCGTGGCGATTCTGGGCGGTATCTTGGGCGAGTCGGCGCTGACGCCGTTTTTTGAAAACTGGATCGGCGCCTTTTATCGCGGCGATTTGCTGGCCTCGGTGAGCTTCGTATTATCGTTCGCGGTCGTAACGACGTTTTTCATCATCTTCGCCGACCTGATTCCCAAGCGCACCGCGATGATTCACCCGGAAAAATTCGCGGTGGTGATCGTGGGGCCGCTGCTGTTTTCGTTGACGCTATTTAGTCCGCTGGTGTGGTTTTTCAATGGCACCGCCAACCAATTGTGCAAATTGTTCAATTTGCCGACGGCGCGCAGCGAGGAAATCACCTCCGACGATATTTTCGCCATCATGGATGCCGGCGCGGAAGCCGGGGTGCTGCAACGGCAGGAACATCATCTGATCGAGAACGTGTTCGAGCTGGAAAGCCGAACCGTGCCGTCGTCGATGTCGAGTCGTGAAAGTATCGTGTATTTCACGCTGCAGGACTCGGAGGACGAAATTGGCGAGAAGATCGCCTCGCAGCCGCATTCCAAATTCCTGGTATGCGACGAAACCGTCGACCGCGTAGTCGGTTATGTCGATTCCAAGGATGTGCTGATGCGGCTGCTCAAGGGGCTGCCGATCTCGTTGCGCAAGGAGTTGCCGATCCATACGGTGATGGTGATTCCCGATTCGCTGACCTTGTCCGAGCTGCTGGAACGCTTCAAGGCCGGCCGCGAGGATTTCGCGGTGGTGATGAACGAATACGCGCTGGTCGTCGGCATCATCACGCTCAACGACGTGATGAGCACGGTCATGGGCGATCTGGTCAGCCAGACGCAGGAAGAGCAGATCCTGCGTCGGGATGAACGGTCGTGGCTGATCGATGGCAGCACCGTGCTGACGGACGTGTCGCGCGCGCTGGATATCGATGAATTCCCCGATGACGCCAATTACGAGACCATCGGCGGTTTCATGATGTATATGTTGCGCAAAATCCCCAAACGCACCGATGTGGTCGAGTACGGCGGCTACAAGTTCGAAGTGGTGGATACCGATCACTTCAAGGTTGATCAGCTGCTGGTGACGCAACTACAAGCACCTACGATGGATGAGCCGAAAGTGTAAAGAAAGTATGTACACGTCGTTACATGACCTTACATACCACTCACAGACGGATAGACGGGGCATGCCTAGGATACCGACTATAGAAGCGCTGACTGCAGTGCTTCAGGAGTCACACTTCATCCATTGTGGAGATTTTCATGAAAAAGATCGCTGCGCTTATCCTGACCGCTGCATTCGGCCTGGTTTCCGCCAGCAGCTTCGCTGCTGACGCTTCGGCCGCTGCTGCCGCTCCGGCCAAGCATCACGTTGTTAAAAAACATGCTGCTAAAAAACACGTAGCCAAGAAGGTTGAAGCTTCGGCTCAAAAGGCGCAAGCCGCTGACGCTTCCGCTCCGGCCAAGAAGGCTGCCAAGAAGCACGCTGCCAAGAAGCACGTAGCTAAGAAGGTTGCCGCTTCGGCTCAGAAGGCTCAAGCCGCCGACGCTTCCGCACCGGCCAAGAAGGCTGCCAAGAAGCACGCTGCCAAGAAGCACGTTATGAAGAAGGCTGCCGCTTCGGCTCAAAAGGCTCAAGCCGCTGACGCTTCCGCTCCGGCCAAGAAGGCTGCCAAGAAGCATCACAAGGTAGCTAAGAAGGCTGCCGCTTCGGCTCAGAAGGCTCAAGCCGCTGACGCTTCCGCTCCGGCCAAGAAGGCTGCCAAGAAGCATCACAAGGTAGCTAAGAAGGCTGCCGCTTCGGCTCAAAAGGCTCAAGCCGCTGACGCTTCCGCTCCGGCCAAGAAGGCTGCCAAGAAGCATCATAAGGTAGCTAAGAAGGCTGCCGCTTCGGCTCAAAAGGCTCAAGCTGACGCTTCCGCTCCGGCCAAGAAGGCTGTTGCCAAGAAGCATCACAAGGTTGCCAAGAAGGCTACCGCTTCCAAGTAATCCCCCGGATTATTCGGTCGTAACAAAAAAGGGAGACGCGAGTCTCCCTTTTTTGCGTCTAGATGTCAGGGAGGGAGTCGGGAGTGGGGAGTGGGGAGTCGTACGGGATCGGAGGCCAGCGGCCTCCGCCTCCGTTAGAGCCCTACTCGGCAGTGAGAATCATGCAACCCGCCACCCGCCTTGTTCGCACCACCTCCGGCAAGTAGAGCCATGACCGCTCTGAATCAACGCGTAGTGCCGACCAGTCCAATCGGCTGTCGACGATAAGCCGGCAAACGTTGGGGTCGGCTTGGCCCGCGCGCGGTGCGCACAGTTCCGAGATCAGAGAGAACAACGGCAATTGGCGGAGGTCGTGGTTTGAACGGGGCGATGGGACTGCAGTACCATGGCAAGTAGCCATATCAACTTCTCCTATGGTTAAGAGGATAAGGAGTTGCTGTGGTCAGCGGCCTCGGGGTGTGAGATACCCCGGGGCCGTGCCGCTTGCGGCGGATGCCGCAAGCCAAACCCTAATCTAGCTGCCGCCTAAAAGACAAGGGAGCGCGGCTGACAGTTTTCCGTGCGCTGCTTCGCGAGCGCACGCTACTCCCCACTCCCAACTCCCAACTCCTAACTCCCCACTACAGCAGCACCCGCTCGATCCCCCCCTGGCGGGCCGCGTCGAGATACTGCGGCATCCAGTTTTCTCCCAGCGTCAGCCGCGCCATTTCCACCACGATGTAGTCGGCTTCGGTGCCGGTGTCGCTGTTGTAGCGCGACAGCCCCTGCAGGCATGACGGGCAAGACGTCAGAATCTTGATCTTGCCGTCGCCCGGCGGCAACGCGGCCATGTCGTGCTCGATTTCCTCCTGCTTGCGGAAGCGCACTTGCGTGGCGACGTCTGGCCGGCTGGCGGCGAACGTGCCCGCCTCGCCGCAGCAGCGGTCGTTGAGCTTGACGCCGCCGCCCATCAGCTCGTTGACTACCTTGATCGGCTGATAGCTCTTCATCGGCGTGTGGCAGGGGTCGTGATACATGTAGCGCTGTCCGGACGCTTGGTCGACATGCAGCCCTTTTTCCATCATGTACTCGTGAATGTCGAGCACGCGGCAGCCGGGGAAAATGTCTTCGAAATGGTATTTGGTCAACTGGTCGAAGCAGGTGCCGCAGCTGACCAGCACGGTCTTGATGTCCAAATAGTTGAGCGTATTGGCCACGCGGTGGAATAGCACGCGGTTTTCCGTGGTGATGGCCTCGCCCTTGTCGCTGAATCCCGAAGCGGTCTGCGGGTAGCCGCAACATAGGTAGCCCGGCGGCAGCACGGTCTGCACGTTCATATGCCACAGCATCGCTTGCGTGGCGAGCCCGACTTGGCTGAACAGGCGCTCCGAGCCGCAGCCGGGGAAATAGAACACCGCTTCGGCGTCGTCGGCGAGTTCTGGCTTGCGGATCACCGGCACCACCGTCGGGTCTTCCAGGTCGAGCAGCGCGCGCGCGGTCCGTTTCGGCAGTCCGCCCGGCATCGGCTTGTTGATGAAGTGGATCACCTGCGCCTTGACCGGCGCCTTATCGGCCGTGGACGGCGGATGGCTGGTCTGGTCGCCCAGCAGATGGAAGCGCCGCGCCAAGGCGTGCGCGCTGCGCTGCGCCTTGTAGCCCCATTCGATCATGCCCTTGCGCAGCATCTTGATCGTGGCGGGGTCCTTGGCGTTGAGGAATGCCATGCCGAGCGCGGTGCCGGGGTTGAACGACTTCTTGCCGGTCTTGCGCAGGAAATTGCGCATGGCGATGGAAACGTCGCCGAAATCGATGTTGACCGGACAGGGCTTGACGCAGCGATGGCAGACGGTGCAGTGGTCGGCGACATCCGACAGTTCCTCGAAATGCTTGAGGCTGACGCCGCGACGGGTCTGTTCTTCGTACAAAAAAGCCTCGGTCAATAGGCCGACGCCGAGAATCTTGTTGCGCGGCGAGTAGAGCAGGTTGGCGCGCGGCACGTGGGTCGAGCACACCGGCTTGCACTTGCCGCAGCGCAAGCAATCCTTGACCGAATTGGCAATGTCGCCGATATCCGATTGTTCCAGAATCAGCGATTCCACCCCCAATAGCGCGAACGATGGCGTATAGGCGCGCCGCAGGTCGGCGCCGGGCAGCAGCTTGCCGCGGTTGAAATGGCCTTTCGGGTCGATGCGCTGCTTGTAGGCGACGAAGGGCGCCAGCTCCTCCTCGCGCAAGAAAGCCAATTTGGTGATGCCGATGCCGTGTTCGCCCGAAATGACGCCATCCAACCCGCGCGCCAGATTCATGATGCGCGCCACCGCCTGATTGGCGGCGCTCAGCATCTGGTAATCGTCGGAGTTGACCGGGATGTTGGTGTGGACGTTGCCATCGCCGGCATGCATGTGCAGCGCCACGAACACCCGGCTGCGTAGTACTTTTTGGTGGATGGCGTGGATCGCCGCCAGGATCGGCGCATCGATTTTGCCGGCGAACATGGTTTCCAGCTCTTGCTGGACCTCGCCTTTCCAGCTGATGCGCAGCTGAAAATCGCGCAGGGCGGTAAACAGCGTGCCGGCGGCGGGCAGGCCTTCGATCTCGGGCCAGCGGGCGCGGTAGTCGTCCAGCGGGCTGTCGAGATGGTCCAGCATCCACTGCCAGCGTTCTCGGACTTGCGTCAACAGCGCAAGGGCGGCGTCGCGGCGTCCGGCGATCATGTCGTCGTCGGAGAGCGCACTGCCTTCGGTATCGACCTGCAGCCGGCCGTGGAAATAGTCGGCCAGCGTATCGAGCAGCCGGATTTTGTTGCTGGTCGACAGCTCGATGTTGATGCGTTCGATCCCATCCGAGTAGTCGCCCAGGCGGTCGAGCGGAATCACCACGTCCTCGTTGATCTTGAACGCGTTGGTGTGGCGCGCGATGGCGGCGGTGCGCGAGCGGTCAAGCCAGAAGCGTTTGCGCGCCTCGGGGCTGACGGCGACGAAGCCTTCGCCGTTTCGGGCGTTGGCGAGCCGGACCACGTGGCTGCACGCTTCCGCCAGCGCCTGCTCATCGTCGGCGACGATATCGGCGAGCAATACCATCTTGGGGCGGCCGCGCGACTTGGCCTTGGTGGCATAGCCGACGGCGCGCACGTAGCGCCAGTCGAGATGCTCTAGACCGGCCAACTGCACGGCGGGGTGGGCGTCGACGTAATTTTTGATCTCGACGATGGCCGGCGTCGCCTGAGTGACGGTGCCGAAGAATTCCAGACACAAGGTGCGGACATGGTCCGGCATGCGGTGAAGAACGAAGCGCGCGCTGGTAATGATGCCGTCGCAGCCCTCCTTCTGCACGCCGGGCAGTCCGGCGAGGAACTTGTCGGTGACATCTTTGCCGAGGCCGGTTTTACGGAAGGTGCGCCCGGGGATCTCCAGCGTCTCCGACGAGAGCACGGTGCTGGCATCCTCGGCCAAGCGCGATACGCTAAAGCGCGCCACCGCGACATCGTGGATCTTGCCGTAATTGTGATCGAGCCGCTCGATGAACAGCCAGTTGCCGTCCGGGTCGACCATCTTCCAACTGGCCAAGTTGTCGAGCGCCGTGCCCCATAGCACGGCTTTCTTGCCGCCGGCATTCATGGCGACGTTGCCGCCGATACAGGACGCCTCGGCCGACGTGGGGTCGACGGCAAAGACCAGGCCGGCCTCGGCGGCGGCTTCCGACACGCGGGCAGTGACCACCCCGGCGCCGCACTGAATGGTGGCGTGGCTGCCGGCCAGGCCCGGCAGCGGAATATATTCGACGCCCTGATGGCGATCGAGCTTTTCGGTGTTGATGACCGCGGACATGCCGTCCAGTGGCACGGCGCCGCCGGTGTAGCCGGTGCCGCCGCCGCGCGGAATGATGGTCAAGCCGAGCTCGATGCAGCCTTTGACCAGCGGCGCGATCTCCGCCTCGCTATCGGGGCATAGCACCACGAATGGATATTCGACCCGCCAGTCGGTGGCGTCGGTCACGTGCGACACGCGCGCCAAGCCATCGAACAGGATGTTGTCGCGGCGGGTAAAGCGAGAGAGTCGCTTGAGAATCTGGGCGCGCAAGACGCGCGTCTCGCTGAATTGCGCCTCGAAGCGGCCGACCGCGCGCGCGGTGGCGGCGATCAGCGCCTGGACCTTGTCATTGCCCTCGCGGCGCTTGTCGATTTCGCGCAGGCGGTGGTGCATGGCGCCGACCAGCGCCGACAGGCGCTTGGGGTTGTCCAGCAGGTCGTCCACCAGATAGGGATTGCGGTCCACCACCCAGATATCGCCCAGCACTTCGAACAGCATGCGTGCCGAGCGGCCGGTGCGGCGCTCGGCGCGCAAGGCCTCCAACAGCTGCCACATGTCTTCGCCCAACAGGCGAATCATGATCTCGCGGTCGGCAAATGAGGTGTAGTTATAAGGTATTTCGCGCAGTCGCGCTTTTGCCGGAAGGTTCACAGTCATTTTCTGCTCGATCGTCTTTGTCTAGGGAAAGTGTATCCCAAATGCTGCGACGCAGAAAACGATGTTGTGATGGGGGATATTAGGCGGAATATTCTCTCGACATGAAGCGTTTGTCGTGTATTTGGATATTGTCTGACATTGTCAGCGGCGCGCGCCCAACGCTTCCGCCAGACGCACCGCTTCGAACAGGCTGCCGCTCGATGCCCGTCCACTGCCGGCCAGGTCCAGCGCCGTGCCGTGATCGACCGAGGTGCGGACGATGGGCAACCCCAGCGTGATGTTGATGCCGTGGCCGAAGGTCGCGTACTTCAACACCGGCAAGCCCTGGTCGTGATACATGGCGAGCACGGCGTCGCAGCCGCTCAGGCGCTCTGGATTGAACAGCGTGTCGGCCGGCAAGGGGCCGCGCAGGTCGATGCCCTCGGCGATGAGCCGGGTGAGCACCGGAATGATGACGTCGATTTCCTCGCGGCCCATGTGGCCGCCTTCCCCCGCATGCGGGTTCAGCCCGGCCACCAGGATGCGCGGTTTGGCGATGCCGAAACGGGCGACGAGATCCCGGTGCAGGATACGGATGACCTGATCCAGATCGGCCGGCGTGATGGCGTCGGCCACCGCGCGTAGCGGCAGGTGGGTGGTCACCAGCGCCACGCGCAGCTGTTCGCCGGCCAGCATCATGACCACGCGCGCCGTGCCGGTCTTTTCGGCCAGGTATTCGGTGTGTCCGGTGAACGGCACGCCGGCGTCGTTGATGACGCCCTTGTGCACGGGGCCGGTCACCATGGCGGCGAATTCGCCCGATTGACAGCCGGCAATGGCGCGGTCGAGCGTGGCCAGCACGAAAGCGGCGTTGGCCGGGTTCAAGCGGCCGGCTTCGCACGGCGCCGCCAGCGGGATGTGCAGCACTTCCAACGCGCCATCCGGCGGCGTTTGTTGCGGATGGTAGGGGACGAGCGAAACGGCGCGCCCCAATTGCGCGGCACGGCCGCGCAACAGATCGATATCGGTCAGCACCACGCGCCGGGCGCGGCCGGGCAGTGTGGGCAGGTCGAGCGCCAAGTCGGGCCCGATGCCGGCCGGCTCGCCGGCCGTGATCGCCAGAACGGGGCGCTGACCGCTCATTGCTCGCTCAGGCGATCGTCGACGAAGGCGGCATCGCGCTGCTGATGCACCCAGTCGATATAGGCTTCATCCACTTTGAGGGTATGAATCTGCTGACGCGCCAGCGAGCGGCCTCGCTCGGCGGTGACGTCCTGCGTGCGTTTGGCCGCGACTTTGATCAGGTGCCAGCCAAACGGCGAACGTACCGGCTCCGAAACGGTGTTCAGCGGCAAGGACAGCATTGCTTGCTCGAACTCCGGCACGGTATCGCCGCGGGCAAGCCAGCCCAGATCGCCACCCTTGAGGTTGCTGCCGTCTTCCGAATACAGCTTGGCCATCTCCTCGAACGAGGCGCCGCGCAGAATCCGGTCGCGGATCTGCAGGATCTTGGTGCGCGCGTCGTTCTCCGAAACCGCCTCATTGGTGCGGATCAGAATGTGGAAGGTGTGGAATTGCTCGGCCATTTGCTGCGTCTGACCACTGCGTTTGTCGACCAGGCGGAAGATATAGAAACCCTGCTGGGTGCGGATGACGTCAGTGACGTCGCCGGGCTTCATCGCTTCCAGCATGGCGGTGAATTCGGGCGGCAGGCTCGCAGCTGGTCGCCAGCCGACCTCGCCGCCGCGCATGGCGTTCGGCGCCGAGGAGTAGGCGGCGGCGACGTTGCCGAATGGCTTGCCGGCCTTGAGTTCGGCCAGTGCCTGATGCGCGCGTTGTGCCCGGGCCTCGACCACGGTGCTGTCGGCGCGCTCCGGCACGTCGATCAGGATGTTGGCCAGATTGAACTCGGTGTTGTTGGCAAATTGCGGGTTTTTCAGCGCTTGGTCGACCTCGGCGTCGGTGACGGTGACGCGCGAGCCGATGACGCTTTCTTTCAGTTTGGAGAGCAGCAACTCGCGGCGCACGTCGGCACGGAAGGTGTCGAAGGCGATCCCTTGTTTGGCCAGGTTCTGGCGCAACCCGTTCAGATCCCACTTATTCTGTTGGGCCACGCGTTGGATGGCTTGATCGACATCGCTGTCGGACACCGTGACGTGATTGCTGTCGGCAAATTGCAGTTCAGTCGTCTCGGTAATCATTTGATCGAGCACCTGCCGGCGCAGCACATCCGCCGGCGGCGGCGTCACGTGCTGTTCGCGCAGCGAGGCCTCGGCCTCGGCAACCCGGGCGCGCAGGTCGAGTTCGGTGATCACGCTCTTGTTGACCACGGCGACGATCCGGTCAACGGGTTGAACCGGTGCCGCATGGGCCAGAGTGAGCGCGGCGGACATCAGCAGTGCGGGCAGAAGTTTATTCATGGTCATGGTTGAAGGTTGGAGGTCGGGGTATAGCCCGGGATGGCCAGGCGCAGCGTGTCGAGCGGGTTGGCACCCATGGCGCCCAATCCATTGAGTTCAAGTTGCACAAAGAATCCCGTCTTGGTCTGGGTCAGATTGGTAATGTACCGCTGGACCACCAGGCGTAACAGCCAGCAGCCGTTGTTGTATTCGACGCCGGCCAACTGATTCATCATCTGACGGTCCTGCAGCGAATAGTCGACGCGCGCCAATCCGTACCATTGGCGCGTGATCGGCCACTGCGTGCCCAGGTCGATTTCGTGCAGGTTTTCCGGCTGGCCTTGCGCGTTCACTTGGTCATTGGTGTAGAAGCGGTAGCGCAACGACACCACCTTACCCGCCGTCGGCTGGTAGCGTAGCGATACATTGTACTGTACCGGCGCGTGAGTGGTGGCGCTGTATTGATAGAGGCTGTCAAGATTCCAGTTCTTGACGACCTCGCCGCCCAGGCTCGCCAGAAAGTCCGACGCACCGGTGGTGCGCTGGGTGAGCGAGCCGTCGCCCGGCTGATTGGGGTTGTACAGCAACTGGGTGGAGTTGAAGTAGAACCGTTGGCCGAAGGCGGCGCGGATGATTTCCCGCCCGCTGTCGTTGTCGATCAGCTGCGAGGTCAGTGCAGCGGTGACCTGGTTGGCCGGCGAGAGGCGGTCATAGCCGGAATAGTCGTTCTCGGAGAAGATCTGCGCGAAACCGAAGTCGTTGAGCGACGAGTCGAAGTTGGGGATGTTGCTCTGGTCGCGTGCCGGCACGTACAGGTAGTACAGGCGCGGCTCCAGCGTTTGGGTCCGTTCTGCGCCGAACAGGTCGACTTGGCGGTCGAAATACAGTCCGGTATCGATGCTGGCGATCGGCAGGGTGCGATCGATGGTCGAGCCGTTGCTGCCGCCGTAGCTGTCGAGCTGATACTCGGTGGCGTTGACGCCGATCTTGGGTTTGAAAAAGCCCCAGCTGCGCTCGAACGGCAGCGTGACGCTCGGGTAGAGCACGAAGCGCTTGCCTTCCTGCAGCGTCGGATGCGAGAACTGCGTGACCACGCTCGTCAGGTTGCCGGACAGACCGAGCGGCAGATCCTGATTCACCGTCAGCGTCAACTGCGGCAGCCGGGCGTATGGCGGCGTTACCGTCGTGCCCGTGGCCTGCAGCGTCTGGTAGCGTTGGACCAGCACGTTCAGCCCAGCCGAACCGCCTTGCCAGCTGGTGCCGTAGTTGGCATAGGCCTCGCGCACCAGGTTGACGTTGGCGGCTACCGTATAGCGGTCGCCGAAGTCGCTGAAATAATTATCGTCCGACACCTGGGTGCCGTCATAGCCGACTGACAGCCCAGGGGCCAGCGTCTGATTATGCGCGCCGCTCCACAAATAGCGGTAATGACCGGTGGCTTGATCCCGTGTGTTCTGTTCGGTATATAACCAGCCGGAGTAGGTCGGTTCCAGATAGCGGAACTCGCCGCCCAGGATCACGCCGTGCTTGCTGTTCGTATGGGTCGTCAACGTGGCGTCGTAGTTGGGCGCCAGATTGAAATAGTAGGGGATGGCCAGATCCAGCCCGGTGCTGCCGCCCTGCAGCGTCGGATACAGAAAGCCCGATTTGCGCCGGCCGTCGAGCGAGAAGTCCATCCACGGCGTATACATCAGCGGCACGCCTTGGAACACGACGCGCGCGTTGCGCGCGGTGCCCACGCCGGTGGTGTAGTCGAGGTCGAGCTGCGACGAGCGCAGGTACCAGCTGTCGTCGCCGACCGAACAGGTGGTGGCCTGCGACTGCAGCACGCGATAGTTATCCTTGCCCTGGAAAATCACTTCCTGGCCGTTGCCGCGCATTTGCTTGCCCGGCGTGCCGGAGCGGAAGACCGGCTGCTGGCCGGTACCGGTGCGGCTGTCGAGGTTGTAGTCGAGCAAGGTGCCGTCGATACGGTCCTGCTGGCGGGTCAGGGTAAAATGATCACCCGCCTTGGCGTTGTTTTTGGCTTGGTAGTAGTCGAGCCAGTCGCTGTTGAGCTTCTGATCGTCGCGCGTCACCACGACATTGCCGCGCGCGCGCAGCACCTCGTTCATCGTGCCGTCGATGTGATCGGCCGTGACGTGCGCCTCTCCCGGCACCGGCTGAGAAGGCGCCACGTAATCCGTTGGGTCATCCGCGTACGCAAATGTGGCGGAAAAGGCGGCAGCAAGCGCCAGAACAATCTGTGTCTTTTGAATTCTTGGCATGCACAAAACCATATCGTGGGTGCAGTCGGCGGTATAAAATCGCACAATTCTACCAGTACCGCAATCAACAGACATGCAGCGATTAGCACAACTAAAGCAGTGGCTTTCCGATCGACACCCTGGAATCGACTTGCAGGTGGCGTTCGCGGCGGCCGACGCCGACTTCCGCCGTTATTTCCGGGCGACGTTCCCAGACGGCTCCACTCGCATTCTGATGGATGCCCAACCGGATAAAATGGACACCGCGCCCTATGCGCATGCGCGCGAGGTGTTGGCGATGCTCAATGTGCCGCAAATCTATGCCCACGACCGCGAACAGGGGTTCATGGAGCTGCAGGATCTTGGCAACGTCACCTATATGGCGGCATTGCAGCAGGAGTCCGAACCGGCGACCGCGCGCTTGCTGTTGTTGGAAGCGATCGACAGTTTGATCGAGATGCAGCGGGCAAGCCGCCCGGGGGCGTTGCCCAATTATGACCGGAACTTATTGCAGCGCGAAGTCGACCTGTTTCCGGAGTGGTTCGCCGCCAAAGAGCTGCAACGGCCATTGACGTTCGCCCAGCGCAAACTCTGGGACGCCAGCGTGCCGCTGGTGCTTGACCGCGCCTTGGCGCAGCCGCAGGTGTTCGTGCATCGCGACTATATCGTGCGCAATTTGATGCTGACCGACGGGCGGCCTGGCGTGCTGGATTTTCAGGACGCGGTTTACGGCCCGATCACCTACGATTTGGTGTCGCTGTTGCGCGACGCTTTCATCGAGTTCGACGAGGAGCTGGTGCTGGATATCGTGGTGCGGTACTGGGAGAAGGCGCGCAAGGCGGGTCTGCCGGTGGCGGCCAATATCGACGATTTCTACCGCGACTTCGAGTGGATGGGCGTACAGCGCCATCTGAAAGTGGCGGGCATCTTCTGCCGTCTGTGGCACCGTGACGGCAAGGAGCGCTATCTGCCCGAGGTGCCGCGGTTCCTCAAATACCTGAAGAAAACCACGCGCCGTTACCAGGAACTCGCGCCGCTCTATCAGCTGCTGGTCGAGCTGGACGGCGACGAGGTGCAAAGCGGGTTCTCCTTCTAATGAAAGCGATGATTCTGGCCGCGGGGCGCGGCGAGCGCATGCGGCCGTTGACCGACCATACGCCCAAGCCGCTGCTCATGGCCGGCGGCGAGACGCTGATCGGCTGGCACATCCGTCGATTGGCGGCCTGCGGCATTACCGATCTGGTGATCAACCATGCCTGGCTAGGCGAGACGCTGCAGGCGGCGCTCGGCGACGGCGCCGCCTACGGCGTGCGCATCGCCTGGTCGGCCGAGCGCGAGGCGCTCGAAACGGCCGGCGGCATTGCCCAGGCGCTGCCGCTATTAGGTGAGGCGCCCTTTTTGCTGGTTAACGGCGACGTGTTGTGCGATCTGGATTTCGCCCCGCTGGCCGAGATGGCGCGCCGGCTCGACGGTGAGGCGCGCCAAGCCCATCTGGTGCTGGTCGACAATCCGCCACACCGGCCGGGAGGCGATTTCACGCTGCATGCGGACGGTCTGGTTACGCGAGAGGCTGTGGCGGGGTTGCCGCGGCTGACCTACGCGGGTATCGGCGCCTATCATCCGTCCTTGCTGGCCAGTCTCGCGCAGCGCTCGCCGGTGCGCGAAACACTGCTGAACGTGTTCGTCGAAGCCATGGCGCGCGGCACCATCCATGGCGAGCGGCTCAATGGCGTGTGGCTGGATGTCGGCACCCCGGAGCGCCTGCGGCAAGCCGACCACATCGCCCGCGGCTGGAGCCTGCCGTGAGCCGACGCATCCTTGGCGTGGATCCCGGCTCGCGCATCACCGGTTTCGGAGTGATCGACGTGGTCGGTCAGCAACGCCACTATGTGGCCTCCGGCTGCATCCGCACGCCGGAAGGGGCGCCGCTGGCACAGCGGCTGCGCGTGATCGCCGAGCATCTGTTCGAAGTGATCGAAACCTATCGGCCGCACGAGGCGGCGGTCGAGCAGGTATTCGTCAACGTCAATCCGGCGGCGACGCTGATGCTTGGGCAAGCGCGCGGCGCGGTGGTGACGGCGCTGGTGTTGCGCGACCTGCCGGTGGCGGAGTACACCGCGCTGCAGGTCAAGCAATCGGTGGTCGGCCAGGGCAAGGCGCACAAGACGCAGGTGCAGGACATGGTTGTGCGGCTGTTGTCGCTGTCGGGCACGCCGCAGGCCGATGCCGCCGACGCGTTGGCGGTGGCGCTGGCGCATGCCAATCATGGCGGCCCGGCGCTGGCCGCCGCGGGGGCGCTCGGCTTGCGCGTCAAAGGCGGGCGGCTGGTGTGAGCCGGTTTTTACCTTCAATTCGATGAAAGAGCCAAGATGATCGGACGCCTGAACGGGGTGTTGCTGGAAAAACTGCCGCCGCAGGTGGTGATCGATGTGCAGGGGGTCGGTTATGAGGTCGACGTGCCGATGACGACCTACTATCAGTTGCCGTCATTGGGCGAGAAGGTGGTGCTGTTCATCCATCAAGTGGTGCGCGAGGACGCGCATCTGCTGTTTGGTTTTCTGAGCCGGGCCGAACGCGAGACCTTCCGTCAGCTGATCAAGGTCACCGGCATCGGTGCGCGCATCGCACTGGCGATTCTCTCCGGCATGAGCGCCGACGAGTTGGCGCAGGCGATTGCCAGCGAAGACTTGAAGCGGCTGTCCGCGGTGCCGGGCATCGGCAAGAAAACCGCCGAGCGGCTGGTGCTGGAGCTGCGTGGCAAGCTGGTCACGGGCGCCGCGCTCGCCACGCCGGGCGGACTGCCGTTTGCCGCCGCCAACGATGGCCGCGGCGACATTCTCAACGCGCTGATCGCGCTCGGCTATAGCGAGAAAGAGGCGCAGGCGGCGATGAAGGTATTGCCGGCCGACGTCGACGTCAGCGAGGGCATCCGCCTGGCGCTCAAGGGTCTGGCCAAAGGCTGAAACTGGGGCGGCGTTACCTCGGAGGATGAAAAAGACGTCATGCCCGCGGTGTTTGGTGCAATGCCGCGCGTTGCGCGCCGATTGCACCCTACGCAACGGGCTTCCATTCGCGTAGGGCGCACTGGCCGCAGGCAGTGCGCCACAGCCCCCCTTCGTCATTAGACGCCAAGACGCTGGCGGTAGTCCGCCAGCTGTTGGATCGTCAACCGCGGAATGCAAAAGCGCGCCAAGTAGCGCTCAAGCGCCTCGCCACGCATCATCGTACCGTCGGGATTCATCAATTCGCATAGCACCGCCGCCGGCGATAGCCCGGCAAGCCGCGCCAGGTCGACCGCGCCCTCGGTGTGGCCGCGGCGCTCGAGTACGCCGCCATCTCGGGCGATCAACGGGAAGACATGTCCCGGGCGGGCCAAATCCTCGGGCCGCGCATCCGGCGCGACCGCGGCGCGGATGGTGGTGACGCGGTCGGCGGCCGAGACGCCGGTGGTGACGCCATGGCGGGCTTCGATCGATTGCGTGAAGGCGGTGCCGTAACGGCTCTGGTTGTGCTCGACCATCAACGGCAATTGCAGCCGTTCGGCCGTGTCTCGCGTCAGGCACAGGCAAACGATGCCGCTGCAGTCGCGGATCAGTTGCGCCATGATCGGTACCGACAGTTTATCGGCGGCGACGATCAGGTCCGCCTCGTTTTCGCGGTCGTCGTCGTCCAAAAGCGCGATCGGCAAGCCGCGCTTGAACGTGTCCAGCACGGTTGCCACGGTATGGATAGGGGTTTCTTGCAGCAAGTTCATTGCATCGGTCCTCGAAAAATCGTTGAGAAACACGCATGCAGGGCAGACCCGCGCCTGAACAGACGCGGGGAAGTCTTCTTTCATCCGGACTATACCGTCGGCTCCGGCATTGAACCGGATCTGCTGACCCTGCCGCCGGGAAGGCGACAGGCGCTCGCGGGCTCGCTGGAGATTCCAGCCTACCGCCGGTGGGGAATCGCACCCCGCCCTGAAGACGTTGTCTTGACCCGAAGGTCGGCAATCATCATAGCAGGATGATAAGATTGCAGTCTAATCCCCTCAATTAATGGACCGTCATGCTGGAAACCGACAATCTCATGGGCGACGCACCGCGCCGCATCGTGACGCAGCAAACGCTTTCGGCGCAGGAAGAGGCGTTGGAGCGCGCATTGCGGCCCAAGCTGCTCGACGAGTATGTCGGCCAGGTCAAAGCGCGTGAGCAGCTGGAAATCTTCATCCAGGCGGCGAAAAAGCGTGGCGAGGCGCTGGATCACGTGCTGCTGTTCGGTCCGCCGGGACTTGGCAAGACCACGCTCGCGCACATCATTGCCCGCGAAATGGGCGTCAACCTGCGTCAGACTTCCGGTCCGGTCTTGGAGCGCGCCGGCGACTTGGCCGCGCTGTTGACCAATCTGGAACCGCACGACGTGCTGTTCATCGACGAAATCCATCGTCTAAGCCCGGTGGTCGAGGAAATTCTCTACCCGGCGCTCGAGGACTATCAGATCGACATCATGATCGGCGAAGGCCCGGCGGCGCGCTCGGTCAAAATCGATCTGCCCCCTTTTACCCTGGTCGGCGCTACCACGCGCGCCGGCATGCTGACCAATCCGCTGCGCGACCGCTTCGGCATCGTGTCGCGGCTCGAGTTTTACACGCCGGAAGAATTGACGCGCATCGTGCAGCGCTCGGCTGGGCTGTTGAACGTCACCCTGGGCGGCAACGGCGCCTTCGAGGTGGCGCGACGCAGCCGCGGCACGCCGCGTATCGCCAACCGGCTGCTGCGCCGCGTGCGCGATTACGCCGAGGTGCGCGCCGATGGCGTGGTCAGCGCCGAGGTGGCGGATGCGGCCTTGTCGATGCTGGATGTGGATGTGGCGGGATTGGACGTGATGGACCGCAAGTTGTTGTCGGCGGTGATCGAGAAGTTCGCCGGGGGGCCCGTCGGGCTCGACAATGTCGCCGCTGCGATCGGCGAGAGCACCGACACCATCGAGGACGTGATCGAGCCGTTCCTGATTCAGCAGGGCTATCTGCAACGCACGCCACGCGGCCGTGTGGCCACGGCATTGGCGTTCACCCACTTCGGCTTGGCGCGCAATGACTGATCTGTTGCGTATCGGCGTGGATCTGGGCGGCACCAAGACCGAAATCATGGTGTTGTCGCGTTCGGGCGAGGTGTTGTTGCGGCGCCGCGAGGCGACGCCACGCGGCGACTATGCCGCGTCGGTGGCGCAGATCGGCCGTATGGTGCGCGCGGCGGAGGCCGAATTGGGCGCGCGCGGCACGGTGGGGATCGGCACGCCAGGCGCGGTCTCCGCCCTGACGGGGCGCATGAAGAACTGCAACTCGGTTTGGCTGAACGGCCAACCGCTGGCGGAGGACTTGGCGCGCGAACTGGATCGCCCGGTGCGCCTCTCCAACGACGCGAACTGCTTTGCTTTGTCCGAGGCGGTCGATGGTGCGGGGCAAGGTGCGCGCGTGGTGTTCGGCGTGATTCTCGGCACCGGCGTCGGTGCCGGCATTGTGGTGGACGGAAGGGTGCTTGACGGGGCGAACCGCATCGCCGGCGAGTGGGGGCATAATCCGCTGCCGTTGCCGGGGGCGGCCGATTTACCGCTGCCCGCCTGTTATTGCGGCCGTGCCGGGTGTATCGAACGCTACCTGTCAGGGCCGGCCTGGAGCGAGGCCTGTCTGCGCGAGCAAGGGTTGGCGCTTGAGCCGGCCGAGATTGCCGAGCGCGCTGCCAGTGGCGTGTGCCAAGCGTCGCTGGCGTCGCTCGATACCTATCTGGATCGGCTGGCGCGCGCGCTGGCCGGCGTGATCAATCTCCTCGACCCGGACGTGATCGTGCTTGGCGGGGGGCTATCGAATATTCCGGCGTTGTACGAGGGCGTGCCGGCGCGTTGGGGACGTTACGTGTTCTCCGACCGTGTCCTGACGCGCCTGGTGGCGCCGGCGCATGGCGATTCGTCCGGCGTGCGCGGCGCGGCTTGGTTATGGAATGAGGGGGCGCCCGCGGGCGCCGACGACTAGAATGATCGCAATAGATCAGAATACGAAGAGACGAGGTGAGGCATGTTTTTAGTCATGTTGCTGGTGGCGCTGGTCGTGTCGCTGTTGGCGTCGGTACTGACCGCGCGCTTTTTTGACAAAGCGGTCGACAGTATCCTGGCGCGCATCGTTGGCACCGAACTGGCCGACGCTTGGCACAAGTACATCCAATTCGCCATTGTGGTGGTGGGTGTTTCCGGGGGCGTGCAGTTGTGGGAGCTGCAGAAGTACATTGCCAACAAGGGCGATAACGGCACGCCGCCGCCGCTGACCTTCATGAGCTGGGTGCTGGAAATCTATCGCACGCTGATCGAAACGCTGCAGTCGATCGTCTGGATGCTGTTGCTGTTCTTCTTGTGTGGCATGATTGCCATCGTCATCATGCGCAGCATCGAGCTGCGCCGCCAACGGCGTGACGCCGACGACGCCTCGTAGCCGGCCTCGTCAATATTCACGAAAAGCCGCGCCCTATGGAGCGCGGCTTTTTGTTTGGCAGCTTCGCCGTTCCGTTACAGAACCACCATGTTGTCGCGGTGAATGAGCTCCGGCTCGCCGATATAGCCTAATACGGCCTCGATGTCGCGCGTGGCGACTTTGACGATCTGCCGCGCCTCGTCCGAGCTGTAGTTGACGAGTCCGCGCGCCAGCTCGTTGCCTTGCGGATCGACACAGGCCACGGCCTCGCCGCGCAGGAAGTCGCCCTCCACCGCCACGACGCCGATGGGCAGCAGACTCGTGCCCTTGGCGACGATGGCGCGGGCGGCGCCGGCATCGACGGTGACGCGGCCAGAAAGCTTGAGGTGGTCGGCGAGCCACTGCTTGCGTGCCGCCAGCCGGCTGGTGACGGCCTGCAGCTGGGTGCCGATGTGCTCGCCGTCGGCCAAACGCGACAGCACGTGCGGCTCGCGGCCGCAGGCGATGACGGTGTGGGCGCCACTGTGCGCCGCGCGCTTGGCGGCCAGAATCTTGGTCAACATGCCGCCAGTGCCGACGCGGCTGCCGGCGCCGCCGGCCATGTCCTCCAGCGCCGGGTCGCCGGCGGTGGCGTCTTGCACCAGCTTTGCCAGCGGGTCCTTGCGCGGGTCGGCGGTGAATAGGCCGATCTGGTCGGTCAGGATCACCAGCGCATCCGCTTCGATCAGGTTGGTGACCAGCGCGCCCAGCGTGTCGTTGTCGCCCAGGCGAATCTCATCGGTGACCACGGTATCGTTCTCGTTGATGATCGGCACCACGTTGAGATTGAGTAACGTGGTCAGCGTCGAGCGCGCGTTGAGGTAGCGCGTGCGGTCGGCCAGGTCTTCGTGCGTGAGCAGAATCTGCGCGGTGCCGAGACCAAAGGCGCGGAAGGCCGATTCATACGCTTGGCACAGCCCCATCTGGCCGACCGCGGCAGCGGCCTGCAGTTGATCGACGCTCTTGGGCCGCGCGGCCCAGCCGAGCCGTTGACAGCCTTCGGCAATGGCGCCGCTGGAGACCAATACCACCTGCTTGCCGCGCCGCTTGAGTTCGGCAATCTCCTCCGCCCAGCGGCCGAGCGCCGCCAGGTCGAGCCCCTTGCCGTCGTTGGTGACCAGGCTGGAACCGACTTTGACGACGATGCGGCTGGCCGAGTGAATAACCGAATGCATAATGAACGTTATCCGGGTAAAAGAAATAATTATAAGGAGTCGGCGCCTCGGCGCGAAGCCTATTCGGGTTATTAGGGCAATGCCGGTTGCGCGGGCGCGCCGCCCGCCTCGCGGGCGAGCGCGTCCAGCGCCTCGGCCGTCGCCTCGGCCAGCTGGCGCATTTCGCCGTCTTGCAGGCAGTAGGGCGGCATGTAGTACACCGTATTGCCGATCGGCCGCACCAGGCAGCCCCGTTCGAGCATGGCGGCGAAGAACGCTTGGGCGAAATCCCCGCGCGGCGTGTCGACGTCGAAAGCCCAAATCATCCCTTGTTGGCGAAAGTGCCGTACGTCTGTGCGTGCGGCGAGCGGGGCAAGAATGCCGCTAAAGCGTGCCGCCTTGTCGCGGTTGCCCGCCAGAATGTCCTCGTCGCGCAAGGTATCGAGCACGGCCAGTGCCGCGCTGCAGGCCAACGGGTTGCCGGTGTAGCTATGCGAGTGCAAGAAGCCTGCGCGCACGTCCTCGCTGTAAAACGCCTGATAGACGTTGTCGGTGGTCAATACGCACGACAGCGGCAGGAAGCCGCCGGTGATGCCTTTGGACAGGCACAGGAAGTCGGGGCGGATGTCGGCCTGCTCGCAGGCGAACAGCGTGCCGGTGCGGCCGAAGCCGACGGCGATTTCGTCGGCGATCAAGTGCACCTGATATTGGTCGCACAAGCGCCGCGCCTCGCGCAGATAGTCCGGATGGTACATGGCCATGCCGGCCGCGCCTTGGACCAGCGGCTCGAGAATCAGCGCCGCCACGTCGCCGGCATGTTTGGCCAGCACGTTCTCCAGCGCGCGCGCTGCGGCGAGCGCCACGTCGCGAGCGGACTGGCCGGGCGCTGCTTGGCGCGCGTCCGGCGTCGGCACGCGCAAGGCACGCGCGATGAGGGGGGCATAGGTTGCAGAGAACAGCGGCACATCGGTCACCGCCAGCGCGCCGATGGTTTCGCCGTGATAGCTGTTCTCCAGGCTGATGAAGCGGCTTTTCTGCGCCTTGCCGCTGTTCTTCCAATAGTGGAAGCTCATTTTCAACGCGATTTCAGTGGCGCTGGCGCCGTCGGAACCATAAAAAGCGTGGCCGAGGCCGGAGAGCGCCGCCAAGCGCTCGGACAGTTCGATGACCGGACGGTGGGTGAAGCCCGCCAGCATGACATGCTCGAGCGTATCGAGCTGGTCGTGCAGGGCCTGCTTGATGCGCGGGTGGCCATGGCCGAGCAGGTTGACCCACCAGGAACTGACCGCGTCGAGGTAACGTTTGCCGTCGAAATCCGTCAGCCAGGCGCCTTGAGCGCTGGCGATCGGCACCAGCGGGAAGCGTTCATGGCGCTTCATTTGCGTGCAAGGGTGCCAGACGGCCTGAAGGCTGCGGTTGAGCCAGTCTTGGTTCGACATGCCGATATTCCTAGAGATGAAAAGCAGGGTAAAGATGCTACCACGGCGCCGTGCCGCGCGGCCGTGCCTGTCAGCCGGTGGCGCGCTAGCATGAGTCTGTTCCCTTCTGAGCGGTCGGCGAGGAGTCAGCATGCGCGTATATCGAGAGTCGGCGGGGTTTTCGTTGATTGAGCTGATGATTGTGGTGGCCATCATCGGCGTGTTGGCCGTG
>Ga0213872_10000522_pt1 | contig 30024 bp, 26 predicted proteins | sample VelepicomBERX_R2_FD_160071 | JGI IMG/M metagenome (GOLD analysis project Ga0213872, IMG submission 160071) | Rhizosphere microbial communities from Vellozia epidendroides in rupestrian grasslands, the National Park of Serra do Cipo, Brazil - RX_R2 | ecosystem: Host-associated > Plants > Roots >...
AATATCGAACAACTGGTCGATCTGCCTCGATTCGATGATCAAGGGCGGCGACAAGGCGATGGTATCGCCGGTGGCGCGGGTCAGCAGGCCGGCTTCGTAGCACCGCGTGAAGACCTCGTAGCCGCGGCTTCCCGGCGCGCCCGGACGTGGCACCAGCTCGATGGCGCCGATCAGGCCGAAATTCCTGAGATCGACGACATTCGGCAGACCGCGCAAAGCGTGCAGCCTCTCCTGCCATTGGGCTTCCAGCTCGATCGCCCGAGTGAAAAGTCCGTCCTCTTCATAGGTGTCGATGGTGGCGAGCGCCGCCGCGCAGGCCAGCGGGTGGGCGGAATAGGTGTAGCCATGGAAGAACTCGATGGCGTTGTCGGGCGCCGCCTCGACCACGGTTTGGTACAGCCGGGACTGGGCGATCACCACCCCCATCGGCACGGTGCCGTTGGTGACGCCCTTGGCGCCGGTGATCATATCGGGCGCCACGCCGAAGCGCTGGGCGGCGAAATTGGCGCCGGTGCGTCCGAAGCCGGTGATCACCTCGTCGAAGATCAGGAGAATGCCGTGGCGGTCGCAAATCCCGCGCAGCCTTTCGAGATAGCCCTTGGGAGGAATCAGCACGCCGGTCGATCCGGCGATCGGTTCGACGATCACAGCGGCGATGGTCGAGGCGTCGTGCAGGGCGACGATGCGCTCCAGCTCCTCGGCGAATTCGGCGCCGAATGCCGGCTGGCCCTGGGTGAAGGCGTTGCGCTCGGGGTCATGGGTGTGGCGCAAATGGTCGGTGCCGGGAAGCTGGATGAACGTCTTGCGGTTGGCAACCAGCCCGCCGACCGAAATGCCGCCGAAGCCGACGCCGTGATAGGCGCGTTCGCGGCCGATGAAGCGGGTGCGGGTGCCCTCGCCGCGGGCGCGGTGATAGGCCAGCGCCATCTTCAGGGCACTGTCGACCGCCTCGGAGCCCGAATTGCAGAAGAACACATGATCCATGCCATCCGGCGCCAGCGCCGCCAGCCGGCTGGCCAGAGTGAAGGCGGAGGGATGCCCCATCTGAAAGGTGGGTGCGAAATCCAGCGTGGCGGCCGATTTCTGGATCGCCTCGACGATCTTCTTGCGGTTATGGCCGGCATTGCAGCACCAGAGACCCGCGGTGCCGTCCAGGATCGTCCGCCCGTCATGGCTCTGGTAATGCATGCCGTCCGCCGACACCAGAAGCCGCGGCGTCTGCTTGAATTGCCGGTTGGCGGTGAAGGGCATCCAGAAGGCGGAGAGATCGTTGCTGAGGCTGGTCATGACACCCAAGGCGCTGTTGCGGTCCCTCTAGGGGTAACACAGCCGCGCGTCGGGCAGGAGGGGGAAGTCTCATTTTACCGGTTGCCGGCCACCTCATTGGCGCGATTGCGGGCGTTCGAGGCGGGGGTGCCGGAAGCGTTTCCGGCGACATCCCCAGCCCGGCTGCGCTCGGAAATGCGCGACGGCACCCCGGCGCCGATGATCGCCGCCGCCCTCCCCGCCATCGCTGCGACCGCCTCCTGCGCGCCGGTATGATTGCGGGCGGAGTGGGTCAATTCGGCCGCCATGCTGGGCGCGCGGCGCATCATGAAGATCATCATGACGGCGGTCGCCAGCAGAATGTAGAAATTGGCCGACAGGAATCCGAAATCGAGGCCGAGGCTGCAGCTGTTCTCGATGGCGTTCTGCAGCGTCTGCCAGTCGTTCAGCGGCGAATCGGTCGAGCTTTTGATGAGCGAGTAGACATAGGCCATCGTGCCCTTGCCGAGCCCGCACACAGCGGAACCGAAGACCATGGTGAGGCTGCATTGTACGATGGTCCAAAGGCCGCGTTCGGCAAAATGGGCGGTCGGCTTGAACAGGGTCGCGGCGATCGAGATCGGGGAAATGGCTGCCACCAGGATCACCCGCATCAGCACGTCCACCAGGAGCAAGGGAAAGACGATCAAACCCGCCAGGAAGGCGGCCACCAGGATCACACCGGCCACCAGATAGGAAAGGTCCTGCAGGCTGGGAAGCAGGCTGCTCTTGCCGCAGGATCCCTGCTGGAGGAGCGCGACGCCGATCAGGATGCCCTTGGCGAACTGGCTCTGCATGTGGGACAGCGGACAGTCCATCTGTTCCATCGCGGTCACCGCCTCGGCGGTCGGGCCGCTCAGGCCGGGAACCGCCGGCAGCGGGGGGCTGCCGCTGCAATAATTCACCGTGTCCCCCGGCATCGGCTCGGAGGTGCCGCCGAGATCGGTTTCATATTCGTCGCTGTCATTGATCATCTGGCTGGCGATCCCCATGCCGGCCGACATCAGGGGAACGAAAACATAATTCCAGAAGGGGCCGCTGCTCTGCAGAAAGCCCAGCACGAGCAGCAGCTTGAAGAATTTCGCCGCACCCTCGTTCCAATGCGACGCGCCGGGAGAGCCGAAGGGCAGGAAGAGCTTGGCGGCGAAAAACAGGACCCATAAGGCCATGAACAGGCCGATCAGGATCTTGAGGCTGTCGGCCAGCTGGGAAAAGACCTTATCGGCGAAGGTCAGGCCGATGGCGCTGACCGTATTGAAGGTGCCGCACACCCAGCACCCCTTGAACAGGCTGGCGAACATCTGGGCGGTCACCCCGTTGGTGGGGGCGTTGCCGGCGAAGACCAAAACCGGCGCCGCGGCCAACAGGAGGAGCGCCAGCGCTTTTCTCATTCGCCGGCTTTTTCGGCCATCAGGCGCTCGGTATAGAGCCGCAAGGATTGCTGGGTGACCAGCACCTCGGCCCGCCCCTTGAGGACGGCGACCACCTCGAACTCCGCATTGTCCGACAAGTCCGCCGTGTGTCTGAGCGCCGCCCAATGCGGATCGGCGTGCTCGGCATCGCGTTCTATGACCGCCACCGTGGCGTGGCCGCTGTCGTCATACCGTCCGATAATGGTGTAACAATCGTTCTTGTCGGTCATAGAGAGAGCGTAACAAACTCGATCAAGGCTGACCAGAAAAAATTTCCAAAATGGAAATTACCGGGTCATGGCGCGGCGGAATGGGAGTCCGCTCGTTGCAGGGAGCGCTCCCTGGCGGTTCGCTCGGTCAGGTCCCGCAACTCGCGCTCGAGACTGGGCAGCGGGCCGTCGGACTCCTCCAGCCAGGCGAGGCTGATGAGGCTTCGCCGGCGATCGGCCGCGACCAGCTCGGCAAGGATCTTTTCCTCCTCGACCCGCCCATCCCGCAGTACGAGCAACCCGGTGAGGGGGCGGGGATCGGGCTGGCGCAGCCGGCGGCGGGCCATCAGCTGCCAGAGCTGCCTCCCGGGGGAGGTCTCGAAGGTCTGATCGATGCGCGACCAAGGGCCGAGCAGCCCCTGCGGCAATCGCCAAGCGCCGTCCCCAAGGTCGAAGATCCGCAGCAGCAGGAGAAGATCCGGGCGCTGCGCGAGGAAGGGGGCCTCCGCCGCACCCGTTCCGGCTTCCACCGTGAAGCCGAACCTTTCCAGCAAGGCGATGACGGAATCGACCGGTTTCAATGATTTGACCGGCGGCCCGTCGCGCAGTTCCTCGCGCAGCCGGTCGGTGAGAACCCTGACCCGGCTCGCCTTTTCGGGGAACTGATCGAGGCTGGCCCAATCCTCCTCGCTCATGCCGCCCATCGCCTGTTTCAGCATGGTTCGAGCCATCGCCAATTGTTCGGGATCGACCCGCGCATCTTCCGCTGCGGCAAGAAAATTCTCCAGCGCTTCGCACAGCCAGGAAGCTGCCAGGGTCAGAAGGGCCTTCGGCGAAGAGGTTTCGAGCCGATCCGCTTCGGCGGCGAGACCGGCCCGCAAGACCGCACCGACCTCACCGATCGCCTGCAGGGCGGCCTTGCTCTCCGGAAGCATTCCGTGTTCCTGAAGGGTAAGCAGAAGGTCGAGTCCGTGGCTTCCCAGGCTCTCCAGAGTGGGCCAGGCGCCAGGCGACAAAAGATGGACCTCATCGCGCAGCGCTTCGGCCATCCAGGAGGGAGGCGGTTCGTCCCAGACGTCGAACAAGGCGAGGATGCGGGCGAGAATCGCCGAATCATTGTTCTGTGGATCTTCCGGCGGAGCCGGCTCGGCTGCCGGCGGTTCCGGAGCGGGCGGAGGAGGGGTGGGAGCCGCTGACTTCTCGGGGCGCTGCTTGCGTGCCGGCGGTTTGGGCGGTTTGAAAGACAGGCGGGGCAGGGAGAGCGAGGGCAGGCGAGCGACGAGAGTGGGCAGGCGCCACAGGATCGCGATCTCGCCGATCAATCCCAGGCTGCCGAAAGCCAGTCCGAGGAGAATGAAACCGAGCGGGATGGCCTGACCCTGTCGAAAACCGGTGGCCAGTCTTTCCCACGCGGCGGGCTGCAAAGGATCGAACCCATATTGACGCTGCAGCAGGAACGCGGCGGACAAAGCAGTTGTGCCGAACCACAAGGCCGAGATCAACGCGAACCAGCCGGTCGCCACCAAGAAGCCGATGACCCGGTTCATCCGCTCAACGCGACAAGGTGGCGGCGGACCGGGCGGCGCGGAGAGGTCCGTCATAGGGGGCGATGTCGCGCGATTGCAGCACCTCGCCTTTCTCGTCCAGCCGGTCATAGCGATGGGTGGCGGGCGGACGGGGGCGGCGGCCTTCGCCAGGGCGGGCGCGTGGAAGCTGTTTCAGCTCGCCGGTCTCGATGGCGCCGATGCGCGACAGGCTTTCCTTTCCCACGATCTCCACGCCCCGCCGGTTGACCCGCACGACCGAGCCGTTTTCCGGCAAAGCGAGGGTTTTGACGCCGAGCGAGCGGGCTATCTCGGCATTGGCTGCGATCTGGCCCGGCGCACCGTGCATCGGGGCAGCGACTTGCTTGGGTTTCAGGAGCGTGTAGAGAAGCTTGGTGTCGGCGGCGATGGCGTGACCGCTCTGATGGATGACGCCATAACCCAGCCCTTCCGACCGCTCGGCGGTGATTACCCGGGCGCCGCTCATTTCCAGTTTCTCCACCATCGACTTGTGGGCCGCGGCCACCGGTGGGATGGCGCGCTGGGGAATGATAATTGTCGTGTCGCGGTCGATATAAAGCGCGCCGGGCAATCGTTCGGCGGTGCGGCTCAATCCGGCATTGGACTGGGCGAAGGCGCCGGTGGTTACCACCAGCGCCTTGTCGGCGGTAAGGGCGCGGGCGTCCTTGGCCAGCAGGATCGGCGCGCCGATGGCCTTTTCCAGCGAGTGGCCGGCTCGCTCTGCGGCTTGGATATTCTGGACCAGGCTGGCGCCCGATACCACCAATGTACGCCCGCTTGCCAAGCCGGCGCGTCCCAGGGAAACGACGCGGTCCAGCTGGGTGCCGAGCACGCCGGCCACCACCGCCCGGCCTTTCTGATCCGCTACGAGGCGGCGCAGATTGGCCTCGATCTCTTTCTCGGTGACCTTGGGACGCTGCTCTCCGGCCGCGGTGGAATCGGCCAGGACCATGTCTACACCCTGTTTGCCGATGCGCCGCAGCAGCTCGGGATCGGCGCGCTCGCCCAGAGGCAGGGTGGCGTCGAACTTGTAGTCGCCGGTATGGAAGACCGCCGCTTCATTGGTGCGCAGCAGAAGCGCGCTGGCGCCGGGCAGATGGTCGACCGGCACGAAGGTGATGTCGGCGCCGGCCAACTTGACCGATCCGCCCGGAGACACGGCATGGATTTCGGGGCGGCGATCGGCCTCGATGATGCCGGCGCCAGCCAGCGATTTCTTGACCAGTTCGGCGGTAAAGGGCGTGCAATGGATGGGCGGCAGCCGATAACCCATATCGATCGCATGTTTGATGGCGCCCAAGTGATCTTCGTGCGAATGGGTCAGCAGCAGAGCCTCCGGCGCATCGGCCGGCGCTTTCTCGCCGCGCTTGGGGAACAGCCCCTCCGGGGAGGGAAAACTGCATCCATAGCCTTGCCCGTCATTATTGATCTTGATGCCGTAATCGACCACCAGGACGCCCCGTGTGCCTTCGGTGACGATGTCGTAGCGGTGGCAATTGCCGCCGATGCCGTCGGCGTTGTTGCCCATGCGCGATTGCCAATAGATCCCGGTCTGATCGCGGTCCGCGGGGGTCATGAGAGTCCTCGCCTCATGCCAGATATTCGAAGGGCGAGGAATCGTCGTCGTCCATCTGCGCCGCGATCCAGGCGGTGATGATCGCCGACAGGATGAACTCGTCGGGTGGCCTGTTCCCGGTCTGGAATTGCGGGATCTCCTCCACCAGCTCGGCCAGCCGTTCCGGGGGCAGGATGAGGATGTTCTCGTCCGGATGGCGCTCGGCCAGCACCATGCCGATGGCCTGGATGTCCTGCCAGCTGAGGGAGTCCCAATAGAGGTCGTCGGTGTGCGGATCCTTCATTCACTGTCCTCCTGGGCTTGCCTTTCTACCTAAAGCGATCGGAGACAAAAGGGAAACTAAAAAGTTCCGAAACGGAAAATTTTGTTTGACAGGGGGAGGGGCGTCGGCCAGCCTTCGGAGGGTCCTGGGAGGCTGGAGAGCATGTCCGATCGTTCGCAGTACAAGCATCAACCCTTAGGCGCGGTTCTGCCCGGCGTGCCGGTAGTGGAAATGAGCTACCGGCGGCGCGCCAAGGCGGAGCACGAGGCGCTGCGCCACGCGTTCCATCAAGAGGACAGGCAAGCCTTTTTGTCCTATCTGCTGACCGAGAAAGGCGCCGAAATGCGGGCCAAGGGCTTTACCGAGCGCAATCTGGAATCCTTGCGCCGGGGCAAGGTGCCGCACGGTTATAATGTCCATCACATCAAGCCGCTCGACGATGGCGGCGACAATGGTTTCGACAATCTGGTGCTGCTGCCGGCGCGGCCCCAGCATGAGGCGATCCACCGCTATCTGGACCCGCAACTGAAAGGGCTGGAGCGCGGCGAAGCGCGCCGGGTGCGTCTACCTATGATCGAGGCCGGCGCCTACGCCGCGCCCCGGCGCGAGGCCGATCCGCGCCGTCTGCGGCATGTGGCTGAAATGGGCAGGTAAGATGATGAGTGAAAAGACGTCGAAGCTTCTGGATCTGCTCAAGAAATCCGACGGGCTGCTGTTCATCGGGGCAAATGCCGGCGATCTCGCCGGCCTGTTGCGACGCATCCGCGAAGATCTCGGCGTGGAACCGCCCGGCGACTTCATGGATCTGCTGCGCCTGTCGGACGGGGCGGTCGCCGACGGATTGACACTTTATGGCAGCAAGCCTCATTCCTTTGACGATCTGGAGATGCCCGAACTTGTGGGGGCCAACCTGGATCGCCATGATTATCGCGAGGATTTAGCCGGTTTTATGCTGGTCGGCGAACGCGACGACGATTTCCTCGCCTATGATGCGGCAGGGCGGCTCTATTGGCTGATCGACCGGGTATCCGGCGACAGGATGAGCAGCGCGCCCGATCTTTTTTCCTTGATTTCAACTCTCCTGACGGAGGTATGAGCGGTCGAGCCTTGCCCTTGCGGAAGGCTGTGGAACGAGCCGTTGAAAGACGAATTGTGACGGATCATACTGTGAATATGAATAAAAACTACAATAGCTACATGTTCAATCCTGTCGCTCGATCCAGTCAAGGAGTCCATCATGAGTCTGCAGCTTGGGGACGTCGTTCCCGATTTCACGGCCGAAAGCACGGAAGGAACCGTCCATTTCCATGAGTGGCTGGGGGGATCCTGGGCAGTGCTGTTCTCGCACCCCAAGGATTTCACACCGGTCTGCACCACCGAATTGGGCGAAGTGGCGCGTTTGAAGCCGGAATTCGACAAGCGCGGAGTCAAGGTGATCGGCCTGTCGGTCGATCCGCTCGAGTCGCACCATAAATGGAGCGCGGATATCGAGGAGACGCAGGGGCATGCGGTCAATTATCCGCTGATCGCCGACCCGGACCGCAAAGTCTCGGGTCTCTACGGCGCCATCCATCCCAATGCCAATGACACGCTGACCGTCCGCTCGGTCTATGTCATCGGCCCAGACAAGAAACTCAAGCTTTCGATCACCTATCCGGCCAGCACGGGGCGCAATTTCGAAGAGATCATCCGCGTCATCGACAGTCTGCAGCTGACCGCCAAACATGGCGTCGCCACGCCGGTCAATTGGAAGAATGGCCAGGACGTGATCATCGCCGGCTCGGTCAGCGACGAAGAGGCCCAGAAGCGCTTCCCCGAGGGGTGGAAGGCGCCCAAGCCCTATTTGCGTATCGTTCCGCAGCCGGGTGTTGCCCAATAACGCTGCTTGCCATTGCCCGCCGGCCGGATTAGGAGTTGCTGCGCGTTGAGCGCGGCAATTCCGCCAAGCCCGCGCGGCGCCTGATCGACCGCCGCGGTGGAACGAAGGCGTCATATAGGCTACAGGCCGGCATGATCTGGGGAAAAATCATCGGCGCCCTGGCCGGTCTGGCGCTGGGGCATAGTGTGCTCGGGCTTGTGGCCGGCCTCGCGCTCGGCCATTGGGCGGATTTGCGTCTGGCGAGGGCTTTTCCCAAGGCCGAGACGATCCGACGGCGCGAGGTCTTCGCCACCGCCGTTTCCGCCCTCGCGGCCAAGCTGTCCAAGGCCGATGGGCCCGTGACGCGCGAAGAGGTCGACGCCTTCAAGGAACAGTTCCGCTTCGGCGAGGGCCAGATGTCGCTGGTCGCCCGGGTCTATGACGAGGCCAAGAAAGATCCCTATGGCTTCGAGCCCTACGCCCAGGCGCTGGCCGACAATTTCGCCGGCGAACCCTTTCTGCTCGCCGAGATTTTGGGTGCTTTGCATCGCATCGCCGCCGTCGATGGCGGGGTCAACCAGGCCGAGAGCGAATTCCTGCAGAAGGTCGCCAATATTTTCGGCCTCGCCTATCAGACCTATGGGGCGCCTCCGCCGCGCTTTCGCCCTGTCGATGCCAGTCCCTACATCGTGCTGGGCTTGGCTCCGTCGGCCTCGATGAAGGAAGTGAAGGCGGCGTGGCTCAGGCTGACGCGCGAGCACCATCCCGACACGCTGATCGCCAAGGGCGTGCCGCCCGATTATGTGGATCTGGCGACCCGGAAGATGGCGGAGATCAATGCCGCCTATGACAAGATCAGACAGGAAAGAGGAGAGGCATGAGTCCGCCCCCGTTACTGGCTTTGCGCGATGCCCATGTGTCGTTCGGCGGCCGGCCGCTTTTCACCGGCGTTACCCTGCAGGTCGGGCGGGGCGAGAAATGCTGTCTGGTCGGCCGCAATGGCAGCGGCAAATCAACCTTGCTGAAAGTGCTGGCGGGCGAGCTGCATCTCGATCAGGGCGAGCATTTCCGCCAGCCCGGCACCAAGCTGGCTTTTCTGGCCCAGGATCCGAAGATCGAGGGCGCGACCATCGCCGATTGGGTGGCGACGGGCCTGCCCGAAACCGAGCGCGATCAGATGCACCGGGTCGAGACTTTGCTCGAGGCCTTCCAGGTCGAAGGCACGCGCACGCCCGAAGGATTGTCGGGCGGTGAGGCGCGGCGTGCGGCCTTGGCCCGCGCGCTGGTCGGCGAACCCGACATTCTGCTGATGGACGAGCCGACCAACCATCTCGATCTGCCGAACATCTTGCAACTCGAACAGCTCTTGATCGGTTTCCGCGGCGCTCTGGTTGTGATCAGCCACGACCGCGCCTTCCTCACCAATGTCTCGAGACAGATCCTCTGGCTCGACCGCGGCCTCGTGCGGCGCTTCGAGTCCGGCTTCGGCAGCTTCGAGGAATTGCAAGATGCAGCCTACGCCGCCGAGGAGGCCGAGCAGGCGCGGATGGACAAGAAGCTGCAGGCCGAGACCCATTGGCTGCATCGCGGCGTCACCGCGCGCCGCAAACGCAATATGGGGCGGCTGCGCGCCCTGATGGCGCTGCGCCAGGACAAGGCCAACCGCATCAAGGTGCAGGGCTCGGTCAAGATGGAGGTCGCCTCGGGCGACATGTCGGGCAAGATGGTGGCCGAAGTCAAAGGCCTTTCCAAAAGCTTCGGCGAGCGGGTGGTGGTGAAGGATTTCTCCACCCGCATCGTGCGCGGCGACCGGGTCGGTATCATCGGCCCCAATGGCGCCGGCAAGACCACTTTGGTGAAATTGCTGACCGGCGCGCTGGAGCCCGATGCCGGCACGGTGAAGCTCGGCACCAATCTGCAGATCGCACTGGTCGATCAGCAGCGCACGCAGCTCGACCCGGAAAAGACGGTGTGGGACACGCTGACCGACGGCGCCGGCGATTCCATCACCGTGCGCGGCGTGCAGCGTCATGTTATGGGCTATTTGCGCGACTTCCTGTTCGAGGACCGGCAGGCGCAATCGCCGGTGCGCTCATTGTCGGGCGGCGAGCGCAATCGTCTGCTGCTGGCCAAATTGCTGGCCAAGCCTTCGAACCTCCTGATCCTCGACGAGCCGACCAACGATCTCGACATGGACACGCTCGATCTTCTGGAGGAAACCCTGGCCGATTATGACGGCACGCTTCTGGTGGTCAGCCATGACCGCGATTTTCTCGACCGGCTGGTGACCAGCGTCATTTTCGTCGATGGCGCCGGCCGGGTCGAGGAGTATGTCGGCGGCTATTCCGACGCGCTGCGCCAGCGCGGCGCCACCAGTATTGCCGCCACGCCCAAAGCCGCCGCCAAGGAAGCGCAGGCGCAGCCCCGCGCCCCAAAGGTCCAGACCAAGCTCTCCTATAAGGATCAGCGCGAGCTCAATGAGCTTCCCGGCAAGATGGAGAAACTTACGGCCGAAATCGCCGCCATCGAGGCCAAGCTGGCCGATAGCGGCTTCTACAGCCGCGACCCCGACGGTTTCGCCAAGCAGTCTGCCCGCCTGACCGCCGCCATGGCCGAACGCGAGCACGCCGAGGAGCGCTGGCTGGAGCTGGAGATGCTGAAAGAGCAGGTGGGCGGGTGAGATCGCCTAATTTCAATGACCGCCCCGAAGGCGTGCCGATCGACATGCTGGTTATTCATTACACCGGCATGCGGAGCGCCAAGGCAGCGTTGACCCGGATGTGCGATCCGGCGGCGGAGGTTTCCGCTCATTATATGATCGACGAGGCGGGCGATATCGTCGCGTTGGTTGCCGAGGATAAGCGGGCTTGGCATGCCGGATTGTCCTTTTGGCGCGGCGAGACCAATGTGAACGGCCGCTCGATCGGCATCGAGCTGGCCAATCCCGGCCATGAGTTCGGCTATCGTCCTTTTCCCGAAGCGCAGATGGCGGCGCTGATCGAGTTGGCCAAGGGCATTCTGGCGCGCTGGCCGATCCCGGCGCGCAATGTGGTCGGCCATTCCGACGTGGCGCCGCGCCGCAAACAGGATCCCGGCGAGCTGTTCGACTGGCGGCGTCTGGCCGCGGAAGGGATCGGCCTGTGGCCGCAAGCCGGGGCGACCGAGGGCGATGCCGTCGCCCTGCTGACGGAATGCGGCTACGAGACCGAGGATTTCGCCGCCAGCCTGACCGCCTTCCAGCGCCATTTTCGTCCCTCACGCTGCGACGGCGTTGCGGATGAAGAGACCCTGTCCTTGCTGAATGGCTATGTGACGGCGATCACACTATTCGCACAGTAACGATTAGTTTTATTTAAGGTTGCCCTCGGAAGCCTTGGCGAAGTAGGGTGCCTCCCGCCAGATGGCCGGATGGCCGCCCTCCGAAGCTTCAGCGTAGGAGGGAGGAAAGTCCGGGCTCCACGGAAATATGGTGCCGGATAACGTCCGGCGGGGGCGACCCTAGGGAAAGTGCCACAGAGAGCAGACCGCCCTCCGAAGCCTTGGCGTAGGAGGGTAAGGGTGAAAGGGTGCGGTAAGAGCGCACCGCGCGACCGGCAACGGAAGCGGCATGGTAAACCCCACCAGGAGCAAGACCAAGTAGGGGCGGTGCGCCGGTTCGCCGGCGAGGCGCATTTCCGCGCTGCCGCCCGGGTCGGTCGCGCGAGGCGTCCGGTAACGGGCGTCCCAGATGAATGGCCATCCATCCCCGCGTAGCCTTGGCGAAGCAGGGGGGACAGAACCCGGCTTACAGGCCATCTGGCATTTCAATCTTTACATCCCATGGAATCCCAAATCGGCCACGGCTGGAACAGATGTGGAACGTCTCTCATTGGGATTGTCAGCGATCTGACTTAATTCTCTGTCAATGTTGAAAATTTTTCCCCCAAGTAAAGTTATCCACACCCCTATAAAACCGGCGAAAAACGGCGGTTTTCCCGTTGTTTTACTATGCGATTCCATTGACGCCCATGAAATCCCATGCTATCCCATGTTTACCCATCATTAACGGTGGTGTGCATTGGGAAGGCAATGGGCGGGATGCGATGGGGCTGTTTTTAGGCACCCACATCAACAAGGTGGATAAGAAGGGGCGGGTATCCGTTCCTTCGCAGTTCCGTCTTGCCCTCGCGGATCAGGCCTTCCAGGGCATCATCCTCTACCCGTCGCTGGCCCATGACGGCGTCGCCGAGGGCTGCGGCATGTCCTTCCTCGAAGATCTGGCCAATGCCAGCGCCACCCAGCTCGACGTTTTTTCGGACGAGCAGGACGATCTCGCCACCATCATCTATGGCAGCTCGGTGCAGCTTCCGTTCGACGGCGACGGGCGCGTCGTGCTGCCGGAATCGATCATTTCCCATATCGGCATCACCGAGCAGGTCGCCTTCGTCGGCAAGGCCAAGCGCTTCCAGCTGTGGCTGCCCGAGGCGCATGTGGCGAACGAGGCCGAGGCCAAGGCGCGATTGCGCGTCAAAAGGCCGGTGCTCACCTTCGGCAAGCCGGAGGGAACATGACCGCCAAGCAGCCGCACATCTCGGTGCTCCTCGATGAAGTGGTGACGGCTTTGGCGCCCCGTGATGGCGCCATTTTCGTTGATGGGACCTTTGGCGCGGGCGGCTATTCGCGCGCGCTGCTCGAGCGCGCGGCGTGCCGCGTGTACGGGATCGACCGCGATCCCTCGGCGATGGCGGCGGGGGCGGAGTTCGTCAAGCGCTATGACGGCCGTTTCATTTTTCTGGCGGGCCGCTTCGGCGACATGGAAGAATTGCTGGCCGCCAAAGGCGTTTCCACGGTCGACGGCGTGACGCTCGATCTCGGCGTCTCCTCGATGCAGATCGACCAGCCGGAGCGCGGCTTCTCCTTCCAGAAAGACGGTCCGCTCGACATGCGGATGGAAAGCTCGGGTCCGACCGCCGCCGATCTTGTCAATGGGCTGCCCGAAGGCGAGCTGGCGGACATTTTCTGGCGCTTCGGCGAGGAACGCCACTCGCGCCGAGTCGCCCGCGCCATCGTCGCCGACCGCAAAACCGACCCATTCACCACCACCAGGCAGCTGGCCGAGCTGGTGCGCCGCGTGGTGCCGTCTTCGAAAGACGGCATCGATCCCGCCACCCGCACCTTCCAGGGTCTGCGCATCGCCGTGAATGACGAGTTGGGCGAGGTCGAGCGCGGTCTGGCCGCGGCCGAGAAGCTGCTGGCCCCCGGCGGGCGTCTGGCCGTGGTGTCGTTCCATTCGCTGGAAGACAGGCTGGTGAAGGATTTCCTCAAGGATGGCAGCGGACTGTCCGCCCGCCCCAGCCGCCATCTGCCGGCGGTGGTCTCCGAGAAGCCGCGCTTCCGCCTGATCAGCAAGAAGCCGATCGTGGCGGGAAACGCCGAACTGGACGCCAATCCGCGCTCGCGTTCGGCCAAGCTGCGTGTCGCCGAGAAGCTGGGAGAGGCGGCATGATGCGCGCCGCCACCTTCCTCTGGGCTTTGCTGGCCACCATCGCCGGGGCCGGCTTGTTCCTGCTGAAATATCAGGTGCAGGCCGAGGAGCGTCATCTGCGCGAGGTCCGCAAGGATATCGCCGGCACCGAGCAATCGATCCATGTATTGAAGGCGGAATGGAGCTACCTCAATGATCCGGTCCGCCTGCGCGAACAGGCGGAGCGGCATCTCGCCATGCATCCGATGCGCGCCAACCAGATGGTCACGATCGACGCCATCCCGATGATCGGCGACGGGCTCTATCAGCCGCCCGGCCTGCTGCCGATGAAGAAGGATCCCAATGTCGGCCATAAGAAGGAAGAGTCGGCCAAAGGGGCCCCCGCGCCCGCCAAAAAGCCCATTTCCACGGGCCACACAATGACCGCCAAGCTGGTCAAGCCCCAAGGGACGCAGAAATCGGCGTCCGGCCGCTCGACCGAAGTCGCCAGCTCGAGGCTGCGGCCATGAACTTCTTCGACCGCGCCAGCCCTAGAATCCGCCGCGGCGGCGAGACGCTGCACATCGAAGGCGAGCGCAACCGCGCGCTGGAAACCGGCCGCAACCGTTTGCTGGTGACCGGCGCCATGTTCGTCCTGGCGTTCGCGGTGATTTCCGGCCGCCTGGTCGAGGTCACCCTGCTGAAAAGCGGGCAGAAAGAGATCTCCCATGTCGCCAAGGCCGACAATATCGGGGTGGAGCGCGCCGACATCGTCGATCGCGAAGGGGTGCTGCTGGCCACCAGCCTGCCGACCGTGTCGCTTTACGCCCACCCCAAGGAAATCGCCGACCGGGCGGAAGCGGCGCGCAAGATCGCGTCCGTCCTGACCGACATGTCGGCCTCCGACCTCCAGGCCAAGCTGCGCGAGAACCGTGCGTTCCTCTATCTGCGCCGCAACCTGACGCCGCGCCAGGAATATGACATCAACGCCCTCGGCATCCCCGGCCTCTATTTCGAAAAGGGCGAAAAGCGGATCTATCCGCAGGGCGAACTGACCGCCCATGTGGTCGGACTGACCGATCTCGACAATAAGGGCATCGCCGGTGTCGAGAAATCCGAGGAGCGCGAACTGAAGGGCCGCCATGAGCCCCTGCGCCTCTCGGTCGATGTGCGGGTCCAGACCATTCTTCGCAACGAACTGGTCCGGGCGGTCGAGGATTTCACCGCGGTCGGCGCCACCGGCATGGTGATGGATGTGCGCACCGGCGAATTGCTGGCCATGGTGTCGCTGCCCGATTTCAACCCGAACTATCTAAGCTCGGCGACCCCGGAAGCGATGTTCAACCGCGCCACCCTGGGCGTCTATGAAATGGGCAGCACCTTCAAGCTGTTCAACACGGCGGCGATGCTCGATGACGGCGTCGCCACCCCGGCCTCGACCTTCGATGCCACCCATCCGCTGGAATTCGCCGGCTACACGATCCATGACGATCATCCGATGAACCGCTGGGCGACCATGGCCGATATTCTGGTCGACAGCTCGAATATCGGGTCGGCCCGCATGGCGATGGAACTCGGCATCGACCGCCAGCGCGAGTTTCTGAACCGCATGGGCCTCCTGCGCCCTGCCGCGCTGGAGCTGCCCGAACTCGGCTCGCCGCTGGTGCCCAACCCGTGGCGCGAAATCAATTCGATGACCATCGCCTTCGGGCATGGCATGGCGGTCACTCCTTTGCATATGATGGTCGGGGTCTCGGCCTTGGTGAATGGCGGCGAGATGCATCCGCCGACGCTCCTGGCCCATACCGAGGGCGACGCGGTGCCGACGACGCGCGTGGTCAAGCGCCAGACCTCCGAGCAGCTGCGCCAGATGATGCGCATGGTGGTGGCGGATGGCACCGGCGACACCGCCGACGTCCCCGGCTATCAGGTCTCGGGCAAGACCGGCACCGCCGAGAAGAGCGGGGCGCACGGCTATCGCAAGAAGGCCAATCTCGCCTCCTTCATCGCCTGCTTCCCGGGGAACGATCCGCGCTATCTGGTGCTGGTGATGATCGACGAGCCGCATGGCAACAAGGCGACTTTCGGTTTGGCGCAGGCCCATTGGAACGCCGCGCCCGCGGTCGGCCATGTGATCGCGCAGATCGGGCCGCTGCTGGGAATGGAGCCCGCCGCTTTGCCGGAGGCTTCGAAGCCTGCGCCGACGCTGGCCGTCAACGCCGTGGCCACGAGGAACAACTATGCCGAGGTTGAGTGACATGCTGGGGCATGATCTCGATCATAGCGCCCCCGGGGACCCGGAGATCGCAGGCCTCACCGCCGACTCCCGCGCGGTGAAGCCGGGCGATTTGTTCGCCGCTCTGCCGGGCGGCAAGGTCGACGGCCGCGACTTCATCAAGGACGCCATCGCCAAGGGTGCTGTGGCCATCCTCGCCCCGGCCGGCACCGTGCTCGAGGACGAGCGCGCCGCGCTGGTCACCGACGCCAATCCGCGCCGCCGCTTCGCCCTGATGGCGGCCAAATTCTTCAACGCCCAGCCGGCGACGATGGCGGCGGTGACCGGGACCAACGGCAAGACCTCGGTGGCCAATTTCACCCGGCAGATCTGGGGCCGCCTCGGCCTGCCCGCCGCCAGCTTCGGCACCATCGGGCTGGTCTCGCCCAAGCGCAATGAAGCCGGCACCCTGACCACGCCCGATCCGGTGGCGCTGCATCGCCTGCTGGCCGAGCTGGCCGAGGAAGGCGTCACCCATGCCGCGTTCGAAGCCTCCAGCCATGGTCTGGATCAGTACCGGCTGGACGGGGTGGCGTTGAGCGCCGCGGCCTTCACCAACCTGACCCGCGACCATCTCGATTATCACGGCGACATGGAGGCCTATTGGCAGGCCAAGCGCCGGCTGTTCTCCGAACTGCTGCCCGAGTGGGGCACCGCCGTGTTCAATGCGGACAGCGAGCGGGCCGAGGATTTGTTGAAGCTGGCGCAGGAGCGCGGGCTCAACACCATCAGCTTCGGCATCGGCGGCGCCGATATTCAGATCCTCAAGGCCTTGCCCGCCGCGGCCGGCCAGGAAATCACCTTGTCCGTGGCCGGCCGCCGCCATGATCTGCTGCTGCCGCTGGCCGGCGATTTTCAAGTCTCCAATGTCGCCTGCGCTCTGGGTCTCGCCATCGCCACCGGCGCCGATTCCGATCGCGCCACCGCCGCGCTGGCCACGCTGGAGGGCGTTCCCGGCCGGCTGCAGCTGGTGGCGCAGAATGCCAAGGGCGCCACGGTCTATGTCGATTACGCCCACACTCCCGACGGGCTGGAAACCGCTTTGCGCGCCTTGAAGCCCCACACCAGCGGGCGTCTCATCGCCCTGTTCGGCTGTGGCGGCGACCGCGACCCCGGCAAGCGTCCGATGATGGGCGCCATCGCCGCGCGTCTGTCTGACTATCCCATCGTCACCGACGACAATCCGCGCACGGAGGATCCCGCCGTAATCCGCGCGCAGGTGATGGCCGGCTGCCCCAACGCCCTTGAGATCGGCGACCGGCGCACCGCCATCCGCGCCGCCATCGCCATGGCCGGCGCCGGCGATGTGGTGGTGCTGGCCGGCAAGGGCCACGAGTCGGGCCAGATCGTCGGCAAGACGGTGTTGCCCTTCGACGATGCCGAAGAGGCCCGCGCGGCCGTGCGGGAGGGCGCATGACCGCTCTCTGGACCAGTGCGGAAGCGCAAGAGGCCACCGGTGGCAAGCTGGCCGGCCGTCCCTGGGGCGCGTCGGGCGTTTCGATCGACAGCCGCACCTTGGAAGCGGGCGATCTGTTCGTGGCGCTGGCGGGGCCCGTCCATGACGGGCATGACCATGTGATTTCCGCGCTGGCGACGGGCGCCGCCGCCGCCCTGGTCCATAAGGTGCCGGAAGGGATAGCGGCCGACGCGCCGCTGCTGCTGGTCGAGGATACGCTGGAAGCCTTGCGTTCCTTGGGCGCCGCTTCTCGCGACCGCACTTCGGCCAAAGTGGTCGGCGTCACCGGCAGTGTCGGCAAGACCGGCACCAAGGAAATGCTGAAGCTGGCTTTGGGCGAGCACGTCACCCACGCCTCGGTCGGCAGCTTCAACAATCATTGGGGCGTTCCCCTCTCGCTGGCCCGCATGCCGGCGAACATCCGTCATGCCGTTCTCGAACTCGGCATGAACCATGCCGGCGAGATCGCGCCGCTGTCCGCCCTGGTCCGTCCCGACATCGCCATTGTCACCACGGTCGAGGCCGTCCATCTGGAATTCTTCGCCTCGACCCAGGAAATCGCCGAGGCCAAGGCGGAAATCTTCACCGGCGTCGCCTCGGGCGGCACGGCCATCCTGCCGCGCGACAATCCTTTCTATACCTTGCTGCGCGAGCGGGCCGAGGCCGCCGAAGTCACGAAATTCGCCAGTTTCGGCACCCATATCGATGCCGATGCCCGCCTTCTGGATTTTGCCGTCACCCAAGATCGCACCCTGGTCTTCGCCCTGATCAAGGACAAGCCGATCTCTTATTCGATCGGCGTGCCGGGCCGGCCCTGGGCGATGAACAGCCTTGCCGTGCTGCTGGCCGCCGAAGCCGCTGGCATTCCCGTCGAGCAGGCCGCCGCCGCTCTCGCCGCGATGCGTCCTCCCAAGGGCCGAGGCGAGAAGAAAAGTCTGCGCTGGGGCGGCGGACAAATCACCCTGATCGATGAAAGCTACAATGCCAGCCCGGTTTCGGTGCGCGCCGCACTGGCGACCCTGGGCAGCATGCTGCCGGGCAAGGGCGGCCGCCGGGTCGCGGTGCTGGGCGACATGCTGGAGCTGGGCGGACAGGGGCCGTCCCTGCATCGCGGATTGGCAGAGGCCGTGGCCGAATTCGGCATCGACAAGGTCTTCACGGCGGGGCCGCTGATGGGCGGTCTGTATGACGTTCTCACCTTAGAAAAAAAGGGCGCGCATGCCCCGGATTCGTCGCAATTGGCCCCTATGGTCGCCGCCGCGCTGAAAGCGGGCGACGTGGTGGTGGTCAAGGGTTCGGCCGGCAGCCGCATGGGCCGCGTGGTGGCGCATCTCGAAGGCCTCAAGGGGGAAAAACACTGACATGCTCTACTACCTGCTCTATCCCCTGGCCGATCAGTTCGTCCTGTTCAATCTGTTCAAATATCTGACCTTCCGTACCGGCGGCGCGGTGCTGACCTCGCTGATCTTCTCCTTCTGGGCCGGCCCCTCGATGATCCGCTGGCTGCGCAAGAAGCAGGGGCATGGCCAGCCGATCCGCGACGATGGTCCGGAATCGCATCTGCTGACCAAGAAGGGCACGCCGACCATGGGCGGATCCTTGATCCTGCTCGCCTTGGCCATCTCCACCGTGCTGTGGTCCGATCTCAGCTCCGTCTATGTCTGGGTCGTGCTGATGGTGACGCTGAACTATGGGCTGATCGGCTTCATCGACGATTATCTCAAGGTCTCCAAGCGCAACACCAAGGGCCTGTCCGGCCGGCTGAAACTGATCGCCCAGGTGATCGTGGCGCTGGTGGCGGCGGTGGCGATCTCGGCGCAGGAGCCCGAGCAGCTGCATTACGCTTTCGCCGTGCCCTTCTTCAAGAATGTGCTGGTTCAGCTCGGCTTCCTCTATCTGCCGGTGGCCGCCTTCGTCATGGTGGGCGCCTCGAACGCCGTCAATCTGACCGACGGGCTGGACGGGCTGGCCATCGTGCCGGTGATGATCGTCTCGGGCGTATTCGTGGTGATCTGCTATCTGGTCGGCCACGCCGTCTTCGCCAATTACCTGCAGATCCACCATGTGCCCGGCGCCGAGCAGCTGGCGGTGTTCTGCGGCGCTCTGGTCGGGGCGGGTCTCGGCTTCCTGTGGTTCAACGCTCCGCCCGCCATGGTTTTCATGGGCGATACCGGCTCGCTCGCCATGGGCGGTGCTCTCGGTACGATCAGCGTGGTGGCCAAGCATGAGATCGTGCTGGCCATCGCCGGCGGCCTGTTCGTGCTGGAAACGGTCTCGGTGATCGTCCAGGTCGCCTCCTTCAAGATGACCGGCAAGCGCGTCTTCCGCATGGCGCCGCTGCATCATCACTATGAAAAAAAGGGCTGGGCCGAACCCACCGTGGTGATCCGTTTCTGGATCATCTCCGCCATCCTCGCCCTGGTGGCGCTCTCCACGCTGAAGCTGCGGTGACCATGCAGGCGCTCTCCTCCCTCTTCGACGGAAAGACCGTGGCGGTGATGGGCTTGGGCAAGTCCGGCGCCTCGGCGGCGCGGGCGCTCGCCGCCGCGGGGGCGAAAGTGCTGGCCTGGGACGATCAGGAAGAGACCCGGGCTCGCGCCGAGGCCGAAGGGGTGGCGCTGGCCGATCTGTCCGCTGCCGACTGGCGGTCGTTCGATCTTCTGGTCTGGAGCCCCGGCATCCCCCATACCTATCCCAAGCCGCATCCGGTAGCTGCGGCCGCGCGCGCCGCTGGCGTCAAGCTGGTGTGCGACGTCGATCTCCTCTGCGCCGCCAGTCCCGGCGCGCGAGCTATCGCCATCACCGGCACCAACGGCAAATCGACCACCACGACCCTGACCGGCCATGTGCTGGCGGGTCTGGGGACGCCGCTGGCGGTAGGCGGCAATCTCGGCGTTCCGGCCCTCGATCTGCCGATGCTGGGCTTGGACGGCACCTATGTGCTGGAGCTGTCCTCCTATCAGCTCGAGCTGCTCGACCGGGCCCAGTTTGACGTCGCCGTGCTGCTCAATATCACGCCCGATCATCTGGCCCGGCATGGCGGCATGGAAGGCTATGTCTCGACCAAGGCTTCGATGTACGACCGCCTTCCGGCCGGCGGCACTGCGATCGTCGGTGTCGACGACCTGCCGAGCGCCCAGATTCACCGCGAGCTGGCCGGCCGCAAGGATATCGCGGTGCACGCCATCTCGGCCGAGAAATTCGTGGCGGGCGGCATCAGCGCTCCCGACGGGATGCTGATCGACGATACCGAAGGCAAAGCCGCCGCGATCTGCGATATTTCGAGCATCCCCGGCCTGCCCGGCCGGCACAATTGGCAGAATGCCTGCGCGGCCTATGCGGCGGCGCGTGCCTGCGGCATGGAAGCCGGGGCGATCGCGGAGAGGCTCGTCTCCTATCCCGGTCTCCGGCACCGCCAGGAGCTGGTGGCGATCATCGACGGCGTGCGCTACGTCAATGACAGCAAGGCCACCAATGCGGAAGCCGCCGAGAAGGCGATCGTCTGCTATGACCGGATCTATTGGATCGCCGGCGGCCAGGCCAAGGAAGGCGGCATCGAGAGCCTGCGGCCGCTATTCCCCCGCATCGCCCGTGCCTTTCTGATCGGGGAAGCGGCGCAGGCCTTCGCCGACAGCTTGTCGGGCGTGGTCGCTTACGAGATGTGCGGCACCCTGCAGGCCGCGATTCACCGCGCGCGCGACGCCGCCCTCGCCGATTCGCATCAGGGCAAGGTCGTGCTTCTGTCGCCCGCCTGCGCCTCCTGGGACCAGTTCAAAAGCTTCGAGCATCGCGGCGACGTCTTCCGCGAGATCGTGGGTGCCCTTCCCGGTGAAAGGAGTGCGGCATGATTACGCTGGGCCGCACCGACCGTTCCGTCATCGGCCGCTGGTGGTGGACCGTCGACCGCTGGAGCATGGCCGCGCTGGCCCTGCTGGTGGCGATCGGCGCGCTTTTGATCATGGCGGCCAGCCCGGCGGTGGCCGAACGCATCGGCGCCGAGCATTTCCATTTCATCCGCCGTCAGTTCGCCTTCGTGCCGCCGGCTCTCTTGACCATGTTCGGCGTTTCGCTGATGTCGCCGAAATGGGTGCGGCGCCTCGCCACCATCGGTTTTCTGTTCGCCGTGGTGCTGACGGCGGCCACCCTGATGAGCGGGCAGGAAATCAAGGGCGCGGCGCGCTGGGTCAATCTCGGCGGCTTGTCACTGCAGCCCTCGGAATTCGTCAAGCCGACCTTCGCCGTGGTGATCGCCTGGATGTTCTCGCAGCAGCAGAGCGAAGGTGGCTTCCCGGGCAATCTGGTGGCGCTGGGTCTCTATTTCCTCGTCGCCATCCTGCTGCTGCTCCAGCCTGACGTCGGCATGACCCTGGTGGTCTCGGCGGTCTGGTTCATCGAATTCTTCCTGGCCGGCCTGCCGCTGCTGTGGGTGGTGATGGGCGTGCTGGTCGGATTGGGAGGCCTGGTCGGCGCCTATTTCACTTTCAGCCACGTCCAGGCCCGCGTGGACGGCTTCCTCAATCCGGTGGCCGGCAACAATTATCAGGTGATGACGGCGCTCCAAGCCTTCCACAATGGCGGCTTCTTCGGCCGCGGTCCGGGCGAGGGCCATGTGAAGAACGTGCTGCCCGACGCCCATACCGATTTCATCATGGCGGTGGCGGGCGAGGAATTCGGCCTGATCCTTTGCCTCCTGGTGGTCGGGCTGTTCGCCTTTGTCGTGTTGCGCGGCTTCGCCCGCATGCTGGCCGAGGAAAGCTTGTTCGTGCTGCTGGCCACTTCGGGCCTCTTGGTGCAATTCGGCCTGCAGGCCATCATCAACATGGCCTCGACCTTGCGCATGATGCCGACCAAGGGCATGACCCTGCCTTTCATCTCCTATGGCGGCTCTTCGACCTTGGCCCTGGCCCTCGGCATGGGCATGGTGCTGGCCCTGTCGCGCAAGCGCTATGGAAAGGACGAAACGGCATGACGAAGCCGCTGATCCTTCTTACCGCCGGCGGCACCGGCGGCCATGTCTTCCCGGCGGAAGCGTTGGCGACCGAGCTGACCCGGCGCGGCCACAAGCTGGCCTTCGTGACCGATAAGCGCGGCTCGGCTTATGGCGGCGCTCTGGGCGGGCTCGACACCTATCGCATTTCGGGCAGCGGCATCGCCGGGCGCAGCCTGGTGAAGCGGGTGGCGGCCATGGGGGCGCTGATCGCCGGCTATTTCCAGGCGCGCTCGTTGATCCATCGCCTGAAGCCGGCGGCGGTCATCGGCTTCGGCGGCTACGCTTCGGTGCCGGCGGTGATGGCGGCCAGTCACCTCGGCGTGCCGTCCGCCCTCCATGAGCAGAACGCCGTGCTCGGGCGCGCCAATCGGCTGCTGGCCGGCGGGGTCAGCCGCATCGCCACTTCTTTCCATCATACCGGCCGGGTAAAGCCGCAATGGCGCGAGAAGGTGCGCCGCACCGGTAATCCCGTGCGCGCCGCCATTCAGGGTTTGCGCGATCAGCCTTACCCCTCTCTCTTCGGCCATGGCCCGGTGACCTTGCTGGTGGTGGGCGGCTCCCAGGGGGCCAAGGTCTTTTCGGATCTGGTGCCTCAGGCCCTCATCATGCTGCCGGAAGAGTTGCAGCGGCGTCTTTCGGTGCATCAGCAATGCAAGGTCGAGGATATCGACCGGGTGACCCAGCTCTACCGGCATCACCGCATCACCGCCGATCTGCGTCCCTTTTTCGAGGATATCCCGGCGCGGCTGGCCGAGGCGCATCTGGTGATCGGCCGGTCCGGCGCCTCGACCGTGGCGGAGCTGGCGATGGCCGGGCGTCCGGCCATCATGGTGCCCTATCCGCACGCCATCGACGACCATCAAACCGCCAATGCCCAGGCTTTCGCCCAGAACGGCGCCGGCTGGCTGATGCCTCAATTCACCCTGACGCCGGACTCGCTGGCGAAGCATATCGAGGATTTGTTGACCCACCCCGAAAGACTGGCGGCGGCGGCCAAGGCCGCCCATGCCGAATCCATTCCCGATGCCGCGGCCAAGCTGGCCGACATGATGGGCGACCTGGCCGGAGGTGTCGCATGAGCTCTCTTCCCATGACCATCGGCATGATCCATTTCGTTGGCATCGGCGGCATCGGCATGAGCGGCATCGCCGAGGTGATGCACAATCTCGGCTATCGCGTGCAGGGCTCCGACATCGCCACCTCGGCCAATGTGAAGCGGCTCGAAGCCTTGGGTATCAAGGTCAGCATCGGCCATGCGGCGGAAAATCTCGGCGAGGCCCGGGTGGTGGTGATCTCGTCCGCCGTGAAGCCTGACAATCCGGAAGTGGCGGCGGCCCGCGCCAGCCTGATACCGGTGGTGCGCCGCGCCGAAATGCTGGCCGAGCTGATGCGCCTGAAATGGGCGATCGCCATCGGTGGCACGCACGGCAAGACCACCACCACCTCGATGATCGCCGCCATGCTCGACGAGGCCGGTACCGATCCGACCGTCATCAATGGCGGCATCATCAATGCTTACGGCACCAATGCCCGTCTGGGCGCCGGCGAATGGGTGGTGGTCGAGGCCGACGAGTCGGACGGCACCTTCATGAAGCTGCCGGCCACCATTGCGGTGGTGACCAACATCGACCCCGAGCATCTCGATTTCTATGGAAGCTTCGACAAGGTGCGCGACGCCTTCAGGGTGTTCGTCGAGAACATCCCTTTCTATGGCTTCGCGGCGCTCTGCGTCGATCACCCGGAAGTGCAGGCGCTGATCGGCCGCATCTCGGACCGCAAGATCATCACCTACGGCTTCAACCCGCAGGCCGATGTGCGCGCCGACAATCTCTCGATCGGTCCCGACGGCGCCCATTACGATGTGGTGATCACCGACCGCCTCACGGGCGAGGTGCGGCGCATCGACGGCGTGTTCCTGCCGATGTTCGGCCAGCACAATGTGCAGAATTCACTGGCGGCGGTGGTGGTGGCGACCCAGTTGAAATTCACCGACGAGGTGATCCGGAAAGGCTTGGCGGGCTTCTCGGGCGTCAAGCGCCGCTTCACCAAGACCGGCGAGAGCAATGGCGTGGTGGTGATCGACGATTATGGCCATCACCCCGTCGAGATCGCCGCGGTGCTGCGCGCTGCCCGCACGGCCACCCAGAACAAGGTGATCGCGGTGGTGCAGCCGCACCGCTATTCGCGACTCTCGAATCTGTTCGAGGAATTCTGCACCTGCTTCAACGATGCCGATCTGGTGATCGTCGCCGATGTCTATGCCGCCGGCGAGGCGCCGATCGAAGGGGCCAACCGCGACGCGCTGGTCGAAGGGTTGCTGGCGCATGGACATCGCCGCGCGCTGGCGCTGCCCTCCGCCGCCGAGCTGCCGCAGATGATACTCGATCTCGCCCAGCCCGGCGATTTCGTCGTCTGTCTCGGCGCCGGCAACATCACTTATTGGGCCAATGCGCTCCCGGCCGATCTCGACGCTCTGCGCAGCAAGGGGGGCAAGGCGTGACCATGATGACGCGTCCTCATCTGATCAATCGACTGCCCGCCGTGCGCGGTCAATTGACCGCGGACGCGTCTTTGGCCGAATACACCTGGTTCCGCGTCGGCGGTCCGGCCGATGTGCTGTTCCAGCCGGCCGATCTCGACGATCTGATGGAGTTCCTGGCGGCCAAGCCGGCCGAGGTGCCTGTGACGGTGATCGGGGTCGGCTCCAATCTCTTGGTGCGCGATGGCGGCGTGCGCGGCGTGGTGGTGCGCTTCGGCCGCGCCTTGTCGAAGATCGAACGGGCCAGCGACGACATGATCCGCGCCGGCGCCGGCGCCATCGATCCCACCGTGGCGGCTTTCGCCCGCGACGCCGGTTTGGCCGGCCTGGAATTCCTCACCGGCGTGCCCGGCACCATCGGCGGCGCGCTGCGCATGAATGCCGGCGCCTATGGCGGCGATATGAGCCAGATCGTGGTCTCAGCCACCCTGCTCGACGCGCAAGGCTCGCCCAAGCATCTGACCGTGGAAGAGATCGGCTATTCCTACCGCCACGCGGAAGTGCCGGAAGACTGGACCTTCGTCGAATGTTTGCTGCGCGGCCATGCCGGCGACAGCGCCGAGATCGCCGCCAAGATGGCCGCCATCCGCGCCGCCCGCGAGGACAGCCAGCCGCTGCGGACCCGCACGGGCGGGTCCACCTTCGCCAATCCGCCGGAAAATCACGCCTGGAAACTGATCGACGAGGCCGGCTGCCGCGGCTTCAAGGTCGGCGGGGCGCAGGTGTCCGAGAAGCACTGCAATTTCCTACTCAACCTCGGCGACGCCACCGCCGCCGATATCGAAACCCTCGGCGAGGAAGTGCGCGCCCGCGTCAAAGCGAAGAGCGGCGTCGATCTGCGCTGGGAAATCCGCCGCATTGGAGAAAAGTCATGAGCAAGCGCGTCGTCGTCCTGATGGGCGGGTTCTCTGCCGAACGCGAAGTCTCTCTGGCTTCGGGCGCCGCCTGCGCCGCCGCTCTGGAAAAGGCCGGCTACGCGGTCGCCACCATCGATGTGCGCCGCGATCTGCAGACGCTCGTGCCCGGTCTCGAGGCCGCCAAGCCGTGGGCAGTGTTCAACGCCCTGCATGGCCGTTACGGCGAGGATGGCCGCATCCAGTCGATCCTCGATCTGATGAAGATCCCCTACACCCATTCCGGGGTGCTGGCTTCGGCGCTGGCCATGGATAAGCCGGCCGCCAAGAAGGTGTTCGCCGCCGCCGGAATTCCGGTCGCCGAAGGCCGCGTGGTGTCCAAGGCCGAGGTGCTGGCCGGCGACGTGCTGCCGCGCCCCTATGTGTTGAAGCCCCTCAACGAAGGCTCCTCGGTCGGTGTCCATATCATCAAGGACGGCGACAATGGCGGTCGCATCGACATGGATGACTGGCCGTTCGGCGACCATGTGCTGGCCGAACGCTTCATTCCCGGGCGCGAAATCACCGTTGCCGTGATGGGCGACCGCGCCTTGGGCGCCACCGAGATCACCTCCGAGCGCGGCTTCTACGATTACGAAGCCAAATACGCGCCGGGCGGTTCGGTCCATATCTGCCCGGCCCCGCTGCCGCCGCAAGCCTATGACGACGCGCTGATCCTGGCCTTGAAGGCGCATCAGGCGCTGGGCTGCCGCGGCGTATCGCGCGCCGATCTTCGCTATGACGACACCCAGCCTGATCAACCCGGCCGCTTCCACATGCTGGAGGTCAACACCCAGCCCGGTATGACGCAGACCTCGCTGGTGCCTGAACTCGCCGCTTATGCCGGCATGAGCTTCGTCGAATTGGTTACCTGGATGGTGGAGAACGCCAAATGCGATCCCTGACCGTACAAGTCGATGATCGTCCGGTCCGCGGCCGGCAAAAGGCCGCGCCGCGCCGGTCCGCGTCCAGCCTCAAAATGCGGTGGCCGGGGCCTTTGCGCTCGCGCTCCCTCCGCCGTGCCGTGCTGGCCGGCGCCGGCGCGCTGACGCTCGGACTGGCGGTCCTGCTGTTCCCGGCGCAGAAAGTGGCGCATCAGCTCGTCGCCTGGTCCGGCCAGGCCGGCTATCGCGTCGACGATATATTCGTCGAGGGGCGGGTGAAAACCCCGCGCGACCAGCTTCTGACCGCGCTCGGCGTGAAGCGGGGCGACGCCATCCTGGCCGTCGATCTCGCCGCCGCCCAAAAGCGGATCGAGGATATCCCCTGGGTGCGCAGCGCCGCTGTCGAACGCCGCCTGCCGCACCAGATCCATATCCTGATCACCGAGCGCCAGCCTGTGGCGCTGTGGCAGAACAAGGGGCGCTATTACCTCATCGATCATGATGGCCAGATCGTCGAGGAAGGGATCGACGAATACGCCAATCTGCCGCTGACCGTCGGCGAGGGCGCCCCCGACCATGCCGCCCAACTGGTCGCGCTGCTGGAGTCCGAACCCTTGCTGAAGGACCGCGTCAAGGCCGCCACCTGGGTCGGCGACCGCCGCTGGAACGTGATGCTGGACCGTACGCCGGACGGCATCGAAATCCGCCTGCCGGAGGAGGATGCCGAGACCGCCTGGCACGACCTCGCCAAGCTCGATCAGCAGCAAAGCCTGCTGGAACGGCAGGTCGGCGTGGTCGATATGCGCTTGCCCGACCGGCTGGTGCTGCGGGCCGCCAATGCCCCGCGCGAGCAGGCGTCCGGCGCCAAGAAGAAGCCCTCGAACGGAAAGGACGCGTAAGGCCCATGTCGAAGCCCAAGCTCAGACACGGACTGATCGCCGCCCTCGATGTCGGCACCACGAAAGTGTGCTGCTTCATCGCGCGCGCCAATGACGATGGGACCTTACGCGTGCTCGGCATCGGCCACCAGCTGTCGCGCGGCATGCGCAATGGGGCTGTGGTCGATATGGACGAGGCCGAGACGGCGATCCGCGCCACCGTCGATGCCGCCGAGCAGATGGCCGAGGAGCGCATCAAGGAAGTCATCCTCAATGTCTCGGGCGGCCAGCCCAACTCGACCAATCTCACGGTGGAAGTCGCGCTGAACGGCCATGAGATCGGCGAGGCCGATATTCGCCGCATGCTCGATCACGCCCGCAACAACAGCCCGGCCAACGGACAGGAGCTGGTCCATTCGATCCCGGTCGGCTTCACGGTCGACGGCAATGAGGGCATCCGCGATCCGCGCGGCATGTTCGGCGACAGTTTGGCCGTCACCATCCATCTGGTCACCGCGGCTCCCGGCCCGCTGCGTAATCTTTCGACCGTCGTGCATCGCTGCCATCTCGATATCGAGACCCGTGTCGCGTCGGCCTACGCCTCGTCGCTGGCCTGCCTGGTCGATGACGAGAAGGAACTGGGAGTCACCTGTCTCGATATGGGGGGCGGCACCACCTCGATCGCGGTCTTCCAGGGCGGGCATCTGGTCTATACGGACGCCATTCCGATCGGCGGCATGCATGTCACCAACGACATCGCCCGCGGTCTCTCGACCCCGCTCAACCAGGCGGAACGCATGAAGACGCTCTATGGCAGCGTCATCGCCTCGCCGTCGGACGACCGCGAAGTGCTGAAGGTTCCGCTGGTCGGCGAGGATGAGGATGGCGCCACCAATCAGGTGCCGCGTTCCATGCTGGTGCAGATCATCCAGCCGCGCCTGGAAGAGACTTTCGAAATGGTGCGCTCGCGGCTCGAAGCCGCCGGCCTCGACAAGGCGGCGGGCCGCCGGGTGGTGCTGACCGGGGGCGCCGCGCAATTGCAGGGCGTGCGCGATCTCGCCGCCCTGGTGCTCGACAAGCAGGTGCGGCTGGGCCGCCCGGTCGGATTGCAGGGATTGCCGGAAGCCACCGGCGGCCCGGCCTTCTCGGCCTGCGCCGGTCTCCTGCGCTTTGGTTTGCAAAATTACAACGCCGAGTCCCAGTCCAAGGCGGCGCGGCGGCCCGAAGCCGATCCCGGCGACGGCAAGCTGGCCCGGTTCGGGTCTTGGTTGCGGAAGAACTTTTAGGTTTCAAGACGGAGGTGTAGCGATGATCAATTTCCATCCCAGTAACAGCGCGGGCCTCGCGCCCAAGATCACCGTGATCGGCGTCGGCGGTGCCGGCGGCAATGCGGTGAACAACATGATCCAGTCGCATCTGGAAGGCGTCGAATTCATCGTCGCCAATACCGATGCGCAGGCGATGGCGCAGTCGCGCACCGATCGCCGCATCCGCCTCGGCGATCAGGTCACCCAAGGACTCGGCGCCGGCGCCCGTCCGGATATCGGCCGCGCCGCCGCGGAAGAAACCCTCGACGAGATCGTCCAGCAGCTGGCCGGTTCCAACATGGTGTTCATCACCGCCGGCATGGGCGGCGGCACCGGCACCGGTGCGGCTCCGGTCATCGCCCAGGCGGCGCGCGAACACGGCATCCTGACCGTCGGCGTGGTCACCAAGCCCTTCCATTTCGAAGGCCAGCACCGCATGCGTCTGGCGGAAGCCGGCATCGAGGAGCTGTCGCAATATGTCGACACGCTGATCATCATCCCGAACCAGAATCTGTTCCGCATCGCGTCCGAAAAGACCACTTTCGCCGATGCCTTCAAGATGGCCGACGATGTGCTCTATTCCGGCGTGCGCGGCGTGACCGACCTGATGATCATGCCCGGCCTGATCAATCTCGATTTCGCCGACATCCGCACCGTCATGTCCGAGATGGGCAAGGCGATGATGGGAACGGGCGAGGCCTCGGGCGACAAGCGCGCGATGGAAGCCGCCGAGGCCGCCATCAACAACCCGCTGTTGGAAGACATCTCGATGAAGGGCGCGCGGGGCGTCCTCATCAACATCACCGGCGGCATGGACATGACCCTGTTCGAAGTCGACGAGGCTGCCAACCGCATCCGTGACGAGGTCGATCCCGACGCCAACATCATCTTCGGCTCCACCTTCGACGAGAAGCTGGAAGGCAAGATGCGCGTTTCCGTCGTCGCCACCGGCATCGACGCCGCGCAGCAGGTCATGCCGAAGCCGACCCTGCTCTCGCTGGTCGAGAAGCAGCAGCGCGCTTCCGCTTCGGTTCATCCGCTGCCCCAAGGGATGCAGCAGACCGCTCCGCTGGTGGCGATGGGCAAGGCCACCCTGGCCGAGCGCGTGGCCGGCACCAACCACATGTTCAACGGCTCCGCCGCAGTCGCCCAAGCGCCGGTGGTCGAAGAGG
>Ga0213872_10000523_pt1 | contig 30011 bp, 28 predicted proteins | sample VelepicomBERX_R2_FD_160071 | JGI IMG/M metagenome (GOLD analysis project Ga0213872, IMG submission 160071) | Rhizosphere microbial communities from Vellozia epidendroides in rupestrian grasslands, the National Park of Serra do Cipo, Brazil - RX_R2 | ecosystem: Host-associated > Plants > Roots >...
TTTTTCATAAAGATGGAGTGTAACCAGAATGTTGTCTGGATACAATTTTTTAATATGAGTCAAAAAAACGGTAGCTAAACATATTTTTGTATCGTATTATGAATTCATCGCACTGGGGAGACTGTCATGTACGCACAAATGGTGGAGACCGGCCTGAAAAATGTCCGCTCGATGGAAGACATGGGCGAGGAAGAGCGCCTGTTCCAGGAGCGCATCGACGCCGGCGTCAAGATCGAGGCCAAGGATTGGATGCCGGAAGCCTACCGCAAGACGCTGATCCGCCAGATCTCCCAGCACGCGCACTCGGAAATCGTCGGCCAGCTGCCGGAGGGGAACTGGGTCACGCGCGCGCCCACGCTGAAGCGCAAGTCCATCCTGCTGGCCAAGATCCAGGACGAAGCAGGCCACGGCCTGTATCTGTACAGCGCCGCCGAAACCCTGGGCGTCTCGCGCGATGAGCTGCTGCAGGCGCTGCACAGCGGTAAAGCCAAGTACTCCAGCATCTTCAACTACCCGACCCTGAACTGGGCCGACATGGGCGCCATCGGCTGGCTGGTGGACGGCTCGGCCATCATCAACCAGATCCCGCTGTGCCGCTGCTCCTACGGGCCGTATGCGCGCGCCATGATCCGCGTCTGCAAGGAAGAGTCCTTCCACGCGCGCCAGGGCTACGACATCATGATGGCGCTGGCCAAAGGCTCGCCGGAACAGAAGGCGATGGCGCAGGATGCGCTCAACCGCTGGTGGTGGCCTTCGCTGATGATGTTCGGCCCATCCGACGCGGAATCGGTCAACAGCGCGCAGTCGAGCAAGTGGCGCATCAAGCTGTTCTCCAATGACGAGCTGCGCCAGCGCATGGTGGACCAGACCGTGCCCCAGGCCGAGTACCTGGGCCTGACCATCCCCGATCCCGACCTGAAATGGAATGCCGACACCGGCCACTATGAATTCGGCGAAATCGACTGGTCCGAATTCATGAACGTCCTGAAGGGCAACGGCCCCTGCAACCGCGAGCGCCTGCGCACCCGCGTCAAAGCCTACGAAGACGGCGAGTGGTTCCGCGACGCGCTGGTGGCCTACGCCGACAAACATTCTGCCGCCAAAGCAGCGGCATAAAAGGAGATCGAGATGAGCAAAGAGTGGCCACTGTGGGAAGTCTTCATTCGCAGCCAGCACGGCCTGGCGCACAAGCATGTGGGCAGCCTGCACGCGCCGGATGCGGAGATGGCGGTCAATAACGCGCGCGACGTCTACACCCGCCGCAACGAAGGCGTGAGCATCTGGGTGGTGCGCGCAGCCGATATCGTGGCCAGCAGCCCAGGCGACAAGGGCGCGCTGTTCGAACCTGCCAACAGCAAGGTGTATCGCCATCCGACCTTCTTCCCGATGCCGGAAGAAGTGAAGAACCTGTAAGAGGCGGCGATGGATAACAAAGTCAATTACCTTCTACGCCTGGGCGACAATGCCCTGATCCTGAGCCAGCGCCTGTCCGAGTTGTGCGGCAAGGGCCCGGCGATGGAAGAGGATATGGCGCTGACCAACGTCGCGCTGGACCTGCTGGGCCAGACCCGCATGTGGTACGAGTACGCGGGCGAGCTGGAAGGCGCTGGCCGCGACGAGGACAAGCTGGCCTACCACCGCGACGCGCACGACTTCAAGAACTGCCTGCTGCTGGAGCAGCCGAACGGGAACTACGCGGACACCATGATGCGCCAGTTCTTCTTCGATACCTGGCACTACTTCCTGATCCGCGGCCTGATGTCTTCGTCGGACGAACGCATCGCCGCCATCGCGGAAAAATCGCTGAAAGAAGTCACCTACCACCTGCGCCGCAGCGGCGACCTGATTGTGCGCCTGGGTGACGGCACGGACGTCAGCCATGCCAAGACCCAGACTGCAGCCGATGAGCTGTGGATGTATAGCGGCGAGGTGTTCATGTATGACGCGGTGGACCAGTCCATGGTGGAGCAGGGCATCGCTCCCGCCGCCGAGCTGCGCGAGCAATGGCTGGCGCACGTGGCCACCATCTTTGCCGAAGCCACGCTGACCATGCCACCGGCAGACGCCTGGATGCAGAGCGGCGGCAAGCAAGGCCGCCATAGCGAGCATCTGGGCTATCTGCTGGCCGAGATGCAGTTCCTGCAGCGCGCCTATCCCGGCGTGACCTGGTGAGGAGCAGCGAGGTGGCGACGACGGCACAGGTGTGGGGTTGGCTGGGTGAGGTCAGCGACCCGGAAATCCCGGTGATTTCGATTGTCGACCTGGGCATCGTGCGCGACGTGCAGCTTTCTGCGGATGACGCCTGCGTGGTCACCATCACGCCGACTTATTCCGGCTGCCCCGCTATGCAGGTTATCGCCGACGCCATCACCGAGGCGCTGCATGCGCGCGGCGTCGAACAGGTAAAGCTGGTGAATCAGCTGTCGCCCGCCTGGACCACTGACTGGATGAGCGAATCCGGCAAGGCTGCGCTGAAAGGCTACGGCATCGCACCGCCTGCTGAGAAGGTGATCGATATCAGCGGCCTGCGCGGCGGGGTCCACGCGGCCATCTCGCGCGCACCGCAGCCGCGCCTCAGCATCGCCTGTCCCATCTGCGGCTCCACGCATACGGAAATCACCAGCCAGTTCGGCTCCACGCCGTGCAAGGCGCTGTACAAGTGCCTGGACTGCCGCGAGCCGTTCGACTACTTCAAGTGCCATTAAAGGCCAAGGCCCACATCATGAGCAAATTTTATCCGCTGTCCGTCGCCCAGGTGCACAAGGAAACCCGCGACACCATCGCCGTCACCTTTGCCGTGCCACAGGAGCTGCAGGAAGCCTTCCACTATCAGCAAGGCCAGCATCTGACCTTGCGCGCCATGATCGGTGGCGAGGATGTGCGCCGTTCCTATTCGATCTGCTCCGCAGTGCAGGACAACAAGCTGCGCGTAGCGATCAAGCGTACGCAGGGTGGCCTGTTCTCCAGTTGGGCCAACGACCATCTGCAGGAAGGCGCAACGCTGGACGTGATGCCGCCCATGGGCCACTTCAACGTCCCGCTGGACGCCGCCAACCGCAAGCACTACCTGGCATTTGCGGCGGGCAGCGGCATCACGCCGCTCCTGTCCATCATCAAGACGACTTTGCTGACGGAGCCGGACAGCAGCTTCACCCTGTTCTACGGTAACCGCGCGTCGTCGTCGGTGATCTTCAAGGAAGAGCTGTCGGACCTGAAGGACATCTACACCGGCCGCCTCAAGCTGGCCTACGTGATGAGCCGCGAGCAGCAGGACATTGAGCTGTTCAACGGCCGCATCACCAAGGAGAAGGCTGCGCAATTCCTCAAGTACTGGGTCAATATCGCGGACATCGATGTCGCCTTCATCTGCGGCCCGGAAGACATGATGCTGGGCGTTTCAGAAGCGCTGCAGGAAGCAGGTCTGCCCAAGTCGCAGATCAAGGTCGAGCTGTTCGCCGCCAGCATTCCCAAGCACCAGCACAAGCCGCGTCTGGCCGAATCGGCTGCGCGCCACGAGACCGAAGTCACCGTCATCATGGACGGCAACGCCAGCACCTTTACCATGGACCAGGACAAGGAGTCGCTGCTGGATGCGGGCCTCAAGGCAGGCATCGACATGCGCTACTCCTGCAAGGGTGGTGTGTGCTCGACCTGCCGCTGCAAAGTCCTGGACGGCAAAGTGGAAATGGACGTCAACTACGCACTGGAAGACTATGAAATCGCACGCGGCTATGTGCTGAGTTGCCAGAGCTTCCCGATCACGGATAAAGTCGTCATCGACTTCGACCAGACCGAATAACGAACATCGCCCAAAAAAACGGAGACGCCCCATGAGTTACGAGAACATCCTGTTCCACATCGAAGACGGCATCGCCCAGCTGACGCTGAACCGTCCCGATAAGCTGAACAGCTTCACCCAGGCCATGCACGACGAGGTACGCAACGCCATCCGCATTGTCGGCAGCGACAAGAGCGTGCGCGTGCTGGTGCTGACGGGCGCTGGCCGTGGCTTCTGTGCCGGGCAGGATCTGGCCGACCGCGCGGTTGCGCCGGGCGGCAAGCCGGTCGACCTGGGCGACTCCGTGGAACGCAATTACGCGCCGCTGGTGCAGTCGCTGCGCGCGCTGCCGATGCCGGTAATCTGCGCCGTGAATGGCGTGGCCGCAGGCGCAGGCGCCAATCTGGCGCTGGCCTGCGACATCGTGGTGGCGGCCAAGTCGGCCAGCTTTATCGAGGCTTTCTGCAAACTGGGCCTGATTCCTGACACCGGCGGCACCTACTTCCTGCCGCGCGCGGTGGGCACGGCGCGCGCGATGGGCATGGCCATGTTTGGCGATAAGATCAGCGCTGAAAAAGCCGAGGCCTGGGGGCTGATCTGGAAGTGCGTAGCGGATGAGGAACTGGCGCAGGAAGTACAAGCGATGGCGCGTCACTTTGCGCAGGCGCCGACCAAGGGCCTGGCCTTTACCAAGCAGGCCATTTACGCCAGCCCCGCCAACACCCTGCAGCAGCAGCTGGTGATGGAGTGCGGCATGATGAGCGAACTCGGTTTCAGCGAAGACTACCGCGAAGGCGTGGCCGCCTTCATGGAAAAGCGCGCGCCTCAGTTTAAAGGCAAGTAAGCCATGACCGCCCTCGATCGCAACAGCGTCGTAGCCGTTATCGGCAGCGGCGCCATGGGTTCCGGCATTGCGCAAGTCGCCGCTGCTTCAGGTCATGTCGTCAAACTGTACGACACCCGTCCGGAAGCCGTCAGCAAGGCCATTACCGATATCGCCAAGGTGTTCCAGAAGCTGGTGGAAAAGGAGCGCATGAGCGCCGCCGACGCCGATGCCGCCACCGCACGCCTGCGCAGCGCCACCTCGCTGGCCGACGTCGCGGACGCGGGCATCGTGGTGGAAGCCGTGGTGGAAAAGCTGGAGGTCAAGCGCGCCCTGTTTGCGGAACTGGAGGGCATTGTCGCCGACAGCTGCATCCTCGCCACCAATACCTCTTCGATTTCCGTTACGGCGATTGCGGCGGAGCTGCGCCTGCCGCAGCGGCTGGTGGGCATGCACTTCTTTAATCCGGTGCCGCTGATGGCGTTGGTGGAGGTGATCTCCGGCCTGGCCACCGATGCCGCCGTTGCGCAGACGGTGTTCGATACCGCCACCGCCTGGGGCAAGAATCCGGTACATGCCAAGTCCACGCCGGGCTTCATCGTCAACCGTGTGGCGCGTCCTTATTACGCCGAGGCGTTGCGCCTGCTGAACGAGCAGGCCGCCGATCCGGCCACGCTGGACGCGGTAATGCGCGAGGCGGGCGGCTTCCGCATGGGGCCATTCGAGCTAATGGACCTGATCGGGCATGACGTGAACTTCTCGGTTACGCAATCGGTATTTAATGCGTACTACAACGATCCGCGCTTTACGCCGTCGGTGCTGCAGCAGGAACTGGTCAATGCCGGTTATCTGGGCCGTAAATCGGGGCGTGGCTTCTATGCTTATGGCGAAGGCGCGGTGGTACCTGCGCCGCAGGCCGAGGCGCCGCAGCCCAAGCCGGAATTCGTCAGCTACACCGTCGACCCGAGCGCTCAGGCGGACGCGCGCGATGGCCGCGACGCCGTCGCCAATACGCTGGCTGCACGGCTGCGCCAGGCCGGCATCGCTGTTTCGCACCGCAACCTGTCGGAAGCGCATGGCAAGGCGCCTGCGGAGGCGGCGGCTTTCCACTGTAAAGGTGCAGCCGTATTCCTGAGCGATGGCCGCACCGCCACCCAGCGTGCGGCGGATAATCATCATCCCGACACGGTGCTGTTCGACCTGGCGCTGGACTATGCGAGCGCCAAGCGCATTGCCCTGGCGCGCGCGGACCAGTGCAGCGACGTCGCTTATCTCGCCGTGGTGGGCCTGTTCCAGGCTGCCGGCTTCACGGTCACACGCCTGGACGACGTACCCGGCATGGCCGTGATGCGCACCGTCGCCATGCTGGCCAACGAGGCGGCGGACGCCGTCAACCAGGGCGTCTGCAGCGCTGCGGCGGCGGACATCGCCATGCAGAAGGGTGTCAACTATCCACGCGGCCCGCTGGCCTGGGCCGATGCGGTGGGCGTGGCGAACATCGTCAACGTGCTGTCCAACCTGGCCGCCAGCTATGGCGAAGACCGCTACCGCGTGTCGCCGCTGCTGCGCCGTAAGCAGGCCACGGGAGGCCGCTTCCATGCATAACCCGCCACTCGATCCGGCCAAGGCGCAGGCGCTGGCGGAAGCCGCCGGTAACGCCATGTTCTCGCGCGACCGTGCTTCGCAGGCGATGGGCATGACGCTGGACGTAATCCGCCCCGGCTATGCGCGCATGTCCATGCCCGTGCGTGAGGACATGCTGAACGGGCACCAGAGCTGCCACGGTGGCTATATCTTCGCGCTGGCCGACAGCGCTTTCGCCTTCGCCTGCAACAGCCATAACCTCAACACGGTGGGCGCGGGCTGCAGTATCGAGTACCTGGCTCCGGGCCGCCTGGGCGACCTGCTCACGGCGGAAGCGCAGGAGCAGGCATTGGCCGGCAAAACTGGCGTGTACGACATCAAGGTCACCAACCAGGACGGTCGCACGATCGCCCTGTTCCGAGGTAAATCACATCGCGTGAGCGGCGAAGTCGCTCCTCAGTAAGGAGAGTACCGATGGTCAAACGTATTCCGGAAGCGTCCGATCTGGAGCCGATTGAACGCGCCAGCAAGGATGAACTGCAGGCGCTGCAGCTGGAGCGAATGAAGTGGACGCTGAAACACGCTTACGAGAACGTGCCGCACTACCGCGCCGCCTTCGATGCGGCAGGCGTCCATCCCGATGACCTGAAAACGCTGGCCGATCTGGCGCTGTTTCCCTTCACTGGCAAGAAGGAGCTGCGCGATCACTACCCCTTCGGCATGTTCGCCGTGCCGCGCGAGCAGGTGGTGCGTATCCACGCTTCCAGCGGCACCACCGGCAAACCGACTGTGGTGGGCTACACGGCGCGCGATATCGATACCTGGGCCAATGTGGTGGCGCGTTCGATCCGCGCCGCTGGCGGCCGCGCAGGGGATATGGTGCAGGTCTCCTACGGCTACGGCCTGTTCACCGGCGGCCTGGGTGCGCATTATGGCGCGGAGCGGCTGGGTTGCACGGTGGTGCCGATGTCGGGCGGGCAGACCGAAAAGCAGGTGCAACTGATCCAGGACTTCAAGCCGTCCATCATCATGGTGACGCCGTCCTATATGCTGAACATCGTCGAGGAATTCCAGCGCCAGGGCCTGGATCCGGCAGCCAGCTCGCTCAAGGTCGGCATCTTTGGCGCCGAGCCTTGGACCGATGCGATGCGCGCCGAGATTGAGAAGCGCGCCGGTATCGATGCGGTGGACATCTACGGTCTGTCGGAAGTGATGGGGCCCGGCGTGGCCAGCGAGTGCATCGAGAGCAAGGACGGCCCGGTCATCTGGGAGGACCACTTCTACCCGGAGATCATCGATCCCGAAACGGGCGCGGTGCTGCCGGATGGGGAAGAAGGCGAGCTGGTATTCACCTCGCTCAGCAAGGAGGCGCTGCCGATCATTCGCTACCGCACGCGTGATCTGACGCGCCTGCTGCCGCCGACCTCGCGCGCCATGCGCCGTATCGGCAAGATCACCGGCCGCTCGGACGACATGCTGATTATTCGCGGCGTGAACGTGTTCCCGACCCAGATCGAGGAGCTGATCTGCAAAATGCCGAAGCTGGCGCCGCAATATCAATTGATCATCTCACGAGACGGCCATCTGGACAAGCTGGACGTGTTGGCCGAGCTGCGACCGGAAGTTTCGGCCGCTGAAACGGAAGCACTGGCGCGCGAACTGGAACACCATATCAAAACCTATGTGGGCGTGAGCACCAAGGTGCGCCTGCTGCCGCCGAACGGCATCGAGCGCACGCTGACCGGCAAGGCACGTCGCGTGATCGACCAGCGCCCCAAAAACTAATTCAGGAGACACCGTGAACGACGCATTTATCTGTGACGCAGTCCGTACCCCTTTCGGCCGCTACGGCGGCGCGCTGTCCGGCGTGCGCACCGACGACCTGGCCGCATTGCCGATCGCCGCGCTCAAGGCGCGCAATCCCGGCGTGGACTGGTCCAAGGTGGACGATGTCTACTACGGCTGCGCCAACCAGGCGGGCGAGGATAACCGCAACGTGGGCCGCATGGCGGCGCTGCTGGCTGGGCTGCCGGTGGACGTTCCGGCCAATACCATCAACCGCCTGTGCGGCTCCAGCCTGGACGCGGTGGGCATCGCCGCGCGCGCCATCAAGGCGGGCGAGGCGCAGCTGATTATCGCCGGCGGCGTCGAGAGCATGACGCGCGCGCCTTTCGTGATGGGTAAATCCGATAGCGCTTTCTCGCGTGCGGCAAAGATCGAAGACACCACCATCGGCTGGCGCTTCGTCAACAAGCAGATGAAGGAGCAGTACGGCATCGACAGCATGCCGGAGACGGCGGAAAACGTGGCCGAGGAATTCAAGATCAGCCGCGCCGATCAGGATGCGTTTGCGTTGCGCAGTCAGCAGCGCTGGGCCGCCGCGCATGCCGCCGGCGTGTTCAAGGACGAGATCGTGCCGGTCTCGCTGCCTGTCAAAAAAGGCGATCCCAAGATCGTCGACACCGACGAGCATCCGCGCCCCGACACCACCATCGAGATGCTGGCCAAGCTGAAAGGCGTGGTCAAGCCGGAAGGCTCGGTCACGGCGGGTAACGCATCCGGCGTCAACGACGGCGCTTGCGCGATCCTGCTGGCTTCCGCCGCTGCGGCAGAACAGTATGGCCTCAAGAAGCGCGCCCGCGTTGTTGGTATGGCGGTGGCCGGGCTGGCGCCGCGCATCATGGGCTTTGGTCCGTCACCTGCGACGAAGAAGGTACTGGCGCAGACAGGCCTGACTATCGGGCAGATGGACGTGGTCGAATTGAACGAAGCCTTTGCCGCACAAGGCCTGGCGGTGACGCGCGACCTGGGTCTTCCGGACGATGCTCCCCATGTGAATCCGAACGGTGGCGCCATCGCCATCGGCCATCCGCTGGGCGCATCCGGCGCGCGGCTGGTGATGGCGGCGCTGAACCAGCTGGAACGCACCGGCGGCCGCTATGGCCTGTGCACCATGTGCATCGGCGTGGGGCAGGGTATCGCTGTGGTCATCGAGCGGGTGTAAGCATGGTCAAAGTCTACGAGATTAATGGCGTGACGCCGGTGGTGCATCCCACCGCCTACGTCCATCCCACGGCGGTGCTGATCGGCGACGTGATCGTCGGGCCGCGCTGTTATATCGGCCCGCTGGCGTCGCTGCGCGGCGACTTTGGCCGTCTGGTGATCGAAGAAGGCGCGAATTTACAGGACACCTGCGTGATGCACGGCTTTCCCGGCTGCGACACGGTGGTCGAAAAGGATGGTCATATCGGCCACGGCGCTGTACTGCACGGATGCCGCATCGGCCGCAACGCGCTGGTGGGCATGAACGCGGTGGTGATGGATAACGCGGTGGTGGGTGCGGAGAGCATCGTCGCCGCCATGAGCTTTGTCCGCGCGGGCATGGAGATCCCGCCGCGCAGCATGGTGGTTGGCACGCCGGCCAAGGTGATGCGGCCGCTGCGCGATGAGGAAGTCGCATGGAAGACCAGCGGCACCGGCCAGTATCAGGAGCTGGCGGTACGTTCAGCGCAGACCATGCGCGAAGTCGAAGCCCTGACCGAAGTGGAGGCCGGCCGCAAGCGCATCTACTGGGAATCGTCGCTGCCCCTGCATCTGCACAAGAACGCCACACCCAATTAAATCGGAGACAAGAACATGGCTCAAACCCTGCAAAGCTGGATCGGTGGCCGCTGGATCGGCGCCGAAGCTGCCGCACCGCTGCACAATGCGCTGAACAATGCGCTGATCTACCACACCCACGCGGAGAAGATCGACTTTGACGAAGCCGTCACCTACGCGCGCAAGACCGGCGTGGCGGCGCTGATGGCGATGGACTTCCAGCAGCGCGCCGCGCGCCTGAAGGCGCTGGCGCAGTACCTGATGGGTCGTAAGGAGGAGCTGTACGCCATCTCCGCGCTGACTGGCGCGACGCGTCCGGACAGCTGGATTGACGTGGAAGGCGGCATCGGCACCTTGTTCGCCTACGCCAGCATGGGCAGCCGCGAGCTGCCTTCGTCCAATGTGCTGCACGAAGGCCCGGCTATGCAGTTGGGTAAAAACGGCGGCTTCTCCGGTACGCACATCCTGGTGCCGCGTGGCGGACTGGCGGTGCATATCAATGCCTTCAACTTCCCGATCTGGGGCCTGCTGGAGAAGTTCGCGCCGAGCTTCCTCGCAGCCATGCCGTGTATCGGCAAGCCAGCGACCGCGACCAGCTATCTGACCGAGGTGCTGGTTCGCATGATCAACGAATCCGGTCTGCTGCCGGAAGGTGCGCTGCAATTGGTGATCGGTTCCACCGGCGACCTGCTGGACCGTTTGAACGGCGCCGACATGGTGACCTTTACCGGCTCGGCCGACACCGCCGCCAAGCTGCGCTCCAACCGCAATCTGATCTCGCAATCGATTCCCTTTACGGCGGAAGCGGACTCGCTCAACTGCGCCATCCTGGCGCCGGACGTCACGCCGGACGATGCGGAGTTCGATCTGTTCATCAAGGAGGTCGCGCGCGAGATGACCGCCAAGGCGGGGCAGAAATGTACCGCCGTGCGCCGCATCATCGTGCCGCAGTCGCAGATCGACGCCGTCAGCACGCGCCTGCGCGAGCGCCTGGCGAAGGTGACGGTGGGTGATCCATCGATGGAAGGCGTGCGCATGGGCGCGCTGGCGTCCAAGGATCAGCAGCGCGATGTGGCCGAGCGGGTCGAGATGCTCGCACGCGGCAATGAGATCGTGTTCGGTGAACGCGATGGCTTCAAGCTGGTGGGCGAGGGCGTCGGCAACGGCGCCTTCTTCGCGCCGACCCTGCTGCTGTGCCGCGACGGCATGCGCAACGACGCCGTGCACGATGTGGAAGCGTTTGGTCCGGTCAGCACCATCATCAGCTACAACGGCATCGATGAAGCGATGGCGCTGGCGGCGCGCGGCAAGGGCAGCCTGGTTTCCACGCTGGTGACCAGGGATCAGATGATCGCCATGCGTGCCGTACCGCTGGCTGCCGCTTCGCACGGCCGCGTGCTGATCCTGGATAAGGAAGCCTCGGTCGACAACACCGGCCACGGTTCGCCGCTGCCGCAGCTGAAGCACGGCGGTCCTGGCCGTGCTGGCGGCGGAGAAGAGCTGGGCGGCATCCGCGCCGTGCGCCACTTCCTGCAGCGCGCTGCGATTCAGGGATCGCCGACCATGCTGGCGGCGGTGACGGGCGAGTATGTGCGCGGCGCCAAGGTGAACGAGAGCGAAGTCCATCCCTTCCGCAAATATTTCGAAGACCTGAAGATGGGCGATTCGCTGCTGACGCATCGCCGCACGGTGAGCGAAGCGGATATCGTCAACTTCGGCGGTATCTCGGGCGACTACTTCTACATGCACTTCGACGAGATCGCGGCCAAGGATACGCAGTTCGGCCAGCGCATCGCGCACGGCTACTTCGTGCTGTCGGCGGCGGCGGGCTTGTTTGTGTCACCCGCGCCAGGGCCGGTGCTGGCCAACTACGGCCTGGACAACCTGCGCTTCATCACCCCGGTGGCGATCGGCGATACTATCCGCGCGCGCCTGACCTGCAAGCGCAAGGTCGATCGCAACCGCACCGACGAGCAGGGACGTGGGCAAGGCGTGGTGGCCTGGGACGTCCAGGTCACCAACCAGCGCGACGAACTGGTGGCCAGCTACGACATCCTCACGCTGGTGATGAAGCGTAGCTAATAAACCGGGGTCAGTGCAGGCAATCGGACACGGGCTCTGCCGTAGAGCGAGCTACGGCAGAGCCCGTGTCCGATTGCCGGCACTGACCCCGGTTTTACGGTTTTAGTTAAGGCCGAACGGGTCGTCGATGCTGACGGCCGGTTCAGTGAACCACTTCGGGCCGTTGGCGGTCATGTAGAAGTGGTCTTCGTGGCGGATGCCGAATTCGCCGGGGATGCAGATCATCGGCTCGTTGGAGAAGCACATGCCGACATCCAGCGGGGTGGTGTCGCCGCCGACCAGGTATGGCCACTCGTGGATGTCCAGGCCGATGCCGTGGCCGGTGCGGTGCGGCAGTCCTGGCAGCTTGTAGCCGGGGCCGAAACCGTCCGCTTCCAGCGAGCGGCGCGCGGCCTGGTCGACTTCCTGGCAGGGGACGCCCAGCCGCGCCGCTGCAAATGCCGCAGCCTGCGCTTTCTTCTCGCTGTTCCATGCGGAGCGCTGGCGCTCGGTCGGCTCGCCGTACACATAGGTGCGGGTGATGTCGGAGATGTAGTTGTGGACCTTGCAGCCGGTGTCGATCAGCACCATGTCGCCCTTCTTCAGCGTCTGCACATAGCTCACGCCGTGCGGATACGCGGTCGCTTCGCCAAACAGCACGATGCAGAAGTAGGAGCCGGACGCACCGACTTTGCGGTGCGCGCGGTTGATGAATTCTTCCACTTCGACCGTGGTGATCCCTTCGCGCAGGATGCTGGCGGCGGCGATGTGCACGGCCAGGGTCATGTCCTTGGCGCGCTGCATCAGGGCGATTTCGTTTTCCGACTTGCGGGTGCGGCAGTGTGCCGTTACGGTGCGGGCGTTTTCCAGAACGTAGCCTTCCGCCAGCGGACGGATGCCGTCGTAGATGAAGAAGGACGCGCTTTCGTCGATGCCGATGCGGGCGTTGGCGGGGACGCCAATGCGCTTGAGCGTGGCGATGAACAGGACGTAAGGGCTCTCATGTTCGTGCCAGCAGTTGACTTCACCTTTGACCAGCATGAAGTCCTTCAGCGTGCTTTCTTCAAACGCGGGCGCGATGTATTCCAGTGCGCCGCTGGCGGGCAGGATCGCGCCGACCATGCGTTCGCTGGCGTGCCACTTGGTGCCGGTGAAGTAGAACAGGTTGGAGCCTGCGTTCAGATAGATCGCGGCGATGCCTTGCTGGCGCATGAAAGCCTGGGCTTTCTCGATGCGCTGCAGATGCTCATCTTTGCCAATGGGGACCGCGCCCTTGGTCATGTCCTGCAGTGCGTCCAGCGCCTGCTCCATTGTCTTACCGCCAATGCTCATCTTCGTCTCCTGAAGTGGGTTGCTTAGGGCGGAGATGATATCAGTTTTGGCCGAGCTGCTTGCCGTTTGCGGACGGGATGAACAGGTCGAAGGGATAGGTGAACACCCAGTCCGAGTAATGTGCTTTTTTGGCGAGGCCTGCGTCGTCGTCGGTGAAGTTGTCCTGCTTGATGGGCTTTTGCGGCGACATCGGACGGATGCCGACGATGCGGCCCTGCATGCGCACCAGCGTCCATTCGGCTTTTCCCGTGGTGGGATCGGCGTACAGGCGGCGCAGGTGGCGTTTGGTGCCGGGGAAGCGCGGGTCTTTCAGCAGCTCTTCCAGTGTCAGGGGATACTGGTTGCGGCTACCTCCGGCCAGGTAGTAGCTCTGGATGGCGTTGCGGAATTCATGGCCGATAAATAGCAGCTGGCGTTCCTTCTCGCGCTGTGCGGACGTGGTGTAGATGCTGGCGGCGATGCTCAGCCCCACGCCCATGAAGGCGACCAGCATCAGCGTCCACAGATAGGCAAAGCCGTCTTGCTTAGAGCTGGCCATAAGGGATGCCTTCGCGGGTCTTGCCCCGGGCGCCGCTGCGGATGTCGGCCACGCCGGATTTTTCAGGATCGCGCGAGGGCAGCAGCTGCCAGGTGGCGGCCGATTCGGTGATCGGGTCAAGCGGGACGCTGCGGAAGTAGTGCTGGTCCACCAGGTCGGTCAGGGCGGCAGGATATTCGCCCCGGTCGGCGTAGAACTTGTCGATCCCGCTGCGCAGCACCTGCAGGTTTTCGCGCAGAGCCACTTCCTTCGACTTGTCGACGGAGCTGAAGTAGCGCGGCAGGGCAATCGTCAGCAGCAGGGAGATGATGGCCAGGACCACCAGAAGTTCCACCAGGGTGAAGGCGCGTATTTTGTGGGGCATGATGGTCACCATTGATTGAGCGGCACGCCATTCAGGCCGGTCTTGTCGGAGCGGCTGTAGACGTCGAACACGTCTTCCCCTTCGGCCGGGCTGTCGGGCGGTGAGGCGTAGGCGCGCAGGCCCCAGCTGCTGGCGTGCTCCGGTGGCGCGAAGGGATCACGTGGCAGGCGGCGCAGGAAGTACATGTTCTGCTTGCGCGGGCTGCGCTGGTCTGGCACGCCGTTGACCAGGTCTTCCAGCTTTTTGGGATAGCCCGATTCGCCTAGGCCCAGCTTGATGCGGCCGTTGTCGGCGGCGCGCTTATACGCGTCGATGGCCTCGCGGATTTCGATCAGGGCGGTGCGCAGTTCGTGCTCTTTTTCGCGCTGGACGGCGACTTGCGCCATCGGCGTGGCGACCGTCGCCAGCGTGGCCAGAATGGCGAGGGTGATCATCAGTTCGATGAGGGTGAAGCCGCGCTGAAGGCTGCGCATGTTTATTGGCCTTTCTTGGGCGCGTTGAGCGCGGCGCCGGTAGCTTGGGGTTTGCCCGCTGCCTGCGCCGCATCGGGCTGCTGCGCGGGGGCAGGCTGGGCGTCGCCTGCCATATCGGAGCCGCCGGTCATGGCGGATTGTGGCGCCGGTGGCGTATCCGCTGCGGCGGGGACAGAAGCCAGCATGCTGCCGGCGGCGCCGCGTCCGCCGATGTCGGCTTCGGTGCCGGAGTTGAACTCGGCGACGCTCAGTTCCGGCCTCGTGATGGCGCGCAGTACGTGCGGCGTGATCGACAGGACGATCTCGCTGCGGGTGGAGTCGTCCTTCTGGCTGCCGAACAGGCGGCTCAGCATGGGCAGCTCGCCCAGGCCGGGCACCTTGTTGGCGGTGCTCTGGTCTTCGTCGCTGATCAGGCCTGCCAACACCTGGGTTTCGCCATCTTTCAGGCGCAGCACGGTGGCGGCAGTGCGGGTGCCGATCTGGTAGGCGGAAGTACCGGATTTGCTGACGATCTCCTTCACCACGCTGCTGACTTCCAGGTTGATCTTGATCGCCACTTCATCGTCCAGGTAGACATTGGGTTCGACGTCCAGCTTGAGGCCCACGTCGACGTAGTTGACGCTGTCGGAGCTGACGCCGTTGTTGGTGGTAACGGTGATGACCGGCACGCGGTCGCCGATCAGCACCTTGGCCTTGTCCTTGTTGCGCACGCGGATGCGCGGATTGGCGAGGATGTTGGAGTCGGTGTCGGTCTTGTTGGCGTTGATGGTGAGGGATCCCAGCGCCAGGCCGATGTTCTCGCCATTGATGCGGCCCAGGTCTGCGACCCGCAGGCCGTTGATGACAGGGGCGGCGCTGCCGGTGCCGGGAGTGGTATTGCTGACAATGCTGCTCGCGCCGCTGCCCAGCAGGGTAAAGCCGGCGGAATCGGGCCAGCGCACGCCCAGTTCCTGGCCGCGCGTGCGCTTGACTTCCAGGACTTCGACTTCCAGCATGACTTCCGGATCGGCCACGTCCTGCACGTTGATGATGCGCTCGGCCATGCGGATCATCTCCGGCGTATCGCGCATCATGATGGTGCCGATGCGTTCATCGGTGACGATATCGCGCGCCTTGAGCAGGGTCTTGAGTGCGAAGGCCGCCGTCTTGACGTCGGAATTCGCCAGGAAGAAGGTGCGTACCACCAGCTGCTGGTAGTCCTTTACCTTTTGCGGATTGTTGGGGTAGATGGCGACGGAGCGCTCGCCGGTAACGGTCTGCGCCAGCTGGTTGGCGGTCAAGAGCATGCCGATGGCTTCTTCGATGCTGGTGTCGCGCACGGAGATGGTGGCGCGCAGGTTGGGATCGACGTCACGGTCGAACACGAAGTTCAGGTTCGACACCTTGCCGATGAAGTCGAATACGGATCGCAGCGGCGCGTCCCGGAACTCCAGCGTGACCGGCTTGCGGTAGGCGGCGGCCAGGCGTCCGCTGGATGGGTGCAGGCGCGCCTGGGCGTCGCTGATGCGGGTCTTGAGGCGCAGGGCGTCGCGCTGGTTGGGACGTTCCACCAGCAGGGGGCGCAGCAGTTCCTGCGCCTGCGACAGGCTGGCGTCGTCGCCGCGCTGGAACAGGGCTTCGGCATCGGACAGGGTCTGGCGCTGGCGGCGGTCCTGCGCCAGGGCGTTCAGGCCTTGCCGGGCCACGGCGTTGTTGCCGTCGATAGTAAGCGCTTTTTGATACAGCTGTTCCGCTTCGCCGCTCTCGCCCTTGAAGCGCAGGGTGTCGGCGCGGCTGTTCAGAGCATTCACCAGTTTCAGTTTGCGGTTCAGCAGCGTGATGCGGTATTCGGCGTTGTGCGGGTCTTCGTGGACGGCCTGTTCCAGCTTGGCCAGGCCCTGGTCAACCTGGCCGGCGTCCAGCAGGGCGTTGCCTTCCTTGTAGGCGGGATTGCCGGCGCAGGCGCTCAGCAGCGCGGCCAGGGCCAGCAGGGAAATGCGGGTTGCGGCTTGCTTGTTCAATTCGAGTCCCCTACGGCTAAGGATTGTGGTTGGTTGAGCGGCAGATAGGTGAAGTGCAGGCTGCCGTTGCTGACGCTGTCGAACTGGTAGTTGTCGTCGATTTTTTCGCCGGGATGGGCGACGACGTCGCGGCCGTCGATCTGCAGGAAGTAGGCGGTCTTGCCTTCGTCGGTAAAGCGGCCGAGGAACTGGATCGGCAGCGGCGGCGGGCCTGCCGGGGCGGTGTTCTGATCCTGAGCGGCTTGTGCCTCTTTCGGGATGACCTTCAGCGGCGCTTCCTGCGCGTGCCAGCTTTGCTTGGCGAAGACGTTACCGAGTTCGTCGTCCTCCACGCGGGGATGGATTTGCAGGTCGATGACATCCTGTTGCGCGGCGGCGGAAGCTACCGGCGCTGCGGGGGCTTCCACGGTAGTGGCGGCCGGGCGCGCGATTTCGCGCGGCGTTGCGGCGGCCGGACCGACCACGCCGCCGTCCGAATCGGGTGCGAACCAGGCGGCGATCAGCGTGGCGGCTGCGGCGGCGCCAACTACCAGCTTATTCATCGGCGCGCCTCCTGCTGGCGTACCAGCAGTACGAACTGGATGCGTGCTTCGATTTCGCCAGTCTCGATCTGCTCGCGTTTGAGGCTGACCGAGTCGAGCGTCAGCGTTGGCAGGGTTTGCAGCGCGCTGATGATGAAGCTTTGCAGGTGGGCATAGTCGGCTTTGATGGGCAGCGTGATCTGGTAGCGCAGGAAGGCGGCTTTGTCGTCCAGCTGTGGCTTGTATTCGGCCTTGGCCAGCGTGATACCGTTTTTCTGGGCGACTTCCACCAGGTCTTTCAGCAGATCGGGAATGGCGTCGTGCGGCGGCAGGTAGGCGTGAAAGGATGCGACGCCGCCAGCTTCCGTGGGGGCTGGCGGGATTGCGGCTTGTTCTGCGGCGGTGCGTGCGGCGGCCCTGAGCTGGCGGGCCAGGATGTGCTGCTCCTGGTCGAGCTGCCGGCCGTGCCAGGCGGCGGCAATGGCGAGGCACAGGCATGCGCCTCCAGCTAATGCGCCCGCGCCGATGCGGCGCAGCAGGCGGCGGGTCTGCCAGAGCAGGCGCGGGGCCAGATTGTGCGGCAGCTGCACGGATCGGAGTCTTACTGCCGCCATTGCGCCTCCAGCTGGAAGTGGTAGGGATGATCGGCGGCGTCCGCGCTGGTCTCGTGCTTGACGAGATAGACCGAGCGGAAGATGGGCTGCTGGTTGAGGAAGGCCAGGTAGTTAATCATGTCTTGCGCGTTTTCTGCTTCGGCGGCGATCTTCAGGGCGCCGGCGGGCGTGGTGGGACTGGTGTTGTCGCTGCCGTCCTGCGAGGGCTGGCTGTTCAGGTCCAGGGCCAGCAGGGCGACGTGGATGTCGCGCGGGGCCTGGAGCGTTTTGATCAGGCGGGCGATGGGCAGGTTCAGTTGGCGCACGGCGTCGGCGACGGCTTTGACTTGCTGATCCAGTTCTTTTTGCTGGGCTGGAGCGAGGGCAGGACGGGTCAGGCGGTGCGGCTGCGTTTGCGTCAGCTGGGCTTCCAGGTGGCTGACGGCTTGGGCGCGGGCGATCCAGCTCAGGGCCGCTGGCACGAGGGCGAGCAGGCCGATGGCCAGCAGGGCGAGGCGCCAGCCGGTCAGCGGGACCGGGCGGGGAATGAAATTCAGCTGGGTCATGCGGCCTCCCCTGCGGCGGTCTTCGTTGGCGCTTGCGGTGCGCCGAAGGGGTTGGCTTGCAGGTGGAAGCGCGGCGGCAGGGGCGGCGGCGCCAGCGCCAATGCCGTAGAGCGGGGCGGGCAAAGGTCGATGACGGCGATGGATTCGATCGCGGCCAGCTCGGGCGCACGCAGGGTCCAGCGCTGCCAGGCTTGGGGCAGTTCCAGCTGCCAGGTCAGACCACAGGGCTGCGACTGGATGGCGGTGATGTGGCCGGACTGGATGGTCGCCATTGTGATGCGGCCGGATTCCACCACGGCCAGCGCATGTGCCGCCAGCCCGCGCGCAGCGGCCCTTGCGGGCGCTTGCAGTGGGGCGCCGGACGCGCCAGCCGCATCAGCTGCGCCGGGCACGAATGCTGCGCGCGTCTTCGGCTGGCGTGGCAGTGTGCGGAGGGCGGTGGCGAGGGCCGGTTCGATGATTTGGCAGCGGCAGCCCTGGTCGGCCGCCAGCGCCTTCAGGGCTTCGATCAGCAGGGTGTCGGCGCCGCATACAGTGCGCGGGCTGCCGTAGGGGGTGTCGTCGGCGACGATCTGCCAGCTGCGGGCCTGGTCGCCGTATAGCGCGGCTAGCTGCGTTTGCAGGAAGCGGGCGGCGTCCGCAGGCGATAGCAGCGCGTCGCTCCATGGCGCCAGCACCATCTGGCACCAGCGGCTGGCCAGGCTGATTTCCAGCGTGATGTCTGCGGCAGCGACGCGCGACTGCAGGATGAGGGCCCGCAGCGCTTCGATGGCGCCTTGCCAGTGGCCGCCAGGATTGTCCAGCTCTGCGCTGTGGGCGCTGCCGTGCAGCTCGCGGCCACCGTGCAGCATTACGCTGGCCAGCTGCTGCGGGGCGAGGTAGACGCGCAAGGTGTGCGCGCCGCCCAGGCCCGGCAGCGCGGCAACGCGCGGCATGCGCATGACGGTGCGGATGATGGATTCAATACGTGACACGATTCAGCTCCGCCAAGGTGGTTTCTCCTTGCCGCACCAGGTCCAGCGCGGCGTCGCGCGCGAGCCGGAATCCCATGGTGTTGGCTTCTTCTTTCATGCGGCTGACCGGCGCGCGGGTGCAGATCATTTCCCGCATGGCGTCGTTCAGGATCAGGACTTCTGCCACGGCTTTGCGGCCCTTGTAGCCGGTGCCCCGGCAATGGCCGCAGCCAGCGCCGGCCTTGAAGCGCCAGTCGCGCACATCTTCGGCGCGCAGGCCGCTGTCCTGCAGCTCGCCGGGATCAGGCGCCACATCGGCCGCGCAATGTTCGCAGTTGAGCCGCAGCAGCCGCTGGGCCACGATGCCGTTCAGCGCCGCCGCAAAGCTGTAGGGATCCACCCCCATGTGCAGGAAGCGTCCCACCACGTCGAACACGTTGTTGGCGTGGACGGTGGTGAACACCAGGTGGCCCGTCAGCGACGCTTGCACGGCGATCTGCGCGGTTTCGTCGTCGCGGATTTCGCCGATCATGATCTTGTCCGGGTCATGGCGCAGAATGGAGCGCAGGCCGCGCGCAAAGGTCAGGCCCTTCTTTTCGTTGACGGGGATTTGCAGCACGCGCGGCAGCCGGTATTCGACCGGGTCTTCGATGGTGACGACCTTGTCGCGGCCCGTATTGATCTCGGTGATGGCGGCGTACAGCGTGGTGGTCTTGCCAGAGCCGGTCGGTCCCGTCACCAGCAGCATGCCGTGCGGCTTGGCGGCCAGGCGGCGGATGTGGACGATGGCGTCCTGATTCAGGCCCAGGCTTTCCAGGCGCAGCGACTGGGCCGCTTCCGTCAGCGCGCTGCGGTCCAGCAGGCGCAGTACGGCATCTTCGCCAAAGATGTTCGGCATGATGGAGACGCGGAAGTCGATCTCGCGGCCTTTGACGCGCACCTTGAAACGGCCGTCCTGTGGGATGCGGCGTTCGGCGATGTCCAGGTCCGCCAGCACCTTGATGCGGGAGATGATCTGCTCCGCCATCTGCAAACCCTGCACCTGGCCAGCCTGCACCAGCACACCGTCGACGCGGTATTTGATCACCAAGCTGGCGGCGTCGCACTCCAGGTGGATGTCGCTGGCCTGGAATTTCAGGGCGTCGTAGATGGTGGAGTTGACCAGCTTGACCACCGGGCTGCTGTCTTCGCTGATGCGCACCAGCGAGATGTCCTCGACGGTCTGGTCCAGGTCTGCCACGCCGTGCTGGCCTTCGTCATCCATCATGCCCGCCATGGCGCGCTGTACGCTTTCCTGCTGCACCAGGTAGGCCGCCAGGTCATCGGGATGCGCCAGCGCGACGGTAAAGGGCACGGCCACGGCGTAGGCGGCCCAGGGCAGTACGTCTTCTGCCAGCGGATCGCCGATCACCAGCACCGGACCTTCCGCACCGGCGCCGTGCAGCAGCACGCAGTCATGCTGGGCGCAGTCGGTGTAGGACAGCAGATCGAAGGCGGGAACGGCGGCCTGCAAACGGCTCATCGGCCATGCCGGATAGCAGAACAGGGCCGCCAGCTGACGGGCGAATTCTTCCGGCGTCAGGCCGGAGACTTCCTGCAGCACAGTCAGTTGCGGGCGGCCTTGCGCCTGCGCGGTGGCGCGCGCGCTATGCAGCAGTTCGGGGCTGAGGACAGCCGGTTCGCGTGCGTTCATGAGAGACTCCCGGCCAGTTCAAAAATCGGCATATACATCAGCACCACCACGCCGCCGATGACGACACCGATGAACATCATCAGCACCGGCTCCAGCAGGCGCGAGGCCCAGTCGACCCAGCGGGCGAATTCTTCGTCGTGGAATTTGGCCGAGCGTTCCAGCATGTCGCCCAGGCGACCGGTGTTCTCCCCGACCTTGAGCAGGGACTGCGCCACCGGCGTGGCCAGGCCGTTCTGTTCCAGCGCGGCGGAAAAGGCCAGGCCCTGTTCGACCGCGCGGCGGGTTTGCGCCAGCTGCAGCTGCTGGGCGGGCATCAGCATGGCGGTGGTCATGGCCAATGCCTTGGACAGCGGTATGCCGGCATGCAGCAGCAGACTGAGGGCGCGGTAGAAGCGCGCCAGGCGGAACTCGGCGGCGCGTGCGGCCAGCACGGGCAGGCGCAGCACAGCCAGTATCAGGCGGGCACGGATGGTGGCGTTACCCAGTCCCAGCGCGACGCCGCCCACCACGCCCGCCAGCGCGCCGGCGCACAGCCAGGGATGGGCCGCCAGCGATTTGCCGAAGGCCAGCAGCATTTGCGACAGCGCCGGGATGTCGCGGCCGGAGCCCTCATACACCACGCTGAACTTGGGAACCACGTAACCCAGCAGGAACAGCGTGACCAGGGTGCCGACCACCAGCAGCATGGTGGGATAGATCGCCGCCGAGACCAGTTTCTTGCGGATGGAGTCGAACTGCAGCTGGTAGCCGACGTAGCGCGCCAATGCTTCGGGCAGGTGTCCGGAGCGTTCGGCCGCATGCACGGTGGCGACGTACAGGTCGGGGAAAACGGATGGGTAGTCGGCCAGTGTGTCGGAGAAGCTCTTGCCCTGCTGGAGCGAGCGGCGGATGGCGGCCAGCATGGCGGCCGTGCTGCTGCGGGTTTCCTTGTTGTGCAGGGTGGCCATGGCTTCGCTCAGGTTCAGGCCTGCTTCCAGAAGGGCCAACAGCTCCTGGCTGAATTGCAGCAGGGGGAAGGCCTGGCGGCGCAGGGCAAGCGTGGAAAGCGCAGGGCTGGCGCTGCCGGCGGCGGCATCGGTGGCAGCGGCGCCGGCGCCGCTGCGGGCGTTGTGGCTTGCGCCGCGCACGGCCAGCACGCGCCAGCCGTTGCGGGCGGCGAGACGGATCGCCTCCGCCTCGCTGGCGGCGTCGATCGCGATATTCTGGCGGCTGGTCGGACCGCTTTGTACGTCCAGTTCAAACTGCATGATCAAGCACCAAAAAGACTGGCGGCGGTGCTCTGCCGCCGTGGAAAACGGTCCCGCCCAGGCCGGGACCGGAGAGATGCAGAAGCCTTGCGATTACTGGGTAATCAGGCTGACCTTGTCGATCACGAACGAGGTTTGCAGCGACGAGTCCTCAGTTTCGGAGAACGACAGCGTCACGGTCTGGCCCTTGTAAGCCGACAGATCGAAGGTGCGGATCTGGTAGCCCGAAGCGGCATTCACGTTGCTGTAGGTCGCCAGCGTTTTCAGCACGGTGCCGGAGCTGTTCTTCACCGCTACCGTCATCTTGTCGTAAGCGGTGCTGCCGCTTTCGGCGGTGTCGATGTGCAGGGCGAAGCTCAGGGTGGCGCTGGTGGCGGTCGAAGGGATCGTCACCGACTGGGTCAGCGTTTCGGTTATGGCTTGGCCGTTACCGCCCATCCAGGCGAACTTGGTGCCTTCGTAGGCGGTTTCGCCGCTGTAGCTGCCGATATCGCCGGTGCTGCCGCTCCAGCCGGTGGTGCCGGACTCGAAGCCGCCGTTGGTTACGCGCTCGGTCGGATTGCTGGTGCCGACGGTCAGCGTGGCGTTACCCGAGGTCGCGGTAACAGCTGGCGACGACGAATCGGTCACGGTGGCGTTGAACACGGCGCCGTTGTCGGTGGTCTGCGCGGTCAGCGAGTAGGTGGCCGAAGTAGCGCCCGAGATCAGCGCGCCATTGCGGTACCACTTGTAGCTGTACGGCGCGGTGCCGCCGCTTGCGCCAACGGTGAACGAGGCGGTGGAACCTGCCGCCACCGTTACGTTCGACGGCTGGGTCGAGATGGTGACGCCGCCGGTGGTGGTGGTTTCGTCGATGTCGGCGCCCACGTTAATCGCAGCATAGGCACGCTGCACGGCGATCGCCTCTTTCGAACCGGCGCCATACAGCGAGACAGCAGCCTGCAGCACCTTGGCACGCGCATCGGCGTAGTTGGTCGACGAGGTGAACAGGGTGGTATTGGCCTTGAACCAGATGCGCCATGCGTGGTCGTTGCCGATACCGGTCATGGCGGCCGGGCTCTTGGTCAGGTACTGCGAGTACATCTCGCTGGACGAGCTGGCGTTGGAGCCTTGCGACAGGAAGTAGTACATGCGGTTGTTAGGACCGCTGCTGTAGTGGACGTCCAGGCTGCTCAACGAGCTGCTCCAGGCATCCGGGCTGCTGCCGTCTTTCGATGGCTTCCACAGCCAGCGCAGCGGCTGGCCGGTTTTGCTGATCTCTTTGCCCATCATCCAGTCGTTACCGGATGGGACCACGTTGCCGGTGCCGCCGTTGCGGGCATAGGCTTCCACCATCTCGCCGCCGATGTCCGAGTTGGACTCATTCAGGCCGCCCGATTCGCCGGTGTAGGTCAGGTTGGAGGTCGATGCGGTCACGCCGTGCGACATTTCGTGGCCGATCACGTCGATCGAGCCGAGCGAGTAGAACGAGGAGCCGTCGCCGATGTACATGCACTTGCAGCTGTCGTCGTAGAAGGCATTGTCGTACTGGTTGTCGACGTGGGCGGCGATGTAGGTGGCGGTGTTGTTACCGTCCAGCGACAGCCAGCCCAGCACATTCTTCATGGCGTCATAGGTGTTCATCAGGCCCCACAGCGCGTTCACTGCGGCGGTCTGGCCGTTGGCGTTGGTGTCGCTGCCGCCGTTGATGTACTGCTTGCCGTCGCCCCAGGTGTTGGTGCTGTTGGTGTAGATGCTGCCGGCGTTCGGGCTGTTGGCCGAGCTATGGGCCGCATCGGTGATGGCCATACCGCCGAAGGTGCCGCCGGTGCCGCGGGTCGAGTCCAGCATCTTGTAGGTGCTGCCGGACAGCGAGGTCTGGATCGGCACAGTGCCGTTGTACTGGCTGTTGCCGGTGCCGACCACGGTGGTCAGCGCTTTCCACTGCTTGATCACCGCGCCGGTCTTCGCATTCAGCACGGTGTCGAAGTAGACCAGCTTACCGGCGTTGGCCATGCGGGTGTGTACCAGGTAGGCCAGCTCGTAGTGGTCGATCACGTCTTCCACGTCCAGCGCATTGAGCTTGGATTCCGGCTTGTTGACGGCGGAGGCGACGCGCACGGTTTTCATGACCGGGTAGATCAGCAGTTCGGCGCTTGGAGCCCAGCGGTGCGTGCCGCTCGGTGCGACTTGCTGCACCACCTTGGCGATAGCGTCGCTGGCGCTGAAGGCTGGGTTGGTGTCCGGTACGGCGGCTTCCGCAGTCTGCGCGGCGGCGGCCAGGGTGTGGGCGCCGCTGCTGCCTGGACGACGATCCGAAATCGACTGGCTGACGATGTCGCCGGCCGAGTTGGTGACCACCACCGATTCGGAACCGAACACGCGCAGGCCCTTGTAGGTGTGCTGCATGCGGCTGATGCGCGAGCCGTTTTCGCCCGGCTGCTGGCCGCTGATGATGAAGCTGTGATCTGCGCTCAAACCGGCCGTCTTGTCGTTGGCGGTGACGCGTGCGATCAGGGATGCACTCTCTTGTGGAGAGGTCAGGATGACAGGAGGCGCCGAGAGAGGGGTTGCGTGAACTGCGCCGGTGACCAGCATCGGCACCGCGGTGGCGATGGATGCGGCCAGTAAGGTCTTACGTAAATTCATCATTTCTCCAATGGGTGTTTGTTGATTTGGTGTGATGGCCAACCCGCTTTCCCGGCACCGAAACGAGGGATGTCGAGACGGCGCGGGAGCGCTCCGGAACGGCGGGTAGGGCACACTATTCCGCTCGGTGGCGGCAAGTCAAAAAACTTCTGAAATGGGTCGTTTGGCGACGAGATGTTAAGAATTGAACATTGTTGCCTGCAGGAAGACAGAATTTGCGTACACACAAATCACTTTGGATGGCGCACGATTGTGTGATTTTGTGTGAGAATTACAACCTTAATAGAAGGCACACTCTATTTTTTGCGCACCACACAACACTCTTCCGGCGAATTCGTCAGCGACTGGTTGCAAAATTTAAATATTGCGAATTAAACTAGTTGCAGCCGGCCGGACAAAAGTCCAGGCCGGTGTACAAAAATACATCGGGAAGGGCGAATACATGTTGTCCATCGCTACCAAGGTAGAGCGCATCGTGCTTGACTCGTCATTCCTGACTGAGGGATTGGGACGAGGTGTCATCAATTTGTCGGCGCTGGCGCGCCAGCTGCAGCCGCAGCTGGAGAGCGACCTGTGGAAGCCGGTGGGTGAGGCGGCCGTCGTCATGGCACTGCGCCGCGTGGCGGAACGCCTGCCGCAGCATGCGCAGGGCGGCTTGCCGCGCCTGGGCAACAAGACCGGCGAGCTGACCACCCGCACCGAGCTGACCGAGTTCACCTTCCGCCATTCGGACCACACGAATGAATGCCATCGCCAGTTGTTGGCGCAGGCGGAGCCGCTGCGCGGCGTGTTCGTCACCGTCACGCGCGGCGTGAACGAGGTGATGGTGGTGTGCAGCCGTCCACTCACTGGCGTGGTGGAGGAGGTGTTTGCCGGTGAGCGCCTGCTGGCGCGCCAGGAAAACCTGAACGCAGTGACCCTGCATCTGAATCCGGACACGGTGCGTACGCCCGGCATCTATCACACCATTCTCAAGCAGCTGGCCTGGGACAAGATCAACTTGATCAACATGATCTGCACCTATACGGAACTGACCCTGCTGCTGGAGCAGAGCCAGACTGGCGCCGCCTTTTCCACCTTGTCGCGCATGCTGGCCTGATGCGTCCTTCGCTGACTTACCGCAAGCCGCAGCAGGGCCGCGATTACTGGGTGCTGGATAACGTGCTGCCGAATGCGCGGGAAGTGGCACAGCGCTGCTTCGACAAGCAGGACTGGGAGCTGGGTGCGCCGCATCGCAAGGAACCCTGGCCGGGTATGCGCAGCGCGGGTGCGCTACTGCCGGAGGAACTGGCGGCGGTGGAAGCGTGGGTGCGCAAAGTCACCGGCGCCAAGCGCCTGTGGCAGGAAGCGACGCCGCAGGGCAGCACGCTCAATCACAACTATGTGCAGCTGGTGGGCGGGATCGAATCCGGCGCGCGTCCGCATACCGATTCGACCAAATTGTGCCGCTATGCGGCGGTGATTTATCTGTCGCCCGATCCGATGGCTTCAGCGGGAACGTCGTTCTATCGCTTGCGCTATCCGGATGGCACGCTGGGTGGGAATTACTGCAGCCTGCCGCATGCCAATCTGCGCGAGGCTTTAGGTGTCACCAGCCTGCCGCCGCAGGCCTGGCATGAAGAGGTGCGGATCGATAACCGCTTCAATCGCATGCTGCTGTACCGGGCCAATATGGTGCACTCGGCCAGCAGCTACTTCGGCTGCGATCATGCCGACAAGCGCATGACCGCAGTTTTCTTCTGGATGGCCTGAGCCTTAGCCCAGCTGCTTGCGTACGCGGGCAATCGCGGTGCGTACCTGGTTTGGCGCGGTGCCGCCCACGTGGTCACGCGCGGCCACCGAACCTTCCAGCGTCAGGCAATGGGTCACGTCCGATTCGATCAGTGGCGAGAAGGCGCGCAGTTCGTCCAGCGTCAGGTCGGCCAGGTCGCAGCCTTTCTGTTCGCAGGCGCGCACGGCGTGGGCCACGGCTTCGTGGGCGTCGCGGAATGGCAGGCCTTTCTTGACCAGGTAGTCGGCCAGGTCGGTCGCGGTGGCGTAGCCTTGCAGCGCGGCGGCGCGCATCGCTTGCGGCTTGACGCTGATGCCGCCGGCCATGTCGGCGAAGATGCGCAGGGTGTCAACCACGGTGTCGACGGTGTCGAACAGCGGTTCCTTGTCTTCCTGGTTGTCCTTGTTGTAGGCCAACGGCTGGCCTTTCATCAGGGTCAGGAGGCCCATCAGGTGGCCGTACACGCGGCCGGTCTTGCCGCGCGCCAGTTCCGGTACGTCCGGGTTTTTCTTCTGCGGCATGATGGACGAGCCGGTGCAGAAGCGGTCTGCGATGTCGATGAAGCCGACGCGTGGGCTCATCCAGATCACCAGTTCTTCCGACATGCGCGAGATGTGCATCATGATCAGCGACGCGGCGGCGGTGAATTCGATGGCGAAGTCGCGGTCGGAGACGGCGTCCAGCGAGTTGTGGCACACATCGTCAAAGCCCAGGGTCTTGGCGACGCGCAGGCGGTCGATCGGGAAGGTGGTGCCGGCCAGCGCGGCGGCACCCAGCGGCAGGCGGTTGACGCGCTTGCGGCAGTCGGCCATGCGCTCGGCGTCGCGGCCGAACATTTCAACGTAGGCCAGCATGTGGTGGCCGAAGGTGATCGGCTGTGCCACCTGCATGTGGGTGAAGCCCGGCAGGATGGTGTCGGCGTTTTTCTCGGCCAGGTCGGTCAGGGCGGAGCGCAGGGCGTTCAGCAGGCCGAGGATGTCGTCGATGGCGGAGCGGACGTACAGGCGGATGTCGGTCGCCACCTGGTCGTTGCGCGAGCGGCCGGTGTGCAGGCGCTTGCCGGCGTCGCCAACCAGCTCAGTCAGGCGCTTTTCGATATTCAGGTGGACGTCTTCCAGGTCCAGCAGCCATTCAAATTTGCCGGATTCGATCTCCGCGCTGATCTGGGCCATGCCGCGTTCGATGGCGGCGCGGTCGTCGGCGCTGATGACGCCCTGGGTGGCCAGCATCTCGGCGTGGGCCAGCGAGCCCTGGATGTCGGCCTTGGCCATGCGGTTATCAAAGAACACCGAGGCGGTATAGCGCTTGACGAGATCGGAGACGGGTTCGGAGAAGCGGGCGGACCAAGCCTCCGCTTTTTTGGCAAATTGATCAGTCATGGGGATGGTATTTGTGTAAATATATAGGAATGCGGCGGTTTTAACCGATTATAAACTTGGATGCAGTAAGCAAGGATATTTTCATGACTAGCTTGTATATCACCACCAATAGGGAAGAGCTGGATCTGCCGCTGATCCACCGCTATCTGAGCGAGCAATCCACCTGGGCCATCGGCCTGCCTTACGCGCTGCTGCAAAGGGCGGTTTCCAATTCACTGTGCTTCGGCGGCTTCCTGGGAGGACGCCAGATCGCGTTTGCGCGGGTGGTGACGGACAAGGCCACCTTCGCCAATCTGCTGGATGTGTTTGTGCTGCCCGAGCACCGGGGCAATGGCTTCGGCAAGCAGATGATGGAGGCGATCCTGCAGCATCCCGACCTGCAAGGGCTGCGCCGCTTTACCCTGGCCACCAGCGATACCCACGGCCTGTACGCCAAATATGGCTTTACCGCTCCGGGGCGTCCGGAGACGCTGATGGAGCGGTATTACCCGAACTGCTACGTGTGCTGAGGTTTGCCGATCACTGCCAGGCCATCAGGCAGGGCGGCACCAGCAGGGCCAGCGCCAGCACGGCGTAGATCAGCTGCAGCGGCACCATCCAGCGCGCCCAGGTGATCCAGGGGATGCGCGCCAGAGCCAGCACGCCCACCGTGATGCCCGAAGTCGGGATCATCGGCGTGGTGAATTCACCGAACTGATAGGCCAGGATGGCGGTCTGGCGGGTCACGCCCACCAGATCGGCCAGCGGCGCCATGATCGGCATGGTCAGCGCGGCCTGGCCGGTGCCGGAGTGGATGAAGAAGTTGATCACGGTCTGGATCGCAAACATCTTCTGCGCCGCGAAGATCGGGCTGGACGACTGCACCAGCGGCATCAGGGCATGCAGCATGGTGTCGATGATGTGGGCGTCGCGCGCCAGGATCATGGTGCCGCGCGCCAGTGCAATCACCAGGGCGGTGCCGACCAGGTCGCGCGCGCCCTGCAGGAAGGCTTCCACGATCTGGTCCGAATTCAGACGGCCGATCAGGCCGATCACGATACCCAGGGTGAGGAACAGGGCGGCGATTTCGTCGATATACCAGTCGAACTTGATCACGCCAATCACCATCACGATCAGCGCGCCGAGGAACACCGACAGCACCAGCTTGTGGGTACGGGTCATGCCGTGGAATTCACCCAGGCCATTGGGCATGGCGAGGCGCTTGTCCAGGTCAAGCTGGTAGGTCGGGCTCTTGTGCGGGTCTTTCTTCACGCGGGCGGCGTACCACATCATGAAGGCGATGGTCACTGCGGTGGCCAGGAACCAGACGATCAGGCGGTAGTACAGGCCGGAGAAGATCTGCACGCCCGCGATGCCCTGGGCGATGCCGACGTTGAAAGGATTCAGGAAGGCCGCCGAAAAGCCCACCTGCGAGCCGAGGAAGGGAATCGAGACGCCGACCACCGTGTCATAGCCCAGCGCCAGCGCCAGCGGCACGAAGATCAGCACGAAGGGAATGGCTTCCTCGTTCATGCCGAAGGTGGCGCCGCCGATCGAGAACAGCGTCAGGAACACGGGGATCAGCGCCACCTGCAGGAAGCGCGAATTGTCATGCGCCTTGGCCAGCGACTTGATGGCGGAGTCGATGGCTTCCGTGCGCGCCAGGACGTTGAAGGTGCCGCCCACGATCAGCACGAAGCCGATGATCAGGGCCGCATCCACAAAGCCCTTGATGGGCGCCTTCATCAGGGCGGTAAAGCCCTGCGGCGCGCTGGGGATGTAGTGGAAGGTGGACGGGTCGACCAGCTGCTTGCCGTTGACCAGGTGGGTTTCGTACTTGCCGCCCGGGACCAGCCAGGTGGCCAGTGCGATCAGGGCGAGGATGGCAAACAGCAAAACAAAGGTATGCGGCAGCTTGAACTTCGTCTTCATGAAGCGGTCCCTTATGCGCTCAGCAGGTCGCCGGTACGGTAGGCCACGGCGCTGGCCACCTTACCCACATTCATGCCGCGCAGGACGTGGCGGTGCGCGCTGCGGGCGAAGAACACGCCGGTGACAGGGCTGCGCAGCACGGTGGTCTCGCCGCTGACGGGATCGATGATGTCGGCCAGCGGATCGCCTGCTTCCA